>JAAUYH010057279.1_pt1 | contig 41179 bp, 41 predicted proteins | sample 7278061 | NCBI WGS metagenome assembly JAAUYH01 (sample SAMN14350203, study PRJNA611818) | marine sediment metagenome | isolation source: surface marine sediment (0.6m) | place: French Polynesia: Moorea | collected 2018-08
CGATCATCATGGTGGTCGCCTATCACAAGGTGAACCAGTACGGGGAGGATATTGCCGCGCTGGGCCGGGTCGATCCGATCATCGCACTTTGGGGTCCGTTCTTCATCTTCGCGGCGCTCATCCTGTGGATGTACCACCAGGTTGCGCACGTACCCGGCGGCCAGCCCATCGGGGCGCTCGAGACGGCGTTCGCGAAACTGAGCAAGCGTATCGGCAAGCTGTTCTCACGCGAGGGCCAGCGCGCGAAGACGCCGCCGCTGCGCGATACGCAGATGGCCCCGGCAGAATAGGGCTGGCACCACCCACCTATGCAGCTCGACTTTTTCCCTTCGCGCACGCTGACCTGGTATCTCGCGCAGATGTTCATCGTCCGCATCCTTGCGGTGCTGGTGATGCTTGTGCTCGTGCTGATGGCGCTCGACCTGCTCGGCTCGACCGGCAAGATCCTGGAACCCGAAGGGAACGGCCAGGCCGAGATTATCAAGTATGCGAGTCTGCGGATACCGCAGCTAATTGCACGATTCCTGCCCTACTCGGTGTTGCTGGCGACCTTGATTACACTGGTGACGCTCAACCAGAATAGCGAGGTGGTGGCGATGAAAGCGGCGGGGCTTTCGGCACACCAGGTCCTCGCGCCCTTGCTGTTGACGGCCGGCGCGGTCGCGCTGGTTAGCTTCGCTTTCAACGAGAGAATCGTTACCCGCGCCACTGCGACGCTGAAGGCTTGGGAAGCGGTCGACTACGGCGCCATTCCCGAGGAGACCGGTGTCCGCGCCAACGTCTACCTGACGGACGGAACGAATATCCTCACTGCGTCTTCATTGGTGGGTTCGGGCGAGGCGATCGAGCTCGACGACGTTACCTGGTACGAACGCGCGCCGGGCGGGATCATCAGCAAGCAGATCAAGGCCACGGGAGCGACCTACGCCGCTCCGGGCTGGAAGCTGGCAAACCCGGTCCGCTTCGACGTCGGAAGCGCCGAGACCGAAGCCATCGAAGAGATGGTTGTTGGCGAAGGCCTGACACCCGAACAGATCGATTTGCAGTCGGTCGATCCCGATGCCCAGTCGTTCTTTGAGCTGTCGGAGACCATCGACGCATTCGACGCAGTAGGCCGACGAACGACCGAAATGCGCGCGAAATGGTGGCACAGGATTTCCGGCCCGCTTTCGGCCTTCCTGATGCCCTTGCTCGGATCGATCGCGGCGTTCGGCCTTGCCCGATCGGGCCAGCTGTTTGTGCGCGCGATCATCGGGATGGCTTTGGGATTTGCCTATTTCGTGGTCGACAACGCGGCGCTGGCGATGGGCAGTTTTGGCGGATATCCGCCTTTCCTGGCCGCCTGGGCACCTTTCCTTTTGTTCATGCTGGTGGGTGAGACCGTGCTGATCCGGACCGAGGAATGACGGACCCAAACGATTGGTCGCTGCGATTGGCGCGCCCTGGAGACGCAGACGGCATGCCTGCGATCGAGCGCGCGGCCGCCACACTGTTCAAGACACAGGAAGGGCTCGAGACGCTCGATCCCGAAGACATCACGGCGGTCGACGATTTGAAACGTTTCATCCGCAAAGGCCATTCACTGGTGGCCCATGTCGGTGAGAGGATGGCCGGCTTTCTGGTTAACGAGCCGTTCGGTCGCGAACTGCATATCTGGGAGCTGGATGTGGATCCCGACTTTCAACGAAGCGGTATCGGTTCGGGATTGGTTCGCGCCTGCATGATCGATGCCCGCAATTCCGGCTTCACGGCACTCGTCCTCACGACCTTTCGCGACGTGCCTTGGAACGCGCCTTTCTACGCTCGGCTCGGCTTTGAAGAAGTCCTCGCGTTGGACGCTCATCCCCGATTGGCCGGTGTTCTCTCATCGGAATCCGCTAACGGACTTCCCGTCGAACGTCGTTGTGCAATGATAAACTTCCTCGACTGATCGCAGAACCGTGCGTTTTGCGCACCACCCGGCACGCGCTATGCTTGCCATATGAGCCAAGGAGATCACGCCATGAATCGCCTCACGCCGATTGTGCTTGCCGCGCTTACGATCGGACTGGCTGCCTGCAACACCGAACCGGAAGAGGCTGAAGGATCAAGCAATGACAGTGTCGCCGCTCAAGAAACCGAGACAGGCGATGAAGACGAAGTGGTCAGCGAGGGGCCGAGCGACGATGCAACGCCCTATTCCGGCACGACCGGCGACTTGGGCGGCCGAGGCGAGACCGGTATCGCAGGTTCGGGCGAGTCCGGCTCGAATGCCATGCAGAGTGGAGGGAGCACCGAAGGCCAACGTCCGCCAAAGGGCTCAAAAGTGCAAAGGGCCGACTAGGACTTGGCCAGAGCCGGGATTAGCCGCGCATCATCGTGCTGCGAGCAATCCTTCCCACCAGCGGCAACATGCCGGGATGGTTTGCACCCTCGTAAGTCGAGCCCGTGCCCAGCTCCTTTGCCAAACGTCGATGCGCTTCAGGCAGGTCATGATAGGGCATCGACGGCATCAGGTGATGCAGCGCGTGGTAGCGCAGGCCTACCGGAGCCCAGATCTCTGCGGCGACCCCAGGTGGCGGCACATTGACGCTGTCCAAATACTGCGCGGTGACCGTCATCGGTTCACCCTCGTTTTCCCACAGATGCGCGACCAGTGTGCGTAGCTGGTTGAGCACCGCAGTGAGCGAAGCGACTGCCAGTGCTATCAGCAAAGGCCGCCACCCGATCGCAAACGTGCTGGCGAACAGCGTAAGGGCCCAAACGCTTGCCCCGGCTTCCTGCCAGAATACGCGTTTGCGAAAATCGCCGGTGGGCCGTTTGCGACGGAAGTCGGGATTGATCGATAGCGACGAGAATCGCTCCCACACCAATTTGCGGATTGGCGGGATCACGACGCCGAGCGGCACAAGGATGCCGAAGCGCACCAAGAGCGCGGCGGGTGCGAGCAATGCGATAAGGACGAAGAGCGGCAGGCTCCACGGTTTCATCAGCGCAAGTGGAAGGTATTCCGGATCTTCGATCGTGCCGTATTGCGTGCGCTTGTGATGGATCACATGCACGCCCTCATACATGAAGCTGGGCGTCAGCATCGGTACTCCGACCATCAGGTTCCAGCCCAGACGGAATCCGGGAAGTGCATCTTTCTTGATGTGCGTCAGTTCGTGGATGAACATGAGCGAACGATACAATGCGAGCGCCGCGAGAATGCCCGAGACTACGGCGATAGCAATGCTGTCGGAGAGGATCGCAGTCGCGATCCCGGCATATCCGATTGCGGTCGAGACCAGCATATCGGGCCAGTAGATACCGGGCTTCGCCTCACCCAGATCCTTGGTCAGATCGCGCGCCGCGCGCAGCATGTCCTTGTCGTCCTGCGTCTGGAACTGCGCACGCGTTGCCGGGCCGCCGTCACGGGAGGTCCCAGTCGCTGGATCTAGGCTTTGTTGTACGTTCATCGTTCTGTTCTCGGCTGCGCCCTTACAGCAAAATGCAAGGGCGAGACAAATGCGTCTTGTTGGCAAGAGTAATCGACTGGGTTGCGCGTATCGGCTCGGGGCGACACACACGCATTGATCTAACGCAATACGGGATGGCTAGCGTGGCGGATGCGCAGATAAGCATTGAGGCGGTGAGCGACAAGAAAGGGAGGGCACGCTTCGTCGATCTCGGTCGCGACTTTGCCGCGCGGCTGGAACATTCGGTGCCGCAATTGCGAAGCGAGCAGCTCGAATTGGTCGATCCGGGCAAGAACCCGCTGTTCGGCCATGCAAAGGCACAGCTTTTTATCGCGCACCGGAATGGGAAGGCCGTCGGTCGCATTGCCGCGCATATCGACGAGCTGGCGCTGGCTGCATCGCCGGAACAAGGCTTTGGGCCGGGCACAGGAATGTTTGGCTATTTCGACGCAGAGGACGAAGCGATCGGACGCGTTCTCCTGCAAACGGCCGAAGAGTGGCTGAAACAACACGGCATGACACGCGTTCTCGGTCCAATCTCCATGGCGATGTGGGAGGAACCCGGCTTGCTGATCAAAGGCCATGACCATTCTCCGATGGTCATGATGGGACATCATCCAAGCGCGTACCAGCCGTGGATCGAAAACGCGGAATTTTCTCTCGCCAAGACGCTCTACACCTACGATCTCGACATCAGCGAAGAGTTCCCTCCGCTGGTGCAGCGGATCGTCAAATCGGGCGAACGCAATAGCCGGATCAACGTGCGCCGGGTTAACAAGGCGCGTTGGGATGAAGAGGCCGAGATCGTCCTTTCGATCCTCAACGATGCATGGTCCGATAACTGGGGCTTTGTGCCGTTCACGCCGGACGAAGTCGCCTATGCCGGTAAGAAGCTGAAGCCGATTATCCATGAAGAGCTGAACATGATCGCCGAAGTCGACGGAAAACCAGTGGCGTTCATGCTGACTTTCCCCGACTTGAACCACGTTCTCGCCAAGATCGACGGCAAGCTATTTCCGTTCGGTTGGTTCCACATGCTGCGGTGGCTCAGACGTCCAAAGGGCTCAGGTATGCGGGTGCCATTGATGGGTGTCCTGAAAGAATTCCACAATTCGCGGATGGCGAGCCAGCTCGCTTTCATGATGATCAGCTACATCCGGACCGAAGCGGCCGAGAAGTTCCATTCCAAACGTGGCGAGATCGGGTGGATCCTCGAAGACAATCAGGGAATGGTGGCGATCGCGGACACGATAGAAAGCAGTATCAATCGGGAATATGCGATCTACGAGAAACCCATCGGTTGACAGGATACTGAGCATGACCCTGTGTCAGCCGCCAAAGAAAAAAGGCCTCCACTCGGAAAAGTGGAGGCCTTTCGGGATCGTATCACCAGCCGCTTGGACGGGAGGGGGGTCTCGGCGGTGACAAAGAAGAAATGCACGTCTGGAAAGGCGGTTCCCGACATTTCGAATTTTTTCTTGAGCCGAACGGGACCAGCCTTTCATCAGCGATTTTGCGCGATGGGGCGACGGTTGCGCGATCTGGCGCTATGGCCTCGAATCGTTACATACCGCGGAGCAATTCATTCGCTCGCGAGAAAGCAAGGAACGTCATGAATCTGGGTCAACAGGTAGCAACAAGCCTTCCTTTCCTGCGCCGCTATGCGCGAGCGCTGACCGGTTCGCAGGGAACCGGCGATGCGTTCGTAAGGGCGACGCTCGAAGCCGTCTTGGAGGACGAAGACCTGAAGGCGTCGCTCGATGGCGGACGGATCCCGCTCTACCGTGCTTTCAACAAAGTCTGGTCGAGCGCCTATCTCCAGATCGAAGACGGAAACGAGAGCCCGAGCGAACACGAACTCGGCGCTCAGGATCGGCTCGGAGCCATAACACCGCTCAATAGACAGGCATTGCTTCTCACGACGCTTGAGGATTTCACCGTTGTCCAGGCAGCGGAAATCATGGATCTCAAACCCGCCGAGATCGAAGCTCTCGTCAATGAGGCGGTCAGCGAAATCGATCGCGAACAAGCAACCTCGGTGCTGATTATCGAAGACGAGCCGCTGATCTCGATGCAGCTTGAAGATATGGTCCAGTCCCTGGGCCACGAAATCTATGGCACTGCCGCCACTCGCACCCAGGCCCAGGAAATCGTAGCCAAGGGAAATCCGGGGCTTGTGCTTGCGGACATACAACTGGCCGACGGTTCCTCCGGTCTCGATGCAGTCGACGATATTCTCGCCATCGGCAGCGTGCCGGTTATCTTCATTACCGCATTCCCGGAGCGGCTCCTAACCGGAGACCGCCCGGAACCGACCTATCTCGTCACCAAGCCATTCGAAGAGCGAACGGTGCGCGCCGCCATCAGCCAGGCACTGTTTTTCGGATCCAGCCGGCCACTCGATTGAATTCTGCAGGCTTACTGCTCGTCGGCCCGAATCTGGAAATCGCCCAGCCTGCGAATGGGCACCCTGAGCAGGCACCGCACGCCCTTCGGATCGAAATCCAGTTGCACCGGTTGCCGTAGCTCGTGTGCGACGATCTTTTCGATCAGCTCGGTCCCAAACCCGCGCTTGCGTGATTCGCTCACTGTAGGTCCTTGACGCTCGCGCCATTCAACTTCGGCCAGATCGTCGTCAGTCAGTTCCCAATTCACGAACACCGAGCCGCCGGGCACACTCAAGGCCCCGTATTTCGCGGCATTGGTCGCCAATTCATGGATCGCAAGGCCGAATGACAGGGCGTTGTTTGGTGCGAGATCGACGTGAGGCCCGTCGAGCGTCACGGACTGCTCGCTGGCAACTTTGAAATGCTGCAATTCGGCTTCGATTACGGCTTGCAGCGGGATGGTGCCCCAATCGGACCGAGTAAGCAGGTCGTGCGTGGCGGACAGAGCGCGAATGCGCCCCTCGAGGCTGTCGGCAAATTCATCGAGATCGGTCGTTCTCCGACGCGTAAGCGACATGATCGAAAGCACATTGGCCAGCGTGTTCTTGACCCTGTGATTGAGTTCTCGGGTCAACGAATTGCGGATCGAATACTGCTCCTCGAAGAATTCCAGCCGCGCCTGGTCCTCGGCAGCTTGCCGGGTCAGGAGGCGCGCAAGCAGCATCAACAGACTCGCGACAGCGATGCCGAACATCAATGTAACCATGGAAAGCGGTGCCAGAGTGCGTGCATGCGGCGCTTCGACCACCAGCAGCAACTGTCGGTTGGCTATCGTAACGGGTTGTTCGACGCGGCGATGATGTTCGCTATCGAGACCGCGTGACACCAGCAGGTTCTCGAGACTGGCGGCTCCGTCATACAACTTAACGCCGAATTCGGTTGGCTCCGACAGATCGATGGCAGAGTCCAGAAAACGCTCGGCATTGAACGGGCTGTAGACGAATCCGGCAAGCCGTTGGTCGCTGTCGATCGGTTTGTAGACCGGCATAAAGACGACGAAGCCCGGCGTTTCGCCTACTCCTTCCTGCGCCAGGACCACACGGCCGGATGCGGTGGGGCGCACGGTGCGTCGCGCCTCTTCAAGCGCTGCCGCCCGCACAGGATCGGAATACATATCGAATCCGAGCGCGCGGCGATTGCGCGCAGTGTCGGGGGAAAAATAGGTAACGGGGGCGAGCGCTTCGCCAGCTGAGCCGATCTGCGGTCTAATATCCTGAAAGGACGACTGATCGCCGCGTTGCCGATCGAGATATTCGGCAACTTCGCCGGGCTGGACCACTTCGATCCAGCCAATTCCCTCTGCCCCGCGATACTCGACATCGAGCCTCAATTCGGCGACGAACTGGCGGAACATCCGGGGGCGGACCTCATCGAAGCTAGAAAAGAAGGCCGCGCCGGCGCGGATATAGGACGAATAGCTGCTACCACGCCTTTCCAGCGCGCTTGCAACAGATCGGGCATAATCGCCGATTTGGGCCTTCTCCCGGGCCCGCGCATTGCTCTCGATCGCATAAACGCTCAAAGCCGTGATGGCCGCAATGGCGAGGAATATCGCTACAGGAACCGCGCGAGGGAAGAGGATTAGCCACCGTCGCGAACGACTGACAGCGGGTGCCTCCAGGTTTTGATTCGCGTTTTCAGTCATGACCCCCACCATCCCCGGGTGTTTGAGGGAACCGAGCAACCACTTGTTCGTTCCCATTTTGCCCGATCAACAATCGTCGCTATATCGACAAATGGATACTCGCGCTCGGGACGCGAGATCGAGGGACGAGGTGGTCAAGCGAGCGTATGACATCCAGCAAGAAATCCAGCGAGCGCATACCGGGGAATGAAACGGACTCGCCCGATATGCAGCCTCCTGACTGGGCGAATGGATTGAAGCAGCTGTATGATTCGGTCGTTGAGGAGCCCCTTCCCGACGCATTCAAGGATCTTCTGGACAAGCTAGACGATACGGGTGCTTCGTCCGGCTCTGCCCGTGCCGACCACGGTGATAACGCGCCCTGATGGCAGACGACGGACCTCCGAAACGTTCGGCCAGCGAAAAGGCCGCGTTCAAGCGCGAACTCACTGAAGTGGTCCCGCACCTTCGTGCATTTGCGCGTGGATTGTGCGGACGCCCGGATATGGCCGACGATTTGGTGCAGGAGGCTTTGCTCAAGGCATGGGCGGCGCAAGACCGATTCGAACCGGGCACGTCGATGCGGGCCTGGACGTTCGTTATACTCCGCAACGCCTACCTGACGGATATGCGCCGGAACCGGTTTCGCGGCGAATATGATGAGGGCGTCGCCGAGCGCATATTGACTGCCCCGGCCGGCCAGGAAGAGCCGATCCATCTTTCCGACATGCACCGGGCGCTGCTGACTCTTCCGCCGGAGCGTCGCGAGGCACTCCTGCTGGTGGGAGCTGGCGGGTTCTCCTATGAAGAGGCAGCCCAGATCTGCGGCTGTGCGGTGGGCACCATCAAAAGCCGCGTCGGACGTGCCCGCGCAGCGCTTAACTCGATGCTGGCCGAAGGCAACATCCCTCAGCGCTCGATCGAAGATGACACCGCGCACCGCGCCATCCTGGAAGAGCTTGACGATGTCGCAGCGGGCAAGGGTGTAGCAGCCAAGGGTTAGGCGGCGTCGGATGCGTCCGCGCCGCGATCCACCACCGATGTCACCGCGATGTTCATGGTGACATTTGCAAGCGTACGCATGATGTCGGGCAGCATTTCGACGGCGACCAGCAGCGCGAGCGGCTCAATCGGAACACCCATCGCGAGGGCAATGGGACCGATGGAGACGACGAAACTGATCGATCCCGGCAGGCTCACCGAGCCAATGCTGATGATCACGGCCACCGCAATCCCCACCACCATCAGCGGTGCCGATACCTCGATCCCCGCCAGAGCTGCGACGTAAAGCGCGACCGCAAGGTTCATAGCCACACTGGTCGACCGGAAGATAGCAACGGCAAGCGGCAACACGAATTCGCTGGTGCTCTGCCGCAATTTCAGACGCGTCGCACTGTCGAGCATGGCGGGAAGACTGGCGAGCGAGCTTTGCGTGGAGATCGCGACCGCCTGTGCGGGAACCACGGCCCCTGCGAAGCGCACAGGATTGATCCCGCCGAACAGCCAAGCGAGCGCATAGGCCAGAACCAAGACGAACCCGCCCATCGCGGATACAACAATGATGTAGTGGGCCAGTGCGGCAAATGCGCCTCCCCCGCTGCGCAGACCCACTCCGAATGCAAGCGCGAGCACGCCGATCGGTGCTAGCCACAACACCCAGCCGATGATCAGCAGCATGGTGTTCGCGAGGGCATGGAAGAAACCAAGCAAGCGCTCGCTCTGGGATTCGGGCAAGCGCGTGATCGCCACGGCGAACAAAGCGAAAAAGATGGTCAATGGCAGCATGGCCGTCTCGGCGGCTGCCGAGATCACATTGGGTGCAACCAGCGAGCCCAGGAATTCGAGCGCTCCCGGAACTTCCTGTTCGCCGTCCGGCACATCCGCGAGGAAACCCGCAGCGGCTTCTGGAATGGGGACGACCTGCAGAACGAGCGGCAAGACGATCGCCGTGAAGATGCCGCCTGCAATCAGGACCCCGAAGACGAGGGCGAGGAATCGTGCCGCTGCCGCCCCGGCGCGGGCCGCCCCGATCATTTGCGCGATTCCAAGCACCAGCAGACTGGCGACGAGGGGAATGATCGTCATCTGGAGCGCGCGCAGCCACAGGCTGCCGACCAGTGCCACGACTTCGTGCAGCCAGTCGGGAAGACCGCCATCGGCAAGCAGCACGCCCATGCTGAGACCAATGATGAGCGCTGCAAACGTCAGGACAACCGGCAATCGGATTGTCACCAGTTCGAAGCGTTGCCCAAGCGCGGCCGGTGCCACCTCACCCTTGTCAGTCAAGAATTTGATCCTTTGTAACGGCCTGCGCCCTTCCCTTCGCGCGATAACCGCGCCAGAAGCAGGTGACAAATCGAGCAAGAAAACAACAAGGGGCAACGCCCGCAATGTCACGCAAATTCTTCGGCACCGACGGGATCAGGGGCCGCACCAATGCCGGAGTCATGACCGCTGAAACCGCGATGCGCGTCGGCCAGGCGGCCGGCAATTACTTCTTGCGCGGTGGCCACCAGCACCGCGTCGTGATCGGCAAGGATACGCGATTGTCCGGCTACATGATGGAAAGCGCGCTGGTCGCGGGCTTTACCAGTGTCGGCATGGACGTGATCATGACCGGCCCGCTGCCCACGCCCGCCATCGCCTTGCTTACGCGGGAAATGCGCGCCGATCTGGGAGTAATGATCTCCGCAAGCCATAACCCCTTCCCCGACAACGGGATAAAGCTGTTCGGCCCGGATGGATTCAAGCTGTCGGACGAAGCCGAAGCGGAAATCGAAGCGCTGCTGGAAGAAGCGCCGATGCTGGCCATGCCGGAGGCAATCGGCAGGGCACGGCGGATCGACGATGCGCGCGGGCGCTATATTCACGCGCTCAAGCAATCGGTGGCCTCCGAAGTGCGTTTCGACGGACTCAAGGTGGTGGTCGATTGCGCCAACGGTGCCGCCTATCAGGTCGCTCCTTCGGCCATCTGGGAATTGGGCGCGGATGTGGTGACACTCGGCGTCACGCCGAATGGCACCAACATCAATGACGGCGTGGGATCGACTGCGATCGAAGCGCTGCAGGCCAAAGTGGTCGAAGAAGGCGCGCATATCGGGATCGCGCTCGATGGCGATGCCGACCGTCTGATCGTGGTCGATGAAAAGGGCCGCGCGGTCGACGGCGACCAGATCATGGCTCTGATCGCCACGCGCATGCACGAAAAAGCGGCCCTGCGCGGAGGTGGTGTCGTTTCGACAATCATGTCGAATCTTGGCCTCGAGCGGTACTTGGCCGCTCAGGGGCTATCGCTCGAACGCACCAGGGTCGGCGATCGCTACGTCCTCGAGCGCATGAAACTGGGCGGCTTCAATGTCGGAGGGGAACAATCGGGGCACATGATCCTGCTCGATCATTCGACAACCGGAGACGGCACCGTAGCCGCGCTGCGGGTGCTGACCAGCCTGGTGAGATCGCAGCGCCCGGCGAGCGAAATCCTGCACCTGTTCGATCCCGTGCCGCAATTGCTCAAGAACGTCCGGTATGATGGTGGCAAACCGCTCGACAATGACGCCGTAAAGGCTGCAATTGCCGATGCCGAAGGTGAACTGGAAGGGAAAGGTCGCCTGGTCATCAGGCCGTCGGGCACCGAACCCGTGATCCGCGTCATGGCCGAAGGAGACGATTCCTCCCAAGTCGAGGCCGTCGTGGATCGCGTGTGCGACGCGGTTCGAGCGGCTGCGTAGGAGACAGGCAAATGCTGGAAATGCGACCGGACTGCGAACGTTGCGGCACAGACCTTCCCGCCGAGACCCCCGGCGCCTTCATATGCAGCTTTGAATGCACCTTTTGCACGGTTTGCGCCGAAGAGCTTGACGATGCCTGCCCCAATTGCGGCGGCGAGTTGATGGATCGGCCCACGCGTGCAGCCAAACTGCATGACAAGTATCCTCCGTCGACAGTGAGGAAGTTCGAAGCTTGAACAAGGATCCTCCCCCCCGGATCCTCTCCATTGCGGGATCGGACTCGTCCGGCGGAGCGGGCATCCAGGCCGACATCAAGACCATCGCAATGCTGGGCGGCTACGCGATGACCGCGATAACCGCCGTCACAGCACAAAACAGCGTGGGGGTTCAGGCGATCACTCCCCTATCGGGCGAATTCGTGGGGACGCAAATCCGCTCGTGCGTCGAAGATATCGGCGTGGATGCGATCAAGATCGGCATGCTGCACGATGCCGACATTATCGAGCACACGGCCAGAGCACTGGTGGATGTGGCCGCACCGATTGTCCTCGACCCTGTGATGATTGCCACCTCCGGCGCGGCCTTGATCGACGGCACGGCGACTTCTGCAATGCGGGAAAAGCTATTCCCCCTCGCCGCCTTGCTCACGCCCAACCTGCCCGAGCTGGAGCTACTCACCGACAGCCAGCCGCGAACCGCCGAAGCGATGGGGGAAGCTGCGATGACGCTTGCCCAGGAATATGGGTGCCACGTGCTCGCCAAAGGCGGTCACACCGACGACAGCCGCATTTTCGACGTGCTGGTCGGGCCGGAAAGCCGCGCGGTGTCCTTCGACCATGCCCGTATCGACACCCGTCACACGCATGGGACCGGCTGCACGCTCTCTTCGGCTATCGCAACTTTGATTGGGCACGGACAATCGCTGGAGCATGCCGTGCGTCTGGGACGTCGGTTTGTCGTTTCTGCGATCGCTGCGGCTCCGGGTTTCGGCGCGGGCAATGGGCCTTTGGGACACCATGCCGTCCGGAGCCTGAAACGGGAGGGCGCCTAGCCGTTGAGTTCGTAGAATTCGGCGATGTGATCCCACGCCTCTCCGGCCGTCTCGCACCAGTGAAACAGGTCGAGATCCTTCTGCGAAATCGTACCTTCTTCGGCAATCGCTTCGAAATCGACCACACGGGTCCAGAAATCTCGCCCGAAAAGCAGGATCGGGATCGGCTTCATCTTGCCGGTCTGGATCAGGGTTAGCAGTTCGAAGAACTCGTCGAAGGTCCCGAACCCTCCGGGGAATACCGCCACAGCCCGCGCACGCAGCAGGAAATGCATCTTGCGCAACGCAAAATAGTGGAAGTTGAGCGACAGATAGGGGGTCACATAGGAGTTGGGAGCCTGCTCGTGCGGCAGGATGATGTTGAGGCCGATCGATTCCCCGCCGGCATCGCTCGCGCCGCGGTTGGCCGCTTCCATGATGGATGGCCCCCCGCCAGAGCATACGACGAACTGGCGCTTGCCGTCTTCGATGATCGCCTTTTCGGAGATCAGCTTGGCCAGCTTGTAAGCTTCGTCGTAGTACTTGGCCTTGGCCGCCAGCCGCTCGGCGACTTTCTGTTCGAATTCGCTCCCGTCCTTGGCCGCATCGATCTTTGCCTGGGCCTGTTCGGGCGAAGGGATACGCGCCGATCCGTACATCACCATGGTGGACCCGACCCGCGCTTCGTCAAGCAACATTTCCGGCTTGAGCAGCTCCAGCTGGAAACGCACCGGTCGCAATTCGTCGCGCAGCATGAAGTCGTGATCGCGAAACGCGAGCTTGTACGCGGGATGCTCGGTTTGCGGGGTGCGTTCCGGGCTGTCCTCGGCAAAACGGCTTTCCTCGCCGGCGCGATAGAATTTGCGATCCGTTAGATCGTGATCGGGGTTCTTCTTGGTCATGGCGATGCCCCTAGTCGTGCGTGGCAAACCGAGCAAGCCGCGCTTGCCAACTGCGTTGCCGATCGTCGGACGCTTTTATTGGCGCCGCGCGTTGCGATTGCGAGCCACACCATGGCCCAGAGCATGTTATTGTTGCCGCTGCCGGGCGTCGCGGGCGATGCGGAATCCGATATGCGAGGTCCCGAAGGACAGGTCCTGCGCCTGCCGGGCAGCGGGGCGGAAACGCGCGCAGTAATTGTCCGCACACAGGTAGGAACCGCCTTTGATCGTTCCCACCGCATTCTGTGGCTGGCTCGGATCGAACCCTCTTTCGCCGGCAATTCCCCGATCGCGTGGGGAATGCGATGGCGCATAGGGCGATGCCGTCCATTCCCAGACGTTCCCGATCATGTCGTAGAGACCGAAAGCATTGGCGGGAAAAGACCCGACCGGAGCGCGCCCTTCGAACGAGTCTTCTGCCGTGTTGCGCATCGGGAAGACGCCTTGCCACGTGTTCGCCCCCTTGACGCGAATGGCTTCGTCGACATCGGCCCAGGGGGAAACCTCGCCTGTAGGTGCGCTCCGCGCCGCGAATTCCCATTCGGCTTCGCTCGGCAATCTGGCTCCGACCCAATCGGCGTAGGCTTGGGCATCCTCGCGGGTGACGTGAACCACCGGGTGGTTCTCGAGACCCTCTGTCGTGCCCTTTGGCCCAGCCGGCTGCCTCCAATTGGCCTCTTCAACGAACTTCCACCAATCGAGATTGCCGCGCGGCTTTGCGATCGGGGCGACGAAGACCGCAGAGCCAGGTGGCAGATCGATGCCCGGCCCTCCCGCCTCGTCCGCGCGCCATCCGCGTTCGGCTCGCGTTTCGTAACCGGTCGCTTCGACGAACGCGGCGAACTGCGCATTGGTAACTTCGTGGCTGGCTATCTCGAACGGTTCGACACATGTCTTCGTGGGCGGGCCTTCTTCAGCATAGGCGGGCATTTCACCCATGGTGAAGCATCCTCCGGGCAGCCCAACCCAAGCGTCCTCTGCAGGTCCCGAGGTGCACCCCGCCAAGAGAGCGCACATAGCGAAGTGGAAGGCGGAGCGACGCATCGCGCAATTCCTAACCTCGATGTTCGATTTTGGAAGAGCCGCGGCTTTTCGCTAGGCTGCGCGTGCACGCATAGGAGAGGAGCCATCATGCGCCACATCGCTAGCCTGATTGCAATCGGATTGCTTCTGGTCGGGTGCGGCGAAGCTGCGGAGGAGAACGGCGATACCGGTTACGATTTCGGCGGCGTGTTCGATGAAACCTATGCCGGAGAGATCGACCGGACCGTGAAACCGCGTCGTCCGGACGGCCCGCCCAACGTCGTCCTGATCATCGCCGATGATCTGGGATGGCCCTATCTCGGCTTCCTTGGCGATGAAAACGTCATCACGCCAAATATGGATATCCTTGGCAATGGCGGGGCGGTCTTCGAGATCGGCCATTCGACATCGAACCATTGCCGCCCCACCCTGCAATCGCTGATCACCGGCCTCTACCCAGTGCAATACGAGCAACGGGCAATCGAGATTGCGGATCGACGCATGGCCGACGACGAGCTCCCCGCCGTGGTCGATACCGAGCAGGAGAGACGCGTGCTCCATCGTCAGTACGAAACCGGCGCGATCGAGGAATTCCCGACCCTGCCGCGCGTGCTTTCGGAGCATGGTTACGTTTCGCACCAATCCGGCAAATGGTGGGAACAGAGCTTTCGCCACGGAGGATTCACCCACGGCATGACCGGCAGCTGGCAATGGGAGGACGCTGCGGATCTGGGGGACAAGTGGTTTTTCACGTTCATGGGCGGCCAGGGCATGGATATCGGCCGCAACACGATGAAGCCCGTAACCGACTTCATCGCCGAAAATGCCGATCAGCCATTCTTCGTCTGGTACAGCCCGGCGCTGCCGCACGTTCCGCTCAACCCGCCCGACCGGTTCTACAAGTTCTTCGAGGATCGCGAAGAACTGTCCGAATCGGCCAAGCTCTACTACGCCAATATCGCCTGGTTCGATTGGGGCGTCGGCGAGCTGATCGACGCGCTGCGAGACCAACGCGTGCTCGACAACACGCTGATAGTCTACATCAACGATAACGGCTGGGAGCAAGCGGCCGACGTCGAATATGCCGACAATCACGTAACCTTCGCGAATGGCGGCCCGCGGGGGAAAGGATCGTTCTTCGACACCGGATTCCGCACTCCGATCATCTTCTACTGGCAAGGCAGGATCGTGGCGCTGCGCGATACCCAAACGCTCGCAAGCGCAATCGATGTGATGCCGACGATCCTTGACTATGTGGGAGCCGAGGCGCCCGCGGGCTTGCCGGGCTTTTCCCTCCGCAACGCCATCGAAGGGGAAGCAGCGGCCAGCGTCCGCGACTATTTCATTGGTCGCCTGACCCAGCACCGGTCCGGAACGAATTTTCGCGGCGAACCCGATAGCGCGACACAGGATCACATGGGCGCATCGCTATCAGGCTATTACCGAAGGGACGCCCGCTGGCATTTCGTCTGGCTGCCGGACCGCGACGAGACTGCGCTCTACGATCTGGAGAACGACCCGGGTCAGTTGACAGATGCCAGTTCTGAAAACCCGGCCCTGATAGAGCGTTTCAAAGCGGACATCGAGAGATGGAGACAAGAGTTTGAACAATGACGCGGGGCTGCGACCGCGCGATGGCTTTGAACGCGCGCGAGCCGGCGACGGCGTCCTCGTCCACGAAGTTGATGGCGAGCGAATCCCGCTTATCCTGCGACACAAGGATGTAAGGGCTGCCATCAGGGACTGGGAAACGTTCAGCTCCGATGCGCCGTTTCGAGTGCCGATCCCGTCGGAGGAGAATGTCCGAAGCGTCAGGCAGATTCCGATCGAACTCGATCCCCCGCAGCACTCCGCCTTTCGCAAGCTGCTCGACCCCTGGTTCCTGAGACCGACCAAGCCCGACTATGTCGCCCGGATCGAGACGTTGGTCGAGACGATGCTCGATCGGGCACGCCGGGCCGGTGAGGTCGAAATCGTGTCGGAGTTCGCGTTGCCCCTGCAGTCGCACGCGCTGGCGATCCTTCTCGAAATGCCGCAGACCGAAGCGGAGCGATGGATCCAGTGGGGCAATTCGATGTACCGCGAAGGCGATGGTGCCACCAAGGGACGACAACTCGAAACGTACATATCCGAACAGCTCGAACGAGCGCGCGCGAACGAGGAGGCCGATGATTTCTTCGCGTTTCTGACCCGGCTGGAACTGGACGACCAGCCTCTCGACCACGAAACGCTATCCGGCATTGCCAACCTGACTTTTGCCGGTGGCAGGGACACGGTGATCAATGCAATTTCCGAGATCGTTGCGCAACTCGTACACAATCCGGCCGATGCACGGGCCATCGCGGACGATCCCGGATTGGTGAACGTTGCCGTGGAGGAGTTCGTGCGTTTCACCTCTCCTCTGAGCTTTATCGGCCGCGTATGCCCGGCTGAAACCGACATTCTCGGCTGTTCCGTGCCGCCCGACGGGCGCGTCGGACTCTGTTTCGCTTCGGCGAACCACGACGAGACCGTCTTCGATCAGCCCAATGTGTTTCGGATCGACCGTCGACCCAACCCGCATGTGGGATTTGGCGGAGGCAAGCATGTTTGCCTGGGGTCGGCACACGCTCGCTCCTTGCTAAGGGCCTTGGTCGAACGTCTATCTCCCATGGCGCACAAAGTGACCCTTCTCGAGGAACTGCCTGCCTCGGAGCGAATCGGAGATTCCAGCAGAAGGCTCGGATACCGCCGACTCATGGCTCGTCTTTCCTGATCGCCCCAGGTCGGGCCGCGTCCGGATCAAGATCGACCGGAACCTCGTTCCATCAGCAATCTGGATCCGCGGTTGGGCTTCACGCACAGGGTTCCGAGCTCCATTGGCCCGCCTTTTCACCGCGCGCGCACATGAACTGCCGCCACAAGCCGGTGATACTCCACTCCCCCGTCTGCGTGTCACGCCGTGCTGTGGCAAAGGTCCGTCGGCCGGAGACGCTGTCATCCAAGTAGCCATGCTCCTCGATCCGGATGGCCATGAATGTGCGATCGGTCTGCTTGTCCCACGGCCTGCGTTGCCACTGGGCCGGTGATATCTCGATCTTGGCGCTGGGGCGGCCTTCCTGGCTTTCCGGATGGTCTCCCAGCAATTGCGCCGCCAATCCGCCGAGCGTCGACGCCGTGATCGGAGCGGGCTTTCCCTCGTCGCGACCGATCCAGTCGGAAAATTGGCTTATCGAATAGGTCGCCATGGTGTCGGACGACGGGACTTGAACTTGGCTTCGCCCTGCAAAGCATCTCCGAACTGCGCGCATGCCGAATTGCGTGTCGCTGGCATCGATTGCGCCGACATGGCGATTGTTCACGATGACCGAATAGCGACGCGGCCCGGCAGCCTTCGCTTCCTGCTCAATGACGCGTGAGCCCATGCAATCTGTCGTTCCGATCCGAGCGTCACCGACCTGAGTGAAGCCACCATTGATCGTGATGGTCGCGGTGTGAGCGTCGACCTGAACAGCGAACGCGCCCTCATAGGCGGGCGACGTGGGCAGGCAACCGCTTGCGATCTCGGCCTTCAAGGTGCCCGCTCCGGCCGGAAGCTCAAGGCAGATCTGCCCGACCCGCGCCTGTGCCTGGGTCGCCATCAAACCGGTGGCCAGCACTCCAACGGCGATGCGTCTTGCGACGGTGCGGCATGTGCGGTGGGTCATCGTATTTCTCCATCCAAAGACTGTTTCTCGATGCCCCCATTAATAGGCCGACCGTTCAACTGCACGATGGGGTGAGTCCCCCAATCGGCTTTCGCTTTCCTGAACCGAAACACCCTCAAACTGGGGGATTGGCCTCATTCAGCCGACCGGCCCCGGCTGCAACAACATCCTCACATTCGAAAGCCCGTGAGGAGACGATCAATGACCTGCATTACTGCCAAACGACTGAGCTTCGCAGCCGCCACGGCGCTGGCTCTGGGCAGCGTTAGCACGCCTTCTGTGGCTTCGGCCCAGATGCGGGCATTGCTGCCTACGATTGACGAAGTGGAACCGCTTGAAGCGTTGCCGATCGACGGGGTCTGGGAGATCCGCGAGATCCGTGAGCGCATCGTGATCGAAAGCGGCCACGGCTACGCCGAAGACGGCTGGGTTCATATGCTCCTGTTCCGCATCGAGCCGGAACAGGTTGTCCTCAAGAACATACGCGAACTCGCCGATGGCGGCTTCGTTGCGGACGACCTGCCCCAACTTGCGAACGTCACATTCGAATGGGTCGATGACGACACCCTACAAGGGCGCACCAACGGTCTGATCCCGGTAACCTATCACCTCGATCGGGTCGCAGAATTTGAGTCCGATTTCGAGACTGGTCCGTCCCCAGAGGACGACATCCCCCTCATCGAAGAACCACCGACGGACGACGACGAAGACCCCGTCGACCCGTGGTGACCCCCTCGAAACCAAGCGAAAATTCAGTGGAGAGTAGAACAATGTTGAAATCAATCATGTATTCGAGCGCTGCCCTTGGCCTGACCATCGCAGCTTCCATGGTAACCCCGAGCGAGCCTGTTCAGGCCGCCTCGTTCAGCAAGAACTGCGGCGGGCTCAATCAAAAGACCTGTATCAGCGTCAATCCGGCGAAGTGGTGCAAATCGGGTCTCAAGGTAGAACGCCGGCCCGGTCGGAACATCTGTGTCAGGAAGGAGAAAAAGCCCGATCGGCGTGAGCCATGTGGTGGGCTGAACCAGAAGACCTGCATCAGCCCGAACCCTGCCAAATGGTGCAAGGACGGACTGAAGGTAAAACATCAACCTGGCCGCAACATCTGCGTCAAGAAAGAGCGCAAACCGGATCGTACGCCCGGATCGAGCGAGTGCGGAGGCCTCAACCAGATCCGTTGCCAGAGCGTCAATCCGGCCAAATGGTGCGATGACGGTCTTCGCAACAAGGTTGTCTTCGGCGCGCCGGACATTTGCGTCGCCAAGCGTGAAAAGAAGCCGTGCGGCGGGTTGAACCAGGACAGCTGCGTCAACATCAATCCGGCCAAGTGGTGCGACAAGGGCCTGACCTACAAACCGCGGATGCTGGTCGGAAAGCGTGGCACCTGCATCAAGAAGGTGCGCAACGCGGACAGGATCGCCGTGGCCAAACAGGTGATCGAGGAACTGGGCGACAATAACCCGCTCGCCAACCTGACCAAGTGCATCAAGCGTCCGAGCAAGCTTGGCGACCTGAAAACGGCGATCGGCACGCGCTCCAACAATGGCGTCAATCGCGTGTTGCGCTCATGCGGCGCGGACCTGAACGGTCTCCGGAATATGGGCTCGATGGCCGCTCTCAACAACGGCACCCAGGCCGGTAGCGACAAGAAGTTCAAGACCCTGTCGATCACAGTCGGCGCAAGCGGCGCGGCTGGTGTCGCGGGGGCTGCGGGCGCGGGTATCGTCATCGAGCTGAAGAAAGGACCGAATGCACGCTGGTTCTTCACCGGCGGTGTCGGCGGCGGTCCGAAGGCGGAAGTCGTCGGCGATGTGACCGTCGGACTGTCGCGGTCAGAGATCCCGACTTCGCGCTGGGGCTTCGATCATGGCGTCGGAGCCGTCGTTTCCGGCCACTACATCGTCGGGCTTTCCGGCGGCGTCGAGTTTCAGGGTAACTCGCTCGACTTTGCCGGCATCAGCTTCGGTGCTGGCGGCGGTGTCGGCGTGGGCGGTGCAGTCTACAAGACCGGCGCGATCTTCCCCTTCAAGGACCTCTGAGGCCTTCCCCCCAGCGGAGACCGGTCGGTGCCCCCAGGCCGGCCGGTCTCTGCAAACCGGAGCGACCCATGCTATTCGCTATCTCCCCACTCGCAGCATTCCTGATGGCAACGGCAACGGCCGAGACGCCTCCTCCCGGTCTTTGCGAAACCGGCGAACAAACCATCATCGGCGGCACGGTCCAGGACGAATTCGGGCTCGATGTGGCAGTTTGCGTTACCGATGACGCCAAGGGCGAAGGGGCGAACAAGGCCGCTTCTCCTCGCCTCACAATCCGCTGGTCCGGGGAAGGCGGCGGCGATGCGCTCTCATGCCTTCCCACCGAATGCGAAGGCGTCATCGAGTATTCCCGCTACACCAGTCGGCATCTTACGATCCTCCAGCTGGCATGGACCAAGGATGGTCACGTCCAACGCCTATACCAAACGCTTAGCAGACCATCGCTTCAAGAAACCGCGGCAAGCGCGACCAGCCACGAATGGGAGGTCGCTGGCGCGTGCGGGTTCGATATCGAAGAATACCCCATGCAAACCGACGCGACGCCATTGGCTCTGATGAAATTGGAGAGGATCATCGCGCCGAAGCCTTCGAACACCGGGCTGTTGCAAGGCGCGCGGGAATGCGGTCCCGAGCGATGATCTGCAGTCGCTCAGCTGGCATTCGGATCGATCAAGCCTTCGCGCAAGGCATACGCGATCAGTTCGGCAGCGTTGCGCGAACCGGTCTTGCCCATAACGCTGGTGCGATGGCGATCGACTGTCTTGATGCTGATGCCCAGTGCTTCGCCGATCTCGCGATTGGTGCGGCCGGTTACCACCTGGCTCAGCACCTGCCGCTCGCGATCGGTCAGCGGTTCAAGGTCCCCGGCCTCTTCGAGCATGCGGGTAAAGCGGCTGCATACGATCCTACCGCCCTCGAGGATACGCGGAATGGCGCGGAGGACTTCGCCCATATCGTCGGCTTTGCAGAACACTCCGTCCGCGCCGATATCGACCAGTTCGGCAATCTTTCCGCGCGCGTCGATGCCCGTGAAAATGATGACGCGCGTTTCCGGCGACCAGCGCCTCGCTTCGAGCAGGACCTCGGTTCCGCCAGCATGTGGCATGGTGACATCGAGCATCAGCAATTCCGGGCGATGCGTGCGCACGGCTACGATGGCATCGATCCCGTTTTCGACCGTCTCGACAATCTCGATCCGTTGGCCTTGCAGGGCGTCTTCATCGCCGAGCGACGACGCGAGCGCGTCACGGATGATCGCATGGTCGTCCGCGATGACGGCTCTGCAAACCGTTCCAAACCCTCCGACACGCTTCAATTGGCTTGCCCCCTCAAGCACTTCGCCTTTTCGTGCGGGCATCGTATACGAATGGCCATGGGGCGAAAGCGCGTTTTGAACAGGGTGGAAAAGGCGCTCGCGGCATTGCTGTTGTTCTGCCTCGCACTGTCTGCGGCGCCTGCCAAGGCAGGCCATGAACCACCGGTCGAGCTTGAGGTTGGTCGTAGCCATGAAATGGTCGAAGGATCGGCTCGCTATCTGGTTGGCGGTCCCGACCAGGAGATATCCTTTGACGAAGCGTTGGTGGCCTATCGCAATGGCGATTTCGCGACCGAACTCGAAGCCGCCAACAATGGCGAGTTTCACGATTGGCGTGTTTGGATCGCGCTGCCGTTTCAAAGCGGCGCTCCCCAGAACACGGGGTCGATGCGGCGAGTAATCGGACTGGGCGGCATCTTCGTCCGCCCTCCTCGCGTGCACCTCGCTTGCGAAGGGGACGCTCCGCGAGAGATACTCGCCAGCCGCACACACGAAGGCGGGCCGCTGAGCGCGCGCTACTTCACTTATGTTCGCTCGCAGAGCTTCACTATCGCACCGGGCCAACAATGCCTCGCGCTGATCAACACCGCGAGCTCCGACAACCCCAATATTGGCATCTTCCGCGAAGGCGAGCTCGGCACGCGTCAGGTCGTCGCCGTACTGCTCAAGGGTGGATTCACCGCGACCTTGCTGATCATCGGCGTGATCCTCGCCGTCGTTTCCTATCTCACCTCCCGCCCGCTCGGTGTGCTGATCGGCATCACCTATTCGCTGGCCATGATCCAGAACGAGGCGTCGCTGTTCACGACAACCCTGGTTCCCGATCCTCTGGTTGCGCGTGAGACATGGGAAAGCATCACGCTGTTGACCGTTTTCGCGATGCTCAACGTGTTCCTGTTCGGCTTTCGCCGAAGCCTGCGGTTGGAGAACTGGGCGCTGCGCGTCGGTCTCGCGGTGCTGGCGATGGTCCCCTTGGTCGCCATTGCCCGCAGTTCGAACTCGACACCGGACATCATCTGGGCGTTCTATGTGGCCCTGCTGATGTTCGCAGTGACCGTTGCGCTGCGCTTCGACATTGCCCGGCCCTTGCGGCTTATGGCCGGTGGAATCCTGATCGTGAGCGCTATCGGCGCAATCCTGATCGAGCCCTACTACCTTGGTCGGGACCTATCCGATCTCACGATAGAATGGTTCCGCGATGCATTCCGATTGTTTGCAGGGCTGGGGATACTGGGCCTGCTTCTGGTCGACGTTCTGCGCACTCGGCGCGAGCGAGCCCAGATGTTCGCCGACCGGATCGAAGCGCTTGAGACGCAAGCCGAAACCGACCGACGCTTGCTCGACACGGAGCGCGAATATGCCCGCGCGCGCGAAGCTGCCACTCGTACCAAGGCTCAGCTAGCCGCAGCCAGCCACGATATCCGCCAGCCGATCGTAGGCCTGCGCGCCGCCGTTGCGAGCGAAGCCGAGCGGCTTTCTCCGGGTCTGCAGGCGCGTCTCGGAGAAGCGATCGATTACCTTGAGCACCTGACTCGCGAGTATTCGGACCGGACCAGCAGCCCTCAGTCCGCTGAGATGGAGGAAGCGAACGCGCCCTACTCCGTCGATCTGATCACGACCGCGGTCGGCAACATGTTCGAAGGCGAAGCGCGGCAGGCCGGGATCACGCTGACGGTCTCCGGCTGCGATTGCCGGACTCGCGTTCCCGCCCTCGCCCTGATCCGGGCGACGAGCAATCTGGTGGCCAACGCCCTTCGTCATGCCGAACCGGATACGATCGAGCTGACGGCGGAAAAGGAAGGCGGGCGCTGCCGCATACGAGTGCGCGATGACGGCCGCGGCATGGATGCAGCAACCCTGGCGAAGGTCCAAACTGCCGGTGCGAAATCTGCGACGTCGGACGGCGACGGTTTGGGACTGGCGATAGTCAACGATCTCGCGTCGCGGCACCAATTCGAATTCGATCTCTCGTCGAGTCCGGGAACCGGCACCGAAGCGGCTATCGCCTTCCCTCGAAGCGGCGAATAGCGCGGCCGACTTTCCCCGCAGGGCTAGAGCCGTCGTCCGGACCAAAACCGGAACTCGACCGACCGCGACCCGCCGATACAACTGCTACATAATGCCGTAGGTTTGGATGCCCCGTGAGGATTCGAACCTCAATTGACGGAGTCAGAGTCCGTAGTCTTACCATTAGACGACGGGGCATCGGCAGCGGGCCGACAGTAGCGGCCCTGCGAAGCGAGCCGCGCATCTAGGTTTGCTGGGCGGCAAGGTCAAGTGCGCTGAGTCCCCCAACCCACGCGCAGCCCCGATCGCTTGCCCTCTCGCACCTGTTCGGGTAGTTTTCTTGTTAGGTCCTCGCATCGAAAGCGTGCGAGAGGAAAGAAAGAGCGAGTATGGCGGACATGATTCCGCCGGACGAAAACAGGAGTGCTGGCAAGAAAAGGGGCCGCAAGTCCGGCAAAGTAGCCGATTTCCGCTACAAACGCCCCGCCCAGCCCGGAGAATCCCCGCGCACCCGAAAGGATCGGGAGCGCCGCAATGGCGCAGGCCGCAAGCGGGGTGACGCATCCACATCCCATCGCGGCAATGGCCGTGCACCCTACAAGCCCGGTGCGCCCGTTGGCGGACGTCGCGGCACGGCTCGGTTTGCGCGGCCCGGCGAAGCCTATGCCGCGCTCGACCTTGGAACCAACAATTGCCGGCTGCTGATCGCGCGACCTTCGGGCAAGGACTTTACGGTCATCGATGCATTCAGCCGGGTCGTGAAGCTGGGCGAGGATCTCGCCACCAATGGCAGGCTGTCGGATGTGGCCATGGATCGCGCGCTCGGCGCCCTGTCGATCTGCGCCGACAAGCTTCGCCGCCGCAATGTGCGGCTCGCACGCTCGGTCGCGACCGAAGCCTGTCGTCGCGCCGCCAATGGCCCCGCCTTCATAGAACGGGTCTATCGCGAAACCGGGATAGTGCTCGACATAATCAGCGCCGAAGAGGAAGCGCGACTTGCGGTTCTCGGTTGTCATATCCTTCTGGAGCAAGGCGAGGGACCGGCGGTGATCTTCGATATCGGCGGTGGATCCACGGAGCTGGTCCTGGTCGAACCCGACGGCAAGATACCGCGGATCCTCGATTGGCAGAGCGTGCCCTGGGGCGTCGTTTCGCTGACCGATACGGTGGGTCGCGGAGAAGACACCGAAGAGATGCGCGCGGGCCGCTATGCCGAGATGCGACGAGTCGTGTCCGAGAGCTTCGCCTCGTTTGCGGAGCGTATCGCAGGCGCCGCCGATCACGGCGATATCCGGTTGCTTGGCACCAGCGGCACGGTGACCACGCTCGCCAGCCTGCACCTCGAATTGCCTCACTACGATCGCAAGGCGGTCGACGGCTTGATCGTGCCTTCCACGTCGATGCGCAGGATTAGCGCCGACCTGTCGCGCATGTCGCCCGCAGAGCGCAGCGCGGTGCCCTGCATCGGGCAGGATCGGGCCGATCTGGTGGTAGCCGGCTGCGCGATCCTTGAATCGATCCTCGACCTCTGGCCAGCCTTGCAGCTCGGCGTTGCCGATCGCGGCATCCGCGAAGGCATCCTGCGCAGCCTGATGGCCAATGAGCGGCAGAGCGAGCGCGCCTTGCGCGCCTTGCTCGAAAGCCGCTCGGACAAGCCGGTTCGATGAGCCGATCCGGTCGCAATCCCGATCGGCGGGTCAAGACGGCGAAGAAGCGCACCGCTTCCTCGACCCGATGGCTCGAACGCCAGCTCAACGATCCCTACGTGAAGCAGGCCAAGGCCGACGGCTATCGAAGCCGTGCAGCCTACAAGCTGATCGAGCTGGACGAGAGGTTCGGCCTGATCCGCGGTGCCAAGCGGGTGGTCGATTTGGGGATCGCACCGGGAGGTTGGAGCCAGGTCGTGCGCGCGAAAGTGCCGAAGTCGCTGGTCGTGGGTATCGACTTGCTGCCGACCGAACCGATCGAAGGGGTGACCATATTCGAGATGGACTTCATGGACGATGCGGCCCCGGCGGCGCTTGAACATGCGCTGGGCGGACCGCCCGACCTCGTCCTGTCCGACATGGCGGCAAATACGGTTGGCCACAAGCAGACCGATCACCTGCGTACCATGGCTTTGGTCGAAGCCGGCGCATGGTTCGCCACCGAAACTCTGGACAAAGGCGGAGCATTCGTCGCGAAGGTCCTGGCCGGCGGTACCGACACAGAGTTGCTGGCGCTGCTCAAGCAACATTTCGCCAGCGTCAAACACGCCAAGCCTCCGGCAAGCCGCAAGGGCTCATCGGAATGGTACGTCGTCGCTCAGGGTTTCAAGGGCCGCAACTAGGCAGCCGGCAGGCGAACTTACTCTTCGCCTGCTGCCTCGGCAATTTCCTCGCCGGTGTCCTGCTCGGCCTCGGCCTCGGCGACCTGGCCAGCGTCGGAACCGGTCTCTGCGACTTCCTCCACATCGGCGCTCTCTTCACCGTCGGCGCCTTCCGCCACGGCTTCGACATATTCCGGCACCGGTAAGTTGGAACCCGCTTCGTTCATGAAAAGCGCGACCGCGGCGCGATCTTCTATCTTGGAAAGGCCGGCAAAGCTCATCTTTGTGCCATCCGCAAAGGAGCGCGGGCTCTTGAGCCATTCGTTCATGGTCTCCCAATCCCAAACTCCGCCCTTTTCCTTCAGCGCGTTGCTGTATGCGAATCCCGGCTTGGCAGCGAGTGGAGCGCCCATGATCCCGTGAAGGTTGGGACCGACACCGTTGGCACCGCCCGGAGTCAACGTGTGACAGGCCGAACACTTGGCGTAGACCTTCTCACCCGCCGAAGCCGTGGTCTCCGCCATGTTCAGTGCCGCAGCCATGGTCATTTCAGCGGCGGGGCCGTCATCTTCGACCACACCTTCGATCACATAGCCAAGCTGTTCCGGACGCTGCGGATCGTCGCCGTGGAAGTACTTGCCCGACAAGATCGACAGACCCAGGCCGAGACCGGCTGCAAACAGCACCCAGCCCGCCGCCGTGTTGAACAGATCGCCACCGCCCGTCCCGGCTTCCGGCGTCGTTTCCGAAGAGTTTTCTTGTGTCATCCCGGCGCCCCAATAGTGGCGCAATTTGCACTGTGCAAGGGCGATCGCATCATCATTCGATGCAAACCATGCAAGGTGGCTTGCCGCTGGCGTCCCACCGCTATAGCACCCTCGCCGACATGCGCAGTTTTCCAGGCCCCGCTCTTCAAATCGTCGACTCCTTGCGAACCGCGGCTGCCGCCGATCCCGAGCGCGCGATCGCGTTCCAGGGATCTCCCGGCGCCAATTCGCATCGTGCAGCGACTGAGGCGCGGCCGGACGCCTTGCCGCTGCCTTGCTTCAGCTTCGAAGATGCGCTCGAAGCGGTGAAGGACGGACGGGCCGGACAGGCGATCATCCCGATCGAGAATTCGCAGCATGGGAGAGTCGCCGATATCCACTTCCTGTTGCCCGAGAGCGGCCTGTCGATTGTCGGCGAACACTTCATGCCGATCCATCACGCGTTGATGGGCATCGGCACGGGACCCTACGAAGCGGCCTACAGCCACCCGCAGGCGCTCGGCCAGTCGCGGCATTTCCTGCGCGAACGCGGCATCGTCCCGCTCAGCCATGCCGATACCGCCGGCGCGGCGGCATTCGTGGCCGAGCGCGGCGACCCGAAGCTCGCCGCGATCGCGCCCGCCATCGCCGCCGAGCTCTACGGCCTGGAAATTGCCGAGACACATGTCGAAGACAGCGCCGACAACATGACGCGTTTCGTGGTCCTGTCCGAAACGCCCGTTGCACTCGACACTTTGCAAGGCAGGGAAGCCATCACGACTTTCGTTTTCGAGGTGAAGAACATCCCTGCCGCACTGTACAAGGTGCTCGGCTGTTTCGCGACCAACGCCGTCAATATGACAAAGCTCGAAAGCTACCAGCAAGGCACCAGCTTTGCGGCGACGATGTTCTACGCCGACATCATCGGAATGCCCGGCGATCCGGCCGTCGATCGTGCGTTGGAAGAATGCGCGTTTCATTCCAAGGAATTGCGCTTGCTTGGCACCTATGAACAGGCGCGTCGTCGCGGATAATCGACAGCTTCGCACGCACTTCTTCCTTGAGGTGTTGCACCCTGCGATGAGCCGTGCCACCAACCGGATCGCATGACCATCGTGATGCAATCTTCCTCGGCACAATCCAATGCCTTTTCCGCCTCTTCCTCTCCCGAAGGATGGCAGGAACTGCGCAATGATCCCGACATCCAGTTCGAACGGATCGAAATCCCGGAACAGCCGCCGCGCGAGCCGAACTGGTTCGAGCGATTTCTCCAGGATATGGTCGAATTCTTTGCCGAATTGCTTTCCCCGGTCGGGCGCGCTCTGGGCATCTCCTGGCCCGTGCTGCAATGGATCCTGCTGGGCCTTCTGGCGCTCTTCGTGCTCTACCTGATCTATCGCTTGGTCGATCCAGGCTGGTTCCGCAAAAGTGATGCATCGGACCAGGGTGCCGAAGAGGAAAGCTGGGCGCCCGATCGCGAGGAAAGCAAGGCTCTGCTGGAGGATGCCGACCGCCTGGCGGCGGAAGGCCGCTTCGACGAAGCGACGCACCTGCTGCTCAAACGCAGCGTCGTGCAAATCGCCGCGGCGCGGCCAGATTGGGTCGAACCTTCGAGCACGGCGCGCGAACTTGCCGCCTTGCCGGCCCTGTCCGACGGTGCCCGCAACGCCTTTCGCACCATCTCGGAAAGAGTCGAACGCAGCCTGTTCGCCCTGCGTTCGCTCGATCGCAGCGATTGGGAAGCCGCACGATCCGCCTATGCCCAGTTCGCTCTCGCGAAAATCGGCGATGGTCGCGGCGCCGAGGTGGCATCATGAACGCCGCAATCGGCCAGCGTCGCGGCAGCGGGCCGTTCGGGCGGGGCGCGGTGCTCGGCATGGTCGTTATCGGCTTCACGGCCTTCATCGCTATGCTGTATTTTCTCAGCACGGGCGACACGGGAGGCAGGGACAACAATGGCGCAGCGCACGCAGCGGCAAACGGTCTGAACGGCTACTCCGCGCTGGTCCGTCTGCTCGAAGCGGATGGCTATGAGGTCAAACGATCCCGCGAAATGAGCGGGCTGGATACACCCGATCTCCTGGTCCTGACGCCCCCGGCTTTCTCCGACGCGGAAGAACTGAGCAAGATAGTGCGCGACCGCGCCTATGTCGGACCGACAATGGTTATCCTCCCCAAATGGATCGCCTTCGGTTTCCCGCCCGACACTCCGCTGGAAGTGAGAAGCCAGGTCAAGGATGGCTGGGTCCAACTGGGCGATGCCTACCCGCCGGACTGGGCCGAGGAGCTCGACGAGCCCTTTGCGATCGAGGCTCAAATCGCGACCGATGAGACGCCGACTTGGGCCGGGTTACAGTCGCAAGGGGAACTCCCGGACCAGACCGTGGTCGGCGCAGCGCCGAAAGCGGATCATCGCGCGCTGATCGTCGACGGCGCCGCGCGGCGACTGGTCGTGAAGCTTTCCAATGTCGACATGTTCGACGACTCTATCGACACCGAATCCGTCACCATCGTGATCGAACCCGATTTGATGAACAATTACGGCTTGTCGGACGGCAATAGGGCCACGCTTGCGATGAAGCTGATCGAAGAAGCAGGTTACGGACGAGACTATCCCGTGACCTTCGATCTAACACTCAATGGCCTCGGCGCGTCGGTCAACCTGCTGACTCTTGCGTTCCAGCCGCCTTTCCTCGCCGCGACGCTCTGCCTGATCGTGGCGATGATAATAGTGGGATGGCGTTCGTTCCAACGCTTCGGCCCGGCGGTTGCGGACGGGCCGGCGATCGCCTTCGGCAAATCGCGGCTGGTGACCAATGGGGCCGGCCTGATCATGCGCGCCGGACGCCTGCGGTTGCTGGCGGAGCCTTACACCGAATTGTCGGCGCGGCGACTGGCTACCGCGATGGGGCTGACGAAGCATGACCCCGACTCCCTCGACGCGGCTCTGAAGGCGCGATTGCCCAGGGAAGAAACCTTTTCGCAGCGCGCGGCCCGATTGCGCGACGCCAAATCACCATCCGACATTCTGCGCGCCGCACAGGCGCTCAAGGAGCTTGAAGGAAAACTGAGCAAATGAGCATGACCCTCGAAGAACTGCGCGAGCTCGCCGATGCGATCCGTAGCGAAGTCGCCAAGGCCATCGTCGGCCAAGATGAAATGGTCGAGCAGTTGCTGGTCGCCATGATCAGCGAAGGTCACGTCCTGCTCGAAGGGCCTCCGGGCACTGCCAAGACGTTTCTCGCCAACAGCTTCGCGACGGCGCTCGGTCTCGATTTCGGCCGGATCCAGTTCACACCCGATCTTCTGCCCGGCGACATTCTCGGTTCGAACCTGTTCAACTTCCAGACCAGCCAATTCACCCTGACGCGCGGACCGATCTTTTGCGAGCTGTTGCTGGCCGATGAGATCAACCGCACTCCGCCAAAGACGCAAGCGGCCTTGCTCGAAGCGATGCAGGAACGACGGGTCACGCTCGACGGAGAGACGCACGAACTCCCGCCGCGCTTCATGGTCGTGGCGACACAGAATCCGATCGAAAACCAGGGGGTCTACCCGCTTCCCGAAGCGCAGCTCGACCGCTTTCTTTTCAAGCTGCTGGTGCCCTATCCCGACGAATCCGAGGAGATGCGGATCGTCACCGATTACGGCAAACGGCAGGGTCCGACGCGCCCTGCTGACCTGGGAGTTGCGCCGGTGGCCGACGCGACCAAATTGGCGGAAGCGAGCGCTGCGCTCGACCAGGTGACCGTGGCCGACGAAATCACCCAATATGTGGTGCGGCTTGTCCGTGCGACGCGCGATCATGCCGAACTGGCCGTTGGGGCAAGCCCTCGCGCGGCGGTGATGCTGGCCAATGCAGCGCGCGCACGGGCGGCGTTGCACGGCCGCGCCTATGCGATCCCGGACGACGTCAAGGCGCTGGCGGTACCGGTCTTGCGCCATCGCCTGACGCTCAGCCCTGCAGCGGAAATCGAGGGCCGCGATATCGAAGCTCTCGTGGCAGAGTTGATCGAAAGCACGGAAGCGCCACGGTGATGAGCCGCTGAGAAGATGAAACTGCGCGAGCTTTCCTGGACCCTGCCAATCGTGCCGACCGAGCGTACAGCCTGGCTTGCCGCCGGCTTTGCGCCGATTGCCGTCGTGATTGCCGCAGTCGTGCCTGGTCTGTGGATCGTCGCGCCGATCGCCGCCCTCGCATTGCTGGCGCTGGTGGTGCTGGATGGTGCGCTCGCCGGGAAGCGCAGCGACTGGCGGATATTCGTGCCCGGCGACACGGAAGTCGGACAACCCACCGAATTGGCGATGCAGGCCGAGCTGGCGTCGACATCGATTTCTAAAGTCGAAGGCGCGCTCGAGTTCGACCCCCGACTTGGCGACAAGGGCGTGGGACGCTTCCAGCTCATGCCGGTCGAATTCCACGACCATCTGCGCGGCAGCCATGTCGCCCACCCGATCCGTCGGGGTATCGCAAATGTGACGCGCGCATGGTTGCGATGGACAGGCCCGCTTGGCCTCGGCTCGCGCCAGGTTTCGGGGAGCCTGGACGACGAGGTGCGGATTTGGCCCGACCTGTCTCCGGTGCGAAGCCGCGAATTGCAGACCTTCCTGCGCGATGCCCAGACCGGCTTGATTGCGAGGCGGATTCGCGGCGAAGGCACGCAGTTCGAAGCACTCTCGGAATACGAAGCCGGGATGGACCGGCGCCGGATCGACTGGAAAGCGAGCGCTCGACACAACCATCTCTATGCCCGCGAAAACGAAAGCGAACGTAACAACCAGATCATCTTCGCGTTCGATTGTGGCCAGGCCATGTGCGAACCGGTCGACGGGATGCCGCGGATCGACCGCGCCGTCTCCGCCGCGCTGACCTGCGCCTATGTCGCCCTAAAAGGCGGCGACAAAGTTGCGCTGTTTGGGTTCGGGCAACGTCCTCAGGTCATGACCCCTTTCATCGGCGATGCTCGCGCTTTCCATCGCCTGCAAAGCGCCGCCGCGGGTCTCGATTACACGTCCAATGAACCGAACTTCACGCTCGCGCTCGCCACGCTGACGGCCAAGCTCAGGCGGCGATCTCTGATCGTGCTGTTTTCCGATTTCACTGACCCGACGGCGGCGGAACTGATGGTCGAGAGTATCGGCAGGCTGGTCGACAAGCATTTGGTCCTGTTCGTCACCATTTCCGACAGCGAACTCGAAAACTTCGTCGCCGAAGAGCCCGGAGACGTCGCCACGCTGGCCCGCAGCGTCACCGCGGACACGCTGGCCCACCAGCGCAGCATCGTCTTGCAGCGGCTGCGCCGGATGGGCGTCGATGTGATCGAAGCGCCATGGGACAAGATCGGCTATCAACTGATCGACCGCTATTTCATCATCAAGGGCAGCGAGGCGATCGGATGAAGGCACCGACATTGTCCAGCTGGTTCGGTCGCGGTGAAGTCGCCGCACCGGCGGATATCGAAAGCGCGGCGCTGCGATCGGATCGCTTCCGACTGGAGCGCGAAGGCGATTGGCGACGGCTCGAAGATATCGTCAAGCGCATGGAACGCGGCGGACTGCGCCGCGTCGGCGACGACGAATTGCTTGCGCTTCCGACGCTCTATCGCACCGCCGCTTCGAGCCTGTCGGTTGCGCGCGAGACATCGCTCGATGCGGCAACTTTGCGCTATCTCGAGAGCCTCGTGCAACGCGCCTGGTTCCAGGTCTACGGACCGCGCAAGGGCTTTTTCGGCTGGCTGCGCGAATTCCTGATGGGCGGTTGGAGCCGTGCGGTTCGCGAAATATGGCTCGATATCTGCGTTGCGCTGTTCGTGATGGTGGCAGGCACGATCGTCGGCTGGTTGCTCGTCGAACAGGATCGCGATTGGTATTATCGGCTGGTCCCGACCCAGTTCACGGACAGCCGTGTGCCCGGCGCGACACGCGAACAATTGATGGAAACGCTGGCAGTCGAGGATTCAGCCAGCGGGCTGTCCAGTTTCGCCGCCTATCTGTTCAGCAACAATGCCGGGGTCGCGATCCTCGCCTTCGCGCTCGGTTTCGCGTTCGGCGTGCCTTCGCTGCTGTTGCTGGTCTACAACCTTGCGGTGCTCGGCGCGATGTTCTGGCTGTTTGCCGGGCAAGGCCTGGGGTGGGAATTCGCCGCGTGGCTCAGCGTTCACGGCACGACCGAGCTGTTCGCGATCCTGCTGGCAGGAGCCGCAGGCATGCATATCGGGCGGTCGATGGCCTTTCCCGGCGAAAAGTCGGTGCTCGAAGCCGCAGCCATCAGCGGGCGTCGCGGTGCCATGGTCATGGTCGGCGTCGTGCTGATGATGGTGGTCGCGGCCATGCTCGAAGCCTTCCCGCGCCAGCTGGTGGGCGGCGTCGACAGCCGCCTGATGATCGGCGGAGGCATGCTCGTATTCTGGCTGGCCTATTTCTTCCTCTATCGCCCGCAGCGTGTCGGGGACGAACGATGAATACGGCGACCGCTCCAACCGCAACCACCGTCCCGATGATGGATCATGCCAACAAGCGCGAACGGACCCTGATCACGCCCGAAGGTATTGCCGTGCCCGTCACGGTTGCCTCTCGCGGCGCGCGTATTGGCGCCTTGGTGCTCGACTTCATGATCCTCTATCTCGGCATGATCGTGTTCATCATGCTGATCTCCTGGATCGCAGGCGGCCTGTTTGAACAGATCATCGAGGATGCCGAAGGACGGGTTTCGGGTGCCAGCGAGTTTCTCTTCATCGTCTTCGTCCTGTTCATGTTTCTCGCCCGCTACGGATATTTTCTCGGTTTCGAATTGGGACCGCGCGGGGCCACTCTGGGTAAGCGCGCACTCGGGATCAGGGTGGCCGCTCGCGACGGAGGCCGACTGTCACCCGAAGCCGTGATTGCCCGCAACCTGCTGCGCGATATCGAGCTGTTCATGCCGCTCGTCTTCCTGATGGTCGCGCCCAGCGGAGAGATGGGCAGTTTCGGTTATGCAGGCCTCGCCTGGTTGATGGTGATCCTTGCCATTCCGCTGCTCAACAGGGATGCCTTGCGCGCAGGAGACATCATCGCCGGGACCTGGATCGTAGAGGCACCGCGTACCAAGCTCGCCGATGCGCTGTCCACGCAAGGGGCGGCGAAAGGCACCAGCGAGATAACCGGAGCGCGCTATGACTTTGGCGAAGCGGAGCTCGGCATCTACGGAGAGCGCGAATTGCAGACGCTCGAACGCGTGCTGCGCGAAGACCAGGCGAGCGCGATCGCGGCGGTGCACGAAACGATCTGCCGCAAGATCGGCTGGGACCCGGGCGCCGGGGATGAGCGCGCCTTCCTCGAGGCCTTCTACGCCCAGCTAAGGCACAAGCTCGAAAGCGATATGAGGTTTGGCAAGCGCAAGCTGGACAAGCACTCGTGAGTGCGTTCGATATCAGGTCGGACGATCTGAGCAGCCCTGAAGTGCTCGACCTGTTGCGTTTGCACCTTGACGAGATGCATCAATGGTCCCCCGCCTGCAAAGTGCATGCAATGCCGCCGGAGCGGCTGCGCGAGCCGGATGTGTCGTTTTTCGCGGTCTGGAACGAAAGTCGGCTGGCGGCCGTCGGTGCCTTGAAGCACCTTGGCGAGTCGCGCGGCGAACTCAAATCGATGCGTGCTGCGCCCGAATTCCGGGGCCGGGGTGCCGGCGAAGCCCTCCTCCTCCGTCTGATCGAAGAGGCGAAGAAACGCGGCTATACATGGCTGGGGCTCGAAACGGGTCGACCGGAAGAGTTCCAACCTGCCCAGCGACTCTACGAGAAGCATGGTTTTGCGGAGTGCCCCGCATTCGGCGACTATGTCTCGGACGAGTTCAGCCTGTGCATGGAGAAGCATCTGTGACCATCCAGCGCCGCACGTTTGTCGGAGGATCGATTGCCCTTTGCGCCGCCGCCTGCGTACCGGTCGATCGGACCGTACTCGGCCGGCTCGATGCGCGGCTGCGGATAATCGAGGCGGCGGGCGACGGCACACTGGGCGTCCAGATATTCGATACCGACAATGGGGAAACGCTGGGGATCAACACCAATCGCCGGTTTGGTCATTGTTCCTCGTTCAAGCTTTCGCTTGCCGCGATGGTGTTGGCTCTCGATGCAAGCGGTGCCATCGATGCCGACCGGCGAGTGACATGGACCGAAGACGAACTGCTGTTCGTTTCACCCTTCACCGCCGAGCGTCAGGCCGCGGGCGCAAGCTTGCGGGAACTGGCCGAGGCCACGCAGAAATTCTCAGACAACACCGCTGCCAACGTGCTGCTGCGCGAGCTTGGTGGACCATCGGCCCTCACCGAATTCTGGCGCGAAATCGGCGATCCCGCCAGCCGCCTCGACAGGACCGAACCCGGCCTCAACAACGTGCCCGAAACGGAGATCAGGGACACGACCACACCGGCTGCGATGGCGCGAACCGTCGCGAAACTGGTCTTCGGCGACGTGCTGGAAGAGGACGACCGGGCGACGTTGAAGCGCTGGATGGCCGAAACCGCCACGGGTGCCAAAAGGGTGCGGGCGGGCTTGCCGCGAGAATGGTCAACCGGAGACAAGACGGGAACCTCTATCTGGCCCGGCATGGGTAGCCTCTACGTCGATATCGGGTTCGTCGAACCGCCCAATCGCGCACCGCTGACCTTCGCCACCTATTTTCGGTCGCGCGAAACGCATGATGGCATCGATCCCGCTTCCGAAGCGACGCTGGCGAAGATCGGCGACGTGATTGCCGATTTTGCCGAAGTTGACGACGGATTTCCGTTCTGAGGATTCCAAACATTTATCAGTGATAAAATTTTATCGTTGATTAAACTTCATCTCCATCTATGCTTGAGTGCATTGGGGAGGTGAGATGTCGAACAAGCGCGAGAAAGGGGTAGAGGAACGCAAGCGACGCATCTTCGATGCCACGCGGGCCATCATCGCGCGCGACGGTCTCGACGGATTGACGACCCGAGGACTTGCCGAAGCTGCCGGCCTCACCGTTCCCACTCTCTACAATCTCGTCGGAGACAAAAACGCGATAATCTCGCAGACGGTCGAGCGCAGTGTCGAAGCGGTGTGGGAACGGCTCGAGTTCAACCGTCGCGCCACGCCGCTGGACATGGCCGATGCCGTCATCGACGAAGCTTATGCATCGATTTGCGGAGACCGCGCGTTTCAGCGCGCCCTGCTCTCGGCGCTGGATCGCATGGGCACGAGCTTTGCAGCGCACCCCGGACGCGGCGATATTGGGGCTCGGGCTGCCAATCGCAGCGTCGAAATGGCTGTGTTCGCTTGCCGCGCGGCACAGCGTCGCGGGCTGATTCGCGGAAATGTGCCGGCCGAAGAGCTCGGGCAACAGATGTTCATCGCCTATCGCGGGCCGCTGCGCGACTGGATCGAGGAAGTCATCGGAGCCGACGAGATGCTGCGCCGTCAAAGACGCGGCTTCTATCTCGTCCTTGCGGCCGATGCGAGCGACGCGTTTCGCACCGAGCTGATCGAGAGAATTGCGGCATTGTCCGCGCAACAGGCCAATGAGGAGGCCGCCTGACATGGAAAAGGCTGTCAAGCTGGTCGCGGGCATATTGCCGCTGATCTTTGCCTTCGCATTCCTGGTGCCGGTGATCGACCAGAGCATGCAGGCGTTCGAGCTGGGTGCTCCATTCGGCCTTTCAACGCTTGGCTTTGCGTTGTTAGTAGGAGGCAGTTGGGGTCTGGTCGCGCAAGTCGGTGGTCGCTGGATATGAACGTTCAATCCGCCGACTTTCCCGCCGTTCTGAAACAGCTGTCGGAAAGGGATCTGCGCAAGCTCGAAAACCGGATCGCTCGCAAGTATTCGGGCAAGCTGCCCTGGATCGCGGTGTTCTGGGCGTTCGGCAATCTCGCTGCGTGGCTGAGCCTATGGCCGCTCGTTCTTCTTGGCCTCCTGCCTCTCTGGGCGGCATTCCCGATCGCATGCGTCAACATGGCGCTGGTCTACCTACCGACCCATGAAGCGCAGCACGATATCATCGCACGCCCGGGCACGCGGCTTCGCTGGCTCAACGAACTGGTCGGCCATGCGACCAGCTGGATGATGGTCTACCCGTTTGAAGTGCTGCGGGTCACGCATATGGACCATCACCGCAACACCAACGATCCGGAAAGGGACGTGGACATATCCTCGATGGCCCCGGGACCTTGGTCTGCCATCTGGGCGACGATCAGGAACAGACAACCCAATGCGAAGCGCAACAGTGACTACGCCTCGTCCTTGGTGCGGGCCGGAAGACTGGATCTGATCGTGCTGTCGGTGGCCTACAAGGTCGCCTTTATCGGAATTCTCGGAGCGCTGGCGTGGAACGGCTACGCATTGGAGGCACTGCTTTTGTGGTGGCTGCCCTACCAGATCGCCATCACCTACATCCTGTTCTTCCTATCGTGGGCGCCGCATCATCCGGGCACGCACCGGTTACGCTACACCAACACGCGCAGCTGGAAATCGGCCGTCGGCAATATCGGCTCGATGGGGATGCAGTTCCACATCGTGCACCACCTGCATCCCTATATCCCGCTCCACCTGACACCGGCAGCGTACCGCGAGATGCGCCCGATCTTCGAAGCGCGCGGGTGCAGGCTGGGTGATAACTAGCGGAGGCTATTCCCCGCTGAAGATCGCCACTTCGCTCAGGCCCTCGCTGTTCGCGCGCCCGCGATACATCCCGCTGGTGTTGAAGCTGTAGAGCGCGTGACCTTCGGGTGTGACGAGGATGATCCCGCCATCGCCGCCCAGTTCCTTGACCTCGGCCATCACCGCATCGGCGGCGAGTTGCGCGGTTGCCATCTCCTCTTCTGGCGCAACCGGTGCCGTGCCCAGGCTCAGGTAGTTGGTAGCCCGCAACAGGCGCATTCGCGTGCAGATCTCCTGCGCAACGCCGACGCGGATGAAATACTCGCCCCAGCCCGTGGCAGAGACCGCGCAGGCGCGATTGTCAGCATAGGTGCCCGCCCCGATAACCGGGGCATCCCCGATCCTACCCCAGCGTTTGCCCGTCATACCGCCGGTCGAAGTGCCCGCCGCGAGGTTCCCATTCTGGTCCAGAGCGACCGCCCCAACGGTGCCGAACTTAAGGTCGACGTCCAGCGACGAGAGATTGCGCGCCTTCATTCGTTCGAGCGATTCCCGTCGTCGCTCGGTGGCGAACCATTCGGGCGGAGCCGTTTCGATACCCTGCTCTCCGGCAAACTCCTCGGCCCCCGTCCCCATCAGGAAAACGTGCGGGCTGTCGGTACGAACCTTGTCGGCGAGCAGGATCGGGTTCTTGATGCTCTTCACGCCGGTTACCGCGCCCGCGCTGCGATCGATGCCATCCATCACCGACGCGTCGAGTTCGTTGTCGCCTTCCCATGTGAAGACCGAGCCTCGCCCGGCATTGAACAGCGGCTCATCCTCGAGCGGGACGATCGCAGCCTTGACCGCATCCATCGCGCTGCCGCCATCCGCCAGGACTCGCGCCCCGGCGTCGAGCGCATTCTGGAGTGCGGCTTCGTATGCGGCGCGGCGTTCCGGCGTCATCCTGTCTGGATCGAGCGTGCCTGCGCCGCCATGGATCGCGATCGACCATCGCGCGTCCTCCTGGGCTTGAGCGGGAACGGCGGCGAAGATCAGCGCTAGAAGCGCCATGACGAGAGCGTTTTTCATGAGACAAATGCCTACCCCAATCCGATAGCGCACGCTACTGCCAAGAAAACCAAGTGGCGGAGGAACACGGAACAATGAGCGAGTTTGGCTGGGCATCGACAACCGATGACGTCCTCGAAGGCAAAGACCTGACCGGGAAGACCGTATTCGTGACGGGCGGCAATTCGGGCCTTGGAGCGGAGACCGGGCGCGCGATGGCCGCAAAGGGCGCCCATGTCGTTCTCGCCGGACGCAGCCAGGAGAAGCTGGACGAAGCGGCAGCCGCGATCTCGGCCGATCATCCCGATGCCCGCGTCGAAACGATCATTTGCGACCTGTCCTCGCTGGACGGCGTGCGCGCGTGCGGAAAGGAAGCGAACAGGTGCCTTTCCAAGATCGACGTGCTGATCAACAATGCCGGGGTCATGGCCTGTCCGCTCTCGAAGACCGCCGACGGGTTCGAGATGCAGTTCGGCACCAACCATCTCGGCCATTTCACGCTGACCAAGCACCTGATGCCGCTGATCGAAGCGGGGAGCGACAAGCGGATAGTCAACCTTTCCAGCCGCGGCCACTTCATCGCTCCGGCCAATCTCGACGACCCCAATTTCGAGGATGCGGCCTATGATCCGTGGCTCAGCTACGGCCAGTCCAAGACCGCGAATGTGCTGTTCTCGGTGGGTCTGGAAGAGCGGGTCGCCGACAAGGGCATCCACGCTTATGCCGTGCATCCCGGCGGGATCGACACCAATCTGGGTCGCCATCTCAGCGAAGAAGAGGCCGAAGCCCTGGTCCAGCGCGTGACGACCAGCGATCCGGACTTCCAGTGGAAAAGCATCCCGCAGGGCGCCGCCACGTCGGTATGGGCTGCCACCGCCGAAGAACTCGAAGGCGCAGGCGGCGTCTATTGCGAGGATTGCGGGGTTGCGCCGGTCGACAACGAGTCGTCCAACAGTGGCGTGCGCAGCTATGCGCTCGACAAAGAGAGCGCCCGGCGACTGTGGGCGATCAGCGAGGAATTGGTGGGGGAAGAATTCCGAGCCTAATCGGCAAGGAACCCCTCGAGCAGTCCGAACACGTCCTTCGCCTCGCGCGTCGGCGTCACGGCCATGAAAACGTGCGGCGCGGCTTCGTATTCGTACAGCTTGGCGTCGACACCGGCATCGCGCAGCTTGCCTGTGAAGGTGCGGGAATCGATGATGAAAAGATCGTGCCGCCCTGTCCAAATCCGGGTTGGCGGCAGCGAGGCGAGTTCCTCCAACGGCGTGTAGAGCGGGCTGCATTCGGGCGAGGCGGGGTCGCGTTCTCCCGCCCACAATTCACCGCATGCGCGCAGGGTGCCGATCTTGAGCATGAAGTCGTACGGTTCGACCGCGCCGATCGCTTCGTCCTGCATCGTGACGTCCAGCCACGGAGCGAACAATGCGAGCTTTCCCGGTTTCGGGCCGTCGGCACGGGACAGTCGCAGGGCGAGGCTCAGCGCCATATGCCCGCCCGCGCTGTCGCCGCACAGCACGATCCTGGAGGGGTCATGCTCTTGAGAGAGTTTGGCAAACACCTCGTCCGCCTGGTCGTCCGCCCGGCGGTGCGAGCTTTCGGGCGACACCTCGTACAGCGGCAAGGTGATGCTGACTCCCACCTGCTCCACAAGGGCCGCAGCCAGCGGCCAGTGTTCCTTGAACATCGGCAGGACGAAGCCGCCGCCATGGAAATACAACATGTGCCAGTCCGCAGTGCCGTTCTTGGGATGAAGCGTTACCACCGGCTGCCCCGCAGCTTCCCATCGCTCTACCCGGAATTGCTGCTCAAACTTCGCCGGCAACGGCGCGTCTTTCGGCGGCTTGCGGGCCTGGATGAAGGAGCGAAAGTCCTCGACCGCGTTGGGGAAGACCGGCTTGCGCTTGCTCATCAGCCACGTGACGGCGCGCAAACGGAAACTCGGCTTGGCACTGCGCAGTTCGCTCGAACTCTCTGTCAGCATGGTCGATCTCCTCGCCGGCGAAAGTGCCGACGCGTGGTCGGGAGTCAAGTTTTGAGCGAGACGATGAGGCCTTCCTGAAGCCAGTTGCCCAAAAAGGATCCGGCGCGCATCGCGGCGTCCTGCACGGTTTCCGGGTCCGGATCGGCTCCAGCAAGGAGGGCGATGACATCGCCATAGCCCGCGCCTTGCTGCATTGCAGCCAAGGCTCGGGCGTTACCCGGATCGACAAGAAGAAATGTCGGTCGCTCCCCTTCGCGCCAGACCAGGCAACCTTTCGGGGATGCGAGGCGCGGGTCCGGGCGCACCAGCCCTTCTTCGGCCAGGGCATTCCACATGGCGGCAAGATCATGATCGACAACACGAGCCGAAACGCGCGGCTGAACTTCGATCTTGAGGCCCATCCAGTCTTCGTCGTCAAACTCGGCGGTAGCCGCGCCAAAGCCCTGCGGGTCGAGGCATGCTGTTTCGGCCGAAGTCGACACTTCGAGCATCGCCCATTCGAGCCAGGCAAGCTCCGCCACTTCGGGATTCTCGCCGAACAGGGCGGCGCAGGTCGTATCGAAATCCCTGCCGGCTTCGTCGATGGTCCAACCCGAGGGAGGATGGCAGATCGCATGATGCGCGCTCGCCTGCTTGAAGGCGGCCTCTCCGACATAGCGAGAAGTCCGCTCAAAAGTGCTCGCGAGCGCATCCATCAGCGCCGAACGGTAATTGCCGCGATAGACGGACATCCCCGCGGCCTGCGAGTTGCCCCACCCGTCGGGTAAGGGCGCCTGCTCGTCGAGGATGGCGCGCATAAACGCCGTCTGGCGCTCGGCAAGCGTCGCGTCGGTCATGCCGGAACGGGTTCGCGGGCTTTGCCCGCAATTCCGCGTGCCCGGTCCAGTTCGACCAGCAAGTCTGATAACGGAGGGATGTGGTCGTCGCGTTCGATCATGGTGGCGACCGGTTGGTCGATCATCGTCATCGCCTTGGCGTAGAGCGCCCAGACACCGTCCGCAACTTCGCGGTCATGCGTGTCGATAATGACCGATCTTTCGGGCGTCGCGGGCTCGTGACCGGCGAGATGGATCTGTCGCACCCGATCGAGCGGGAGGCCGGCGAGATAATCATCCGCCGAAAAACCGTGATTGGCGGCGCTGACATAAATATTGTTGACGTCGAGCAGCAGGTAGCAACCGGTTCGCCGCACCATCGCTGACAGGAATTCCCACTCGTTGA
>JAAUYH010104662.1_pt1 | contig 41169 bp, 26 predicted proteins | sample 7278061 | NCBI WGS metagenome assembly JAAUYH01 (sample SAMN14350203, study PRJNA611818) | marine sediment metagenome | isolation source: surface marine sediment (0.6m) | place: French Polynesia: Moorea | collected 2018-08
CCGATTCCTTCAATTCACCGTGCAATCAGGTCCACCGACTCATAATTGGTGCTAGTGAAGAAGAGTTTAAAATTAATTGGTCATATTGGCATATCGAAACCGTTATGAAAACACTCAATTCTATTCTAAAACCTAAAATAACATTATCAGACTATGAAACAGGACTGTAGCAATTACAACGTAAGATTAATGGAAATATCATACATTGCGAAGACATTATTGAAGAATCAATTGCTTTCGCTGCCTCAAAACGGACGAGCTATTTTTTGGGTCTTTAAATCCATCAAAATTGTAAAAGCTCAAATCTTCCTACTCATTCGAAATACTGACTTCGTGCAAAAGTCTGCTAATTGATCAAAAATTGTCATCCAGTCTTTTACTTCACAATAGGACATCGATCACAATATTAGCAATGGTATGCTTATCAGTAAAAAACTGAAAACAAACTTACAAGATAGTTTGTCACGATAATCACGAACCTACTATCTGACTAGTATCTAAGAAATTTTATCTTCATTCAACTATCTATGGCTCCATTTGCACGCTGCAAACTCACGAATTATCGAACCGATGTTGTAGAAAATTTTTAGTTGTAGTTGTAGCGGTGGAGTTTTTTCGCCCGGGGTGACCTGCTGTCTGTGTACACACTAGAGTTATTTTTTCCACAAACAATGCTACAAAATGCCTAGAAACTTAACTAGTCATATGGGAAGACTGACAAGATGGAAATCTAACTACATAATCACAAATACAGAACGAAAACACACTAAACACAGAAAATAACGCAAAGTAGTACCCAAAAACGATCACAATTCTCTAGTATAAGAGTACTAGAAATCGGTATGAAAAATGGAAAGATTAGCTTCAAACCTCGTCTAGAAGTATGTTGTATGTATTCGTTCCCAGTACTTGGAGTATGACAAATATGCACATATTTCTGGTAGAATATGAGGACTGGAAAGTACAGGACATGTGCACGATCGAGAGACACGGGTTATTGGCACGAAAATAATTGGAATGCGCAGCACAAGTGAAATGGTTGAAGCAATCCGTTTTGCAGAGAAAAGGGAAATCTAATAGATAACACCAGAGCTGAAAAAACAGGTAAAGCTCATGTGTTACTCGTTCCTGGTATAAATAATACCGTACCGTACAAACGTAATTTCGAACACATAGGCTATGAAGCTCAAAACCTACACCTAGAGGATAGAAAACCCCTTACTCGTCCCCTGCAGTAACCCTCCCGTTAATTCATGGTCGCAGTGACCACAGCATTAGGGTCAACGATAAGTGACACGGTCACTTTTCGGTGACCCTAAGACAGTAGTTCCTTGCTTCCCTGGGATCACCTCCAATACAGTTGGTAACGTGAGAGTCATCCTACTCGGAAACCACTCATGGGAAGTTCGCCTCGGGGCACTGCCGATTCGCTAGAGTAATGAGGATGTTGGGTAAGCTTATGGTTGTATCTGTTAGTTATCAATTCCCTCCGATAGAGACCCACTTGATTCACGGTGGCGTTGTCGAGCTTGTGCTTTGTCAAATCTACGAACAACGCCCACTTGAAACGCACCCGCAAAGCCGAGATCGGGTGTGCAGCTCATGTCCAGACGAGGGCATCGTATCGGAACGGCGAGAAGAGGTAGGTGTGGCACTAATCAATATGAATTTGAACAATAATCGTATAGTGCATATGTTTCAATGGCACATTGAACGGGTTGTTATTGCCCAGGACACTGGTCGGATAATTGAAATAGTGCTGGCAACGCAAAGTGGTGCCAGAGAAGTGCTCTGAGAGACCTTTCTAAAGGGACTATTACTGTGCTAAAAAATGCGCAGAACTTTGTGTCGAACGCATACGTTTCCAGGTGGACTGGGAAGTTTATTATAACCAAGGAAACATCGTGATAGTCTTCGAAACTGCTCGTCTACTCGTTTATTTGTTCCCCTTTAAAATCAGAAGATTCAATAACGTCTCAAATTTCCCCATCATCGGGGTCAGTTGTTTTGACAACTACGCAAGGTCCTGGAATAAACCTGATTATGAGCTTTGTGAGTAAGGAAACCAGTGTGAGCCAATCAAGACACTTTAGTATATCGTCAGCGCCTCTGTATCCGCCCATGATTTCCAGCCCACTAACTGGAATCAACTTAAACTTGAGATATTGCTTCTCAATTCGTACTAACTTCGCTCCTTACGCTTTTGGACGTGAGACACCAATCCAGGTTTCCGCAATTCTCTTGGTCCCCGACATCGCTGTCATTTCGAATAGTCAACACACCTTCATCTTCCAGATCAATGACTGCTCGCGCGTAATTAACAATCTCGGGGATACTTCTTGAGGTTGCAACTCTCATTTCTTCAAATTCACACTTCTCCCTTTCAAAATCTGGGGCATTGTATTCTGTGTCTGTTACAAAAACAGAAAGTCATTCTATAAACTTTTGGATTGGCGTCCCATTTCCATTCCATTTTGACATCATCACGATAACTAGGAACATGTTTAGCGCTTGTAGCGCAGGGATGAATCCAAATGCCAGATACATTGGCGGCATTTTGATAGAAAGTGCAAACACTATGAATCCATACGTAGCAGAGTTTAAGGCAAGAGCGAGGAGAACGTATAGTGACCATCGACGCACGTAGAGGGTACATGGAGAATGCGAACATTCGTCCTAACACCAGGAACCATGTGCGCAGTTTGTCGTCTTCGATCTCTTTCAAACAGAATCTGGAAACACCACTGAGTTACTGGACGCAAAGAATTCCCGAAAGTCAATGAGGAATCAACCTGCACGGCAGAGTAAACTTCTTTCGGAGGTATCACGTACACATGGCCGCATAATATGAACGGCTGTGCGCCTCGAGCCAATATTGCGGAATGTAAGGAAGTCACAAATACAAGTCCTGAAGCGCATAGTGCCTCCAATGGAATTTTCCTTCGTTCCCCTATCAATGTAACCCCTGCACCATAGCGAATAACTTCAAATTTCGTATCCAGATTAGTCAGTACAATCACAATTTATATATCTGTCGTTAGTCCCGCTGGGTCCTACGGCCCTCACTGTCAACGATGTCACCAATGAGGTCAAGTTTTCTGAATGATTTTTCTAGTTTTTGAATTTCCAGCTCAGCGAAATGCCCTCTCGCCGCACACGAGAAAGCGCAAACTTTATTTATTAGCTCGTTATTGATTCCTCTATATTAGTAGTCAGAATGATCCGCAGAAAACAGCTGCATATGAAGAGCGGCCATCGAATAAAAGCGTTTACCATGAATGCTTGATATATTTGATCAAGTGATTATAAACCACGTGTCCGAAGGAAAATCAACGATTCAGTGTGTAGTACTGCTGCACTTCGTTAATTTCATACGAATCCATTTTAGAATTATGTAAATTAACTCTATTTTTTCATTTCCACTCTTAATGTACAGCACAACAAAATTTAATTCGAAGTCAGCACAATTCACACATGTCGGATTCGTGACCTTCCCTAGTCAATAGACAATCATAATCATCACTTAACCTGAATGACACTGCAAATAAGACCGGACTGTGAACCAGCCCATTCTCACTGTTTCCGCAGCCCCCCGAGTCACTACTCTGCAGAGATAGTGAAAATTATATTTTAATGTTAAATTACTTGAATATATATATATTAATATTGTTCGTTTCGGCTCATATAAGATTATTCTACTCTAAGAGATTCAGTATTCTTTTATCTATTTGACGGCTAATGAATAATTTCGAAATCCAGAGTCTTCAAATTGAATCTTCAAGCTTCTTGCAAATGTGAGTATGTAATATAGTGTCCACGTTACTGCTGAGAATGCAGTATTGCAAACATGCCTTCTGTACATAACTCTGAATATTGGAGGATATCGAATGAGAGGAGAATTCTAAAAAAGTGCGGATAGATAGATAAATAATTTGCGAATTATTTGGGTCAACCCAATCAGGATTTACCTAATCTAATTTTCTGTCCGAAGAAATTTGTTTTGACCATTTTTTTGTGCATTGCATTATGAATAAATGCCCAATACAATTTTACTACCTCCGCTACTCTGTCACTAGAGGCCGGTTCTGTTTGCCATCAGCGACCAGACGTCCATGGAACCTGGCAGAGGGAAACGTGGCGAGTGGGTGTCTCAAGAGACAAGATGTGGAGATAAAATGGGATTGGCATTACAGGCAGAGGTGTCTTCAAAAACATTGCTACACATTGCCGTTTCTGATAGAATGTGCAATTTTTGGTATATTTAGCTTCACGTTTCAATGAGCATTGCAATATTGTTGCCATCGAGCAATGCCACTGCAGTTCATCACTTGCAAGCCTACATACAAGTAATTTATACTACCAATGTGAATGGATACCGACCATATGATGGCAGATCTCTTGCAGCTAAATAAGTCCTACTTGACTGCATCCCAGCAATAACATCGGGTTGCAAAAACACAGAGAACTGAGACGAAGTAGTACTTCTGAAGAATTTTGTTGACTTTATTTAGATTCAAATATTTGGAGCAATTCAATTCCAAGTTAAGAATGTTCAAATAGCTGAGAAAATATTGAAACCTCCTAAAATGAGAAATTGTCCTTGAAAATCGCAATAAATGGCAGTTAAAATTAGTTGCAATTCAAGTTTGATCACAAGCCATATTGGGTAGAGCTGGAGGCTGTACAAAAAGCCTATTCAAAGCGAGAAAGGTAGTTAAGTCAAATGCATAGCCGGTGTCTCACTGGATGGGCGAGAAATGTCTAAGGCCTTTCACTCGGAAAGTCCAGCAATGAAACTCTGTTTTCTAACCGAGATCGAAAAAAATTAGGTACATTTATACACTATAAGCCTGTTTCATACGACTGTGAGCGAGAGCATTCTACCGCAACATTGGGTTTATATTTGGCTGGTGGGGCCATTTAGTGCAGCCTGTATGTCAATAGAGCTATACAAAGGTAATCAATAGGGTTTGTGGTGTGCGCCAATTCGAAGCAATATCGATCAATAAAGCAGTTAACTATTGATTTCCGAAAAACAATGACGAACTTGTCTGATTGATACGTGGACTGTTTGGTGTACACATCGCTACATACCACGCCACGAGCTATGATATCGAAGTCAACAAAATGAGTGAATGGAATCAGATAGATTTGTGCAGTGGCTTGTTGACCGTAGAGCTAACCAATCATTGCCCAAAATAGACAAAGAATCTTGTTTTGCGAAAGTTGTTGGAGACAAAATGTCAGAAGTGCTTTGACAGATGTTTTGACCGAGTTTCGTACACCAATTTGCTTCATTCCGGCAAATATTTCACCTCTGCCTACCACTCCACTGCTTTTCGAGCATTCAATTAAGAATTTTTTGAGAAGAAAAAGGAATCTAAGAAAGCTTACAATGTGTCACGAGAAGATCATAACACCAGCATCAAAAATTTCACGACATCCAAATTCAAAGAACCGTGTCAACGAAATGAAGGACATTACAATCTGCGGATAATTGAAATACATGATTGCAAGAAAATTCTACTTTAATTAGATCAAGAAACCCTACAGAGCATCACTCAACTAAAAATTAACTATAACTGTGATCTCACCAGAAACAAGTATAGCAATCCGTATCACGAAAATATATATTTGAATGTCGAAGAATTTGTAACTAAAAACCCATCTGCGTACAAAAATTCAGTTCAAGGCAACGCTGAAATGCAACTACGTTGAAAGGTGAAAATTCTTGTCTGCTCAAATTCTGTTTATTATTTACTCTTTAACTGTGTTTACCAAAATCAATGAATACTTGTCACGCTCTCTTTTCGGCATAAACTTCTTCCAATGTGTTTTACAAGTAATGAAGGCGGAACCGGAACTCTAAAATGTAGCTTTCTATCACTCACGGTCCATATGGCTTCTACTCAAACTCCACCGAACGCCACACATATTGCACATCTTGGTTTACCGACTACATTGAACTCCTAAATTTCCTTTCAGTAGGCAGTAATATGGTAAAGTAACGCAATATCGAGTGACGATCCGCTTGCACCCGATGAGAGACCGTATTACCGCAGAATAGGTCTAATCACGCGATTTTCAAGATATATCCAAAATTCAATGATACAGTCTGTATTTTAAAAGAAAATTATGATTTTTATGCTATTTTAAAGTCTCGAGTTCAGACTTATTCACAGGGTAGACTTTTACTGCGAGGCGAATCCAGCAGCGAGACTGTAGCACTGTACAGTCAAGAATATTATTTTTCCGCTCTGTAGCTGAAAAATAGAAACCAAGCTGGAGCACTCTGGACTCGATGACTCAGGCAGTTTTATTTGGAGTATTCATCTACTTCATGAAGATTTTGTTCGCGAACCTTCTTCTAGAATGCTTCCTATTCCGCACCCACTACTCTGGAATTCCTGTATTATCCCAAACTGTTGTAAGATAAGCTCTATTCAAGTTCATACATATCTGTTATACTTTACAAATTCCTTTGATGAGAAGCAAATTTTCATTCTAGCGTATTGAACAGTATCCGTATATTTCTAGGTCAGTTACGTAGTAACTTTCACAAACTCTACTTGAATGACTACTCTACGTTTCACTGATTGCGAGCACTAGTAAACACTAATATTTAAGGGAATGCGTATCTGGAGTAATTGACAAACGGAAATTATGAGTGAAGACAAGCAAACAGTTTGTGCTCGTCAATAACTCTTTCCCAAACAAACTAACCTGATTTCTGTACCCGTAGGTACAACACAAACTTGTTCTGTGTTCAGTCATTGGCACAGAATCCCATGTTGTACGCAACGGTGCAACGAGTAAAAGGATTGTTGCGCGAAAGGAGATGAAATCCTCTGAAGGCAATATGCACATGATTGCTTGCGGTTGTTCTTTCCTTTGCTTTTGTTTCCTCAATCCAAATTTAGTTCCATTCAAGTTATTTGGTCATCCGTACGAAATCATGCACAACATTTTTACTTGATTGAGGCCTCGATTTCGCTACTTGTCTTCCTCGATTCTGTAATTGCTACATTTTGCAAGTCTGGTTTAATAGCTCTTCGAAAAGATACATAAAACCAAACGGCGCACATTTTATAATTTTATGGAACGGTAGCACAGGGCAACTTTTGTGGGCTGTATGTCCGCAGATGGTGGGTTCCGTATTGCTTCGGACTTTATCTCACTATTCCTGGGTTCAAGATATGCCTCACAGGTCACGAAACGCTACCAATTCATCTGCCACTTTGTTTCATGACTATATTTCCAGCACTAGAAACGTTACTGGCTATCGTGATCTTCGCAGTACGGAGAAGAGAAAATTCATCAATTCATAACTTAATCGACTTGTTTTCTGTTTTCCTAACAAACAGAGAGTACAATGCACCAGATTTTGAAAATCAAGACTTTCACTTCGCAGAAATCGGTGATGCGTCTCCGACTCGTATCGCCGAGATTGCAAATCATCCACAAGCAATTATTGATCGGGGTAACGAAAATTTGTTGTCGATACGAGGTGATAGAGATGTCGTGTCATTAGTTCCGGACAATAAAAACAGGTTTGCTTACCGCTTGAAGGAATACGATGAGCGAAATTAGTCCAAATAGAGAAAAACATCTCAATTTCAGATTGATCTCAGTAAGAGTACCATACGCTATCATCTGGTATTTTCTATACACAGGTTTGGATTCTGTCGGCGCGTACGCGGGAGCTGAGGATATAGAGAAGTGTCTTGCCTGGCTCGCACTGTTTTCATTACTTGTCGCGTTTCTGGTCAGTTATGATTTGGCACCTTGAGTAGTCATTAAGACGGCAGACACTGATGAAAACGAAGCACAGGTCGAAGATAGCAATTCAAAAACTGATTAATGAACCGAACATGAGATCAATTGTACGAACCACCAATGCATTACCGAGAAGGAGTTCGCTGGGATAGCCGTGCTTCCAACTGACTGTTCTATGCTTTCACATGAAATTTACTTGTAATAATTGCAATGAACGAGTTGACCTTTAAGCTACTCCGTCACTATCTACTATTGTCAGCAATATTTCAAATTTATGAACTGCCTCCTCGGGAACAAGAATTGGTTCAGGGGCGCTTTGAAAGGAAAGAGTTAATAGATCACTAAAGTAAGCAAGTGAAATCGTTGAAATACGAGTTGAATTGTACTGGTAAATATGTCTATCGTAGATTAATGGTTGGATACCCAAGATCGCTAGTTGACTTCGGTATTTATACTTATTTGTACTGTAAGCAGGTTACAAAAGGTTACACAAATAGAGTTCTCCGGAACTTTCTAGAATAATTTAGAGTTTTTTGGAAGTCTTTGGAAATATCTAGATCACTCGAGAACTAGTTCCTTACACTTTTCCCGCCTCCCTGCTATTGTCGACCTCGACAACATCGTTATCATCTAAGCGCTTTGAAATATTATTTTTCTTGATATAATTTAGAAATTCTCCAGTAATTGTAATATCTGTATCAATAAAGTCGCGACTTGTCCGTAATTCTGCGTCATGAGTTGGGGTGCCTTTTAAAATTATCAGGAATTGATATTCGCGACCACGTTTGCGATGTTTCAATAATTTGTCCACCACATACTCGTTTCCTTATACAGTTAGGTGCAGCTATCTTTGTAGGCTGTTCTGAGTATGGAACGGTATGTATCACACTTACAACATCATGTAATTTTAAATGGCACGGTCGACCAAGTCTCAAAGGATTCTTTCCCACTAACTCCAACATAGTGAAAGGACCAAATCTGTTTGCCGACAATTTTTCAGACTGTTGACATTTCGAATATGAATCTTTAAATAAAGTTTATTTAAACCATGCTTTATTGCCTGATTTATGGGAATGAGGCTTGTATTCAAACCTAGATCTTGCGCTCTGATCAGAATTTGCAAGTCCATATGCAAATTTGGCTTCATCCAATGTAGCTTTGAGTCTTTCCTTAAATTCAGACACAGATTCATTTGGTACGTTCGTAGCAGACACCAAATATCATCGCAATTTACTTCAAAAGAAGTCATTTCTAAGTCCTCACTCACAGCTGAGTTGTATGCGAGTTCCGCTCCTGGAAGTAGCACATCAAAATCCTCTTGATGATAGCTGCAATAACATCTCATAGAATTTTCAACCATACAGTTCATAATCTCAGATGCTCCGTCAGTCTGAAGATGTCAACTAGATGACATTTTCAGCTTCTCTCTGCAAAGTTCCAACATTCTTCTCTTAAACTTAGAAGTAAATTTCGGATCTTTGTCGGATTCCATACTGTCTGGCATTCCATGATGCTGAAATAGATTGCTAAAGAATGAATTTGCGATATCGACAGTAGTATCGGAGTCTTTTGATGGAATAAAGTGGATTCTTCGCGACAATCGATCTACATATCTAATGATACTGTTGTATCCTTTCTTTGTTTTTGGAAGCTTCACAATGAAACCTCTTTCAATAGAACCCCATTGTCTCTCAGGAACTTCTAAAGAAGTTAGTGCTTTTAACTTTTTCCCCATGTGGTCTTTCTTTTGTTGGCATATCAAGCAACCTTGCACATCATCTTCAACTTCTCATGACGTGTGCTTCCATCGGGAGTTTCGTGCTCTTGAGAGAGCGTCATTTAGCCGAAATGATCTGCAATTCTTGCATCACGTGCTAACTGCATTACTGTAGAAATTGATTTCCTTGGTACACATAGTTTCCCTTGATACATCGGTTTACCATCCTCGTTATGAAAAAATATGAACAATTTATCAATCTTCCTTATTACCATCTTATCAGGCACATATTTTCCTTTTGTACGCTTTATTGCAGCTCCATAGAATTTATCCTCTTCATAAGCACTCAAGAACTCGTCAAGATCCAGTTTTAGAACTTCAAGAACATTCATAGATGCATGTCGCGCTTTCGATAAGGTGTCACCTAGCACATGGATCTTTCCTGGATTCAATCGAATAATAAAAATCCCCAAATTACCTAGAGCTTCAAGCCACCTTGCTTCTCTTCTACTCAGCTTAGGTTTCGTAGAGAAATTCTTCTATACTTGATTGTCTGTGAATATCTCAAAACTCGTTCCTTCAAGGTAACGTATAAATCGTTGCAAAAAGTAATTAAGCCTCAGTAGCTCCCTGCTATTTGTAGTATGGTTTGTTTTACTAGACTCAACTTCTTTGAGAAGAAAGCTATCACTCTCTCCTTCCCACTGTCGTCTAGTTGTCTCAGAGTTCCACCAACGGCTGCGCTCGAGGCATCAATATGTCTTCGAAAAGGTTTCTCCCAATCAGCTGGTACAAGTCTTGCCGCAAATTTTATTGCTTTTTTCAATGACTCAAATGCTTCATCATATTTGATATCCCATTTTTGGATTTCCGAACCATTCTTTGTTAGATTTGTTACGGGTGCCTAATTTCTTTGATGAATCGTCGGAAGAATTGAAGCAGACCTATAAAAATTCTTATATCAGTCAATGTCATCGGCTTAGCCCAATTCTGTAAGGCATGGACCTTTTCCGAGTCAACCTCGATCCGTTCTCTCCCAACAGTCACTCCGAGAAATGAAATTTCTGGTTTCATAAATTCACATTTCTTACGCGATATGTACAACTGATGATCTTGGAGACGAGACAAAACTATGTTCAGATGTTTTAGATATGATTTTTCATCTTTGCTGAATATCAAGAGATCATCCATACAAACAATCATGAAGACATGAAGCCAGTCATAAAAGATACGTTTTATGAGCGATTGAAAGGTTGCAGGGGCATTGCATAGTCCTATTGGCATCACCAAATACTCAAACGGACTGTATTTATTATTGAAAGCAGTCTTTTCTATGTCTTCAGGCTTGACTCTGATTTGATGAATTCCAGTTTTGAAATCTATTTTCGAGAATATTTTTGTATCTCCAAATATGTCGATCATCTGATGTAAACGAGGCAAAAGAGCATTTTTTTCCTTTGCAATTCGATTCAGTCCTCAATATTCAACTACACATAGCAATGGATTATGTTTTTGCTTGAGAAAGAACAGAAGAGCCTCATATGGTGACTTGCTGGGCCTTATCTTTCGAATTTAGTTTTCGGTACAAGACGGAAAAAATATACACCCGAATGTTTTCCTTTCACCATATTTCCGAACTTCTGAACACTTAGATTCAGGATGTTCGAATTAGTTTCATCATTGGAATCAGCTGCCAACTAATTTTCGCCAACTTTCAAAATCCTTTCACATAATTAATGGATGGTTTATTTGTTACATGCTGCGGGATTCCCAGGAGCACGTTGTACAGTCAATTTGCCACAAGCCAGCCAGAAGTGTATGAGAGCTTTCCAATCGGTAATGTAGCTCCTTGGATGGTTTTTGATGATTTTTCTCCTGATCCTTTCTGTTAATAGCTCACTTTAGCTTTACACTGCCTCCAGTTGAGGTACTTGCAATTTTTTTGTAAACTCTTGCGATACAGCATTAATGTTGCATCTAGCATTTTTGAGTACTCGCACTTTCTTTTTACCTAGTGATCCATCAAGTACAATTAAGTCATCCATTGGTATAGGTCCTTCAATGGAGATTCACTCACTTTTTCCATGATGAATTGAATTAAACTTTACGTTTCGGGGTACGAAATCTTCTTCAGGCATCTCAAAATATCCACAACGCTTACCAATCGTTTAAACTTATCTTCCAAGGCTCTGATTGCATTCAATTATGGTCCAGCCAGGGCCTTTTACAATTTACGATGGACCAATAGTTTTCCGACTGACTGCTAGTACCTTCTGATTCATTATTCATGCCTATATTTCCGATCAATACTATCTGGGGACCTTTGTTCGCACACTTGTAAGGTCTGCAGTCGATCTTATGGCACTTGAAACAAGCGCTTCTTTGCCTACCACATTTCTTCTGCTCAAAGTTGCGGATTTCCATGGGAGTTGGTCCAGATGTCTCTTTACTACAGTTGCGATACATTCCTGCGCCAAATAGTGCAGCGTAAACATTTAGAGTAATTCTCGAAGCTTCATTAATTGACTAGACTCCAGCTTTCATAACTTCCAATCGTACGTTTGGCTTCAAACCTTGGCAGAATCGATCAACTTGCTATTCGTCACTCATTACTGGAATGGTCAAAACCATGTTTCTGAATTCCGAAAGATAACTTGAGACTGACGTCCTTTGGACAAGTTCGCGTAATTTGTCTCTAGACCTTTGAGCACTATCAAAAGGAACAAATTCTTGAATCGAAGCAGCTTCAAAGTCATTCCAACTGTTCGGAACAGTGTTCTATCCGACGCGAGTAAACCATCAAATGGCGACAGTGCTATAAAGAAATTTGGCTGCGAAAGAAATTTTCGTGGAATCACCTAATAGAAGCTCATTTCCAACTTTTCCTAAGGCCAAGTATTGTTTCGTTTGATAAATCCAGGTTCGAACTGCAAATTTATCGCGTTTCCCGTTGAAAGTCTCTGGCTCGTTCGGTTTGAAACTGACTATTTCAATTTAGAATCAATAGTCTACTAGAGAAAGGTCAAAACCAATTCTGATTACCGATCTATTTCTTCAATCGATTTGCGTTACCAAAATTCCGTGACCCAATCGATGTACATACCTTACAGGCTGTAGTCCAATAGGAATATTGAGGGATACTCCAGCTTAAGCAATCTTAACTTCGTAGGTGGATGTCAGTATTGAACTGGAGGAACTCAATCCCGAGCAGGAGGTACTTGAGTAAGCAGGCAGAACCCGTATAATCCTTTGACTCAGACATGTGGAACCAAGAGAAGGTGACCCAACTTTTTTCTTCACAATGACTTTCGACGTCCTGCTTCTTCCTCACCAGCATTTTAAACTAGGCCGATGCTGCCAGTGAAACGGTTGAAATAATAGTTGAACTTTACTGGTAGACATGTCTATCGTAGGTTGATGGTTGGATATCCAAAGTCCCTATTCGACTTCGGTATTTATACTAATATGTACTGTAAGCAGTTTACAAAAGGTTAGATAAATAGAATTCTCTGGAACTTTCTAGAATCATGTACGTTTTTTTTGAAATCTCTGGGAACATCTAGATCATTCGAGAAGTAGTTCTTTGCAGCAAGCTTGTAATACCTCACGCAACGTGTACCTTTTCTCGCAAGTCAAATACAATCCGTTCGACAGCACATGTATACTGAAACCCGTCCAGGCGTTGCGTGATAGATAGCCGGAAACAACGACTTCTATATGCAGCAAGCTCAGCATATCTTGAAGGCAGATAAAAATCGAGAGTAAACTGTGTATGGCTGTTTTCGTTAAGTGCAACTACATTCAGCTGGGCTGGACATGAGTTGGCTTTTGTGTATAAGGGATATCAATCGGGAATGTGAGTTGATTTTATGCACAAGTGCTATTTTTCATGCTCGAGGGTGAGAAGCGCTCTAGTTCGCGGAATTAAGAACTAGTAGACCAGTTTTCCAGTGGATATTTCGCTTATTGTCTTTAGTGTGAGGATAATTTCGGGAATCATTCCTGAACTCGAGGATGATTCGCTAACCTACCTTGAATTTGATCAGCATCTAGTACGTGCATTGCACTAAACACTTCTATCCTGGAATAATGCAAAGAAGCAGGTTGATATAAACTGGAATTGAGAGAGAACTCAAAGTATGTCGGGTGTTGAAATTAAGTACAATAATTCTACGTTAATGATTCGTGCTGGTAAAATTCAGTAATCATGCACAGATTGATTGGTAATAATGACTCAATTTTTATTAAATGAGATAATAGAAGTGCCATAACTCGAAATCGAACCAAGCCGTGGGCCCGAACAACTCTCCGTCTCTTCCATGATGCGTTACATAACATTGATGCATTGCATGAATAATTTATCAAAAACAAAATAGTTCCAAGCATGGAACTATAGTCAGCAGTCTTGAAAATTCTGTATTCAAGTACCGTATAAATTGTAAATTTTTCGCTACTTTACTTTACAAGCAGATTCTAAACTTCCTCCTATTGTAGAACATTTACAGAAGGCTCTTTTCAGAAATTACTTCCTCTTGCTTCCAGTGTTTCCATATAAAAAAGCTTGAAGTGTATGTAAGAGTCTTGATATGAGAGCGTGTGAACAACATTAACGATAGATTTTTTTCTTCAGAAATTGGTACCATTGTATGAAATGCAGTACGGCATGCTTAAAGTTTACGTGCTGATCAGGTTTCATAGAATGTTCAAAAACATTATTTCCGAAATGTGGATCTCTTTTGCACTTTGATTTTGAATAGCTTCGTAAAATTTCATTCCCAGGAGTCTTCAAATTTGAGATTACATTATTCGCGCAGTCTGTGTCGCTGAAGGAATTCTTTGTAATGAGTCTAAAAAACATTTACCTTTTTAGAAAACATATAAAAGATGTTGTACAGCACGACAACGCAGGACCTACAAGGGTGTTCATGAGACCGTAAATTATAGAAAAGCCGTATTTTCTTCCTAAAAACGTTCGTAAGCCTCAATCTTTTAAGACAGAAAGCCTAGCCATTAATTCATCGATTTTGTGACATGCTATAAAGTTTAATCTCATTGAATTCGCTCAAAACAGAATTCACGATTTTTTTTCTAATTTAATAACTGTGTTTGTGTGTAAAAATCACAATAAACTACGAGATTTTCTATCCATTTTTCGTGAATTAATTGAGTAGTTCGATAAGTAAAAGAGAAAAGTATTGAAAGGTCTAAATCAACTGAGCAAGAATTTTTAGATCGCTGCCCTTCAAATTAGCGAAATGTTCCTAAAATTCGAAATACTGACGTAGAAAGAGCACAGTCCATTGTGTGTTTTGCAAAACACATACAGCAACAGCATTTCCTTTTTGGTGTAGATGCATGAATCGACAAAGCCTAACTTGGTTATGAATATTAAAACGTCTGATGATGTCTCAAATAAGAAAATTTCGGGAAAATGGCTACTAACGTAGAGACCCGAGAATCAGTAATTCTGTATGGAATGAATTCTGAATAGATTAAACATGAATGAAAGAAGAATTGTCGTACTTTGACAGTGAAAATTGGGTTTGTCTAGCCAAATCGAGACTACTGTAAATAGTAATGAAACTTTCTTCGAAATTTTTGTCGAAATACATACTTCAAACATGCTTCGTCCGACGAGTACAAGGAAGGAAATATTGCTATCTAACTTTCAAAATTCATGCCTTTGTGAGTCATTGTCCTGACATGACTTCAGACGTGAACAAGCGCAGTCGGGAAAGTGAATACAGCTACATTTCGAAATTGGCGGTTTTTATGAACAGCCCGGTTATGTTTGGTATTCATTAGCGAGCGAAAGTCAGCTTCATCATACTAGAGATGAAGTTAGTTAATCTTGTACTGCTCCGAATGTGGCCAGTAGACTCCTACATTACTTTCCACTCTAACAGCTCGCTCACCACTGTGGTGTTGTGCTCTAACTTCGACTAGGAATATGATACCTCATTCTACCAAAAATTTATAGATAACTTTCCTGGCATTAACTAGCAAATCTTTATTGCGGCCATTTGACATGAGTAAGAATGGTTCTCCTACTACTCGAAGTTAAGACTCAGCTTAAAGCTGGAACAAATGCATTGACCGTTTCTCCTATCGTATGAAATTTGGGGGCATTGAGAGACAGAAATCATTGTAGTACAATCCTCCAAGACCAATACACAAGTAAATGCCGAAAGTGAAATCGTTTGAATATAAAAAGCCACCAATACTGAAATCGAACGAAAAAGTGTGCTAACCCATCTGCTGTAGAGAAATATTAGCTATAATGATATGTGGAAAGTTTTCAACGCAGCAACAGAGTCAATTTCTGAAATCTCCAATAACAAAAGTAATTTTGACAGTGTATGCAGCACAATCGGCAACAACGATCCCGTTAATCGGACACAAAAATTTCCAGGCACGCCACAATGTTAAAAAAATCACAACAACACAGCGGTCGGTCATTTTTCGGCCTGAAGCTCGTTTCATTCGTTTCATAGAGTCCTCGAACTACTCAAAGTAGCTTTTACCAAAAAGATATCAAACTTAATTTACTTCATCAGGCAAAAGCCCTAATTACAAAATTGATACCCAATCGCAATTTCTGCGCTTATTCTTGAAAAACGTATTCTATGATACCCTATGAAAGGTAAAATGACCTCTTTTAAAGGTTATAATTCGTTCTGACATTTCACGAGTGCGTCCAATGTTTTGTTGCACTTCCTGCCTGACCATTTTCAAGAGTGAAAAGATTCTTCATTGATTCAGTAGCAATGTTGTGGGCTGAAAAGCAGTGTGCTCACGACAACGCCAAGAACAAACAAAGTTAGAATCAAAGCTTTAGGGTTTTGAGAATTTTTTTAGTCAATGAACTAAAATTGGAAAGTATATGTCGTTTCCATCCTTTAGTTGCTCGTTTGCAGCGTTAAAACGAAGGAAATGAAGATTTTTACTGCATTTTTCCAGAAACTATAGAGCTTTATGGCTAGGAAAGTTCATTTTATGTATTTGTGAATAGAATATAGAACAATTATGCGGTATAGCATCTGCAATGCTCTTATGTGCATGTGTACGAAAATCGATAATATAATAGTCTATTTTTAAGCAGTTGCGGTGGACGAGAAATTTAGTCCAAGTGATATTTGAACAGCAGACTACAGAGGCATAACTAAGGCGCTTGGCAAATGTTCTTGAATCTTTTTATGCAATGCTATTGACTTTTTTGGCATTGTTATCCGATAGGTCTAAATTTATTTCATGAATCCCATAAAATTTGGTTCTAACTGCGATATAATTTATCATGCACGATGGAGTAGGATTTTAGGAGAACAGGCATCGTGAACATTTAGCCTATTTTCGCTACAATTTTTGTTTTCGAAAGAATTTCGAATATCTGGAGCCTACCTTTCCTATAACAAAGAGTATATTGGGCTCTAAAACTACCCGTTTTGGCAATCGAGTAATGAGAGTTTTGTCCTAATCGTTGATCTTTTCCAGGATTGACCTGCAAAATTATTTGAAAAGAAGCGTGGAAAATCGAGTCGGCGATATAATGGATCTCTTCAGTGACACGGCTATTATTAATTGAACACAATTGTGGTCTGATAATCTGGCTCCTCGAAATCGTAGAATTCCTCAACTCTGCAAAAAAAGTTTGTGCAGAAAATTGAGATGCATGCAGTCAATTTTTTAGTGCTCTTGAATTAGAATTGTTTTGATTGAGTGAGCCTGAAGTTCTCGCTTTTCTACAAAATTCGACTGCATCGAATAAGATACCTCTTCGAGTGCGTATGTACTGATTATATTAAATTATCTTCATCTCATGAAGCGCACTCATAACAATCACTTTTAGAATTCGAAACAGAGAACGTTGAAGTCATTTGAGAAAATTTGAATGGCCAAAGTATAAGAAGAAAATCCGAGTGCTCTGTAGGCTTCGATAAAATTAGCACAATAAACGAGCAGTACAAAATAAATTTGTCGATAATTTTGACGATTTCGGAGACGCCGTTAAGACATTTTTCGATCACAGCAAAATAAATTCTGAATACAGACCGGCTGTTCGAGAAGTGATGAGTTGCTCCTGAGTCAATTAAAGTATTTGAAATTTTTCTTCAGAAAATTGAGTATTATTACTGCTGAAATTAATCTTGTCTATTGAAGCTCAGAATAGAAAGTCAATGTATTCGGTTTTGTACTTTTGATTGATGGGCAATAATTCACGCACAGGGATTCCGTTTCAAATTACTTCAATTCTAATTTAAGTAAATCATTTTAGGTCGCTAGTAACTTAGAAAAATTAAATTTTTATCGAATCTTCTTCATTAGAAACCGGCGATATTTGCTAATTTCACGTTCAAACCTTCGGAATCTTGCTTCGATGGCAGTTCAGTTTCTTTCAAGTTTAATATATCTGTTTCCCTTTCAGCATAATATTACAATGGTTTCTTGCATGTAAATTTTTTGCTGAGAATAGAATATTACACGAAAATTATTTTTTTTCGTAGATGGGAATAATTGTTTTCTGTCAAGTTAAGCTCAAATATCAGCATTCGAGCTCTCTAAAGTCAGTTATGCTAAGAACAAGCTACAAGAGACGAAAAAGAAAATAATTTCAAGAAAAGAACGCATAAGCATGGATTTCAACTAGAGTTCACCAATCGGGACAGTTCGTATTGCTAGCTGATCTGTGAGTCTGTTGAACTCGATCAAATGCTGTGTATTTCAGTGACCGAGAAATCGGTGGCCGAGGTAGTTTACATATTGCTAGATAGGTATGATAGAAATATTACGCATGTAACGGATAGTCGGCAGTATCAGCTTCGGTGGCAGAGCGACCTTGCCAGCAGAATGCCTGTAGCCTGCCCAAAGGGAGCGCCGAGCCCTACGCAAAAAGCCGCTTCTGGGGTGCTCGAAATGTGTTTAACTACAAATGGTACAGGTGGAATTCGTGTCTAGGAGATAATCGTAAAATGTTCAGAAAATGCGGAAATCCGGGATATGTTCTAGTTATCTTTAGGTATTTATATACGTGTCGGAAATGAATGATTTCTCGTACTAAGTTAAAGGAATGAATAGAAAGAAATCAAAAGCATTATAAGTAAATGGGAAAAGAGCGTATCACCATCCTAGACTACAAATTCGCTAAAAACAAGCCTGTCAAGCTAAAGAGAGAAGCTAAGGACAGCTTTCGAATTATTGGTTGTGTACACAGCTTCCAAAAAGTTCTGAACGCCATGATTCGTCCAAACAAGGTTTTTGTAAATAACTATCCAGCAGAACAGACAGCTATACACAAAATAAGGTTGAGCTGATTTCGCTTAAGCGCTCTCATTTTCTGATTTCAGTACTGACTTGGAAGTGATTTTAGAAGTTTCTTCACTAAAACCAGTAGAAGAAGTCCATAGCGTATCAGGCTATTGCTCGGTCAACGAACGAAGTCAAACAGTACTTTTAAAAGTTTAAAAAAATTTCAAGCCTCCTATCGTTAAATCTCTTATTTTTTGTGATGAAATACCGCGGAGGAACTAGAAAATTCACGAAAAGTGCTTTGGAGCGGTGAATAGAGTAGACATCGTTCAAGAGGAACTAAAAGGTGAAAAGATAGAAACACAAGAAATTTAGTTGCAGAAGCAGTAGTTGAAGTTTAAAAATTGCAATGACAACAGGGGTAGAAGATATATTTATAGGGAAACTCACAAAAGATTGAGAATGCGAATGCATAAAACTTGCGTTAAAACAATAAATGATAGAATTGATGTGGCAGTACGTATGTGTTCTGTTCATCTAAAATTTCCATCGTTCAAAGACTCATTGTGACCCACTTAAAATCAGCTAACAACCTTCGTGGAAAAGATCTTACTACTTGTGAAGATAAAAATCGTTATTCGCAATGGAAGAAAGATGCTGGGCGTTATTAAATGGGTGAAATCGCAATCACGTCTCACTGCAAAGCTCTTTTCAAAGGACGAAACGAATACGGAAAAGTACTTTACGTCGAACTCATCGCAGTGCATCGAAGGAAGAGTATAGCAGCAAAAAGCAATATCGTCTTATCCTTAGGGCCCGCATCAGCCACAGCAGCAGCGAAAGTAATTGGCGACAATGCTATGAATGCAAAAGAGCTTCGGGAAAAATTACTCCAATTGTACTCAACGTCTTGCTAACTGCAATCCCTGAAAGTCTCGCAGAAAATAGGAGCCCTTAGGTAGTGCTCCGTGTCATTATGATATAATATAAACGGGAAAAATTTACAAATTTTTTTGTTCTTCTACTAAAATATAAATTTTACGAAAGGTATTGTCAGAATTCTCTTTCAAGTATTGCGAAGTCTGTTAGTGTACTCAACCGTCCGACATTAGCTTCAATAGCTATCTGAATCCATTCTGTAACTTGCTCGAAAAAGAACTTTAGCTAAGTGCAACCTGGAATCTTATGGTGATATTACTGCACTTCAGAAGCTTAAAGGTTAAATAAGAGTACATATTTTATATAAAACTGATTCAAATCTCAAATTCGATGGTTAAAGACTAGTTGGTTTGTACTACTGTTCCATCAATCCGATTTGATGTTCGGTAAAGATAGAGTAAGAACGCTACTAGCAAATTAACGGACAATGGATCTAATTTTGATGTGCAGCAACAAAATTTAGATGAGGCAAGAAACTTTCGTATATGCCAGGTACTTACAAACAAACTTTTCTTTTAAGTCGCTGACCGTGAAATTTCTATCGAAACTTGTCAGCGTCTTCATCGAGCTTCCGGTGAAGTAACCAAAAGGTGGAAATCAGGCCATGTACATCAGTGACTGAAAAATCAGATACCAAATGGGTATATATATACTAAAAAAGGTCTGATAGAACAAAAAATTTGTGACTTGAAACACAGCTTCTGCTCTGTTAGCGATATTCGATGGTAGCGTCTGCAAGTGATACTGAGTATAGTTCATAGCTCTGGCCACAGATGATGCAGGAATCTGTTCTTCGGTGTCTCAGCAGAAAAACGTTAGCTTTATCCGCTGAAAAGTATTCTCCGTCAGCTACAAATAGAAAGCTCTAGATAACTTTAGTCTAAAATGAAATATAGAAAATAAATACAGAGAATAATAAAAAGTGGTAAAGAAGAACTAAAAGGAACCTAATAAAGAAAGGAATAGTAAAGACTAGCGTATCATTTAATATTTTGAAACATGTCCGAACCCTTTGTACAGTCCCGCACAACTTGCTCCTCGTATTTTTCCAGCAGGCCTGCTCTTAGTGTGCTAATGTTTCGAATGCCATATTCAAACTGGCGCGATTTCACATCGGTCACTAACAGCACTTTAGTTTTTGCGAAGTGCACTAGCTATGAAAAAATATAGTGTTTTAGTAAATGTAATTCATGCTTGAATATGATCAAGTCAAAGATGTCAGCAGCACATCGAGATCAGATTAGTGATACATTCTTTCGAGTGTATACATTTCGAACTTGGAGCATGACATTTTGCAATACGAAAGCAACAAATATCTGGAAATTCAGTACGATTCGTATGTTCTATTCTAAGGCTAAATATCAAAATGAATTGATTATTTCTAGATATAGACGCTTCTTGTACCAGCTTCATACGGACTAAAAGGTTCAAAAGTGAAACAAACCAATGATATGGCTTCTGAATTTGCCGGTGAAATCAAGTATCTCTGCATGATGCTCGTAGATCAAAGGCAAATTATCGAGGAAGCATAGCAAGCAACGAATTCAAAATTAAGCTAGATTCCAATTTAATAGCTTTATTGTCTCTCTTTACACTTCTGCCATCACATTTGACTGCTTAGTCAAAAGCTACAAGACAAATGAGAGACGTAGCGTTCACATTTTATGCAGCATTATGACTTTGGTCTCATGAAACTCATATAGCTACAACTCATAAACGATAAGGAGAATATAGAGATCCGTAACTAGTCTTTTTTGAGTATAATTGAGAATGATATTCAGCGCCATCTAGCTATCAACTCGGACTATTAACTGTTAGTTACGGTACGCAGTGAATAGTATAATCCTATGATTCTTCGGGTAGCGCAAACGTTGTCTAAATTAGACGAAAATGATTTGATACACTTCAGGAGAGCTCCAAAACAGTTTACCTACATTAAAAGATAAATTCAATTGACATTGCAATAGCAGAAAGAAGTTTCAAACTCAATTAATATTTATATCACGCACGCTAAGTTTCGTAGATAAATTGGATTCCTGACTTCTTTCTGCTGTTCTTTTAATAAACACGAGAATTGTGACGCTTTTGGCACATGAGCAGCCTTTTCATATTTTTTATTTGATTTGAAGGACAAGAGAGTTTCAAATACCATCGGAATAATTATTTTTTGCAGCACTCAGAATGAGTTTGCATGGGACCAAGGCCTCTCATTTTTGCTTTTGATCTGCAAAATGAATTGCTTCTTCGGTAGTTTTAAACTTTTCCTGATTTTTATCTTCTTTTACGCTATCGCATGCAGCATTAAACTGCTAACTTCTACAAAAATTGAAATTTTCAAGAGATATATAGTTCTGGCATTATTTAATTTTTACTAGCTCTATTTTATCGAATCGATCTATTTCTTTTCGCCAAAAGTGCTCGACACTGCTCTCTTTCTTTTCATCCAGAGCTGACGGTCGTTCATGGTATAATTCCGTCCTGGTGAACTCAAGTTTTTAGAATAGAACGCTATTACTCGATCTTTCCCAGCTTCGTCAAGTTGTGTCAAGGTTCCTCCTACCGCAGTATTTGAAGCGTCTATATGTCCACGAAAAGGTTTCTTCCAGTCAGGTGATACAAGTATCAAAGCGCTTTTTATTGCTTTCTTTAGAGATTCAAAAGCCTTGTGACACTTGATGTCCCATTTATCGATTCCTTCGTCTTTTCTCGTAAGATTAGTAAGTGGTGAGGTTATCTTGCTAAAATCTTTTATGAATCGTCGGAAGAACTGGAGAAGGCCTGTAAAGCTTCTAGCATCTGTCAAAGTCTTTGGTCTAGGCCAGTTCTGCAATACTCCAACTTTCTTCAAGTCAACCTGTATTCCTCTCTTTCCGACTATCATACCAAGGAAAGAAATTTCAATTTCATAAATTCAAATTTCTTTGGTGACACATACAGCTGGTGATCTCGGAGGCGAGATAGAACACTGTTCAGGTGCTTGATATGAGAATTTTCATCTTTACTGAATACGAGCAGATCGTCCATGTATACCACCATGAATACATCAATGCAGTCATAAAATATTTGGTTCATCAATGATTGAAATGTTGCAGGGCCATTACACTGCCCCATAGGCATAACTAAGTACTCGTACCGACCATATCTCGTGTTAAAGGCAGTCTTCTCAATGTCTTCTGGCCTGACTCTTATCTGATGAAAACCGGTTTTCAGATCCATTTTCGAAAAAACTTTTGCGTTTCCATGCATATCGAACATTTCGTCCGATCGTCGTATAAGCGCATTGTTTCGCTTGGTTATCCTGTTAAGAGCCCTGTAGTCCACAGCACCACTCAATTTATTATCATTTTCTTCAAGAAAAACAGTACAGCACCATATGGTGATTTGCTTGGCCTTATCTTCCCACCTTTCAAGAGATTTTGATTATATCCCTTCATTTCTTTCAACTCAACAGGAGAAGCTGATAAAATGGCCTGTATTGTGGTTTTAATTCTTTCTCCATTTCAATTTCATGTCCACTGATCTTTGAGGCGGTAGGCCGTTTAGTACCGAATCTTGGAAAACATTTTTATACTTCAATAAAACATTTCGTAGTTGGGTATTTGAGCAATCATGAATTCTTGACTGCTTAACTGGTTCAGATGACATTTTTGGAATCAGTTGCAATACTTGAATTTCAGCATTCTTCTTGCGGCATAAATTTTTGAACTTTTTCACACTTACATTCATTACTTCTACCATATTCCTTCTCTTTTTGGTTTAGACAGAACCTCTGTGCCGACCGTAATATTCTTTTTCCGATAATCAATTGAATGATTATAGGTGACATGCCATGGCATTCCTAAAAGAATGTCATATCGACAATTCGCAACAAGCCAGTTAGACTTATGAAAATGCTTGCCAATTTTTAGCGTCGCTTCCAGTACAACCTTTGAAACATTTTCGAAAGAATCTTTCATGGAGTTGCTAGCTTCGACGTTGCAGTTCTCCCAATTGAATTTTTCACGGTTTGCTCGGAAAAATTTGTTTGACACAACATTAAGGTAGAATATTCTAATTATTGTAATAAGCAGCTAGACTTTCCATATACCGATGTAAATAAAATAACAAGTGGTATAAATTAATTACATCAGGATAGTGTTTTCAAATATCATTGCTATAATATTACTGGCTACTGATAATGCATAGGATGCAATAAGGACCATAAGGGTCATATTGGAAAGTAGAGTAATACACTGTCACAACGTTGCTAATTCGTAGTCTTCGCTTCGGATAAATGTGTGGCTTGGCTTGTACTATATAGATCTTGTCGATAAATACAACCCCTCAACTTTCCCGATCTTCCGCGCATCGCTCATTATTCACCACAACGTTCATTGAAGAACTGTATCTCTACCACGTTGAAAGCTACCAATGAACCACCACTCAAGAAATTCACCCGTAGTTCTGTGTTTGGCTATCATCGGTAACTGTGAGCGAGTCTGCACCCCGCTTGACTAAAGGGATAAATTAGTGCTCCTGTCGCCAGTAGTCGATAGTCAATATACGGGCATAAGAACACAACACCGCAAAGTCATCCAAGAGCACCCAATCGTACATTCATCTTACACCTGACCCGCCCGCTTCGCTTCAGATGTACGCTACCGTTGCCCACAACTCAAGCAGAGTATAACTCCCGGGGATCAAGAAAACTAGAAGATTGTTTTACCCAATTTGAGTATCCTGGCTTCGAATTGCGGTCAAAGGTAGAACCAAATCGTTTTTCGGGTCCGTATCAACCGAACGCCCTACGGTGCTGCAGCTTCTTCCAGACGTGCATCTATCAAAATTTACCAGTTACCCAACATGGTTCAGAGGGTACTAGGTCTGATGCGGGAAAGAAGCAAAACTCCTATGGAGACCATCAGTGCATCAGGACTTGTGGCAGTTCTTTCCCTAGGCCCTACACTGTCGAACCACGCCGAAGTGCCGTTTAAATTTTGTGGCCATGTATATGTAAATCCTCCACGTGAAGTTTACATGGCTGTGTTCATTGTTTCACTATTGACTTTTACAAAGTTTGTACTTTCGGCAGTTCTACGGTGTCTTGTCACTTTGTGTCGAAGGAACCATGAGAGACGAACTGCACATCTTGTTCCCTGCGTTGGCATAGCTGCTCACGGTAACTCATGTGCACTGTACAAGCGCCAATGGTGGGTTTTCACGAGCATAGGTTTCTTCTGCATATTTCCAGGAATCACGCCATGGTTCTTAGATTTCAAAATTATGCCACTTTACCAGATATAAGGCTTCGTTTCGGCGTTTCAAGCGCTCAATATGTTCCTAGCCCTAGTCATGATTTTCGGACGGAACGAAAAAAGAGCACCCTTCCATAAGTTTATCGCCATGCTTTCTGTTTTCGTAACAGATAAAGAGTACGATGCAGCAGATTTTGAGAACGAGCCGTGTCTGTTTGAAGAAATCGGTGATCCAAATTCGATTGGTACGGCCAAAATTGCACATTACGCAGAAGCAGTACTTAATACGGGTGACCAGAAGTCGTTGTCCGTTCGGAGTGATCGAGACATCGGACCACTACGAACTGAAAATTCTTTGCGCAGTTGGTTTAGTTTCGTGTTAGTGAGGATGCCAATAGGAAAGTTGGTGCGAATTGAGAAGAAGTATCTCAATTTCAAGTTGATTTCAGTTCGAATACCGTACTCTATTGTGTGGTATTTCATATGCGAAGCATTGGAAATCATCGGCGGATACAAAGGCGCTGATGATATAGACAAGCGTCTTATCTGGCTCGCACTGGTTTCTATACTCACAGAGCTCGTCATATGCTATATTCCGGGACCTTCCGTAGTCATCAAAACGAATAACGAAAACAAAACAAATCTCAGGTCGTTGGCTTAACTTCTGATTTTGAAAATAAATGATAATTGGAATCCGCGATCAGTTTCGAAACTACAGAACTGCAGCTTTCCTGAAAATATTGTCCTACTAGCTCTATTCGCAAAATGATGCTACATTACCACCTAGCGCATTCAGACAAACGCTCGAACACAAAACGAAACTAATTCAAGGATCTTATTTTCATAGAAGCTACACATACAGCAAGCATGAAAGTCCTTTGGTTCGGAATAGAACACTGAAATCACCGCTTCAGATGCAATCTCACAGCACTAATTACGGCAGTGCTTAAGAATGCAACCCCCTTAATTGATTTTTCACATTCTCCACTGGTACTTCCTCCCAGAAATTTTACTAGCAAAGCAAAACCTCCTTTATCCTACGTTGAAATTTTCTTTTTAAATGTTTTAGTTTACTTTATAAGTTGCGTACTGCTATCGCCCCGAAATAACCTGCAGTTCGCAGGATAGCTAAAACTTCCCTCATCAACAAATATGAGTAGAAGTATCGAAACAAATAACCTGATCATGAACAAAAGACTACTAGGACAAAAAATTTAATGATGAATCACAAGTGATAACATGTACTGTACTAAAAATAGTAACCAATCTAAATCGTTTTGCTCAAATAGAATCTATTAACGTAAAATCTGAAGATAGTTCATTAAATTCTGAACCTGTTATCATAGGATCACGAACACATACTTGGAAATACTTCTAATGTGACAAGACCATTTAACGTGAGAAATGATTTTTCCTCATAATTTTCCCCAGTTGCATCACAGCGGCATTGAAACTCGTTCAGTGACTTATGAAATTTGATAACTCAGATTAGCTAGTACAATTTAGACCACGCGTCGTTTTAACTGTCGGCTGCAGCTATCGTAAACCGAAACCCAGACTCGACCTATTAAAATTATTGTCGTTCGAAGGAACTGCTTCTCGTGCTAGAAAATAGGTTTTCTGTTTCCGATTCGTATTTCCAAATTTTTTACGGCCCTTCTTATTGTACTACTCTACTTCCAGAAGAGTCCTAATGATGGTTTTCAAAGTTTCGAGGAGAAATACATGAATAAACAAAAGAAATCTAAGTGCTCTATAGATCAAGAATAGATCAAGTAGAACTGTTGAATTTATTAATATTTTATTCTGTTTTTCATTCTTTTTGGTAAAACTTTGTTCTTCAAGACGAAATAATTTATCAAAACAAGCCTGCAATAAATCTAGAGTTTCAAATGTTTTCAAATCTACAGATTACTCTGATTCAGCTTTATGGAATTGCACAAAAAATCAATTGACCTCAATCCTTCTCACTCTCGTAAGATAAGACTTCTTTGAATTCAGACGTCCACAGAAGAGTTCAAATCCGAAACGGACAACACAGCTGATGGTGAATCTCTGAGTGTTGCTTAAAAATCTTGTTTTCGAGCTAACAAAAAACTAAAGGCAAATAAGTTTTAAAAACTACAGTACCGCTTCGGACGATGCTAACTGAAGTATGTCTTACAGACGAAGTGGGCTATCAAGCGACCTAGTCCAGTCCGCGAATGATAAGTGATCGACAGAGAAAGCCATTTATCGCGCATGAGTGAGCTACAGTACTGTAGTTGCATGAAGAACACTACGTATATCTCGAGAAAGATGGTCTGCTATTTTATGCAGTTTCATTTATAATCAGAAACATTACGGTGATTGCAGTGTAAAGCGTACCCAAAGTCCTGATGGGAAAATTTTGAATTTTCTGAAACTCAAACCATGCGTGCACTGTGTTATCTATAGATGCAGCTGCACCCAGCTGGAATACAACGGACAAACAGAATGATCTTCGTTTGCGTTGCAATTGACGTGTATTCCAAATAACTCGCCATGGTACAAGGGGTACTAGAATCGATGCGTGAGCTGAGCAAAATACCTTTGGAGACTATCGCTTAACCATCTGCTGTACGATTCCAAATAGGAATCATTGGCGATTTCTAGTATTGAACAGTTTTTGGCTACATTCCCGACGCACTGTGCTTTATTGCAGGTGATTTAATGCGAAACGGACGTTGCATAGATGGAATGTACGGTACGTACATCCACGACGGGTCCTGTGAATCAGATTAGCGCCTTGCTCGAGTTGCAGAAACTGAATTTTGATGAAGCCGCAGTCAATGCATCCTCGCTTGTGAGGAGTTAGACTGCATGCATCTGAAGACTTGCATTCATCACGCCGACACTGACACCCAAGTAGCTTTGATACCTTGAGTTGATTCTAATGCGCTTGAAAAATAGTCTCGGTGAATTAAGTAATTCCTTATTGTTAGAAATATTTTAGTGAATTCACTCACTTCGATTCGCAGCATGCCTGCCTATAAGATAAGCACATTCTGCTACTTCGTTTTTCTTCACAAAAGTAACATCTAGAGTATTACTCGGCTTGCGTGTGGGGTACCGAGCGTCTGATTAAATAATGATGGTGTCATACCTCAGTTTTCCAATGTGCAATGAAAATTTCCGAAGTAAGGCTTTGGTCTGTCCGAAATAAGCCGTAAACGGAATTTAAGATTGCTCAAAGTTACAATTCCCAGCAACAGCGAAATAGAATCGGTGACTTTTGATCCAAACTTTGTTTTCAGAAACGTTCAATAGATGAATCATTGAGTTCATTTGAATTTGTTCGTGAAAGGGGTGAACTCGCTATTCGTTTAGTAATTCTAATACTCATGAGAGTATCCCTAATCGAATGAATTTTACAATGCTTTGCACATTCGAAAAGAAGAAAAGAAAATCTACAAATCTCTTTTCGACAAAATATATTCAAGAATACAGGGATTAGTCGCAATCAACTGCGATTGCAATCGATTTTAATTGAACAGATTGCTAACTTAATTGAGTATGCCTGCCGAATAAGATAATTGCTAGATTTCTCTTTCTCGTGTTCTAGTTTAAAGCAGAGAATTCGTTTCAGGGAAGGTACTACAATATCAAACTGTCATGGCTCAGACAAAAACTTTACCCACACCCAAAGAAATTTTTTAGCCCCTCATGGTGAAGGAAAGAGAAGTATGCAAAACAATTCCACTGAGATCAAATCCAGGATAAGTAGATCTGTGACCTTAATCGTGTACTCGAGCCCAGAAGGAAGCAACTGTAAAGATGGAGTAATTCACTCATTCGAAAAAGGTGCAGGATACTCTGACCCTTTTCGGCATCTTAAATCCTGCTAAGCAAATAGTAACTTAAGTGATTCGTATTTGCAGTACTATGATTCCTTGCGAGAAATTCAAAACGGAAATCAGTGTAATATAACAAAGTTTTTTTCCCACATCTTTATCGTACATAGGGTCAAAGAAGGTCCTTTATGCATACATGAAGTATGTTGTTCTACTAGGAAATCCTGTTGCTCATATTAAAAGTTCAATTTTGAGAGATTCCGGCAAGTTCAATACCGTTTTTGGACAAGCTCTTCACTGATTGCTTGCTCCAACTAGTGAAACTGATAGAAGCTAAGATTGCACATGAAATGGGAAATACTAGAGGGACATTAATGTATGACGCTTGGACTCGCAATGATACTCATAATATAGGTGCGCATGCTTTGTATTTACGTAAGAAAGCAGTATCCTACGAAGGAGTTCAAAGAACTCAAGAAGAAGTGAAGTCTGTTTTGATTACTGTAAGCCCTATGTCCGCCATATGCAGCACGAATTTCGATGATCATGAAAATGACAATGAGACGAATGTGTTCAATGCTGAAGTGCAAATTCATTATTTCGAAAATGTTTTCGATTACTTTAGTATAAACTTCAAGAATTGAATACTTAGTCAAATTTCTGACAGCGCAGCTGTTAATAGAAAAATTGCTCAAATACTATCACTGCCTCATATCGGATGGATGAATCAAAAATTAGCACTAGAGGTAAAGCACATGCTGCGTATGGATATGAACATGGGAAATACATTGTGAGAAATCCACGCAATCATGAAATTCTGCAAGATCAAATTGAAGAATCGTGCAAGCTTACGAAATTTAACTGATATCACTCCTGAAATCGCAAATGAAAGACGAGGGACGGCAAAGTATGATATGGTGAAGCGTTTCAATATGATACGTAAAGAACTATTACAGGTAGCTGATGCAGAGTCAACAGAATTGGATATTATTGCTAGCCCTCAGTTTCGAAGACAGGCATGAAGGGTGGAGAAACAACTAGCACAAATCTATTTAGCAACCCAGGAGCTGCAGAAGAGAAATTGTAGTTTATGAGAATATAGAATCGCGATAGATCTCTTTTAGATGTGTCGAGTACGGGAGAGATGAACCAGGTAATCCATTTCATCGAAGCAAAAATCAAGGTTTACATGTATCTGCTAATAGAAAACTATCCTCGAATGAAGATTTCGAGTCAGTAGTAGTTAAGACACAACGTAGACTACCTGATGTAATTACAGAATTGAAAAAAGAGCCTGCAGAACACTTCTAGTTCAACCAGCAAATTCGAGTGAGAATGAAACTAATCAGCAAGGTCAACTCTTTGTACTTGACGTTATAAGATCTAAAAAACAGAAATAAATCAGACCAAGCAATCAGTACATTAACAGTGATTTCATAGTCGATTTAACTGCTAAAATTGAACGACTTTGGTCAGATGGGAAGTATATTCTGAGCGACAACCGTTCTAGGATGTGACCACTACTTTTCGAGCAGATTATATTTCTAAAATTTAATAAGCGTTTCTGGGATCAATCGAAGGTTGCCGCACTACTAAAAAGTGCCCATGACTCGCAGAGAATGGCCGTGAAGGCTGAATAATCATAACGATAACAAGGTATGGTTTCAACAACTCGGAAGATAGTTCTCTGTATTTTTGAATTGCGCATAAATAGTTGTAATTGAAATAATTGCTAACTTAGTTGCTCAAAAATAGGTAATTTGTATTGAATATCTATTTCCTAGAACAGTAATCAATAAAAATTCCATTAGACTAATCTCTGCAAGAATATAATTTCATTTGTCATGAACTGAACTTGTAAAATATTTTTGTACGTCTAAGATAGACTCACTGTGTGAGAGTAGAGATTTTCAGCAGATTTATGAGCGTTAGAACTATTTTCGAGTTATTCATGACTAGATTTTTACGTTTGGATCGCAAGTTCCTTTGCACGAGACAATCTCAAGTGAAGTCGAAAGATTTTCATAATGTCCGACAGTACAACGGGATCTTCGCCAAGATATTTAAACTGAAATTCCAAGAAAAGCTCTAGATAAAGACATTGTAGTTGACGTTTTGCGTTTGAAACAATGAAGAGAAGAAAGCTCATCCACTGTTGATGTTCTCGATATTTTTTGCCTGTCGAACTCCGCCGAAAGTTGTATGGTATTGGGAATCACAACTGGTAATATGCATGTTTGATAATTCAGCCGACCAATATTGCATAGGCATGCTATAATAAGCAACATTATCGGCATTGTCACCTGACTTACTTGACGAGGTTACAGCAAATATGCGGTAGTGTCCTTGAATGCAGGGTTCAATAACCACTTCCAGAGCGTTAGATTGATAATCTTACTCAGTGCAATCTTTACTAATTCTTCCCGCAACGACATCGACAGCGACTTGATCTTGTGGGCTCCTGACCTTCCCAGTCGAGTTCCTTCCTAGGCTTCAACGAGCGCCTGCTAGGGTCTCCGTATATATCATTATCTGCCGTATGTTACAGTTTCTTTGTCTTATTCATTTCTCCTCTCAATAGAGGTTGCAATTTATTATCGGAGCGTCTAGAATTGAATATGTAATGATGTACGGGGTGGGCGAAAAGTAATGAAAGGATTTAAGATGAACATATCTCGAAAACTCTTGGATCCGAATAAATACATCTTTCATGGATATCTAATGTTCAGTAAATGTTTTACTTAAAATTTCAATTGTTCCCAGTGTCCCCCTTCCTGGCGCACTACACAATTAATTCTTGTGTTCGGGTTTTCCCATACATTAGATAGCGTAGCAGCATCAATGCTTCTTATTGCCTGAGTAATTCTAGACTTCAGATGCTCAATAGATTCTATTCTTCTGAGTACACCTTATCTTTGACGTAACCCCAAAGAAAGAAGTCGAGCGGAGTTAAGTCTGGAGATCGTGGAGGCCAATTTACTGGACGTCGCTTGCTTATCCATCTGTCTCCTAAATTTCCTTGTAAATACTCAGTAACTAATCTGGACGTGTGTGCAGGAGCCCCATCCTGTTTAAATGTTGGCGCTCTTTGTAGCTGTGATGTAGCCCATAATATCGTAGCATAGATTTCTACGCTGCTGCATCCACAGATGATTGCCGAAAGAAATATGGGCCTATTAATTTAGTCTTATGCATTGCGCACCAGACCATGACTTTTGTGCTCCTTTGTGGTACTTCGATCACAGTTTCTGAGTTTTCGGTACCCCAGATACGAGCATTGTACTTGTTCACGACTCCATTGGTGTAAAAAAAGCACTCGTCAGAGAAAACAATTCGAGTTAGGTAATTAGGATCATTCCTTATTTCCCTGCGGCAATTCTGCGCCCACTGCAGTCTCTGTCTGTAGTCATTAGGAAACAATTGTTGCAAGAAAGAAATTTCGTACGGAAACATTTTTAACACTTTCTTTAGTACATCTCGGATGGTCGATAACGGAATTTGTAAAGCACGCTCAGTATTTCTAGTAGACAGACGAGGATTGTCATGGAATGCCTGCTCAATTCTTCGGAAATCATCGTCGCAGATTCGCCGCCTTCCCGATCTAGGAAAATTTGCGGTGCCACCTCTTGATTGAAGTTTCTCCGGGACCAATCCCGCAGTAGATTGTTCTATACCACCTTTGAGTGGCCAGTATAGATTCAGTTTGGATGTACTTCTGTACGCAAGCGGCATTTCGTTGATCGGAAATTTGTTCCGCGGCATGATTTTTTCAGTTTCTGTCGCGAGTGGCATGTGACACTTCCAATTATCTCTGCCCAATATATACAATGCTCTTTATATTTATACAATAATGGATTTACATCAATCTCCGCCACGTCATTGAGCCGAAAATTTAATATGCAGTGAAATTCGTAAATTGGCCCATTTTTATTATTTTCTTTCTATTTAACATATACCAACGGCAAGCTATAAGTATGAGTATTAAATTAAAACCTTATATGATCAAATATATATATCGGGGATGCAGAACGGTTACCTCCTCAATAGGCCTATGAGATGCATGAGATTAAAATCCTTTCATTACTTTTCTCCCACCCTGTAGGTGCATTAGAAGTGCAATAAAGGGAAATAAGAGGACCTATATCATCAACAATCTGGATAAAGGAGTGGCATAGCAGGCCAATAGAAAGAGCTTGACTAGATTAGTAATGAGAAGTGAAAAAACAAATCAAGATGCAATAAGAATTCTAGAATATGTGCCTGAATCGAACTTGATAACATGCACTTTAAGATCAAAAGAAAGGGACATTTGGCATTACTTATAGTTTTCTACGTGTTCCGTTAAATTTGTTGCTCTTGTTCTACCACATGCACCAAGTACTACCGGGAAATATTTGCCTATCATTTATGTCGGAAACTAATATTATTATCAGTTTCATGCTTTACGACAATTGCCGATTAGATTTAATTTTCTATGAGCAGTCCAATAATATTTTGCAGAAAATGATGCGAGTGACATAAGATACAAAGAAGGAAAATTGATGAAAATTTTTTAGCTATTTACATGATGATTTGGCTGCACACCTTTATATTAAAAGGTGCAAAGTGATTTCTTTTATCGTCCCCAAACTAACGCTTATTCATAGAGTTTGAAATGGACAGTTGTCTTCTTTGAAATGCATTCAAAGATGATATCAAGCAGATTAGCTTTGCTGCATTGCCTTCACATTACAGAAGTGGCTTGAAATCGTTGATGTAATGCAGTTGAAAGTTATTTGCTTCGGCGTGCTGTTCATTCGATTCACATATTATGGACACAACGGATAAATGTCAAATCATGGTGATTGATGGGCTTCATGAATTCATTTCTATCCGGGTATACTTTGATGTTAAAAATATATACTTCGCAATAAAAAAATTGTGAAGTAGACCTCATTGAGAGATCCGAATATCTTTTCTAAGCCAAGGAGATTGAATAATTTCGCGAAACATGATGTTCAAAAAGGCAGAGGTAGGATAATTACCATGCAGAAAAAGTTATTGGTATCGAAAATAGACTTTGGCCGTGCATTCGAAGTGACTGAGAACCAGGGCAGCAGGCTAATGACTCTTTGCTAAGTTGGAATGGTGAGTTGCATGTAGAAATGCCAGTAGGATAATTCATACGAATAGGAAAAAACAAAATTTCGGGTTGATTCCTGCGAGAGCGCCGTACTCTATCGTTTAGTATCCTATTGCAAAGGGTTAAAAATCTAAATTGGAGAGAGAGGGGCTGAGGATTAGAAAAGTGCCTTGTCAGGCTCGCTCTGGTTTCCGTTCTCAAAGTGTTAAATTTTAGGACCGCACGTGATGATCGAAACGACAAACACGGACAAAAAAGTGTCGGTTTGTTGCTTGGACTTCTGATTCTCGAAGAATGAATCAACAGTCACAGAATCGGAAAGGTTAATTTCGATAGAAATCAGATTGCAGTAACAGTGGCTACATAAATATTTTAGGTTCTGGTTGATCTCAGAATTCTATTCTGATATTGAATCGGCAGCTGTTGAACATCGGTTGGAAGTCGCAGTAGGTCGTGCGACAATTTCTACTTTTGGATAAGTACATCTAAGGATTCGCTTGGATTGGGAAGTTCTTCGTCACGAAGAATTCCGGGCTGCAGCTCGTCTAAGCGATTCTCGTTCGAAAATCTCGAGTGAAATTTTCGACATGTTCGTCCATAGATGCTGAGACTTGAAACCTAAGGAATATTTCAGTGGCTTGATCACCTACCTTATTTTTTGTCCTCATCTTTCAATTTCGCACATTTTTTGCATCGTCTAGAAATTTTTGATTTGATGACAACAAACAATATCTGAAAGACTCTAGATTTTGAAAAAGAGGAATGGAGGAAAACCAGAATGGCCATCAGCCGAAGCAAGCTGTTTCAATTCGGGGCCAATGAAGTTTGTGTGTCACTTTCACGACAATAACTAAGGAAAGGTATATGACACTTTATCGAATCAATAAATCTAGAACAAGTACGGTGTAGTTCGATATTCAGTTTTCTAGAAACATTGCATACAATAAATTATTAGACGCCTTTACTCTAAAGGCTACATAACTGACGTTTCCGAAAATTTAAATTGCAATCTTAAAATTCGTTTCACTTTGATAAAGAAAAATCATACAGAACCACCATCATTGCTGTTCTCCCATTCCCGCCTCTACTGTGACAGTATTTCCGCGATGTATTAGCAGCTTGCTTGATGAATGAAACCCAAAAATTCACGAACAATTCAAGAATAACAAAATTTCGTACTCCTGTTATCAACCTGAATAAGTTTGTACTATGCGTCAAATACCCGGTACCGAAACGAGATGAGCCTAAATAGCGACATTTCGAGTACCATAAGTACACTTTCACCTGTTTCGAGCAGAATAGGAATACATTCCATGCTTTTATAAAGAATTAGCATAAAAACGCTCACGTATATATATAAGTATGCTTTGCAGTATCCTCTTTGAATCCGAGCCATGCGTCTACTAGCTCAAGAAACCTGACCAAGCCGAAATTAAATATGCAATATAACAAATTAGAAATACATCAAGCATGCATTACTTGCGAAAGCAAACGGAAGCTCTGTAGTACTTGAATGAATTACTCGTACAGATTCCAATAAAAATTAGACACCAGCCATGCAATCATGGACATCTGTGAAGATTGTCATCTTGTGACAATTGCTTCTGATCGAATGAAAACTAATGGAATTTGTTCCAATACGAATATATTCAGAATATAAATGACAATATCAATTCTTCAGTTATTAAGATGATAGCACATTGATTTTACGGATTGTTCAATGTGGGCAACCCACATTTGAAGCTTCGCCAATTTCGAATGACCCCCAAAAGCAGTAACTTGACTGTATTGGAAGTAAATGGTAGACAACTTGCATTCGAGAATAATAAAATTTTTAACTCTTCTCGCATATATATTTGCGCGCTATCCAAAATTTTCGTGATGTATTCGAAAAATGATTTCGAACAAGTTCGTTACGGAAGACGTTCCCTATTAAGATAGGTTCTAGAAATTCACGCTCTTTTTTTGAGACAGGTCTTATTTTGAGTAGCGCATTTTCAGCGCTTGCGATAACATCATTTATATTGGAAAATGATAGTGCCAGTTTTCCATAACTATCAGGCGAATGCTAGTGTTTGTATAATCGATAAAAGCTTCGAGTAGGATGGGTTCTGGGCCGATAAAACAGGTATACACGGCAAAAACTCTGATATATTAGCTGTCTATTGATCTCAGTGATAGTTAAGAGGGAAAAACCAAAAAATCATAGGTGTACGAGTAAGGCTGTAATTGTATGAGATGAAACTTCACACTTCATCCTGAAACACACCTTTACTTTAGATTCTCTAACGTGGTGAATTATTACGATTATTTATTAATGATTCCATTATTTCAAGATTCTTATCGTACAAGCTCTCATGAGACAAAAATCTGCACACTAAATGGCTATTTCAGAAAGCAAACGAACATTAGTCTTCACGATTCAGTGGAGATAGTATACTATTACAGGAATAATCAGTTTCGGATCAACACGATCTAGGTGGAGCGTCATTCATTTTTGAGGCTAAGTGCAAGGGAGCGAATTACTGCCTCAATGCTTTCAAAAATGCGAGCGCCTTGATGTTGCAGGCTGTAAGTTAGTTTAGGCTGATTCAATTAAAAGTCGTAGAACAATGAGAATAGCCAGAAAAAATTATGAAGCTTCTTAGATATTCCATGAACTCGACAAAGCGATATGAAACTAAGAGTAGGGTTCAATGCTTCGAAGTTTGAGCGAATGCATGGTTTGGTTGTAGAATACATCAATAGTAAACAATCACATTTTTCCTTTCACTTAGAAGCGCTGCCTCGAGAAACAATTGAGCTCTGAAGTCCCATTCTTGCAAACTTTGTGACTCAAATCACTTTCACAGAATGTGTGAAAAATGTACATTATCGTCAGGCTTGCAAAGTGCACTGATGCACTGATGCTCCGCGTCATCTGCGAGGACTCGCGAACCGCGAACGCTACCGGTATCAAAGCATTCACTGCTGTGAAATGTGACAAGACATGGGCCTGGAGCATTTCTTGTTAAGTCGACGAATAATGAGGTAATCTGCAGCGTAAACACGACAAGGGCATCAACGAATAATGGTGCAATACTTCAATGTACTTATACAATACAAGATGAAATCGTTTGAGTAATCCTTTTCTTTTCAGCAAGAATCTTGCTAGAACTCGAAAATTATGAACCATGTATAGAATCAAGAATAATTTACACTGAAAATACTAAACTTCTCAAAACTCATGCAAGACGATGAAATCAGATACTTGGCAATCGGCTAGTACTATCTATGATTTGAAGATCATCTTATTCTAAGCATGATGACTATTTTTGTAGATTCTGTCGAAAAACAGCTGATATCATCCAACGGTTCCGAACCAGGCATTTGAAAGAGAAAAGTCTTTAAGCAGTTATTATGCTTCATATTCTGGATGGGACACGAAAAGACATGACGTTCTGTGGTAGATACGGCACGAAGAAAGTTGAGTAGCCTATTGAGCTTATTTGTCATTCTTCGTTGTTGTGTACTCAGTGAATTGCTACAGTAATAGTAGAAATCGTAAGGAGTGTTCGCTAGCCATGCATAGTCGCAGGTTGCAACAGTGCATGTTTCCACATTGATTTCCTTCGGTGTTTGCTATTCAACATAGGTGAAGAGTAACGGAAGTGCCACCGTGCATCTCAACAGCCATTCGAATTTTCCTCAAGAAAGTCTTGATCATACTCAAGTACATATGTTATTGAGCTTCAAGATGTACGATTTTTGCCCTCGAAATTTCTGGTTTCCTGAACATGTATACTTTTTAAACAGTGTGAATTTCGATTTCCACTTTGAGACGAATCATATGTCAGAACTATGTCTTTCTCATACCACTTCACCATCTCTCAAAGGCTCTTGGAGAAAGTCTGAAAGTCAACTAAGAGAAGCTAAAAAATTGGCACTGAGACCGCAGAGTAACTGAATTATCAGGAAAAGATTAAGGCTGTGCTTTCTTGCTAGTAACAGCAATTAGAAGCCTTTTTCTACGCTACTAGTGTACACCTGCTAATTTAACAATTCTGAGTCATAATGATTTTAAGTCTCGGAGCTAAAATTGCATGGGATATCAAAGTTATTCAAACGACTGTACACTTTTTCTAGACTTATTTCGGAACAAACAAGAGAGTAGACTCTGCAGTGTAAATTACTCTACTAGAGTTTGTTTCTATGAATTATTGATACAATCCTCATTCTTCAATGAGGTTTGAACGCCACACTGGTCGTGAAACAACGAATAGAATTTGTTGTTACTACAGTTTCTACGACGCCATGATATTGGGCCTTGCCGCACAGACATCCTTGCCACTCAAAGAAGATAGGAAGGTAAGCGAGATGCGTAGTTCGTGGTGGTGCACTGTAAATTGAATATGATTGACGTTGCGGCCTATCTATCAACCCGGACTACAAAATATTAGGTACAGCAAGTCCCAGACAGCAATGTGTCATGCAGCCAGTGCCGGAGCACAGTTCCCTTCAGGATTCTTGCGCAAGAAGAGTTTCGACAGAACTGACGAGGTACTATTCGAGTATTGCATTGTTAAATTTAGAAAAATACATGGTTACTTTTCTCGTCTTCGAATCTCAATTCTATTTCTTCGCGAGGGGCATTGTCCCATCGGTTTGGTGAACGTCATACAAAATTTTAGGGCAGTACTGTGTGGATGTCCAGGCTACAACCGATAATGGTATTCATACGCTTGTGAAACTTCCAGATCGAGAATTCCAACAAGGTTGTTCGCACAAAGGGAAGATACGCGATATGGTCCTATTTCAACTGTAGGGTTAACTCAAACCACAGTACGAGTTACATGTAATTTTGTATTTTTTCCTCATATAGTTCGAAACGATCGAGCTCATTTTGGGCATGTGTAAATTTAGAAAGAGAACGTCAACTATGTTTCTCTTCATTTTTCTCATAAATGGAATTGGTTTTCAGATTTTGCTTCTATGCTGCTTCGCGTGTCCCGCTGAATCGACCAGGTGCACGAATTGTTGTGGCTATTAATGCTTCTTGCACGATCAAGAAACCCAATAGTAGAACTTGCTTTTTAGATCAGTTTTGTATGGCTGACAATTATTGGAGGAAAGCAGTACCTCAATTCCTATGAAAAATATTTGTGAACTATCAGTCAAAAATCTTGTCATCATGAAATTTATCTGTCCCACACTAGACCAGGCAGATAAGTTGATCTTGGCGAAGATTAGAATCCTATTGGAATCCCAAGTTCGGCCGCGATGGTGGGAGGGGTTCGAGAAATATTGCGCAGGCAGAGCAAAGTTCCACTGGAGACAATATCTGCTTCAGGGCTTGCAGCTGTGCTTTCCTTTCTTCATATGGACACCGAGCCGTTCGAATTGTGCGGTGTTGTTTATGCGAGACCCCCACGAGAAGTTTATATTATCGTGGGCTTTCTTTCGGCAGTGACTTGCTTATTTTCCGTTCTCTTCGCTCTTGGACGATGTTACGCTGTTTGTAGGCGTGGCGATCATGAAACTCGAATTGCGCACCTTGTTCCATGCGAGGGGGCATATCGCTCGGGCAACTTAATTGCGTTGTACCTGCGTGGATGGTGGGTTCCCACACTATTTGGACTTTTCTTCGTCATTCCTGGACTAGTGTTATGGTTCTCCGCTACAAAACTGCCTCCAATTTATCCTGCACTTGGTTGCATCATTGGATTCCGAGCGCTAAACATGTTGCTATCTATCTTGATGATCATATTACCGAGCAAAAAGAACTCTATTATCGACAGGTTCATCAACATACTTTCTGTTTTTTTCACAGATAAGGAGTACGACGCACCAGATTTTGAAAATGAGCTATGTTTATCAGAGGAGGTCAGTTGTGCACCTTCGAGTCATGTAGCTGAGATTGCCAATTATCCACATGCAATCATTACCCTGGACAGTGGAACGTCGTTGTCCATTCGAAGTGACAGAGACGTCGGTGTTCTGGGTGCCTACGACTCCTGGATAACTTGGTTTAGTATCACGCCGGTGAGAATGCCAATGAGTAAGTTGGTACGAATCGAGAAGAAATACCTCAATTTTAGGTTGATTCCGGTTAGAGTACCGTTTTCTATCATGTGGTACTCCGTATACCAAGGATTTGAAATCGTTGGTGCGTACGGAGGGGCTCAGGATATAGAAAAGTGTCTTATCTGGCTCGCACTCGTTTCTATACTCACGGAACTGATCGTTAATTTGGTTTCGGGACCATGCGTAGTCATCAAAACGAGGAACTGTGATGAAAGCGAATCTCCGTTTATAACTTAAACAAGTGATTTTGAATGTGAAAATGAACGGGATCCACGATCAAAGACTAAATGAGAGTAGGTCCTTCAAATTGTTGACCAAATTTGGCAGTGATTTGGCCTGGAGCTGAAGAAAGCTTTCTCTCAATGATTCAGCTTCTTATCCATTGAATTCTAACTCATTCTTGGATCTCATAAAATTGTTAGGAATCTTTTGATCTTTTGATCCTTGCTTAATCATTGCAAGCGATAAGCATTCGAGCGATCAAATCAACGAAAAATCAACTACAGCTTCTCGTACGTTGAAAATTTTTAAGCAACTATGTAGTTAGGCTCTTGATTCCAATATATATATTGTACATGAATTCACTTCTACAACCTTTTTATCGCGATTATCAGTACTGAATTATAGTTTGACTGCCCCACCGAACAAAAATCCTCTACCTATAGGTACAGCAGATTCTACACTTTCTATTACAACACCAAATTCGACCGCAGTGAGCACACAGTACATACTTGAGAGGAGGCGAATATAACATTCGTTAGCTGTTTTGTTCTGCACGGTGAATATACCTTTCAAAATTATATAGTGTCTAGTCAGCCTACAGTACGTACATTCAATACAGTGAAAAGCATAAAATGTATGCGATGAGCATGACACAAGGGCAGGGTTACTTTCAAAACTATAAACTGAGGGAAGAGTTGAAAAGAGTGGCGCGATCCATCTCGAATACTGTGTTACTGTCATTCGACTCCACGTTAGCAGTATACGACCTGCGATTTAGCGCCTATTCAAATTTTGAATAAAAACTTTTTTGAGCCGTTTGTAACTAATCAGAATTTTAATTTTGATGGTATATATATTTTGTGTAATTAATATGTACTTTACGCAGATTCAGCATATAATGTTCTCTCAGCATAAAAGTATGAAAGATCTCTGACTCCATTGTCTGTTTAATTGCTGGGCGTAGAGTTCCTATGAGTTTACCTTCTTTCACCGATACCTTAGCTATGAAGAAGGAGAAAAAGACCGAAGAAAGTTCTCTCC
>JAAUYH010009917.1_pt1 | contig 41152 bp, 27 predicted proteins | sample 7278061 | NCBI WGS metagenome assembly JAAUYH01 (sample SAMN14350203, study PRJNA611818) | marine sediment metagenome | isolation source: surface marine sediment (0.6m) | place: French Polynesia: Moorea | collected 2018-08
ATGACCTACGACCTGAACGGCTTTCGTGACGTGGTGGATCCGGATTACTTCCTGGCCTCCGGCACCTCCCAGGCCGCAGCGGTCACCAGCGGCGCGGCGGCCCTGATCCTGCAGTTCGATCCGGGCGCCTCCAATGACCAGGTGAAGTGCCAGCTGATGCGCGGCGCGCAACCCGCGGCCCTGAGCAACGGCGACCTGGCCTACAGCCCCTTCCGCCAGGGCGCCGGCCTGCTGCACGCCTACTACGCCATCAAGTACCGCTTCGTCCGGGACTGCGCCAACCAGGGCCTGGATGTCGTTGCCGACCTGTACCAGGACATCCACTACACCGGCCCGGCCCGGGCCGATAGCAATGAAGGCTTTTACGTCCTGAAGAACAACGGCAGCGTCTGGAACGAAGGCTCATTCTGGAACGAGGGCTCGTTCTGGAACGAAGGTTCGGTCTGGAACGAAGGCTCCTTCTGGAATGAAGGTTCGGTCTGGAACGAGGGTTCGTTCTGGAACGAAGGATCCATCTGGAACGAGGGTTCGGTCTGGAATGAAAGTTCCGTTTGGAACGAAAGCTCGGTGTGGAATGAGGGCTCGTTCTGGCATGAAAGCTCCATCTGGAACGAGGCCGTGAAATCCATGAGCCTGTCAGTCAGCTGGTCCCAGGAATAAGTTCCCCCGCGTTGCTCTGTTTCTCCCCCGGGACTGAGCAACCTGGTCCAAGGCGCTGCATTCGCAGCGCCTTTTTTTTGGAGCGCGCTTTGCGCGCTGGGGAACGGCCTTCGGCCTGGGGAACGCGCCGGAACGGCCTTCGGCCTGGGAAACGGCCGCTGACGCGGCCTGGGGAACGCTCGCTTGCGCGAGCTGGGGAACGGCCGCTACGCGGCCTGGGGAACGCGCGCTATCACGCGATCGGGACTTGGACTGGCTTCGTATCACTTGCAAACCTTTTGGTTAGATGTATCCCTTTCTCCTTCACACTCTCCCGTCATCCTGAACTTGATCCGGGATCCATCAGCAATCGTGGTTACGCTCCCCATTTTGCGACCGAGTGCGCAAAGACGAGGACTCCGGTCCCCACCATCGTTAAGTCCAGAAAGCACAGGCTACGAGATTTCAGATGGATCCCGGATCAAGTCCAGGATGACGGGAGAGAGGTGGATGACGGATGAGAGGTAGATGACCGGATTGAATGAATAACGCCAAAGCACGCGGTTGAACTGTAGACCTAAATCCCCAGCGCGCAGCGAGCGTTCTCCAGCTCGCGCAAGCGAGCGTTCCCCAGGCCGCGTCAGCGGCCGTTTCCTAGCGCCCTTGGGCGCGTTCCCTAGGCCGAAGGCCGTTCCCCAGCGCGCAACGCGCGCGTTCCCCAGGCCGCGTAGCGGCCGTTCCCTGGACTCAAACCCCCTCCCCCTCCAACAACCGCATCCACTTCCGAAAGGTCGGCTCGGACACGCCCATGATGGCTGCGCTCTTGGATCGGCTGAGGCCGAAGTCCAGCACCACCCGGCCCAGTTCATCGCGTATCAGGGTGAGTACGCTTTCGCCGGAGTCGGTGCCGCTGACCAGGACCTCGTCCAGGCAGCGCCAGACGCGGCCGTCGGGGTCGAGTTCGTCCACCACCCGTCCGGATTCCTGGGCAGGACCCAGCTTGCGTCGGAAGGTGGACTCGGGAATGCACAGCAGCGCCGCGGCGCGACTGGAGACTTCACCGGCGCGCCTGTAGGCCACCCGGATGCAGGTATTCTCCAGCCACGAACCCAGATCCAGGTCAGCGCCACTGACGCAGGTCTGCACCAGCTCGTTCAATTTGACCTGCAGTGTTTCCAGCACATCGCTTTCAGACTCGAATACCGCCGGTTCGGGATTCGACGACACCTCCGCTGCCGGTTCCGGCTCGGCAGGCGCTACCAGGCCTTTGCCGTTATGGCTTTCGGTCAGGGACAGGTGTTCAGCGTCAATGCGGCCCGGCGGGCTCACAATGAATGCCCGCAAAATCGTGTTGCGAAGCTCCCTGACGTTACCGGGCCAGCCGTAGTTCAACAGCACCCGCTCAGCGCCGGAGGTGAGAGCCTTGGGCGGAGAACGGTACTCGGCGGCAAACTGGCCGAGAAAATAGCGGGCAATCTCAATGACGTCCTGACCGCGCTGGCGCAGGGGCGGAGACTCCAGCTTGAAGACGTTCAGGCGATAAAACAGGTCGCTGCGGAATCGGGCGGCGTGCACTTCGCTGGCCAGATCCCGGTTGGTGGCCACAATCAGCCGGACATTGATCTTTTCAGTCTTGGTGCTGCCAACCGGCGTAAAGGTACCCTCCTGTACAAACCGCAGGAGCTTGGTCTGCAGTTCCATGGGCAGTTCACCGATTTCGTCCAGGAACAGCGTACCGCCGTCAGCCTCGACTACCTTCCCTTTCGAATCGTGGGCCGCACCGGTAAAAGCGCCCTTGCGATAGCCAAACAGCTCGCTTTCCATCAGCTGGGGCACGATGGTGCTGCAATCCACCACCACCAGTTTCTTGTCACGTCGACCGCTGATGCCGTGGATGGTCTGGGCCAGCAGTTCCTTGCCGGTTCCGGATTCGCCGGTGATCAGCACCGACGCCTCGGTCGGTGCCACCAGCCGCAATTCGTCCATCAGCTGACGCATGACGTTGGAGCTGTAAATCAGCTCACTTTGTTTGACGGCTTTCTGGAAGTTGCGCAGCTCACCGTCGATCTTGTCGCGTTCCCGGGACAGCAGCAGCGCCCTTTCCAGGCTCATGGCGACATAATCCGCCAGGGTTTCCAGAAAGCCGATCTGTTCGGCGGACAGCGCAGCCTGGTCCGGCCTGCACAGCATCAGGATCAGGCCGACCTTGCCCTCCGCGGAATTCAGGGGCACCGCGTAAACCTGCCCATTGCAGTCACTGTTCAGCGGTACCACTTTCATCTTCGAGGACGTATTGACCTCTTCTATGGACCGCCTCAGCTCGCGGGAGATGCGCAGGTCGCGATAGTCCTGGCACGGTGATCCGTTGACCGAAGCCGCGGAAAATTCCAGCGGCCGCTCCTCCGATCGAATAAACAGCGTGCACGCCTGCAGCCCGAAGGCCTTCTGTATCCTGCCGACGATTTCCGGAGACAGCGAATCCAGGTCATGGGTCTGGGACACACTGCGGACGATATGCCAGAGCAGTCCCATGTCGGCCACCCGTTCCGAGTCTTCCTGAATTTCGGGCATGGGTTCGGCCGCAATGGGATCCCACGTCACAACCTGGTTGCCGCCATTTTTGCGGGCCAGGTTCAATGCCCAGGTTGCCCGCCGGAACAGCGCAACAGGCAGGTCCGGGGAATCGTTTTCCGCCGACGGTTCCGCCTCGGCCACGCCGATGCTGAACTGGATCTTGGGCCGGTCCCCCACGAACCCGTGGCTGGCCAGGTGTTCGTGGATCTTTTCGGCCATCAGCCGACCTTCTGCCAGGCCGGTGTCTGGCAGATTTGCCGCGAACACGCTGGCGCCGTAGTGGGTGACCAGGTCGGCTGGACGCAGTTCTCCGCTGATGATGTTGTACACCTCCTGCTGTACGCCGCCGTGCACACCGTATTCATCCACGTCGTCGGGCTGAATCAGGATCAGGGTGTATGGCTTCGCATTACCCGTGGCGCTGAGCCCGCCGTCACCCTGAATCGGCGCCTCGTCCAGGTTTGCGCTGGTGACCCGGCGAAGCATGAAAACCAGGCCCACCACCTCGCTGCCGGAGCGGATTGGTCCGATGATGCCGTCGATGACCTCACTGTCTCCGTTGGCGCCGATCTGCAGCGGGAACAGTCGGGCCACCGACTGAGTGTTGACCACCCGGGAGATCATGGCCGTCACCCGCTCCAGGTCCTTGCGCGGGCCCGTACGGATCACGGTGCTCCAGTGGGATCCTACGGCCGCGGAGTGGTCCGCCCGCAGCAGTTCACAGGCCCTGGCATTGAGGTTGATGACGGCACCGTCTTTGCCTACGAACAGGACCGAATCACCCACGCAGCCCAGGGCGGTATTCAAAAGGTGGCGGCTTTCCAGCAGTTCACTTTCCTTTTGGTGTTTGTGGATCGCCATCTCCACGGCAATTTCCAGGTCGCTGGAATTGATGGGTTTGAGGATGTAACCCTGGGGATCCACCTGCTGGGCGCGCTTCAGGGTTTCCATATCGGAGTGGGCGGTGACGAACACCACCGCGACCCGGTGACGCAGCTTGATCTGGCGGATGGCTTCGATGCCGTCGATACCGCGCATGCGGATATCGGACAGGATCAGGTCAGGTGCGAGGTCCTCCATTTCCTGGATGGCGGTCTTGCCGTCATAGGCCACCCCCACCACGTCGTACCCCAGCTTGATGAGGTTACGACGAATGTCTTCGGCTACCAGGGCCTCGTCCTCGATGATGTAGACCGACCGCTTCATTTCAATAGCCTCCGGCCGATATTGAATTGGTGATTCTTGAAACTTTTTTGGACGCCATTTTTTTCAGTGCACCATTTTTTTCATGATATTACCGCCAATCCGAAAAATATGGTTTAAAACCTTTGTAAACAGAATGTCCAATCCAAAATCCTGATGCGATAATACGCACTCGAGGGCAGAACCATTCGGGTAAAAAGAATGACAGCAGCACATCGCGTCCAGAGGCGAAACCTAGGGTGGATAGGTTTGTTGGCATGCCTGGCCGTTTCGGTCACGGGCGCCGTTGAGCTGCAGCAGAACATCCGGTTTGAGCACCTGGGCCTGGAGGACGGCCTGACCCAGGAGTCGGTCTACGACATCATCCAGGACAGCGACGGCATGATCTGGATGGCGACCCAGGAAGGCCTCAACCGCTACGACGGCTACGACATCACCGCTTTCCTGCACGACCCTGAAGACACGGGCAGCCTGTCCCATGACTGGGTGTGGACGGTCATGGAGGACAGCAAAGGCAACCTGTGGGTGGGCACCGATGGCGGCGGATTGAATCGCTACGATCCGATCTCCGGAGATTTTGAACACTTCCGGCATGACCCGGAAAACCCTCGGAGCCTGGCGGGCGACGAGGTCCGGGCCATCTTCGAGGACAGCGACGGCTGGATCTGGCTGGGCACTGACAGCGGGCTGAGTTCCTACAACCCGGAATCTGGTTTCTTCTCCAATTTCACCGAGGATCCGGAACGGGGGCTCACCAGCAACAAGGTCAGGGCCATCCTGCAGGACCGGCGGGGACTCATGTGGATCGCCACGGACGGCGGCGGCCTGAGTCAGCTTGACCCGGCGCGGCGCAGCTTCAGCCACTACCGGCACGATGCCGACAACCCCAATACCGTCAGCACCAACCGGCTGCGCAGCCTGTTTGAAGCCAATGACGGGATGATCTGGATCGGCACCTACGACGGCGGCGTCAACCGGTTCAATCCCCGCACCAGCCGTTTCACCCGATACAACACGCCCGGCAGCGGCCTGGTTGACGAGGTGAACATCGCTGCTGATACCGGCCTGATCGACGACGTGATCTACCGGGACATCCTGCAGGACCATCGCGGCGTGCTGTGGGTCGCCGCAGACAATGGCCTGCACGAGTATCGACCGGAGAGCGACACTTTCGTGCGATATGTCAACGACATCATCGATCCAAAGAGCCTCAGCAGCAACCGCGTTATCTCCATCATCCAGGACTCGGGCGACGTGCTGTGGGTCGGCACCTACGCCGGCGTCAACATCTGGAACTACCAGACGGTGGCGTTCAATCTGTACAAGAGCAGCGAGGACAACGGCCTGGTGGACGACACCATCGCTTCGTTCAGCGAGGCGGCCAATGGCGACTGGTGGGTGGGGACCTATGACGGTCTCTACTACTACGAGCGTGAGTCCGGCAACTTCAATCGATTCGGCCTGCGGGATTCGGACCTGCTGGAGGCCCACCCGGCAACTGCGGTGGCGGTGGGCGATGGCGGTGAGGTGTGGATCGGAACGCAGACCCGGGGACTCATCAGGGTCGATACAGGCACCGGCGAGTGGGTCCACTACGACGCCAACAAGGAGGACCCCAACGCGCTGCAGAATCCCGGCATCACCAATTTGCGATACGCCGCCGGCAATCTGTGGGTCGCAACCTGGGGCGGCGGCCTGCATCGCTATCAGCCCGAGTCAGATGATTTCAGGGTCTATCGCCACTCACCAGACGATGCCGGTTCTTTGCCGTCCGATCGTGTCGTGTCCGTTGCCGTCACCCAGAACGACGAGGTGTGGGTTGGGACTTTTGGCGCTGGCGTCGCCCGGCTGGATGCAGCTGGCGAGGGATTTGTCCGCTACGTGCAGGAGTCCGGCAATCGCAGTTCGATCAGCAGCAATGCCATTTGGGCCATTCACGAGGACGCAAGCGGCAACCTGTGGTTCGGCACCCAGGGTGGCGGCCTCAGTATGCTTCCCCAGAACGAAAGAGGCTCGGAGCTGCCGAAATTCAAACGCTTTGGCCGCAACCAGGGCATGCGCAGCCTGGTGGTCTATGGCGTGCTGTCCGATGAGCAGGGCAATATCTGGATGAGCTCAAACCGCGGCATCGCCCGCCTGAATCGCAGCAACAGCCGGATCTCCCACTACGATGTGCACCACGGGCTGCAGGGCTATGAGTTCAACGCCAATGCCTTCATGAAGACCCGCCGGGGTGAACTGGTGTTTGGCGGCTCCAACGGCTTCAACAGCTTTTTTCCGTCCGAGGTCCGCATCAAGGATTACTCGCCGCCGGTACTGCTGACCAACATCTATAAGGTCAACGAGCCGGTGACCGAGCCGGCCAGCATCCACGAGTTGTCCGAACTGGTGCTCTCGGCCCAGGACTACCTGGTCACCTTTGAGTTTGCCGGTCTGGATTACGCCACCCCCGAAGGCGTGACCTACGAGTACATGCTGCAGGGATACGACCAGTCGTGGATTCGATCGGCCACTATTCGTCGGGCCTCATACACCAACCTCCCGGCTGGCGACTATCAGTTCATGGTGCGGGCCGCCGGCGCCTCCGGCAACTGGAGCGACACCGGCGTGAATCTCCCGGTACAGGTGCTGCCGCCGTGGTATCTGACACGCATGGCCATGGCCGGTTACATCGCAATACTGGTGCTGCTGGCCTTCGCCTCATTCGGTTTGCACCGAAGACGATTGCGCATGGAGGCCCGGCGCGCACAGCTGCTGGAAAAGGAGGTCGACCAGCGCACCGAGCAACTGGCAGCAAGGTCTGATGAACTGGAACAGCGGAACATCGACCTGCGGGCGCTGAACGCGAAACTGGAAGAGTCGTCCATCACCGACACCCTGACGGGCCTGAATAACCGCGTGTTCGTCGGGGAATTCATGCAGCGCACCACCGGCACGCTGGATCGGCGCCTGGAGAAACTGCCGCTGTCCTCGATCCAGCAGAACGGGCCGCGCCTGTTCATGCTGCTGGTTGACCTGGACCGGTTCCGGGAAATCAACGAGGAATTCGGTTCTGATTTCGGGGATGAGGTACTGCGCGCCACGGGTCAGTGCCTGAAGGGTATCTGCCGAGGCGCGGACCTGGCGGCTCGCTGGGGAGGCGACCAGTTCCTGATGATCGGTGAGACCAGCCAGACCGGCGCCATCAGCAAGATCGCGGAACGTGCCCTGCGGCGAATCGCAGAGGTGGACCATCGCCCGGCCAACAGCCCGGTACAGCACGTCACGGCAAGCTGTGGATTGGCATTTTATCCGTTTTCGACCCTGCAACCTCACCTTTACACCTGGGAGCAGGTACTGGCCATCGCCGAGCGTGCGGCGTCCCTCAGCAAACAGGCCGGTGGTGGACACTGCGTCACTATCAGCTCCGGACGACAGGGTATCTCCCGAGGTGACCTGAAGCGCATCCTGGACGACCCGAAAGCGCTGGAGGCCACCGGCGCCATCCAGATCGATCAGAGCGATCGTGTTCCCGGCCCGGTCAGCCTGGAAGAAGTCCGGTCGGAACTGGAAAACATCAGGAGCCAGAGTTGAGTTCCATGGCCCGCGGAATCGTGACCTTGCTGGCAGCGCTCGTCGCTGCCCTGGCCTGTACCGGATCGGCGGTCGCCCGGGACAACCCGGTGTTCACGCGGCTGAGCGTTGAGCAGGGCCTGTCCCAGGAAACGGTGACCATCATCGCCCAGGATTCCGAGGGGTTCATCTGGATCGGCACCCAGGAGGGATTGAACCGGTATGACGGCCGCTCGTTCCAGGTATTCCTCAACGACCCCAATGATCCAGGCTCCCTGCCCCACGACTGGGTCAACGACGTGTTTGCCGATGACCAGGGCACCGTCTGGGTCGCCACCCAGGGCGGCATGGCGCGCTTCGACCCAGCCCGTGAGTCTTTCGTTCGATACTACGGCCCCAACCCGGCCCGCCCGGTGCTGGACAAGGGCGTATCGGTCAAGGCGCTGTTCCAGGACGACAAGCGCAATTTCTGGATCGGGACGGAGTCTGAGGGCATCGTCCTGGTCTCCGGTGAAGATCAGACGGTGCGCCGCCTGCGTCAGGACGGGTCGAACCCCGGTGCCCTGAGTTCCGACGCCATTCGCGACATCAAGGCGGACGTCGAAAACCGGGTCTGGATTGCCACCGACGGTGGTGGCCTGAGCCTCTGGGACGAGCAGTCCCAGACCTTCGAATCTTATCGCCACAACCCCAACGATCCCCAGACGCTCAGCCAGGACCGGGTTCGCGTACTGTTTCCAGCACCAGACGGCACCGTCTGGGCCGGCACTTATGACGCCGGGGTGTCCGTGGTCAACCCGTACAAGCGGGCAACCCTGCGGCTGAGACATGATCCAGAGGATTATTTCAGTCTGGCGTCCGACCGCGTGCTGGCCATCATCCAGGACGTGGATGGCCGTATCTGGGTCGGCACCAACAGCGGACTGGACGTTTGGGACCCTGACCGGCGCGGCTTCCTGCATTACCCGTCAGAAGCTGGCGTCAGCACCTCGCTGTCGGACGACCGGGTCACCGCTCTCATGCAGGACCGCGGCGGCGTTTTGTGGGTGGGCACCTACTCGGGGGCCAACACCTGGAATGCGCGCATTGGCTCAGTCGAACATTTCGTTCGCCAGGCCGATGCGCCCGGCTCACTCAGCGACAACGTGATCACGGCTTTCGCCGAATCCGGCAACGGTGACGTCTGGGTGGCAACCTGGGGCGGCGGCCTGAACCACCTGGCCCCGGGTCAGCAGGAGTTCAGCGTCTACCAGTCGGGTCCACAGGCAGACCAGCTGTCCGATAACCGCGTGACCTCGCTGGCCGTCGAAGACGCCAACACCCTTTGGCTGGGGACCGTGGCCGGTGGTCTGAACCGGTTCGATATTTCGAGCCAGTCGTTCCAGCGGTTCCAGCATGACCCTGACAATCCCGTATCCATCAGTGCAAACGCCATCACCGCGCTGCTGATGGACAGCCGGAGCAGACTTTGGGCGACCACCTTTGGCGGCGGCGTCAATCGCCTGAACGAAGATGGCTCATTCACGCGCTTCCGATCTGCTCCCGAAAACCCGCAGTCTCTCAGCAGCGATCGCGTGGTGGCCGTTGCGGAAAACCCGGACAACGGTCACATCTGGTTCGGTACCCACGACGGCGGCGTCAGCATTCTTGATCCGTCAGCCAGCACCTTCAACAGAATCACCGCAGCACCGACCGAAACCGGCGGCCTTCCCAGTAACGCAGTGGTGACCATCGCCTTTTCCGAGGGTTTTGCCTGGCTGGGCACCCGGGACCGCGGACTGCAGCGGCTGTCACTGGCGGAGCTTCGTAATGGCCGCGTCCGGGTGGAGACCTTCGGTCGCCAGTCCGGACTGCCCAGCAACGCCATCATGGGCATTGTTCGCGACGACAGCGGCATGCTCTGGGTCTCTACCAACAAGGGGCTCAGCGCGGTGGATCCCACGGGCGCCCGCATTCGGAATTTTGGCGTCACCCACGGATTGCAGGGTAACGACTTCAACTCGGGCGCCTATTTCAAGGCCCCTGACGGGACCCTCTATTTTGGCGGTAATCGCGGCTTCAACCGGTTCGACCCCAGGGATCTGTTCTGGTCCTCCAATTCGTATAAGCCCAGCGTGGTGCTGACATCTTTCTGGAAATTCAATGAGCGAGTCCGGCTGGACACGGCGCCCAGCAAACTGCGCTCCATTACCCTGGATCATTCGGACTTTGTGGTCGGTTTCGAGTTTGCGGCCCTGGATTTCACCAATCCGGCGGCCAACCGCTACCGCTACCGCATGGAGGGCCTGGAGGACAACTGGAACGATGCCGGCACGTCCAATCGGGCCAACTACACCAACCTGGCACCGGGCAGCGACTATGTGTTGCGGGTGCAGGCCAGCAACAACGACGGCCTCTGGAGTGACCAGGAGCTGGCGCTGTCCATCGTGGTCAATCCGCCACCCTGGAGAACCTGGTGGGCCTACCTGCTGTACGGATTATTGGCAGTGATCATCGTAGTGATAGTCCACCGGCTGGTGGTCAGCCGGACCCGGGCCCAGTCCGAGCAGGAGGCCAACGAGCGGCTGCAGATGTACCTGCACTGCCTGGACGAAGCATCGGATTCGGTTGCCATCCTGGACCCGACCCTGGACGTGGTGTACCGCAACCGCACCTACGAAAGAATGCTTCACCACGAGGGTGAACCCAAGCTGTGGCTGTTCCAGTCCAACGACGAGTCCCGGCAGGCGCTCAGTGACGTCAGCGAGCAGGGCCAATGGCAGACCACGGTGGAACGAACCGGGCTGCCGGAACCTCAGTACATGGACGTCACCCTGACCGGCGTTGACCTGGAAGACGGCCAAAAGGCGGGTGCCATCATCGCGATCGCCCGGGACGTCACCGAACAGAAAAAATCCGAGCGGGAACTGAAACGCTACCGTGACCGCCTGGAAATGCAGGTCCACAAACGTACCCAGGAGCTGGAGCAGGAAATCACCGAGCACGAGCAGACCGAACACCAGCTTCGCGTATCCCTGCACGAAAAAGAACTGTTGCTCAAGGAAGTCCACCACCGGGTGAAAAACAATATGCAGGTCATTTCAAGCCTGCTGCACCTGCAGACGGAAAGTCTTGATCAGCCGGAGCTGACTGCCCTGCTGACAGAAAGCCAGAGCCGCATTCGCTCCATGGCGCTGATCCATGAAAGCCTGTACCAGTCCGAGAACCTCCTGGAAATCGATTTCAATGACTACCTGGAGCTGCTCACCAGTAAACTCAATCGGATTTACCACACCGATGGAGACCCGGTGCTGATAGATATCGATGCCGCCCAGATCGGGCTGGACATCGAAAGCGCCGTGCCCTGCGGTCTGATCGTCAATGAACTGGTGTCCAATGCCATGAAGCATGCCTTCGCGGACCACCAGGGCACGCCCCACGTCAAAGTCAGTGCTCTGCGTGATCGCGGCGACTGCGTTGTCGAAGTGGCGGACAACGGTTCAGGTTTTCCGGAAGGCAAAGACTTCCGCGACATGCAGTCCATGGGCATGGAGATCGTCTGCATCCTGACCCAGCAGCTTGGCGGGCATATCGACATGACCAGTAATGGCGGCACTCGCTTTACCATCCGCTTCCCCCTGATGGACCGCAACACGGCCCCCGCCAGGCGGGCACCAAAAAATACAGCGCAACAAGCCTGAAAAAATCAGCCATATTTTTTTGTTTTTCGCCATTTTCTTTTGGCGAAAAATTCCACCTCCATTTTTATTCTTATAAAACAATTAGATAACAAAATGGCACGGCCATTGCATGTCTATACATCGAAGGAAGCAATCACGGAAAAAATGGAGGGTCCGTGTCATGTTGCAAGCGGTCAAGGGACTGCCAACCATCCAATGCCAGACAATTCAGCCGGTGGGCCCAGCGGCCAATGACGGCCTTGTCCCCCGCCTCGACCCCAGAGCCGCTACCATACGACTGGTTTCGACCCGTCCGGGGCGAATCAAGCCCGTGCTGCGTGCTCAGGGTTACCGGGTAACAGAAACCTGCTGGAACGGCTGTTCGCCCTGGTTGGAGAAAGGTGATGAGGACCTCCTGTTGGTGGATCTCACCGATTGCCTTGACGGCCCCCGGCCGTGGGACCCGGCCGAAGTGGTACGAAGGTGTCTGCAGGCCCCGGTTCCCGCGTTGTTTCTGGTCAATTCGCTGGACAAGCCGTCAATCCAGGCGGTGCAAACGCTGGCGCCCTTCAATTACCTGCTGGACCCCCTCAAAACCACCGAACTGAGGGTGACGGTCAAGCTGACCTTGCTGTTCAGGACAGTGGAAAAAGCACGTCAGCAGGTCTCCACTGACTGCCAGTTCATACCGATTCCCGGATCGACCACTGCCTTGACTGCCGGCCCAACCGCCGAATCGACGGCAGGCCTGGCCGTGGTCAACTCAACCGGTAGAACCGCCTGAATGGCGGCCACATCCGTCCATCATGCCGACTTATTCAACGGTCAGCCCACAGAGCGCATGGAACCCGCACGCCTGGGAGACGGCATCTCCGGAACCAGCCTTCAATACTCCCAGGAATATCATGGCGCTTCCCAGTCCCGTTGTGGTGCATGAGCTGTTCGGTCCGGAATTCCGGACCGCCCTCGACCGAGTCGCACGATCACCGGTAACAGTGCTGATCACCGGCGAGACGGGAACGGGAAAGGAAGAGATCGCCCGGGCCATTCACCAGACTTCAGTCCGCCGCGACGGGCCCTTTTTGACCGTCAACTGCGCCGCGATACCTGCAGAGCTGCTGGAAGTTGAGCTGTTTGGGAACGACGACGAAGTGGAGCCTGAAAACCGGCGCGTGGGTCGTTTTCAACAGGCCGGCGGAGGCACGCTGTTTCTGGACCAGGTCGACGAAATTCCGCTTTCGCTGCAGGTCAAGCTGCTGCGTTCCCTGCAGCAACATGATGCGGCCACGAAGCCTTACCGGGCTGATGACGTGCGACTGATCGCGGCCACCCATTGCGATCTTCGTGGTGCTATCCACCGGGGCGAGTTTCGGCAGGACCTTTACTACCGCCTGAACGTTTTTCCGATCCAGGTTCCGCCCCTGCGGCAATGCATGGATCAGCTCGATCTGTTCATCCGGTACGAAAACAACCGGCTTCGGGCCGCCGGCAAGAGCTGCCCCAGGTTTACAGCCCAGGCATTGGATCGACTCAGACAGCACGCCTGGCCGGGCAACCTTCGGCAGTTGAGCAACCTGCTGGAGCAGATGGGCATCCTTTTTCCGGACGACGAGGTTGAGGCACGGGACCTGCCAGACGAATTCCAGCACAGGCGGCCGCCCCCCGACCCGCGCCATCGAATGCCCGACAAGCTGCTGCAGGCACCACTGGACCTGGACCAGGATCCGGTGCTGCCGGCAACGGGGTTCGACCTGCCGGAATACCTTCGCCAGCGCGAAATGATCCTGATCCGGCAGGCGCTACTGCTCAGCGACGGGCAGGTCGATCGCGCAGCGCGTTTATTGAACCTGCGCACCACGACGCTGCTCGAAAAAATGCGCGCCTACGACATCGAAGACGACGGCAACCGCCAGGCCGGCTGACCGGTTACCCGCCCCACGCGGGACGGGTCCGATAAATCAGGCCTGCAGCTGGCGACCGATGGGCAATTTCCGGATCCACTTGCCGCTGGCCTGGGCCAGTGCGTTGGCCAGGGCCGGCGCCAGCGGCGGCAGACCCGGTTCACCAACACCGGTCGGGTCCGCCTCGGACGGCACGATATGCACCTCGACCTCGGGCATCTGGCTGATGCGCAGGGGCAGGTAACGGTCGAAGTTACCTTCCTGCACCTCACCATCCACCAGGGTCACCGCCTCAGCGAGGGCCGCAGACAGACCGTAACCGATACCGCCCTCCATCTGTGCCGCCACCACGTCCGGGTTGACCGCAATGCCGCAGTCCACGGCACACACCACCCGGTCCACCGAGAACACCCCGTTATCACCTATGGAAACATCCACTACCTGGGCTACCACCGACCCGAAGGACTCGTGCAGCGCAAAGCCCCGGCCTTTGCCGTCGGCCACCGGCGCGCCCCACTCTGCTTTTTCCGCCGCCAGCTCAAGCACCGCCAGGTGCCTGGGCTGGCTTGCCAGCAGCGACCGGCGCAGTTCCACCGGGTCCTTGCCTGCCGCCTGGGCCAGCTCGTCGAAAAACACTTCGGTCACGTAGCCGTTATGGGTATGCCCCACGGAGCGCCACCACAGGCCGGGGACGCCGATTTCCGCCAGGGTCTGGTCCACTTTCAGGTTGGGGATGGCGTAAGGCAGTCCGCGGGCCCCCTCAACGGCCGTGGCGTCCACACCGTCCTGGAGCATCATGGCAAACGGCGTGCCGGCCAGGAACGACTGAATCGCCATGGAGTGATGCCATGCAACAATGTCGCCCTGCTCGTTCAGGCCTGCCCGCAGCCGGTGCTGGCTGATGGGCCGGTAGCGGCCGGCCCGCATGTCGTTTTCCCGGGTCCACTGCAGCTTCACCGGCGCCCGGCCGTTGATGGCCTGGGCAATCATGACCGCCTCGACTACGAAGCTGCTGTCCGGGTCTGCCCGACGGCCGAAGCTGCCGCCGGCATACACGGTGTTGATGTTGATCTGCTCCGGCGCCAGCCCGGTGAGGGCCGCCACCGCACCCTGGTCCAGGGTCTGAATCTGGCTGCCGGTCCAGATTTCGCAACCCGTCTCGCTGAGTTCCACCACACAGTTCATGGGTTCCATGGTGGCGTGGGCCAGGAACGGAAATTCGAAGTCAGCTTCGATGACCCGCGCAGCAGATCCCAGCGCCACCTCCACGTCGCCATCGTTCCGGGCAATTCCGCCGGGCTCGCCCGCGACCAGCTCTTTCAGGTAGGAGCGCAACTCCTCAGATCCGCGGTTTTCCGAGGCGGAAAAATCCCAGTCGATGGTCAGCGCATCCCGGGCCTTAACGGCAGTCCAGAAGCTGTCCGCAACAACGGCCACACCCCGGGGGGTCTGCACCACGTCCTCGACACCCGCCATGGCCCGGGCCGCGGCGTCATCCACCGAGCGCACTGTGGCGCCGAAACGTGGTGGATGAGCGATGGCCGCCATCAGCATGCCCGGCCGGTCGATATCGATGGTGAACTGAGCGGTGCCGTCGGTCTTGGCGTTGGAATCCAGCCGCGGCAGGCGTGTCCCGATGAGCTTGAACTGGTCCGGTGATTTCAGCTCCGGTTGTTCCGGTGGTGTCAGCTCAGCCGCGGCAGCTGCCAGTTCGCCGAAGCTGGCGCTGTTCTGGCCGGACGTGACCATGCCGCCCGATACCTGGACTGCACTGGCGGCCACACCCCAGGTCTGGGCTGCTGCCTGGACCAGCATGGCCCGGGCCCCGGCTGCCGCCTGACGCAGCTGCATCCAGGAGTTGGACACCGAACTGGATCCGCCGGTGACCTGCACCGGGCCCATCAGGGTGTTGTTGTAAAGCGCGGCGTTGGCCGGCGCGAATTCAAACCGCATCTGATCCCAGGCCGCGTCCAGTTCCTCGGCCACGATGGTCGGCAGACCGGTGGTTACACCCTGGCCTTTGTCCAGGTGCTTGACGACCACGGTCACGGTGTTGTCGGAGGAAATTCGCAGAAACGCGTTAAATGCCGCGTCCACCGGCTCCGCCGGCATGGCCGGTGCGGCGGTCTCCGCCCCGGTTGGGGCCGCAGGCTCCTCGCTACAACCAATCAGGAAACCGGCGCCGGCCAGAGCCGACGTCTGGAGAAACCAGCGGCGCGAGGGATCGGGGCGCTGGTTGTCAGCGGATGTTATCAAGCTTTCCAGTTTTTTCATGTCAGGCCTCCAGCTCTTTGGCCGCCTCGTGGATGGCGTCCCTGATCCGAACATAAGTGGCGCAGCGACAGACGTTGCCGCGCATGGCCCGGTTGATTTCCTCGTCGCTGGGGCTGGGATTCGACGCCAGCAGGCTGGTAGCCGACATCATCTGCCCGGACTGGCAGTAGCCGCACTGCACCACGTCCAGCTTTCTCCACGCGTTACGGACCGCCATGGCGGCGTCGCCGGAGACACCCTCCACCGTGGTCACTTCCTGGCCCGCCGCAGCGGACACCGGCAGCACGCAGGCCCGGGTGGGCGAACCGTTCAGGTGGACCGTGCAGGATCCGCATTGCGCGATGCCGCAGCCAAACTTGGTGCCAGTCAGTCCCAGGTCTTCACGCAGTACCCAGAGCAGAGGCTTATCGGGCGGCACATCGACTGTTTGCGGCTGGCCGTTGACGGTGAGATCGATAGGCATGGGTGGTCCCCTCACATTGACGCAAAAGCGAGAGTATAGCCCGCCTGTTTGATGCCTGTGTGAATGACTCGGCCAGACCGCCGGTCCGGCACGCAAGCCTCTGTTTTCTATACGTAATTTTGCACAGATTTAAGTACATCTGCGTACTGCGCAGAATGCTCAAAATGCTAGCATCGATGTTTTCTGCCCTGGTGAACTGGACATGACCGAACAATCCGAGCAGCAAGCTCCCCAAAACGCACCGGACGCGGCCCCTGCGGAAGAATCCAACAGCCCGGCAGAGGTGGCTCCGGAAGCTGCAACGGACAGCCCGGATGTGAAGTTTGTTGAGGGAGGGCCGGACAAGGCGGTTTCGAGTGCGGACCTCAAGCCAGAGGCAGAACAGCCGGCGAAACCCAGGACTCGGCGCCGTCGGCAGCCGAAGCGCTCGAGCCCCCGCTTTCTGCTGAGCGAGCTGCGGCACAATCCGGAAGAAATCAAGGACCTGTTCCGCACCGGCAAGTACCCCTATAAGACCAAGATCAAGCGGTCTTCCTACGAACTGCACAAGGAAGAACTGCAGGTGGAGCTGCTCAAGGTCCAGAACTGGGTCAAGCAGACCGGGCAGCGCATTGTCGCCCTGTTCGAAGGGCGTGATGCCGCCGGCAAGGGTGGCACCATCAAGCGGTTCATGGAACACCTCAATCCCCGTGCAGCCCGGGTGGTGGCCCTGGAGAAGCCCACCGACCACGAGCGCGGCCAATGGTATTTCCAGCGCTACATTGAACATCTGCCCACGGCCGGGGAAATGGTCCTGTTCGACCGTTCCTGGTACAACCGGGCCGGGGTGGAACGGGTCATGGGATTCTGCACCTCCCTGGAGTACCTGGAGTTCATGCGGACCGTGCCGGAACTGGAAAGAATGCTCGCCCGGTCGGGGATCCGCCTGTTCAAATACTGGTTCTCGGTGACCCAGCCTGAACAGGAACGACGGTTCGCCGCGCGCACCCACGATCCCCTCAAGCAGTGGAAGCTGAGCCCCATCGACAAGCTCTCCCAGGACAAGTGGCCGGAGTACACCCAGGCCAAGGAAGCCATGTTCTTCTACACCGACACGGCCGACGCGCCCTGGACGATCATCAAGTCGGACGACAAAAAGCGCGCCCGGCTGAACTGCCTGCAGCACTTCCTGAGCCAGCTGGACTATCCGGGCAAGGACCACCACGTGGTGCATGGCCCTGATCCGCTGATCGTGGGCACCCCCTCCCAGGTGATCGAGAAAGACTCACACCTCTGGGACTGACCAGGCACGCCCGCGTTTCAGTCCGGCCGAAGCGGCTAGAGATAAGGCGAAAACAGCCAGAAAAAGCCGTCGCGCAGGCGCACCGGTAGAGACCGGCCTTCCAGCTCTTCCAGGCTGACGCGGCGACTGGCTGCCACCAGGCCATCGATGTGGGCTTCGCAGCGGGCGGCGAACGCCTGGTCGAAGACCTCCACCGCGGACTCGAAATTCAAGCGCAGGCTGCGGGGGTCGATGTTGGCTGAACCCAGCTGAACATACTGGCCGTCCACCACCAGCAGTTTGGAGTGGTCAAACGAACCGGACTGGTAATAGACCGCCACGCCACGCTGGACGATTTCCCACAACATCTTTCGCGTGGCCCAGTCCATATATGGAAGGTTGGACCGCGACGGCAGCACGATCTGTACCTCGATGCCCCGCAGCGCCGCACCCTGCAGCGCCCCGATCAGCTCCCGGGAGGGCAGAAAGTACGGGGTGAGGATCTGTACCCGGCGCCGGGCGGCCGCCACCAGGCCCAGCAGAATCTGGGAAAGAATATCAATCTCGTCGTCCGGCCCGTCACTGAGCGCCCGGCACACCATCTCACCCGTCGGGTCCGGCAGCGGAATTTTCGGGTTCATGGCTTCCCCGGTGGCGAAATGCCAGCTGGCAGCAAAAATCTCATAAATCTGGGACACCACCGGCCCGGTGAAGCGAAACTGCAGATCACGGGTTGACCGCTCGCCCTGTTCGGCCAGATGGCGCTGGGCGATGTTCATGCCGCCGGTATAGGCCGTGTTCCAGTCCGTCACCAGCACCTTGCGGTGATTGCGCAGGTTGATATGCAGCGACGGCGGAATCAGCCGGGGCGGCAGAAAGATCTCGGCCCGCACGCCCCGCCGCCGCAGAACACGGCTCATGCGGCGACGGGAGTACCGTTCCCCCATACCGTCGATGAGCACCTTGACCTCCAGCCCGCGCTTTACCGCGTCAGCCAGCGCATCAACGAAGCGCTGCCCCACCGGATCCACGTTCATGATGTAGCTCATCAGGAATATCGAGCGTCGGGCGCTGCGGATGGAGTCCAGCATGTCGGGATAGGCCTCATTGCCATTGCACAGCATGACCGCGTGGTTGCCCGCCAGCAGCGGACGATGGGAAATGGAGTCGGAGACCCGGGCCATCTGCCCCAGGGGGCCGGTGACTGCCACGCGGGACAACGCACCAGGCGTCTCAGCCACCGCTGCGCGGCCGCGCACCTCGGTCAGCTGCCGGGCCCGGGTCTGCACCCGGTTGATCCCGAACAGGAAGTAGAGAACCGGCCCCACCAGCGGAAACACCAGTATCAGGCCCACCCACCCCAGGGCTGACCGCGGGTCTCTTTTCCGAACGATGGCGTGGCCGGCGGCCAGGGGGGCAATGATCACCTGCAGCCCGGCTACCAGCCATTGCCAGGAGATGTCCCCCAGCAGCTCAGCCATCACTGGGAACCGGACTCCGATGGCTCCACGTGCACCGTGACATCGTGGATGGCAAAGTCGCTCTTGAGCTTGAGTTCGATGGCGTCGGCGATGTCGTGGGATTCATCGGTGGTCAGTGAACCATCCACGGAAACCACCACGTCGGCCACCACGCCAGCCCCGGTGTGGCGGGAGCGCACCCGGTGGATGGCCTCCACCCCCGGCACGCCGTGGATGCCCTGGTGGAGCTCATCGGCGTTTTCCGCAGCCTGGTCTACCAGAATGGGTATCGCCCGACGGAACAGCCCGTAGGCCAGCCAGAACACCAGCCCGGCGATGCCCAGGGCAAACACCAGGTCCAGCCAGGGAAACCCGCGGGCTGACAGCTGCCAGCCAATGATCACGGCTACCGTGGTCAGCACGTCACCCAGGGTATGACGGGCGTCCGCGTGCAGCAGGTTCGAGTCCAGGCGCCGTGCCCAGTACTGCTCCCAGGTGGCCAGGGCGGCATTCACCGCCAGCACGCCAATCATCACCACCAGGCCCCAGTCGCTGACTTCCACCGCTTGCCCTCGCCGCTCGAAAGCGCGAATGGCGATTTCAACCGCAATCACGCTCAGCAGCGTCCCCAGCACAAATATCGCCAGGGCTTCGAATTTATGGTGGCCGTAGGGGTGGTCGCTGTCCGGCGGGGACTGGGTCAGGCGGACAATAAACAGGGCCAGGATGTTATTGGCCACGTCCGTCAGCGAGTGCAAGGCATCACCCAGGATGGCATTGGAACCGGTTTTCAGTCCGACAATGAGCTTGGCCAATGCGACCAGTGCGTTGGAGCATCCCTCGATCCAGAGAACGCGCCTGACCTGTTGATTGTGGTAGGAATCGCTCATGCCTCCATGGTAGCGGCTTCGTCCGTGTCTGGCAGCAGTGACGCCATAAGCACGAGATCAGCAGCCGGTGTGTCGGTGTTGACGCCGTGACGTTTGAAAATATTCAGGCGGCACAGCCCTTGTCCACCCGTGACCTTTACGGATGCCAATGGCCCGGCGTGAGCGTTAAAATTCCGTTAACGTTGGCGAAGTACGTCAGCAGCAATGACCATGCGCACGATAGGATGCCTCGTGCTTACCTGGATTTGGTGGGCGGGGACTGTTGCTGCTGCCCAGAACTGGTCATTCGATCATCTGCGCACCGGTTTCGAGTTGATGGGCGCCCATATGGAAGCGGCCTGCGACTCCTGCCACACGGGCGGCCTGTTCGCTGGAACCCCGCGACAGTGCCAGGACTGCCATCGCCAGGGCCGATTCGAGGGGGCGGAATTCAAGCCCGCAACGCACCCGAGTACCACCGACATCTGCGAGGAATGCCACCACACCACATCCTGGGTGCCGGCGCTGCGGTTGGATCACAATCATGTACTCGGAACCTGTGTGTCCTGCCACGACGGCACCACCGCCACGGCAAAACACGACGGCCATGTCCCGACCAAAGCAGGGTGCGACGATTGCCATGGCAGCAATGCCTGGTTCCCCGCCCGGTACGATCACCCCGGCATCACCGGCAACTGCCAGGACTGCCACGACACCCTCAAGGCAACCGGCAGGCACCCCGGCCATATCAATACAACGGCCCTGTGCGAGGATTGCCATCTGACCACGGCCTGGGTGCCCACCATGCGGGTGGATCACGGGCAGGTACGGGGGACCTGCGCGTCCTGCCACGACGGCGTAATTGCTGAAGGTCGATTCTCCGACCATATCCAGAGCTCCACCCAATGCGACAACTGTCATTCCAGCAACGCCTGGGTCCCGGCCCGGTTCGAGCACACCGCGGACAACAACAACTGCCAGGACTGCCACAACGACATCATCGCCACCGGCAAAGCCACCGCCCACACCACCACGACCAACCAGTGCGAAGACTGTCACCGCACCACCGCGTGGGCGCCGGCCCTGCGGGTCGATCACAGCCAGGTGCTGGGAACCTGTGAGTCCTGCCATGATGGCGTCACGGCCCCTGGAAAACGCCCCGAACATCTCCAGACCGGCGCCCAGTGCGACGATTGCCACAGCAGCAGCTCTTGGACGCCGGCCCGGTTCGACCACTCCAGCGTCGCCGCCAGCTGCCAGAACTGCCACGACGACATCACCGCCACCGGAAAACAAGCGGGCCACCTCAACGCCACCAATATGTGTGAGGACTGCCACCGCACCAGCACCTGGGCACCCTCACTGGCGGTCGACCACGGCCAGGTGCTGGGAACCTGTGTGTCCTGCCACGACGGCGTAACCGCCCCCGGTAAACACCCTTCCCACGTGGAAAGCTTCAACCAATGCGATAACTGTCATTCAACCAATGCCTGGGCGACCTCCCGGATCGACCATGCAGCCATTACCAGCAACTGCCAGCGCTGCCACGATGACATCACCGCCAGGGGCAAACATCCGACCCACCTCAACACGACGGAAATCTGCGAGGACTGCCACAACGATATCCGCTGGTCGCCGGCCGCCCGGATAGACCATGACCAGGCCGTGGGCAGCTGCGCCAGTTGCCACAATGGCGTCACCGCCCCGGGTAGGCCTCCCCAGCACCTTGCCACCAGTGCTCCCTGCGAGGATTGCCATATCGCCACGGTATGGACCAGCGGCGTGGTCGACCACTCAGGCGTCGACAGCAACTGCCAGGTCTGCCATGACGGCATCTCCGTCGCTGGCAGGGACGCCGGCCACATGAACACCACCGGGCTGTGCGAGGAGTGTCACGCCACACCGGCCTGGGCGCCGGCGCGCCAGATCGATCACGACCAGGTCATGGGCACCTGCGCGTCTTGCCACGACGGCGTCACCGCGCCCGGCAGGGATCCCACTCACATCAAAACGACTACGGTGTGCGAGGACTGCCATGGCACCACCGTGTGGGCACCGACACAGCGGGTTGATCACGGCCAGGTCATGGGCACCTGCGCGTCCTGCCATGACGACGTCACCGCCACCGGCAGGGATCCCGTCCACATCAATACCACCCTGGTGTGCGAGGACTGCCACGGCACCACCGCCTGGGCACCGGCGCAGCGGATCGACCACGGACAGGTCATGGGCACCTGCGCGTCCTGCCACGACGGCGTCACCGCCATGGCCCGGGATCCCACCCATATCAACACCACGACTGTCTGTGAGGACTGCCATGGCACCACCACCTGGGCACCGGCTCAGCAGGTTGATCACGGCCAGGTCATGGGCGCCTGTGCGTCCTGCCACGACGGCGTCACCGCCCCAGGAAGGGGTCCCGCTCACATCAACACCACCACGGTCTGCGAGGACTGCCACGGCACCACCATCTGGGCACCCGCCCTGCGGGTTGATCACGTCCAGGTCATGGGGAACTGCGCGTTCTGCCACGACGGTGTCACCGCCACCGGCAGAGATCCCACCCATATCAACACCACCAGCCTGTGCGAAGACTGCCATGGCACATCGACCTGGACGCCCCCCCGGCGGGTCGATCACGCACAGATTCTGGGGGCCTGCACGTCCTGCCACGACGGCTTCACCGCCCCCGGCCAAAACGCCAGCCATGTCCAGAGTTCCGGCAACTGCGACGACTGCCATACCACCAATACCTGGACAGCAGCCCGGTTCGACCATTCCGGCGTCAGCGGCGACTGCCACCGCTGCCACAACGGTACCGTTGCCCGGGGTCGATACGCCAGCCACATGGCCACAACCCTGGTGTGCGCGGATTGCCATCGCACCACCCGCTGGGCGCCTGCTTCCCGGGTCGACCACAGCCAGGTCCTGGGGGGCTGTGTTTCCTGCCACAACGGCACCACCGCTGCCGGCAAACCCGTCAACCATATCCGGAGCTCCAGCCAATGTGACGACTGCCACTCCGCCACCGCCTGGGTCCCGGCCGTGTTTGACCACAACGCCGTTAACCCGGGTACCTGCACCAGCTGCCACGACGGCGCCACCGCAACAGGCCAACACCCGACGCACTTGCGAACCAGCGGACAGTGCGACGAATGTCATTCCACCATCTCCTGGATTCCGGCCAGCATGAACCACGACTTTGCGACCGGCACCTGCTCGAGCTGCCACAATGGCACGACCGCAATCGGAAAACCCGGAAACCATTTCGTCACCGGCGTGGAATGTGACACCTGCCACGAGACGGCGCGGTGGAATCTCATTCGCTTTGAACACGCCTCGCCGGCGTACCCCGGTGAACACCAGGCCCGCCCGGCGTGTACGGATTGCCACCTGTCCAACAACACGGTGGTGTCGTGGCCCTCGTCCGCCTACCGGCCGGATTGCGCCGGATGTCATGCCGACCGGTTCCGACCCGGTCCCCACAACAAGACCCGAACCGGACCGAGATACACAGTCAGTGAATTGCGGGACTGCAGCGGTGCCTGCCACGTGTACCAGGACGCCAGTATGACCACCATCGTGGAGCACCGGCCCGGCCCTCAACACACGGTGAATCAAAGTGATTTCTAGAGCGGCACTGCTGATACTGATCGCCGGGTTGCTGGGCACCACCGGCGGGATTGCCCAGGTGCTGGACCAGGCCCGGTTTGAGCGTGACGGCGACGTCACCGAATTGACCATCAGCTACCTGGCCAAGCTCCAGTATGTCTCGCACACGCCGGAATCAGGCGGGGATTTCCTGCAGATCCGCTATCTTCCGGGCATCGCCCGGGGGTTGTCCGATCAGGAGCGACGGGAATCTCTGGCCTGGCGGGGTCCCAACAACGTTGGCCTGGTCAGCATCCGGATGGAACAGCAGCCGCCCGACGGGCTGGTACTGCTGCTGGAGTTTGAGCGCCCCCAACGGTACGCGGTGATTCCCTCCCAGGACTTTCGCTCCATACTCATTCGGTTCGATACCGGCATAGATCAGACCCAGGCTCCGGAGCGCCTGAGCGGTGGGCCGCCTTACACCATCGACCTGGCGTCGGGCGCCGAGCCCATGGATCCCGCCGCGGCGATGGACAGGCTGCCGCTGGACGGGCTGCGGCTGTACCGCCGGCGCAGCTTCCAGCAGGGGCAGCTGACACACCTGCTGCGGGTCGGTTTTTTTGAGGACCGCACGGCTGCGGAGGAATTTCTGTCCACGGCCCGGGAGCATTTCCCCGGTGCAAGGATCGACAGTGCGCTGGACACTGAGATCGAGGGATCCCGGCAAACGGCGCTGGTCGATAACTACATGCCACCCAAACGACCCGGCAGACCTGCCCTGCCGCCGCTGACCGAAGAAAAAGTCGCGGCACTCATGGAGCAGGCGCGACAGTCTATGGTCGACGGGAACCTGGATCACGCCATCCGGCTCTATACCAAGCTGGTTGACGCACCTCCGCACTCTGCCAGCCAACAGGCCCTGGAATACCTCGGGATGGCCCGGGAACGAAACGGGCAACTGGCTCACGCCAAATCCCTGTACGAGCAATACCTTGCCCGCTACGGCGACGCGCCCGAGGCAACGGCGGTGCGTCAGCGGCTGCTGGCCCTGACCACCTCATACGACAGGCCCTACACGGCCCGGCTTGCCGACGCCGCCGGCACACCGGTGGCCCGGTCCGAGTGGGACTTTTTCGGTGGGTTGTCCCAGTACGCCCGACGGTACACCCTGGACGACGATCGGACCGACGGAACCATCGTTCTGCAGTCGGCAGTCATGTCGGACCTGGATTTCAGCATCCGGCGCCGCAGCGACACTTCAGACCTGCGGTTTCGCGCCACGGTCGGGCACTTGCTGGACCTTGAGTCGGGGGGTGACAACCAGACCCGGATATCGTCCCTTTACCTGGAAGCAGGCGGGGTAGAACGCGACTGGGTCGCCAGGGTCGGGCGTCAATCCAGGAACTCCGGTGGCGTCCTTGGACGGTTTGACGGCGCATGGCTGGGTTACCAGCTGGTTCCCGATGTGCGGCTGAACCTGGTGGCCGGCTTCCCCGTTGACCGGACCCGCGACGGGTTTGACAGCACCAGGGAGGTGCTTGCGGCCAGCCTGGAACTGACCGGCCTGTTGCCGTCCTGGGAATTCCTGCCCTTCGTGGCCTTACAGACCATCGACGGGATGGACGACCGCAGTGCCGTAGGCCTGGAGACCCGTTACTTCGACGGTCCTCGCTCGCTGCTTGGCCTGGTGGACTATGACTTTGACTACCAGTCCCTCAATAACTTCCTGCTGCTGGGATCATGGTCCTTTGGCGATGGCTGGAAAGCCAACCTGAACCTGGACTATCGCAACAGCCCGGTCCTGACCACGCGCAACGCGCTGCAGGGACAGGGGCTGTTTACCTTCGGGGAACTGCTGGACCGATACCCGGAATCCACCATCCGCCAACTGGCCGAAGACCGGACCCCCCGCAGTCGCTCCGCCACCCTGGGTATCTCCAGGCAGATCAACGATCAGCATCAGCTGGTCAGCGACCTGACCGTTTCCGAACTGAACGGCACCCCGGCATCCGGGGACGTCCAGGCCATGCCCGGCACCGGCACTGAGATTTACTATTCGCTGCAGTGGATTGCCAGCAGCCTCTTTCGCGAGGGTGACATCAACGTGTTTGGTCTGCGTTTCAACGACACGGCCCATTCCGATACGGTGACCCTGACCGGCAATGCATGGTTCCCCCTGCGCAACAAATGGAGACTGAATCCGCGGCTGCGCTTCGATTACCGGCAGTACGACAGGAATTCCGAGACCCAGCTCACGGCTTATCCTTCCATGCGGGTGCAATACCTGCTCAACCGGCGTGCCCGCCTCGAACTGGAGTTCGGCGGTGAATACCGGTCGCGTGACCGTCCGAATATCGACGAAAAATCCCGCAGCTACTTCCTCAGCCTGGGTTATCGCACGGATTTCTAGGCCCGGGGCGCCGCGTTGCGCTGGATCCGGCAGGTTATTCAGCGCCCGGGCCCTGCCCCATCCCAGAAACATGTAAAACAGTGTCAACAACCTTCGTCACTTCGGCGGATTATCAATAGGCTGGAAGCCGTTCCTGGCGCTTGACGGAGCTCAACCTGGGGACGACACCGGGCGGCTGGGCCGATCCTCCCCCGTTTCCCCCTGGCCCGGCCGTCCACCTTTTCGAAAAATGTGCGCCAGTGGGTTGTGCCGGCGCGGAAATGCGTTACCCTTCGGACTCTGTTGGACCCACCGAGGAACAGCTGATGAGCTACCAGGCCGCCATCAACGAACTGAACAAGAACCTTGAGCTCTACATCAAGGCAAAGTGCGACCCGGCCGTACAGAACCTGAGCAAAGCCATGTACCAGCTGGTGGTGGCACTGGAGCAGGACCTGAAGGACCAGAAAAAACAGATCGCCCAGCTGCAGGCCACCCTGGAGTCCCGGTCGCGTTGACACCGCCCCATGCTGCCGCCCCAGGCGGCAAACCCTGATCAGATCACCATGAATCCCGCCACCCGGGACCGCGTCATTGTCGCGGCCATTGCGCTGCTGTTCATCGCCACCGGCATAGGCCTGAAAGATCCCTGGCCATCGGACGAGCCGCGCTTTGCCCTGGTCGCCAAGGAGATGGTGGAGTCCGGCGACTGGTTTTTCCCCACCCGGGGCGGCGAGCTCTATCCTGACAAACCGCCCATGTTCATGTGGGCCCAGGCCGTGGTGCTGAAGCTCACCGGATCTGTCCGGGTCGCGCACCTGCTGCCCAGCCTGCTGTGCTCACTGCTGACCCTTGGGCTGGTGTACAGCATGGGCCGACGACTGTGGGACCGGCGTGTGGCGTTACTGGCCTGCCTGCTGCTCCTGGGATCCCCCCAGTTCGTGCTCGAATCCCGGGCCGGCCAGATCGACGCTATGGTTACCGCGTGGATCGCCCTGGGCGTTTACGGTTTCCTGCGCCACCTGCTGCTGGGGCCTGATACCCGATGGCTGCTGGTCGGATTTGCGGCTTCCGGTTTTGGCATCATCACCAAGGGTGTCGGTTTCCTGCCCGTGCTCATGTTCATTCCCGTGCTGCTGGTGATGAAGCACCTGGCGGCACCCGTGAGCCGGCACGCCTGGTGGCGCGGGCTGGCCGGCGTCGCGACCCTGCTGGGCGCCTGTGCCGTGTGGTTCGTACCCATGGTGATCATCGTGGCAGGTTCCAACGACCCGGCCCTGGAGGCGTACCGGGACAATATCCTGTTCAAGCAGACCGGCCAGCGCTACGCCGATCCCTGGCACCACTTCGAGCCGCCCTGGTACTTCCTGACCAACGTGATCCCGGCGTTGTGGATGCCAATTTTTTTCATGCTGCCCTGGCTGGTTCCCCAGTGGACCCGGGATTTTAAGCAGCGGGACCCCCGGATCGTGTTGCTGGTGGGCTGGGTTGTCCTGGTCATTACCTTCTTTTCCATCAGTTCGGGAAAGCGCGGCGTCTACATCCTGCCGGCCCTGCCCTGGATCTGCCTGGCTGCCGCGCCCACTCTGCAGGGGTTGCTGGAGCGCCGTTCGTTTCACCTGACCGCTCGAACCGTTGCTTTGCTGCTGACCACGGCCCTGGCCGCCGCCTTCGTCTACCTGCAGTTCTTCGACCCCGAACGCGCCGAGGAAATGCAGACCCTGTACGAACTGGATCCGCGCAGCACCGCGCTGGTGGCGACCCTGGCCACCGCCGCTGGCCTGGCGGCATTCTGGCGGAACGGCCCCCGGGCCTACATGGGGGTCATGGCAGCGCTGTGGCTGACCCACAGTTTCTGGGTTTACCCACGACTGGACAGCTTCAAGTCCGGGCGCAGCCTGATGCTGCGGGTGGAGCAGGCCCTGCCGGCAGAGGCGCCCCTGGCGCTGGTGAACTGGAAAGAACAGACCATTCTGCAGGCCCGTCGTGACACGGTGAATTTTGGCTTCCTGGTGCCGAGGGAAGAACAGGCCATCCAGGGCCTCGCCTGGCTGAAGCAGAACCGAGATGGTTATATTTTACTTCAGAAACCTGATTTAGAAGATTGTTTTTTAAAGAATAAAAGTATTGATCTGGGGATTGCGCATCGACGTCAATGGTTTTTGGTGAATCATGAGGCGGATGCGGGTCGTTGTGGGTAGTGGGGTCTAATGCCTCAAATGCTGCCGCCCCCCCTTGTACAGCAAAAACAGATTCCGACCGTAAAGCACCGGCAGAAACATGCTCCCCACGATCAGGGGCGCCTTGTCCAGGTGCATGGCATAGATGAAATTCAGTGTGCTTCCCCAGAAACTCAGGTGCCAGAAATACCAGGGCACCACCAGGGCCTTTTCCTTTTCCGAGTGCAGCCACTGAAACAGGAAACGGGAACCGAACACCGCGGCCCCGGCAAATCCCACCGCGGTCCACAGGTAGGAATCGGCGTACAGCCAGCTGCCGACAAGACTGTCAAGCAGCGGTCGCAGAAAGCCGCTGCCGGCTTCGATGCATTCATTCATGAGTCGTCACGCTCGGAGGGTTGGATGGAGTGGCGCTGAGACGCCGAGATCCTGAACTTGCGCCGGATCAGCCAGCGCACGCCGAACAGGTCGGCAATGCCCACCCACAGGCGATTGCCAACGCCGTACTTGGACTCACCGGCCGCCCGCGGGCGGTGATTGACCGGGACATTCTGGATACCGATGCCCTGGGCGGCAAACAGTGCCGGCAGGAATCGATGCATATGATCAAACTGGGGCAGCAGCAGGAAGTCCGCCCGCCGAAACAGCTTCAGCGAGCAGCCGGTGTCCGGGCACTGGTCCTTCAGCAGCCAGCTGCGGACCCCGTTGGCGATGCGGGAGGATACCCGCCGGACCCACGTGTCCCGGCGATTGACCCGGTTGCCTGCCACCAGCACGGGACGTGCGCTGTCCCGGTACACCGTCAGCAGCTTTGGAATATCGGCCGGGTCGTTCTGCAGATCGCCGTCCAGCGTTGCCATCAGCTCACCCCGGGCGGCGGCCGCACCGGTGCACAGGGCGGCGCTCTGCCCGGCGTTGGCCGGATGGAACAGCACTACCAGCCGGGGCTGCTCAGCCATGGCCTGCTGCAAAACCGCCGGGCTGCCGTCAGTGCTGCCGTCATCCACCAGCACCAGCTCGTATTGCACCACGCCGTCCAGGGCCTGGCCCACCTGGCGGCACAGAGAAAGGATATTGTCGGCCTCGTTGTAAACGGGCACCACAACGGAGAGTTCAATCATGGACGGTACGGGCTTTGGCTTCGGCTTCTATTTTGGGGCGCGAAATTACGCGCAAATCGCCGGCAAGTCCAGAATCCGGTCAATACGGGTATATCTCGCTGAATTTGTCACAGGGCCAGCATAAAATGTGCACAGCTGCAATCGACGGCAGACAGAGGACATCATGACCGAAATCCACACCCACCCCGTTCCACCCGCTATCGCTGAATCCGCACACATCGACCAGGCCCGCTATGACGACATGTATCGCCGCTCGGTGGAAGACAACGAAGCCTTCTGGGCCGAGCAGGGAAAGCGCATTGACTGGATCACGCCATTCACCCAGGTCAAGGACGTCTCGTTTGCCCGGGACGACCTGCATATCCGCTGGTACCACGACGGCACTCTCAACGTCTGCGCCAACTGCGTCGATCGGCACCTGCCGGAAAAGGCTGACCAGGTCGCCATCCTGTGGGAAGGAGACGAGCCCGACAAGGACGAAAAAATCACCTACGCCCAGCTGCACACGCGGGTCTGCCGTTTCGCCAACGTGCTGAAACAGCTGGGCATCGAAAAAGGCGACCGGGTCACTCTTTACCTGCCCATGATTCCCGACGCCGCCATCGCCATGCTGGCCTGCGCCCGGATTGGCGCTGTCCATTCCGTGGTGTTCGGCGGGTTTTCGCCGGACGCCCTGGCCGGACGCATCCTGGACTGTGAGTCCAAACTGGTGATTACCGCCGACGAAGGCGTGCGCGGTGGCAAGACCGTGCCCCTGAAGAAGAATGTCGATGCCGCCCGGGAACGCGACGGCGTCAACGACGTACTGCAGTCCGTGCTGGTGATCCAGAACACCGGCAACGACGTGGCCTCCCAGGACGGCGATCACTGGTTCCACGAGGTGCAAGCCGGCGTGTCGGACGACTGCCCACCCACCGAGATGGGCGCCGAAGACCCGCTGTTCATCCTTTACACCTCCGGCTCCACCGGCAAACCCAAGGGCGTACTGCACACCTCCGGCGGCTACCTGGTTTACGCCGCCATGACCCACGAATTCGTGTTCGACTATCACCCCGGGGACATCTACTGGTGCACCGCAGACGTGGGCTGGGTTACCGGCCACAGCTATATCGTTTACGGCCCCCTGGCCAACGGCGCCACCACGCTGATGTTCGAGGGGGTTCCCAACTACCCCGATTTCAGCCGCTTCTGGCAGATCTGCGACAAGCACCAGGTCAATATCTGCTACACGGCGCCTACCGCCATCCGGGCGCTGATGCGGGAAGGCAACGACCCGGTCACCAGCACCAGCCGCCAGAGCCTGCGGATTCTCGGCAGCGTCGGCGAACCCATCAATCCGGAAGCCTGGGAGTGGTACTACAACGTCGTCGGCGACGGCCGCTGCCCCATCGTGGATACCTGGTGGCAGACCGAGACCGGCGGCATCCTGATCACCCCGTTGCCCGGCGCCACGGACCTGAAACCCGGCTCCGCAACGCGGCCGTTTTTCGGGATCCAGCCGGCACTGCTGGACAACGACGGACAGACCCTGGAAGGCGCCGTTGACGGCAACCTGGTCATCACCGACAGCTGGCCCGGCCAGATGCGCACGGTCTACGGCGACCACAAGCGCTTCATCGAAACTTACTTCTCCACCTTCGACAGTGTTTACGTCACCGGTGACGGAGCGCGCCGCGACGAGGACGGCTACTACTGGATCACCGGCCGCGTGGACGACGTGCTGAATGTCTCCGGGCACCGCATGGGTACCGCCGAAATCGAGAGCTCACTGGTGGCCCATGCCGCCGTGGCCGAGGCTGCGGTGGTGGGCTATCCCCACGACATCAAGGGCCAGGGCATTTATGTTTATGTGACCCTCAACGCCGACCGGGAACCCACCGAGGAACTCCGCACGGAACTGCGCAACTGGGTCCGGCAGGATATCGGACCCATCGCAAGCCCCGACCTGATCCAGTGGGCGCCCGGCCTGCCCAAGACCCGTTCCGGCAAGATCATGCGTCGCATCCTGCGCAAAATCGCGGCCAACGATTATGGTGACCTGGGCGACACTTCAACCCTGGCTGAACCCGGCGTGGTCACCGACCTGGTAGATAACCGCATGAACCGCGGGTAAAAACAGGCCTCAGGTTCTTACCCCTGGGGTATTGAACCAGCATAGACAGCCGCTCTATAATGGGCGGCTGTTGTGCATGGAATTACTGGAGCGTCGCAATGAAAGTTCTATCATCGTTGAAGTCGGCCAAGCAGCGCCATCGGGACTGCAAAGTCGTCCGGCGGCGCGGCAAACTGTTTGTGATTTGCAAGAGCAACCCGCGTTTCAAAGCGCGGCAGCGTTAGGGCCGAACAGCAACAATAATGCCCAAAAAGCCCCGCCGATTGGCGGGGCTTTTTTTTGGCGAACGCTTGCTTCGCAGCGTGGGAACGGGCGCTTGCGCGCCCTGGGGAACGCCCGCTGACGCGGTCTAGGAAACGCGCTTCGCGCTGGGATCTATCTCCAAAGAAGACCAGATACTCTGACAGAGTGCCTTGGCTAGACCAGCTCCAAGGAATCATGCCGGGACCGTCGAGGAGTAGCGCGCAGAGCGCGCGTTCCCCAGGCCCCGCAGGGGCCGTTCCCCAGCTCACGAAGTGAGCGTTCCCCAGCCCGCGCAGCGGGCGTTCCCCAGCTTGCGCAGCAAGCGTTCACCTAAACACCCCCAGGTCCGTGGGTCCACTGAAGTCGGGAAAAACAGTTTCGATTGAGCTTTGTCCCAACCTCTTCACCAGCGCCTCACTCAGCACACTGCGGAAGTCGGTGGTCACTTCCAGGTCGCCGCGGTTGAGGTCAGCAGGCGCCAGCCCCGGCCAGTCCGCGTAGACCTGGCCGCCATTCACGCCGCCACCCATGGTCAACATGATGGAACCGTGGCCGTGGTCCGTGCCGCGGTTACCGTTTTCCGCCAGCCGCCGGCCAAACTCGGTCATGGTGATGACCGTGATGTTGTCCATCATACCGCCGAGGTCGGCGTGAAACGCCGCCAGGGAACCGGCGAAGTCTGCGGTCAGGTCAGGCAGTTCCTCGTTTTCCAGGTCATGATGGTCCCAGCCGCCGATGTCCACCGCCGCAATCTCCAGGCCCAGGTCTGCCTTGATCAGCTTGGCCAGACCCTGCATCTGATTGCCGAAGACGGTTTCCGGATACAGCGCCCCGTTGTCCACCGGGATACTGAGAGGATCCGCCGCCGCCATCAGGTCCACGGAATCCAGCACGCCGCCGGCCACCTGGTCGATGGCACCCTGGCTGCTGAACAGCTTGACCACCGCCTCGCGCAGCGCGGCTTCTTCGGCCACCGGAGCCACCAGGCCGTAATCCTCCAGCTGGGCCACGCCCACCGCTGGAATGCTGCCCCGCAGGGACACCGGCAGTGACTGACCGAAACCGACGGCCTGGAAAGGCGACTCGCCTTCGCCTCCACCAAGGGTCTGCAGATGACGGTTCAACCAGCCGTCGTATGCCGACCCCTTCTCCACCACCCCGGCCTCCATGAAGTCCTGGGCATCGAAGTGCGAACGGGAATCCGAAGGCGAGCCGGCCGCATGGACCACCGCCAGGTCCCCCGACTGGTACAGCGGCATCAGCGGCTGCATCTGGGGGTGAAATCCGAAAAATCCGTCCAGGTCGAGCGCCCCGCCGTTGCTGCCAGGGTCGGCAATGGCAACGGTGGGCCTGGCATCGTAGTAGTGCCCTTCGGTATACGGCACCACCAGGTTCAAGCCGTCTGCGGCGCCCCGCTGAAAAACGATGATCAGCAGGTCCCGGCCGGCGGCGCCTTTGCCACCGCCGAACACCAGACCCGGCATCAACAGCGGCAGGCTGGACAGGCCAGTGAGTTTAATGAAGTCTCTGCGATCCATAGTGGCTTTCCTTGTATTTCTCGCCTCGGGCAGCGCCTAGCGCATCTGGAAGTAACGGGAAGCAAGCAACGCCGCCAGCACCGCCCGGCAACGTTCCACGGCCTTTTCCAGGCCCAGCGGCGCTGACCCCGGCGCTCCGTCGGCAGCGTAATCCACCAGCGCACTGCGATCCTCGACCGCGACCTGCTGGTGAACGATTCGGTCCAGCAGGCGATCGACAATTTCCGCCGGCGTGCGCGCATCACCCAGCAGTTCAAACACCGGAATCTGGAAGAAGTCGGCCATGACCCGGCCGCCGTCGGCCTCCTCTTCCCCTACCCGGCTGCCGGCCGGCAACTCGCCAAAGGCGATGGAAAACCCCAGGTTCCAGCGGCTCAGCAGAGCATTCGTGTTCAGCCAGTCGTCCTGGGTATCGGGATATCCGGTGGGCGGCACCGAAAAAAACGGGACCTGGCCCAGCGTCTCCAACTGGCGGAATACCACTGAGAAATAGTTGCCGGACTGCACCGGATTCAGGGTCCTGACCACGGTGCCGACGTATTCCGAGGGCCGGCGAAACTTGCCGTCCCGGGAATCGGCAAACTCGTCGGATTCAAAAATCACCCGCAGCATTGACCTGATGTCACCGTCGGTCTGCTGGTAGCTTTCGGCGACCCGCTCCACCAGGGCCAGGGGCGGCTCGTCTGCAACGAACCGGCGCACCAGCTTGCTGGCCAGGAACTGGCCGGTGGACGGATGGGCCAGCAGGATGTCCAGCACCTGGTGGCCGTCCTCGATGCCGCCACCCGCCGGGATGACCTGGCCCAGCACGGTTTTCTCACCGTCATCGTGTTCCTCGGGAACAAAGACAAAGAGCTCGTCGGCACGGGGATCAATGGTCCAGCCGGTGAAACAGCGGGCCACCTCGGCCACGTCGGTCTCGGTATAGCCGCCGTCCACTCCCAGGGTGTGAAGCTCCATCAGCTCCCGGGCATAGTTTTCGTTGGGGCCAAACTTGGAGTTGGCGTAGTTGTCCAGGTACAGCAGCATGGCCGGGCTGGCTGCGTTGGCATACAGCAGGTCTCGGAAGCGGCCCATGGCGTGGGGACGGATGTTGTCCCGGTCGTCGCCGGTCTTCAGATACTGAACCGCCTCATCGAACAGGAACACGTTGAAGTGGTTGGTCCAGAACTCCACCATGACTTCAAACAGCTGACGCGGACTGAACAGCTGGCGGGCCAGGGTCACCACGATCAGGTCGATGGCGGGGTTGAAGTCTTCTTCCTCGTTGCGCAGCCGCTCCAGGATTTCCTGGTAGTCCATGTCCACGCTGGGAAAGGCCTCGACCAGGAAATCCTCCAGCGCCGAGTTGTCGATTTCGTCGGGGTTGAGCTGCAGATCCAGGTAACCCTCGGCCCCCAGGACCTCCATCTGCTGCAGCTCGATATCGGTAATCCCGAACGTGGTCCGGTTCAGCAGGTGGGTATCGAAGCTGGAGACCTTGTCGCCGACGGCCGACTTCTGCACCGGTCGCAGCAGTTCTCCCAGGTCGCGGCCCACGGTCCTGCGCCCGATGGCGGCAGCAATCTCGTCCGTGTTCACGGTCCGGTTCATTCTTTTGGCGCCCATCATTCCATGCATCCCTCGCATCATCCTGGCCCTCCTACTGGCAGAGACTGGTCAGATACAGCCGCTGCAGCGACACCCGACCGGACTGCTGGTCTTTCTGGCCGTCAAAATAGGCGGTGGCATCGTTGCAGCCCGAAAAAACCACGGTGACCGAGCCCCAGCTTTTCTTGCTCACCGCCTGGGGGTTGTTCAGGCGCCCGCCCACCGGCTCCAGCATTTCCAGTGAAACCTGGTTGCCGTCGGGCGTTCCGCTGCCGATCAGCCAAAGCTGCTGACCGTCCTGGGAGCCGCCCTGGAAGCCGTAGGTAAACCAGTACGCCACCACCACGTCGGTGGACGGCACGTATTCAAACAGGAAGCCCTGACCCGACGCGTCGGGGTTGAACCAGCCGGCGGATATGCGCTGGTCAATGACAAAATCGGCCGGTGGTGACTGCACCTGGACGGCCCCCTGCATACCTTCTACCGCCGAGCTGACATAGCTGTATTCACCGGGAGCCTGGTCGAACACGAACTGGAAACTCTGCCCGGGCCCCAGGCTCGGGCTTTCCAGGTCGCCTTCCCATTCGCCCAGGCCGGTAAGCTGATGCCGTCCGGCAACCACGGTCCAGGTCACTGTGTCGCCCGCGTCCACTGTCACCACCTCAGGCAGGAAACGGTTGTTCCGAATCTCGACCTGGTGGTCAGCCGCCAGCAGCGGCCCGGACACGCACAGGAACAGCGCCATAGCCAGAAACCGGTTCATTGTCCCGCTCCGTTGCTGCACTCGACCACCGGCGTCAGCCGTTCGATCTCGATGGTGCCGCTGGACTCGCCCTGGTAGCTGAAACTGCCGCGGGTGCAGCTGTCAAAGCGCAGCGTCGCGGTGCCCCAGGTGTTCAAGTCGGGTGCCGGCTGGCTCGCATTGAGGGCGCCGCCGCCGGGTTTCAGCAGGTCCAGCTGCACGGGTGACTGCTGCAGGTTGCCGCTGCCGGTAATCCACATCTGCTTCCCACCCGTTTCGCCGTAGGTAAACCAGGCGACAAAGGCCTGGTCCGTTTCGGGAATGATGTGGATGACAAATCCCTGCCCGTCCTGGCTGGCATTCCACCAGGTACCGTTCAGACCGGTCTGCAGCGCGACGTCAGCCTGGGCGGCGGTACTGGCTGCGGCGCAAGCCAGCAGCATGAGTGCATTGATTCTGATTGACCTGACCATCGATTGATTTCCTTGTCGGCACCGACGCTTTGGGACGCTTTGGCAGTTAAACGCACCTCGGCGCCGATCCGTTGACACGAACGTTCTTTCCAGTATCAGCGGCCCCGGCACGCCGGTCCAGGCTGCCGGTCTGCCCGCTGCTGCCGCCTGGCAGGTCACCCGTGGCCGACGGAAACCCTCACCGGCTGCTGCAGCCGCAGCTGCGCCGGTGACAAATGCCAGCGATAGGCCAGGATCCTTACACCCGCCTCCGACGCCTCAGCCAGGGTCCTGGCATAGCGGGGGTCGATGTCCGCCGCCGGGCGCACCTCCTCAACATCGCTGCGCTGCACGCAGAACAGCAAGACGCTGCCACTGCCAGACTCGCGCAGGCTGATCAGGCTCTCCAGGTGGCGGCTGGCTCGTTCGCTGGCAGCATCGGGAAACAGCGCTACACCCCGATCCACGGCGGCAGTGACATTTTTGACCTCGACGTAGCACTGTTCAGCGCCGAAGCTGAGCAGGAAGTCCAGCCGACCGTGTTCCACCCGCACCTCCCGCCTGAGATCTTCGAAGCCGGACAGCTCTGTGATCTGCTGTGCCCACAGTGCTTCTTCCACCAGTCGGTTGGTGCGGGAGGTATTGATTCCCACCAGCACGCCCGTGCCCGGTGGTTCAACCAGTTCCCAGGTCATGGAATACTTGCGCCGGGGGTTATCGCTGCGGCTCAACCAGACCCGGGAGCCCGGATAATCGCAGCCCAGCATGGCGCCGGTGTTGGGACAATGGACCGTGGTGCGGGAACCGTCGGCCATTTCCACGTCTGCCAGGAACCGCTTGTAGCGCCGGATTAACCTTGCCTCGGTCAGTGGCGGGTCAAATTCCATGGTCCTCTCTGATGCAGTTCTGGCTGGACACTTCCGTGAAACCTTTCAAAAATTTTCAATAGGATATCCGCTATTCTTCGAGTTTTGCTAAACTATCGGTTCGTATTGGGAGGCCGAGAATTATGAAGGCTTGGATTGTTTTTGCTGCCGCCCTGGGATTCTCCACCGCGGTGGCCGCACAGGAAACCGTAAGAAAAGACGTCCTGCTCATCGACCGCATGGCCAAAACGGCCAATCGGGCGGTGCCGGTCAACGGACTGAGCATGACCGACGTGGAAAGCCGATTCGGCGCACCGAGCAGCAAGCAGGCGCCCGTAGGCGATCCACCCATCGCGCGCTGGGAATACGCTGAATTTACGGTTTATTTCGAGTATGACAAAGTGATTCACTCGGTCGTGCGCCGGGCCACCGACACTGAATCTCTACCGAAAACCTCCTGACCCTGCATTGGCCGCCCGGCTCCAGGAGTCCGCCGGGGTGTCGATCCGGTTTCCCGCCGAATGGGAACCGCAGTCAGCGACGCTGCTGGCCTGGCCCTACGAGGGCTCGGATTGGGATCCGGTGCTGCGCTATGTGCAGAACACCTATCGGCAGATCATCGCTGCCGCCCGACAGTACCAGCCGGTGGTGCTGCTGGTCCCTGACGATGACCTGATCGAGGACGAATTCTGGCTGCCGGTGGAAGGGGTCCACCCGGTGCACATTCTCAATCTGCCCTACGACGACACTTTCGTGCGTCACTGCGGCCCCCTGACGGTGCACAGCGGCACTGCCCCCATGTGGGCCGATTTCCGGTTTGACGGCCTGGGCGGACGATACTTCCGTCCACGGGATGCAGAGATGGTTTCTGCGCTCACCGCCAGTGGACTGTTCCATCACCTCAACACCATCTGCCACCCCTGGGTGCTGGAAGGCGGCGCCGTGGAGTCCGACGGCGCCGGCACCCTGATGACCACCAGCCGCTGCCTGGGACGCCGGGTCTCACGTTTCACCCGCCGCGACTGGGAAGAACAGTTGAAGCGGGCTCTGGGAGCCGAACGGGTGCTGTGGCTGGACCACGGGGAACTGCTGGGTGAAGACAACGATGGACATGTCGACACGCTGGCGCGTTTCGCCGATCCCGACACCATCATTTACCAGGGTTGCCGCCGGCCCGAAGATCCTCACTACCCGTTTCTCTGCGCCATGGCGGATCAGTTGCGCGGGTTCCGCAACACCCGGCACCAGCGCTACGACCTGATCGAGCTGCCGCTGCCCGCGGCCCCGGCCACCGGCGAAACCCCGGTCCCGGCCAGCTACGCGAGTTTTGCCATCTTGAATGATGCTGTATTGATGCCCACCTTTAATGATCCCGAGAACGACCCGATTGCCGTCAGGATCATAGAGCGCGCCTTTCCGGGCCGCACCGTGGTGCCCATCGACAGTCGCGTCCTGGTCAGCCGGGGCAGCGGGATACACTCGGCCACTTTGCAACTGCCCCTGGGCGTCCTGACCTGACAACAACCAAGGCGCAGCAGCGCGCCAACCAATCTGAATTGGACGTGATGAGCGCTACAGCACATATCCCTGAGGGACTCAAAGACCAGCCCATCGAAGTGGTGGAGAAGAACGGGGTGACCTACACCCTGCTCGGCACCGCCCACGTTTCCCGGCGCTCTGTTGAGGCGGTTCGCGAACTGATAGCCGGTCATGCCTTTGACGCAGTGGCCGTGGAACTGTGCCGGAGCCGCTACGACGCCCTGACCGATCCCGATGCATGGCAGAAGATGGACCTGTTCCGCATCATCCGGGAACGCAAGGCCGGCCTGGTCGCAGCCAACCTGGCCCTGGGGGCCTACCAGCGCCGGCTGGCGGAGCAGTTCGGGATTGAGCCGGGCGCCGAAATGAAAGCAGCACTTGAGGCCGCAGAAGACGGGGACACTCCCCACCTGCTGGTCGACCGGGATATCGGCATTTCGCTCAAGCGGGTGTTCCGGGCCGTGGGGTTCTGGGAAAAGTTGACCATACTGGGTGGCCTGGGCGCCAGCCTGTTCAGCCGCGAGACCATCAGCGAAGAAGAAATCGAACGACTCAAAGAAGGCGATATGCTGGAGAGCACCTTCGCCGAGTTTGCCACCCAGTCCGAAGCCTTGTTCGATTCGCTGATCTCCGAGAGGGACCAGTTCATGGCTGCCCGCCTGCAGCAGGAATCCGAAGGGAAACACGAGCACGTGCTGGTGGTGATCGGGGCCGGTCACCTGGCCGGGACCGTGCGCCGACTGAAGGGCGAATCCGATACCGACGAAGAATCACCCGCAGCGGCCGTGGAACGGCTGAACCGCATCCCGCCGGGACGCCGGTGGACCCGCTGGATTCCGTGGATCATTACCGCGGTCATCCTGCTGGGTTTCAGCATCGGCTTCTACCGCAGTCCGGAATTGGGCTGGCAGCTGGTGACAACCTGGGTATTGATCAACGGCACCCTGGCCGCGGCGGGAGCCCTGGCCGCTGGCGGGCATCCCCTGACGATCCTGTCGGGATTCCTGGCGGCACCGCTCACGTCGCTCAACCCCACCATAGCCGCCGGCATGGTTACCGCCTCGGTGGAGACGGCCCTGAGAAAACCCACGGTATCCGACTTTTCTTCCCTGCGGGATGACGTCATCGAGATCTCCGGCTGGTGGAAAAACCGGGTCTCGCGCATTCTGCTGGTATTGATTCTCTCCAACCTGGGATCCATTCTGGGCACCTGGATTGCTGGTTTTCGAATTTTTGAACGGCTGACGTGAACACCGAACCCATCAGGATTGGCACGGTTGCCCTGGAAGGGCGGGTGCTGGCCGCGCCCATGGCCGGCATCACCGACCGCCCCTACCGCCAGCTGGTGCGGCGCTTTGGCGCTGCCCTGGCGGCGTCGGAAATGCTCACGTCCGATACCCGGCTTTGGCATACCAGCAAATCCCAGCGACGGCTGGACTTCTCCGGCGAAGCGGGACCCCGCTGCGTGCAGATTGCCGGCGCCGACCCGGTACAGATGGCGGCTGCAGCAGCGCGTTGTGTCAGTCTTGGCGCCGACATGATCGACATCAACATGGGTTGTCCGGTCAAAAAGGTCTGCAGTGCCATGGCCGGGTCTGCCCTGCTCCAGGACGAAGCCCTGGTGGCGCAGATCCTGGAGGCCGTGGTGGCTGCGGTGGAGGTACCCGTGACCCTGAAGTTTCGGACCGGACCCGAGCCCGCCAACCGCAATGGGCCCATCATTGCCCGCATGGCCGAGGACCTGGGCATTGCCGCCCTGGCGGTGCACGGGCGCACCCGCGCCGACCGCTTCCGCGGCAGCGCTGAATACGACACCATCGCCCGGATCTGCCAGGACATGACTATTCCGGTGTTCGCCAACGGCGATATCCACAGCTGGCAGAAAGCCATCCAGGTGATGGAGTACACCGGGGCCAGCGGCGTCATGATCGGCAGAGCGGCCCAGGGCAACCCCTGGATTTTTCGACAGGTCAACCACGCCCTGGACCATCGCCCGCAGCCCGCGGCACCGACGGCCGCCGAGGTATCAGAGGTCGTCACCGGGCACCTGCACGCCCTGCACCGGTTCTACGGTGAGTACATGGGCGTGCGTATCGCCCGCAAACACATCGGCTGGTACCTGCAGGACCGGCCCAACGGTAAGGCGTTGCGGCGCCTGCTGATGGCCGAGGAAAGTGCTTCCCGTCAGCTGCAGCTGCTGCAATCCTATTTCGAAAACCCCGACATTCCCCTGAAAGCCGCATGAGCAAACTCAAGGCCATCCTGTTCAAGCCCAAGTGGCAGCACAAGGATCCCAGAATCCGCGCCCGATCCGTCGCCCTGTCCGAGGATCCCCAGCTGGCCGAGGCTTTGCCCGGCATCGCCCGGACCGACCCGGATGCCACCGTGCGACTCAGCGCCCTGCGGCGGGTACACGACCTGGCGATCCTGATGGCGGCGGCCGAAGGAGACCGCGACGGTCAGATCCGCGAGTACGCCGGGCGCACCATCCGCACCATGGTGGTCGGTCTGCACGAGCACAGCCCGCCTATGGACCAGCGACTGGCCTGTTTCCGCAAACTGCAGGATCAGGAGCTGGCGGAGTATCTGGCGGTGGAGTGCCAGGACGCGGAGATCCGGGCGGAAGCCCTGAAGCAGGTCGAACGCCCGGCCCTGCTGGGCAATATCGCCATCAATGACCCGGATCCGGAGCTGCGCCGATATGCGGCTGAGCATGTCCACCAGCTGTCTACCCTGGAACGTATCGCCAGGGAGGTCCGGCGCAAGGACAAGAAACTGTACCGTGCCATCAACCAGCGCATCGAGCAGGCAAGGCTGGATGCCGGTGACCCGGATGCGGTCCGGCACAAAGCCGAGGAAATCAGTGCTGCCGCCGAAGAGCTGGCGCGCTCCGCCGCCCCGGGCACGGAAAAACAGCAGCAGGTCGAGGC
>JAAUYH010029739.1_pt1 | contig 41116 bp, 22 predicted proteins | sample 7278061 | NCBI WGS metagenome assembly JAAUYH01 (sample SAMN14350203, study PRJNA611818) | marine sediment metagenome | isolation source: surface marine sediment (0.6m) | place: French Polynesia: Moorea | collected 2018-08
GAATAATTCCACTGAAAGCACGTTCGAATGCAATGTGACTTATTGACAGGGAGACCTGTACAAATGGCCGAAGCCAAAATTCATGAAATCAGGTAATTCTAAAATTTTAGAAACCTTTCTGACTTTATTTTTCTTGAAGCATACATTGGTTACGGTAGGTTCCAGTTTAGGCGCGAAGCGCCGTCCGGCCGAAGGCCGGAAACTTGTATACAACTGAATATTCGTTGCCCCGAGTTTCATTCGCAGTGTTGCTGTTCGAATGCGAAGGAGCACTGTCTTGAACAGAAGAGTTTCCTATTCTATTAGCGGCTTTCTAATAGTGCTTGTTGCTTATCGGATTATACAGCGCCGAGCCGTCAGAATCTTTCAGAGGGGGCACCCCGCTTGAAGCTTCTGCCATAAAAGATGGCGACATATTAGCAGGGTAGAGTCTTTTTCCATCGGCTGAGAAAGCGATGTAATCAGAGGAACAGGTGGAGCACTCGATCCCAGTGATCCATTATTGATACCAGTCCCCGAGTCCGGAACAAGAACCGCAGGTGTTTAGGGAGAAAAAAACACCGACCAGTGCTGCGTTGGGCAAATAATCACCGAACCCAAAGATTTTTGAAGTAAACCCCCCCCCCCCCCCCCGTTTTCATTCGCTGGAGTGGTGCGGGATTAATCTTTCACTTCCTTCGGTGCGAAAGTTGAACTGATGCTTGTTCCCTGGACGTATTGGTAGGTAGGGACGGGTGGTGGTGGTCGGTTGGGCAAGACAGGTCGGGCCCAGTTGCGCATGACTCGGTACTGTGAAATATGGGTAACGTTTTGAATGGCATCGGTAGCTGCCAGTTCAATTGCCATTTCTTCGCCTAAGAATGTGACAATCGCGCATCGTTTCCTGTGACCCGAGCGAAAACAAGGAACTTCAACTTCACAGCGCCGATACTTGGAAAAGGTAGCAAGAATAAAATCGTGTAGAGATTCAGGCGTCGTCGTCGCTGATAAGGAAACATCACCACAATGCGCCCCTTCTGTCGCACCTCGCTACCATCGTACGATATAGTGGCGCAGCCCTTCAACGGCGTCTGATCCAAAATCATCTTACACATCTCCGCACAGCGAAGGTCATTCACCTGAGTCGATACATGCGCACGACGAATAAGAACGCTAACTTCTTCGACAAGGTCGCCGTGATTCTCAAATTGTGCACGGATATCTTCAGTTGTAACTTCAGGCGAAAGTTCGGGTACATACAAACAGCAATTTGGTTAAGCCTGGCCGACACGTACGACAGCATTCCCAAATTGCATGCGATTACCACGTAGTAGCGCAATTGACGCCGCTTTCACGCTTTGGAACCGAAGAAACCCGTATCCAAAACACGAGAATGTGTATGTGTCGCGTTTCAATGTTGCCTTGACCTTTGATCCAACAAGATTCCCAAACGCTCTCTCCAACATTGCTTCGTCGACACTCGAATTCAAATTTCCGGCAAGCAGTTGCGCTGTCGTTGGTCGTGCACGTAGCACTGCTTTTAACTTCCCTCCAGCAACTTTCGATCCGTCGAGTTTGCGTTGCGCTTCACGCGCCACCTGAACATCCTCGTACACCACCTCACAGGTATACTTTTTCTGATGCTGCCACTCAAACGTTTGAATCTCACCAAAAGACTTTACGATATCATGCACCATATTGACCGTGATCTCTTTGGGGATCTCTGAAATGTACAGGATGTCCAAAGTCGTGTTGCTGATATCAAACTAGAGCCGAGTGCGAGCATATGTATCATTAGATATCGTCGAGTCCGCCAACTCGCGTATTGCCTGCTCAATCGAAGACGACACATGGATACTGACCTTGTCCCTCTTGTTTTCGGGATTCATAACAGGTGAATATCTTGCAGAAGAATTGACGTCGGCACTATGCGATGTATTGGAAAAGTTCCGTGTGCCATTCGATCCGTATTATATCTTTTGCGAAATTGGACGACATGGGGCCGACGGCTCTCGAAGAAGTTGCGGTTCGGTATGTTACTTTGGACTCAGGTCGAGCAGAGGCGCCGGCGGCAACTTATTTAGCATTACATTGAGTTGTATTGGTATTGCAACATGTAACTCGCAAATACGAATTAAGTAGATTTTGTTTTTTGGGGCATTGACCGCGATCTAAACCTATTGTTGCAATATTACTGCTCGGTCAAGACTATGTTGTAGTTACGATATGTAGACGGAAAGGTGCGCTGTAGGTGGAATTGAAGTTTGCCGGGGTGAAGAAGAAAGGGGTTAAGGAAATTGAAGGTGCAGGGGGATGGTTCGATTTCGGAGTACCACTTGATTTTCGATTCGGTTGGTACAGTAGCACCTGAACGTTGTGAGTACCAGAATTCTACTACAGTGACGCATTTAATTTGTCTCTCGCTTTGCTCCTATTTCGAGTATGACCTAACTCGTGCTCGTACTCCACTGTTGGTTTGTAATATATACAAGCCATCAAAAGTACAATGATTCACTGTGAACTGGGTAGGTACTGTATTACAAGCTTAAATCCCCACCCTATTGTAAAGCTCGAGCTCATGATACTAAGAAACTAATTCAACGCGACAGTGTAGTTCATCTAATACCGTACGACATGAATTATGTGAAAACAATTTGTGATAACATTAAGATGCTGCCTTCTGAATGGCATTTCTAATTGCCCATAACAGTAATAGAAATCAGTGCACAATGACTTCGAAAAGTAAGTGTCTGGCTCACTTGAAAATACTGACTCGGTGCCATTTTCGGTCTCACCAGTGTATCCACAATCGGTTCACTTTCGCTATTGGCTGGGGTATTTCACGCTCTCTGAATTCATGTGCCATCAAACAAACCGAAAACCGAGAGTTGCATCGAAAACCAACACTCCAGTCAAGTAACCGCACCCTCAATTTTTCACAGTCTATCTTCTTCATCCCGATCCACTTCACATCGCTACACTCCACAATATACTACCCAAGATAGTTGGCAGTGAAGGATTGAATTAAAGTTAGTTGTTAGTTGGTTCTCCTTTCTCTTGATTTTTGCCCTTGAACTTAAGAACGGTCACTTCGACGAACGCAAGTTTTAATAAATTTATGTCCAACCAAAGCTGATTTAACTACTCACAAACAATGCAAATCAATGAAGAATCATTATTCTCTTTTTTGACATTTAAGTATATATCCTTTGACGTCCAAGCGCTTCATGGCAAATCATAAAGCTGTTGTCCAAGTGTATTGATTTGATGCCAAAAATAAAATTGCTGGAGTTCATGCTAGAATGCCACCCTTCTGCTTTGATCTGTGGGACTCATCCGATATAAAGGGTGATTTTGAAGCAAGATACTTCTGAAAATAAGCATTCAGTAAGGAAATTCCTCGTACCGAAAAACTTAGTTTTATCTCATTATCGTAGCAATTGGGAATAACTTATTCTGTGATATTTCGAGACGAGAATATTTTATTGTATGTGACAAGCAACACTGGAATACAAAATGAATAAGTTATTCGGAAATAGCGCCCATCTGGCCCACAACAACCATTCTTAAAGTGCAAGCGAAACGATCAAATAACACTCGTACGCAGAGTTTTGTTTCAACATGATTTATTAGCTGGATACGCTTACTGATTATTCGAGTGCGAATTTAAAGGACAGCCCTGTGAGGAAACAGGGCCAAAACATTCACCAAATATTTTCACTCACAATACTTCGATCGCTTCTATATGCGACGCATGAATAGCAAATGAGGAATAATCTGCGAGTTTAAATATACTCAGTAGAAACGTTCAATTAAAACTAGCTGGCATGGCGTGGGATTATAAATACGTCTTTCCTTCCCACGATTCTTATTTACCGAGTTTATGTTTACAGCGTCATTTCGTTCGGAAAGCAGTGAATTTAAAGCTATGGAAATCAAAACCCGGGGACAATAGTAGAAAAGATCCTAGTAGTGGAAAGTAAGAACAGTTTTTCAATCCAATCCAATCCAGCTACCTTGCCAAGATTATCTAGGTGGATCGGCATCTGTATTTTTTGTTGTTATTTCATTCACCCCTCGGTCTTTTCCCCTATACTTTAGCTTTGATTTCAAGGCACAATTGTAGAAGAAATCAAAAGATTAATGCTAATACAGCACAGGAGAGAGCAGGGCTCTTGTTAAGAAAACACGGATTTTACTCTAATCCAAGTTACTTAGTGTAGTTATACCAGTGTCTATTCTCTACAACTGCCAAATCAGCGCTTGGGACATTCCCTACAGCTTCAACCTCACAACATTAAGTATCATGATCCTGTTATTATGCAGGACCTTGCTGCTGCTGCCCCATGTAATACGGTTGCGGGATCATCGAAGGCTGCGGCAAGACGACCCAGTTATCCGGAATCTGATTTCGGTCTTGCATGTACCCGACAACATGGCTTGGCATATATACGACTGAATATTCATTGGCTCTGGTTTCATTTGCCGTGTTATTGTTCGACTGCGAGGGAACACTGTCTTGAACAGAAGAGTTTTCGATTCCATTGGTGACTTTCTGTATCGGGTTATTCTGCGCTGATGCATCAGAATTTTGCTGCGCTGGCACTACGCTTGAAGCATCTACCTTGCAAGATGGTGACATACCAGCAGGGGGAGAATCTCCGGGAACCGGTTGCGAAAGTGAAGTAATCGGGTGAACAGACTGCGCATTTGATTCCAGTGATCCATGATTGATACCAGTTCCAGAGTCCGAAACTGGAACCACAGGCGAGTAGGGCGAATATGAGGCCGACCAGTGCGACGATGGGCAGATCATCACTGAACCGAAAGAAACATGAGGTTTAACAGCTCCGTTTTCCTTGACTGGAGTGGTGAAGCCTTGATCGTTGACTGTCTTCTGTGCGAAAGTCGGACTGACACTAATTCCCTTGACATTTTGATTGGTACGGGCGGGTGTTGGTGGTCGGTTGGGCAAGACATGTTGGGCCCAGTTGCACATGACTCGGTACTGCGAAACATGAGTCACATTTTGAATGGCGTCTATAGCTGCCAGTTCAAGCGCCATTCCTTCACCCAAGAATGTAACAATCGCGCACCGTTTCCAGTAACCCGAGCGCAAATACGGGACTTCAACTTGACAGCTTCCATACTTGGAAAAGGTACCAAGTACAAGTTCACGTAGGGACTGGGGTGGTTTTGTTGCTGAAGATGGGAACATCACCACGATGCGCCCCTTCTGTCGCCCCTCGCTACCATCATACGACAAAGTAGTGCGGCCCTTCAACGGCGTGTGATCTAAAACCATCTTACACATCTCGGCACGTCGTAGATCACTGACCTGAATAGATACATGCGCACGGCGAATGAGAACGGTATCTTCTTCCACTAGGTCTCCATGGTTCTCAAATTCGGCGCGAATATCGTTGATTGTAACTTCAGGAGATAAGTCGGTTACGTACAAATAACAATTCCTTTCAGCCCGACCAACACGCACGACTGCGCTGCCTATACGCATGCGATTCCCACGTAGTAACGCAATAGACGCCGCTTGTTCGTTTTGGAACCTAAGAAACCCATAGCCAATAGGCGAGAAAGTGTTTGTGTCGCGTTTCAGCGTGGCCTTGACCTTGGACCCGACAAGGTTTTCAAATGCTTTCTCCAGCATGGCTTCATCCACACTCGGAATCAAGTCTCCCACGAACAGCTGCGCTGTTGTTGGTCGTGCACGTAGCACTGCCTTTAGCTTCCCTCCCGTAACCTTGGACCCGTCGAGTTTGCGCTGCGCTTCATGCGCGACGTTGATATCCTTGTACACCACCTCACAGGTGTACTTCTTGTCGTGCTGCCACTCGAATGTCTGGATCTTACCGAAAGACTCAACAAGGTCATGCAACACATTGACCGTCATCTCCTTCGGGATTTCGGAAATGTAGAGGACGTCCTGAGTCGTCTTGTTGATATCCAGCTTGATGCGAGGGCGAACGCATGCACCATCAGATCCGGGTGAGTCAACCAGCCTGGTCATTGTCTGCACTATAGAAGATGGTACATGAATACTGACTTTACCCGTCTTCTGCTCTGAATTCATAGCCGGGGAAGACCCTGCAGAAGAGCAGGGATCGTTCGCGAATGACTTGTGGGACGATTCCTTGTCAGTGGTCGGGCTGGTGATGGGGATGGCACGGGTCGCTTTTGGGGGTTCTCTCGCCTCAGTGAGCGCGGCTGCACGCTCGCGGTTCGTGGGTTTGGCGGGAGACGGGCGAGAAAAACGAAGGCGGGAGGCTTGCTGTCGGACGAGAGGTTAGCATGACAAATTGGCGCGAGCGCATTTCGTGGACATACCTTTCGTGGCACGTACGCGGACATCTTCGGCATGACGAATAGCGCGCGGTTCGGGAAGCAACTCCAAGGGTCGGCGACGGGTGACGGCGATGGTGGGGAGGCATGCTCTTGTTCGGAGTCGTCGCGTTTTGTAGGCATCGCACAATGCTGAACGTCTCTGTGCCGTCGGCAACGACCGCACACAGTCGAATGCGGCGGCTGTTAGGCGGCACAGAATATTAGTGAATTAGTCGGCGTGGTGCCAACCGAAACTCAATGTAAGCACGGCCCCTAGTGCCTGCTGCTAGACAGTGCAATGCTCGAATCGATCCGTTAAAGCTCTGCAGTCATCAAGCAGTAGTTCCAGGCGAAAGTGATCTGTTTAGTAGCTTTCGATTTCAATTGTTAAAATCATACCTGAATTTGCGTATTTTGGGGTTTACTGTTGGAATTAAAGTTCTCTGCCGGCCGAAAGAATGAATAAAACAACTACAAGTTGCGGACAGCATGCAATTCTCATGAAGAACACTCGTTCTATCTCGTTAAATAGGAAATCAACACAACTGCGGTATGCCCGTCGAACACACATTACCGAAGCGAAATATTCCACACTCATACTTGCTTTATAGGTATTCACATTCGCTTTCTTCTTCACGACCTTTGCACTTCTTCCAAACAAAGCTTCGTCAGCTATTTCGTGGATCATGGGAGGCCTACCTGTCAGCCGATCGAATTCCTGCCGATCGGGAACCGTTGCGATACGAAGGTCACATAGATTTCGCAGAGCGCGAATCGCATACGATAGTCCAGCCTCTACACGCATTTCGCTGACTTCTGAGGATTCTCAGTCTATCACCGAACAACGGGCTCCAACTCCGGCGCCTCAGAATCCTCCCAAGTGGGAAACGATCGAGGTGAAGCCGGTGGGAAAAATTTCGTCTACAGTATACAACCTCAAGTCGCGGAAAACTGTTCGGTTTAAAGGCATAGAATGATAATCAAGCAAGCGTCACTCGCAGCAGTTCGAGTTACGCCGCCTGCCTTGTACATAGAAAAAGTAAAGTGGGATTGTTCAGTTTCTGTTCGGCACTAGTTTAGGAACCAAGAAAAGCTCGAAACACAAATTTTAGTCGACCGCACAAATTAGGGCATACGCAAAATACGTAACCGCATTAAATTTCAAGGATCAAAACTAAACTGAGCGCGGTCGTCGTCTGCACGCGGATCCAGCTTACCGCGTACACGTACAACCCTTGCACAACGCGATGGCAGGATTGGCACTTCACGGACAGCGGCAATCGGGGCAAGATGTGCGCACATCGAACGTGACGGCGTGCGTCGCAGTGGCGAACATCGTGAAGTCGTCGCTGGGCCCGGTGGGGCTGGACAAGATGCTGGTGGACGAGGTGGGCGACGTCACGGTGACGAACGACGGGGCGACGATTCTGCGCCTGCTCGAGGTGGAGCACCCGGCGGCGAAGGTGCTCACCGAGCTGGCGGCGCAGCAAGACGAGGAGGTGGGCGACGGCACGACATCCGTCGTGATTCTCGCGGCCGAACTACTGCGCCGCGCGAACGAACTGGTTCGTGCGCGCATTCATCCGACGAGCATCATCGCTGGCTATCGTATGGCGATGAGGGAAGGAATCAAGCGGTTACGCGACACGCTGGCGACCCCGGTGGACAAGCTCGGTCGCGAAGTTCTGGTCAATGCCGCACGTACGTCGCTGAGCTCGAAGATTCTCGGGTCCGCCGAGGCGGATCTGTTTGCAAACATGGCGGTGGATGCGGTTCAAGCCGTGAAGATGCCTGGTATCAGTGGCAAGTTCACGTACCCCGTGGACGCCATCCATATTCTCAAAGCCCAAGGCAAGAGCGCCACGGAAAGCGAACTACTACCCGGCTACGCGTTGAATCTAACGCGCGCGAGCAAGTTAATGCCGCATCGTGTGTCGCCCGCGAGAATCGCCTGTTTGGATGTGGATCTCCGACGAGCGAAGATGAAGATGGGTATTTCCGTGCTCATCGAGAACCCCGAAGAGATTAACAAGGCGCAAGAGAAGGAGCTCGATATCACACGCGATCGAATCAAGGCGGTGTTGGCTGCTGGCGCGAACGTGGTTCTCACAACAAAGGGAATCGATGATGCGGCGCTCAAGTACTTCGTCGAAACGGGTGCCATCGCCGTCCGTCGAGTCTCCGAACATGACCTCAACCGTATCGCGAAGGCGACGGGTGCTACCGTGCAGGCTTCAATGGCGGACTTGAGTGGGGAAGAATCGTTTGACGCCTCACTTCTGGGTTACGCCGAGGAAGTGTACGAGGAGCGAATTCGTGATGACAACATTCTCATCATGAAGAAGTGCAAGTCCACCGCGGCGTGCTCCGTGCTCCTACGCGGGGCGAATGAGTACATGTGCGACGAAATGTCGCGCTCGTTCCACGACGCGGCATGTGTGGTGAAACGGATGTTGGAGTCGAACTCTGTAGTCGCAGGCGGTGGCGCCGTCGAAGCGGCCCTATCCATTCATCTGGAGCACTACGCCATGATGTTAGAATCTAGGGAGCAACTAGCAATTGCGGAATTCGCCGAAGCCCTTCTCGTCATCCCGAAAACACTCGCCGTCAACGCGGCGAAAGATGCTACCGACCTCATCGCGAAGCTGAAGGCGGTGCACCACGCGGCAAGAAAGGACGACACCAAGAAGAAGTTGGCCACGTTTGGACTGGACCTTTCTAAGGGTGAATTGAGAGACAACATGGCCGCCGGGGTAGTGGAGCCGGCCATGAGCAAGAAAAAGATCTTGCAGTTCGCAACCGAGGCCGCACTCACCATCATTCGCATCGACGACATGATCAAAATAGACCCCGACGAGAAGGGCGGCCATAGCTAGAGCGGGACTTGTACTGTTGTTGGATAAAGGTGTGGTTTATTGCGATTTAGAAGTCTGTCACGCGCCCGTTGCGCGCCCAGTCCCCGTGCTTCGTAGGCTCGTAGCCGTACGGCCCGCCCCACTCCGGACCGGCAGCCGCGTCTGGATTCCACATGTCCACCATTTCTGGTTCTAGCATCTTCTCCTTCTCCTCGGCAGTTGGCAAGTCGTGTGCATGGTCGTGATAGTCTTCTTGCGGCTCGGAAACGTGCGGCTTGTCTGGCCCGGAACTATCTTTCGCCGATGTGCACAAGCTGTTCGCCACGAATTGAAGGGGTGCGCTTCGATGCGGTGGCACTTGGATGCCAGAGCTCTTATCCCACGCCGGAGTTCTTCGCAACGCGTTGAGAATGAGGGACGGCCGGATGCGGTACATCTTGTCGATGAGCTTGCGCGTGAAGTGGCTGGGGCGTGAAATGCAATCCGACGTTGAACGAGGTGGCGCTGTAAGCCGCGATGCTATGAATCCGTTTCTTATTGGCGCAGTGGAATGTGGATGGGCTAAAGCGTTGAGAGCGCCTCATTGAGGGGCCGCACGCGTAAGACGAAGACGACATGAGTTGCTGCGGCACGACGGCGTTCGCGAATCCAGCCTCCGTGCAATGGAGAGGCGGCCAGCGCCCGCACACATCGCGGAGACGGCGAAATTTCGTGGTTTGCTGTGCGCAGCAGACGAGAAGCGCTGCGGCGGCACAGAGCAGCGGTGGTGGCACACTCGATTCGCTGTCAGAGTCGCTGAAGCTGAACGCGGTCGTGGAGTCGTTGTCGCGGCAGCGTGCAATCGACGACGTGCTGAACGTGCTGCAAGACATGAGCGCGAACAACGTGACGCTCGGCACCGCCGCCTTATCATCCGTGGTGGACCTGCTGGTCAGCACGCCGCTGCCCCCGAGCAAGCTGGTGACGACGATGAGCCTCGCACTGGACCTTTCACATCCCAGCGGATACGCGTCGCAGTCGCTCCAGAGCACGGGCCGGAAGAGGCTGCCAGACACCGGCAGGAAAATGCGCGTGCTGACCGCGGGCTCGTTCATCGCCACACTGGGCGTCACCGTGAGCGCGGAGTTCATGGAGCCGCTCATCACGCATCACCCGGCGAACGACGCGAACGCGGTGCTGCTGATGATGGGCGCGGCGCTGGCGTTCGATCGGTACGCGCGCGACGCGTCGGCGTGGAAGTTCATCTCCAGCGGCTTGTCGCAGGTGTTGTCGAACGACCCGAAACGCGCGGCGCGCGTTGACGCGGCGCATTACTTCGCTGCGTACACCCTCGGCCTCCCGTGGGTGTGTTTGTGCGCCGATGAGCGTGCGTTGATGAAATTGCTAGAACAAAACGAAATTCACGGCATGTCGCTGAATGACAGAACGACGGTGGAGAAGATGCTCGTCTGGTTGCTGGTCGGCGCGGCGGAGGAAGACGCAATCGACGGCATCCTCGTCGAATCGGACACCTATTGCGCGTATCGGTTTTTGGATAAGGTCGACACATGGGACACGAGGGAGTCGCGTGCGGCCGTGGAAGTGGCGTATTCCCGCGCCTGTCTGCTGGTCGAACAAAACGCGGCGGTCATCGACAAATTGTCCGAGCTCATGCTACGCGGCGAACCTTCGGGCGAATGCATGGCCTTTTTGGCTCGCGAATTCAACCCTTCTACGGTACATGCCCTGTAACTAGTGTGCGCGGGGAGCTGCGCCCGACCCGTAGCATTTTCGGCGATGCGGGATTCTCTCCACGGACAACAGAAGAGAAGCAAATATCGCTCGACGTGTACAGTACGGCAATGGGAATGAAAAACGGAGTTAAGCGTTTGTGCATTTATTTCGTAATGGTTTCCTTCTCCTTCTCTTTCTCCGCGGCATCCTCCTCCTCCAACGCGGGCATCTTGGCACCCCTGGTCTCCAAGCGCTTGATTACGACGCGATATTCCGCTTCGGTGTCGTTGTACAGCTCGGCCAGTTTGACCTTCTTCTCCTTCGCCCCCAAGTGTTCCAACACATCCACATAGTCGGAGTAGAGTCGTCGCTTGACCCACAGTCGATACTTCTTGTACATGTCCTCATCGTCGAAGTCGAGGTTCACCATGGCATGCACTTCCATACATCGCCTTGCTTGTGTCTTTGTGATTCGGAGTTGTTTCCGCAACTCCGCGATGATAGGATCCTCCGTGCCGTACTCGAATTCTGCCTTGTACTCGAGTATCTCTTCCCCATATGCTCTCCTCAAGTCGGTCAAATCACGCAAAATTCTGAAACCATGACTCGGGTCCTCCACGGTGACTTCCAAGCAACCGCGCTTTTCCGCATCTTGATAAATCGCCGCCATTAGCCGTGTCCCATGCCCACGCCCCTGCGCCTGCGGCATGACCAATACTTGAGAAATGCGCACACGCTCGTCAAACTCGAGTTCTTTGTTACCCGACTTGACAACCGAGAAGGGGTAGGTTGTTGCGTACGCCACGAATTCGCGCGGCTGGCCCTTGTCATTGAGGCGATGAATGCAATAGATTTCCCACCGCGGGTCTAACGAGTCGATCCACGAAGCGCTCTCGATGTGCACGAACATGAAGAACTTGATACGTTCGTGAAAATTGAACATGGGCGAGTTCTCCTCGCCCAGCTTCTCCTTGTACACGCCGTAGCGCTCGACGCCAACGCTATACCTCATTTTCAAGTTCTTCACCGGCACCTCGAACTCGTTTCGCACGTGCATCAAGTCGATGAACTCCTCACGCCCGCACAGCCCGCTCTTGATGAACTGCGCCAGCTTCGCGTTCAACGGGGTGCCGTTGTCCGTGCCGAACTGGCACACCTCCTCGCCGGACAGCTTGGTCGACTTCTCGAACATGCACGTGAACAGCGACACCGGGTCGTAGTAAATGCCCAGCTTCGCGTGCGAGTAGCCGGGGATTTTCTCGTCCGGGAATATCTGATGCAGATACTTCGGGTGGAACGTTTTCTCTTTCGCCTGCTTGCCACGGGCGTGTGAAATCGACACCTCCTTCGGCGTGGTGACCAGGCGCAACTCGACGACTTCCCGCGCCTTCAACACATCGTGCGTTTCGCCGCCACCAAATCCATCATCTTCCGCACCGCCGAATCGCACGCGCTTGCCGTTCGGCTCGTGATGTGTGTCAGACGCTGGCCGCTTCACGCTGGTAGCGGTCATGGCGCTGATGGATGAGGAGTGGTAGGCGAGGAGGCGCAGCTGTTTATTGAACAGCCACAGTTAATTCGTCGCGCCGAATCGCCATCGGGTGGGAAGCCTGTTTATTGGTCAGTATCAAATCAAGAATGCAATCTGAATTCGGTCAGTCGATTATTCGCGGGAAAGTGTTGCTGAGCTGAATTGATTCAGCACTTACTCAATCCGCCCTCAACTATCCTTTCGCTCGGAGAACGTCATCTCTCACCATGAATTCTGAGCGGGTTGAGTACGGTAACGAAGGGTCTACATAAACCGAGGTTCATAAAACGCATCCATTTATCTACGAAATACAAACAATAAAATCGCACACGTTCGCGTTTATCGCGGCTGAGAGAGCAGCGATCACATTACACGCACTGTTGCCGCAATCATCTTTTTCGATGAGCAGCGCGAGAATGAAGGGGCGCGGCACGGGCGCGGCAGTTTCGTATCGCCGAGTGCGACTCATCAGCATTCGCAAGCGATGCTTCCATCGCGGCGAAGGGTCGTTTCCGCGACATCGCACGGCCGTTGATTCGTACCCTGGATAATGTATGTTCGGCGCTACCGGCTAGGGGTCACGACCATAACCCGCCGCGTTCACGTACCCTGCAGGCCATTCTAACGTGCCGCACGTCGAGATGGGTCGCGGGCGCTATGGCGACACGACGCTGACGCTGAGCGACGCGCCGCCGCCCAAGAACGCGGGTGCCGCGAACGTGAGCAAAATCAAGTCGGCGGCCCGCAGCAGTGGCGGCATATCGAAGCGCTCGAAGGACCCCACGAAGAAAGCGGTGCAGTTGCTACTGCAGCAAACCAAAAACCAGAAAACCGCGCCCACACCCACGACGACGACGCCGCGACCGCAAGCCGAAGCGAAATGGCGGAAATATTTCCCGCGTGGACGGGAGAAGAAAGTGGCTGCGAAAAATGTGGCCAGCAACGAGCGTGTGTTGTCACGAAGAAGACGTCCCGATCCGTCGCCTCGTAAGCGCCCGTCGGCAAGTCCTACGTCGCATGAAACCCCGTCGACTTCGGATGGAGATCGGGCGAAACCGCAAGCATACGAAGCCCCACGTGAGAAGAAGAAAGTGATACCCGTCTTGAACATCGCTAATCCGTCGGCTGACGACACGAATGGGGTGAACCGTATGAAGTTCTTTGCGCATCATCCGAAACGATGCGACGACCCACAGAACGCGGATTTGATGGGACTGTCGCCATTCGCGTACACGGCCTCCTTGATCGAGGGCCATTGCGCCGCCTCGGTGTGCGCGGTGTGCGGCAATGGCGACGCCTTGTCCTTCTCGTGCAACCGGTGCATGCTCTCATTTCACACCCCGTGCATTTATCCACACCTCAAGCCGAACGACCCCACACCTAAGCACTGTCGCGCGTGCGCATCATCTCCCGGCGAGTATGACATCGCGAAGCCACGCGTGCTCGGGCTGCGCCGATTGACGGAAGATGCGCTCAACGGCAACTCCATAGACTTCGTGCTGCACCCGTCGCTGCAGACCGTGTTCGCGAAGCGCTATCAATCGGACTGGCTGCGTTGTTCGAAATGCCACAAGTTTCGTATGGTCCCATCAAGTTGTCTCAGCGAGTGCGTGCAAACGCCATTCGAGTGTTCCTCTGCATTCTGGACCGGCGAACCAATCTCCTGCGCATCCCCCGAAACCTCCGAACACAAGGTTACGAGCAAGGCCGTCAACGCGCTAGTCAACGCACGGTCCAGGCGCCGTGTGCGACTGTTCTACTCTGGTTTCGGTGACAAGCACCGCGAGTTGTTCGGATTCGACGCGATGGATAAGGCGGCGGTGGCAAGCGAGCATTCAACGCCATATCGGAAGAACACTCTGCGGCCCAACACCCACCCGATCGCGAACCCGCCTCCCCTGAAACCACGCGCAAGACCGCCGCACAGGAATCCAAGGCCACCGCCGAAAGTGCCGCCTCCCACATCGCAAGACCACAAGACCGGTCCATCTCCCGTGACGCAAGCGCCTTACGCGCAAGACAACAAGGAGGAGCTGCACGCCCTCCCCGGAGCCGCGCCGCCCGCGAGATTGTTCGCTCGCGGCCCAGGTGCCGCACCCACACAGCAGCAGCCACGCCAAGCGCCGGTCGACCCGATGGAAAAGGAGCTGGCCGAAGAACGCATACTCTCGCGAATCGGTGAGATGCAGAACTTGGGCCCACTCGAAGACATCCTCGTCGACCTCGCAATGACCGGGAATCGCGAGATGATGCGACTCTACAAGGCTTTCTGGCACTGCCCGTCACGCTTCAATCGGCAGGCAATCCGACTCGCCACCTTTTTCTTTCAACGCCAGAACAAGCCCCGTGCACCAGTCGTACAGCGACCAAAACCGACTCGTCCCCAATCCTTACCTCCAACCACGCCGGGCATCCAGAAAGCGCCCTCACTACGAGAACGGCGCCTAACCACATTAGAGCGAAACCAGCTGCACGAGCGATTTCGTGAGATACGGTTACAGCAAATCGCGGAGTGCGTACGTTTGGGGCAAGCGATGTACAAGGAGATGCACAGTTCAAACCGAGACGACGTACCTAAAACACATCGAAGTCACGCTATGGCGAAGAGGATGATGGAAGATGAGCACAACAAACAAATTCAAAAACTCGTACAGGCCGCGCACGCGCACACTTCACCGTCATCCCCGCAACCCGAACGATCACAGCCTGGTCTACACAATAACAATTCTAGAGAAGGAGCACGGTTACTGTAGCCTTAAGTTTAGCTAATGTACACGAGATATTTATTCCGCCGCTGCCTCTACCGACTTTCTTTTCGACTTGCTCTTCTTGCCGCTTCCGTCTTTCTTCGATTTCTTCTTCTTGCCCGACTTCTCAGTGGCATCACCTTCACCCGTAGATTCCCGTGAACGTTTCTTCTTCTTCGAAATCTTAGAATCCGGAGTTTTCTTCTCCATATCAACCCCATTCTCCTTCTCTTCCAGTTTCGGCTCCTCCTTCCCGTTCACCACAGTAGGAGCTTCTACCTTCACAGCAGGAACATCAGTCATGGCCACGTCATTGTCAGTGTTATACGGCTTCGTGGGTGTTTTCGAAGGCGTATACTTCTCCTGATTGCGATTTTGGTACGACTGCTTGGAAACTTGAAGCATTTCGGTGTTTCCTTCAAGTCTACGCAAACGTGCCTCGACAGCAAGACGGCCATTCTCACCTACGGTCGCACCCTCATCCGTGTCACCAAGGGCATCCACACGAACAGCCAACGCACACTTAGAAGACAAAGTACGGGAGATTCGGCCCTTGTGCTTCGGGTTGGCCTGCCCCACCAAAGATGCATGGAAGATGAGGCCATACTTGGGTGTGGCGTGCTTGGTTTTCAACGCACGGAAAAGCGCCTTTTCCGCACCCAAGATTTGTACGGTGGAAGCCGGATACTTGGCAAGGCTGAGCAACGAGCCTGCATGCGCAATAAGTCGGGCACCCACAAGTTCACCCACCATGGCGGTCAAGTTGGGGGCGATGGCAATCATACGATTGCGCAGGTACTCTGATAGGGTCGTACGGTATTCAGTTAGAGTAATAACTTGGTCGCAGAGTTGGCGAATGTTCATTATGTCCTCCTCGGAAATTTCCGTACCCATAGAGATTTGCGCAGCAGCCTTGACTTCTTCCTCAAGTTCCTCACTGAGGATGTCACTGAAGTCTGTCTCGGCTGCTTCAGTTCGCATCCCCATCTTCTTCACTATTTTCCCGTACGGCAAGTTCTCTAGCACGATTTTGCCGAGTTCGGGAAAATGCCACCCATACCACTCACGTAGGCGCATGGCGTACGTGTTGACCTCCTTGTCCAGGTCATCGAGCAGACCGATGGCCTGGACAATCATGGTGTCGACCTTGTCGGGGGAGAACTTCAATTTATAACGCGACAGCGAATGGGCGAGACCAAGAACCATCGCCTTGCGTGCGTTCTCAGCCGCAACACTCTCGTCGCTATCCTTCATCAGCAATTCCAGGTTGGCACGGATGCCACGCATGACGTTGTTGACTTCCCCCGAGTACACACACTGCAGCCCAGTCTTCTCCTTGATGGCCGCACCCAGCTTCGAGTCACCCACGGCAATCTCCTCAGTATCATTGACCTCCTTCTTGAGCCACTTGCGGAGATCTTTCGAGGGCTTGCCCTCCACCATGGCGGTGGCGGCGGCGAGGGCTGCGGTGGTGTCGCGGAACTTCTGGAACGCCTTGAGCTGGACCAGCTCTTTGATGGCGGTCGGCGACTCGAAGTCGCTGCCCACGTCACGCAGCGCCTTGTCGTTCAGCACCTTGAACAATGCATGACCCGCCGGGGTCTCGAACAGCACGAGCATGTTGACGACGTCTGCTCGTTGGCAGGCGAAGGTACTTTCCTGAGTAGACGTCGGCGACTTGCGTTGAGATAAGACTGCGCCGTCGGTGGATGAAGTGAAGTGATCAAAATTTAATTGAATATTTCTCACCTGCATTTGCCAATCAGATCCGTTCATTCCCGTAAATCTTTCTTACAGTGACAGATGCTGGGCAGAAAACCACAAGTTCCAAATTCTAACAGACGAGAGGAAACATCGCGCTATCGCAATGCACACCGCACTAAATCGATACGGCAGCACGAAATGCACGGGGATTCTATGCTATGTTGAGTGGCCGCAATAGCAGTACCTGTAGAGGAGAACTGAAGAAACCAACAAATACAATGATTTTTGAAAGCGAGGAAGTGGTTTACGAGGAAGACGAGGAGAGATAAAGAAAATAACAAAGGAAATGGAAGAAAGAACGAACGGGCGACCCAAAAAAAGTAGTCAAACACAGTGATGCGAAGTAGAAGGGGTAGATACGCAGAAGAGGTGTGGTCAATAACTGAGGAAGTTTACTCAGAAATGAACGGTAAGGGTGGCGCAAGGCGGGTGCAAAGTCGCGACTCCACGAGCACCGACGCGCGCAAATGTACAAAAGGGGTAAAACGCGGCGAGACACGATACGTACCCCAAGCCAAAGCAAGGCGTAGCTAAGAGGACCTAACGAAACTCGTAATCGGCGGAAGCGAAGCCGTTGACGCCCGACTGCGCGCGCAGGAGGAGCTTCTGCCATGGGGAATTGGTGGGGTCGAAGTAGTACCCCGCGATGGAGCCGGTGTGGCGGTCCATGCAGCAGTAGTAGAAGCCGGCGATAGTGAGATTGCACTCGTTCTCGGGGGACACGAAGAAAATCTCCTTCCAGCGCATGAAGATGTGGCGGCGCTGGCTGAGGTCGATGTCGTCGCCGTGGTCGCTGCGCACGGCGGAGCTCAGTTCATCGAACGCACGGAATTTGGTCCAATGTTCTATGTCGTTGGAGAACGCGGCGTTCCAGTTGTCGGTGCGGAAGAAGTAGTTGATGTTGTCGATAATCTCGCCACGCCAAAATGTCAACACCGGTGAGTCGGCTTTCGGCACATCCAACGCCTCCATCGAACCGCATATTGTGCCACGCTTGAAATCCGTGCCTTGCACTTCGACATTCACTCGCCACTCATCGCAGCCCTTGCTATTGCTCACATTCACGGTTTGTGTGCCCGTGAATACTTGGCCCACGCGAAGGAACGACACATCGTCAAAGGCGCGAGGTTGACGATTATCTTCTTCTTTCCCTATCGGTCCGTTCGTACTCGTTCGTGTTACCGTTGCGATGGCGGCGGCACGCAAACACTCCACGGTTTCATTCGTCGCACGACTCGGCGTGGGTGGCAGCACACTTGGCAGCGCGGATTCCACCAGATTGCTGGCGCTGGCGCGCGACTGCGCGCGTGCGCGCGCCGTCGTCGACAACCACGGCGAGCGCGCCACGGTACCTCTGCGTACGCGCGCGCGCGTGTCACGCTCGATTTCCGAGTCAGAAGACGAGTCTTCCTTGTGCTCCTCCAGGCGGCGCCGGCGTCTTGCCGGCGTAGTGGTTGTCTCCAGAATGAGTGGGCGAAGCAACGGCGAGGGAATTGGTAGTGCGCTTGGGGCAATCACTCAGTGGCCGCGTGCGTGTGAGTTGGCGCGGCTATCACGCGAACTATCGCGTTTACGGGATGACCTTGGCCCATCCTGTGCCCAACAATTATTTCTTATTTTTTGTTAATTTTCTTTCATCCGTTCTTTTGCACTCACCAACTTCCATCTTCGACATCCGCTGCGTCGCTTTCAATTAAGCAATGGGATTTTCAGATTTTTTATCACTGTAAGCACACTGCACCATATCATGTGGTCGTGGTGTGGAATTGTCTTTCCTGGTCAGCCAGCATTTCGTACTATACTGTACTGTACTTTGCTTCAACTTACGTTTCTATTCCCCAATGTCTTTATTGCCTGCATTATTGTCCGGTAGTCATGAGCAAGTTTCCTTGACTCTGAAACCACCACACTGCGTGCGTGCGCCACGACAAAAGTGACGAGCTTCTTTCACTTAACGTTTCCCATTTCCAAACGAGATTCTGCTTGATGATGACTATGAATTGTTGTTGTATGTGCGCGCTCGACGTACCGTACGGTACTCGCTCACATCTGCGCTGATTTTTGCCAACGCACAAAATCAAGCAAATTCTCGCGAATCCTATTGTTTCTAATGTGCGATCGACTCATCGGTCCGTACTTGTTTTGCATTTCTTTCCACAAACGCTCGCGCAATTTCCCAACCCTTTCGATGCACCATGAATTTATACTGTAGCTGCAGCCGCGCCACCAGCTTCGGCACCGCTGGCACTTGCATGCACAGATGGAGGGGCATTTTACTAATTTTTCAGCCGTATTATGCACAACTCTACGACTTGCAGCTCGTCGATGCTCATCAACAACACAAATAACGAAGGACAAAGAGCCACAATGTGACGCATCATCTCTCTTTCGACACTTCGCACAGCGTACTGTAATGGTTTAAAAGCGCATATACAGTACTGTACAGTAGCTGACTGAGCGCCATTGTCATAATGCTCAACACCATTCGACCAGAATACGCAACCCCTTCTCAGGAATGTCTAAAACACTAGAACACTACCAACTCTGCGCGCAAATGTTACTCCACTGTGAAGACGAGGGCGGGTGAAAAGCGAACGACTCGCAATTGCCGTTGCCAGCTTTACCCGAACGTTCGATCGTGGCTAACACCAACTTGGGTATAGTAGCGCTGGGTGATGTTGTATAGCCCGAAAATTCGACGCTTTCACACACGCACAATCAAGTGAGCGTGTCGTGTTCCACGCGTGCGAAACCCTGCATTCAGGAACGATGTCGGGAAAGGTCAATTTTGTGAGATACCGTAGATACGTTCAGCGACACTGCTGTCTGCACGATCTTCACGAAAATCGTGCTCGTCAGTAATCAAAATATTGAGTGATCGTACTCGCAAGATTACTCTACTTTTACAAGCCTTTCCGAGCTGCACACTTTGCATTGGTCTTGTTTCTTGTTCCATCTCCTTTGCGCAAATGAAGAAAGTCATGATAGAACAAGCCGAGGTTTTGCTGATATGAACATTACTTCTTCTGTGCACGCCACAGCTGAAGCGATTTGTCGTAAAATGATGCGGTAAGTGCTAGTGGATCACTATTGTCTTCACCTGCTTCCGGGAGCCATGCCGCGCCGTATGCAATCGAATCATGGCCGCGATACTCAGATTGCACTGCGAGCGAGTTGGATGCGGTATTCACATCGAGAACCTTGAATCCGTCGTACATGCACGCGGCAAGAACCAGGTTCGGTTGCCGCTCGTGAAACTTCAAGCGCCAAACACCACCGCTGAGGTTCTCTTCAAGTAAAGCCCGCTTCATCGCACGCCGGTCCCAAACTCGCACGCAATCGTCGTACCCGCCCGTCCATAGTTCGGTTTCACTCCGACAAACAACTGCCGTGACGCCAACCCCGTCATGAGCACGTCTTTTCCAAGTGGACGTTGACGTACGAAAATCCGTCACACGCAAATAACCGTCGTCCCCACCGGAAACGACGGTTACGTCGTCTGTCGCATCGACAGTCCACGCCTCGGCGTCGTGCGTCCCCGCTACACTCGTCTGGCACTCAAACCCTCTCGCTGTGACTTTCAGCAGTGTAATACCACCCTTCGCGTCCGACAACGCCACGAGTGTCCTGCCGTTGATTTCTCTCCTCGCCACACTGACCGAAGTCAACATCGGTCCATGCTTGAAAACCCACAATTCGCACAGCGAAGGGAGTTTCAGGCATCGCAATGTTCCATCCGCACATGCGGCGAGCGCTACCGTGGAGTCGTCATAATTGAGGACGCGAGAATCGAGCACGGCGGGCAATGAAACGAAAGCCACGGGTGTGAGGCTTGGCTCCGCTAAGTTCGCTCGTACGAGATAGAGTCCGCCCACACGTTTCTGATCCTCGGCCAAAGTGTAGGCACCGACGACCGCCTCGCAACAGTGGCCAGCGACGTTCACGGGCTCAACGGTGTCGAGGCCGTGGTCGGCGACCCAAGTAGTGACGGTTGTTGTCGCCATGAGCACGCCGGTACAAGTCGGGTGTCATCTGGGTAGGAGCGTTACATAGAAAATCAATTAAAATTTCGCGGCCTTGAATTCTATGCGTGTCACGCGCCGTGTAACCCGCTGGAACAATGCGTTTGCCATCTCGCCTGCAGCCGCCGCGTCAGGCCGCCGATAGTTCTAGCCGCGCGCCGCACCATGGCGGCGGGGGACGGCGGGGTGGCCGTGTTCGCGCTCTCGATATTCGGCTTCGTGTTCTGGACCGTCGCGCTGACGCTGTTCCTGCCGCGGTTGCTGGGCCGCGGCCTCGCGTTCGCCGTTAATCGCACGCTGACGAAAGCCCACCTCTCCATCGCCGCGCTCTACTGCTACCCGCTCGCCGGCCGATTCGTCGTGCACGGCATCCTCTACGTCGACTGCAATGTCGCCGTGTCCATCGCCGAGCTCGTCGTCGAATGGCGCTGGTGGAAGCGCGGCCGTTTAACCACGTTCGATGACGTGCAAGACGAGTCTGCGCTGTCTTCGACCAGCAAAGACGAGGATACCTGCGCGCAATTCTGCTCCATTGGCGCATTATGGCGTTCCGCCACTTCCCCCCAGATTGAAGGGCCCGCCGCGTTGATTTCTCTGTCCCTAACTGGTTTGCGAGTGCGCCTGGTCAACATGAAGAACAATTATACCATACTGAAACAACTTCGGAATTACGTCGAAGGCCACTTCGTTCCACCCGAGGTCAGTGATCCTCCGGATCAAACCGGAAAAACGAACATTGACCACCTGCTGGAGTACTCGTCGCTGAAGGTCAGTTCTGGGGCGTTGTATTGTTGTGACCCCGGAAATTCACCGCTCATGCAGCTATCGTTTAGTTCTGCGAAACTTCGATATCGTCATGGTCGTCCTCGTTCCGTGCTCGACCTGTTTCGCTACACTCTGTACGTTCGAGTGACGGAACTCCGTGTCACTGTGACAGATGTGGAAACTTTGCGCGCCGCGGGCGTGCGCGACCCTCCGGAAGTACGCCAATCCGCATCAAACCCGAACGAAAACGATGAGATGGGTTGTATTCCTCAAGTCATCAGCGTCAGTAATCCTCTGTTACCGCGGTGGAGGAGAGAGTCGTTTTTCAGTTGCGAAAATTGGTTCCGAAGCAGTATTGCGGGGGCGAAGGAGGAGCTGCAATGCTTGGAAGTCGTTCGCGCTAGTGAAGCTTGCGTCGAGTACATTGTCGATGCTCCGGGACCACTTGAACCGTCTGAACCAGGAGCAGAACAATCCGAGCCGCCTGAACTTCGGTGTTCGGTTGAGTTGAAAGGCGCGGCTTTTGTTTTCCTTCAGAAATCCATTTCTTGCTTGCAAGACGTGCAAGAGCGAATCTTCCCGCGTCTGTTCGATCTCACGAGTGGCGCAGAAGAGTTTCAGAATCGCCTGAAGCAGCGAACGCCTCACAGCTTTATCCTGGAAATCACGGCGCATGCGGAAGAGCCTTCCTCGACCGACTCCGAGGAAAGGCTTCCAGCACCTATACTCACAGCCCCGTTCACACCGCGCGAAAGTACTTGGCGGTACCTTGAAATGCTCAATGTGAATCGGTCAAACACATACGAAGACGAAGAAGCAGATTCTGAGAAAAGGTTGCCAGAAAGTGCGTTCTCAATCATCAGCGAAACAATCGCGGTCACGGTTCAAATTCCCTACAAAATGGGCGACCCCCTCCATGTATATGCGGAGTTGCCAAAGGTTCAATTGATTACCCAAGGCATTTTATCTGCGCCAGTCTGCTTCGCGGATGGTTTACGAGTGGAGTACGAACTCAAGTTTCCTAAAACTTGGAACCACTTGCACAAGGCACGATTCAATTTCGAGATTCTTAGCGGTGAAATCACGTACATGCCAGACCTCATTCGCGCAGTTGATGATCTTGGGTTTCAGATTGATGACCAATTGCGGAAGCCTGAGGACATCCGCTATTTCGTACCGAACGAACTCATCATAGGTCTGAAAGCGGTTGATGGGCTAGTTGTACGGGTAGCTGCGAGTAGAGGGAACGCCTGGGCCGATATCTTCAAAGGTGTTACCGACGAGTTTGGGATGGCTGTACTCAAAAGTGATACCGCTGAATTAACTATTCATCTAACTGGAGGCCGAGAGTATATGCCATCTGTGATTCCTGTTCATTGGGAGTTGCAAGTGCCAAAGCCTTCTCTCTACCTTGCGCTTCCTTGCCCTCAACCAAAGTTCCACACTTCCATCTACTCAGACTATAATGAACCTGCTCAAATGCAATCGGCGGTGAACGAAGAACCACGCGACCATCTCACTTTCGCGGACCGTGTTCGGATTCTCATGGAAGGTTCAGCAAACGGTGAAGACGATGGAACGTCATACGTTTCACGGACACGGGCAAGTTCGAAACGAAGCCGTGTTTCTACCGAGTTACTCGAAACGGAACATGTACTGCTGAAAGTGGCGGAAGTAGGTGGGAATGTTTCCGTAGAAGGTCGTGCGAAGACACATACGGAAAAGTACGCGGACAGTGTGAATGAGAACCAAGTTCGAGTGAAAATCAGTGGGATTGTGTTCGACCTGAACCCACATCATCTGCAGCACTTTTTGAACATAACCGCCAACTTGTCTGCGTTCGTCAACCATACACTAACTGCAGAAGAGAAGCGACGAATCGATTTGCGACGTCGACAACTTGCGTACAACATTATAGCGGACGGTCGAGTACCGACATTCGAGGAATGTATCATTCTTGGCACTGAAGGTGGCATTTCCCTGGCGGCGGCTGCACATAACGCTGGTGAGCATGGCCCTGAACCGACTGCGATGGACGAGGCCATCAATATCAACCTTGACATCGATGGCGCCGTTCTAATTCTTCACAACCTGCCGAATGCGATTAGTGCGTTCACAGGCCATCCATGGCAAGTTTGCTGTATAGATCTCGGCCACGTTTGCTTCGCGTTGACTGGAAATCACAAGGAGGTCGTTTCCCGATTTGCTCCGGTTCCCGAATCCGCACCATTCAAAGTTTATGCTGGCCAACCGCAAGAACTGCGTTCGAACGCCTTCAGAGGGGCACAAAACCGACCCATCCGTGACAGCAATCTGTTCCGTTATCCGCAAGTAACGATTTCGGAGTTTTTGTTGACCAGACAGGCACTGCTCAGCAAGACGCTTGGCTCGTACTATTCCTTCATGGATATTTCGATTGGCAAGCTAGCAGGCTGTATTCAAGAAGTCGCGGTCATGGCTATGGCAGGATTTGGGAAAGGAGCTATTGTTCGCCCTCCGTACGAAGAAGCCCCGGTGGTTGAAGCGCTGGTCGGTGTTCAAACCATTCAGGTTCGACTTGGCCGTACTGATGTCCTTGTTCTATGTGGCTCGCAGGCACTTACGATTGAAGATTCTTCGAGAAGAAAATCGTCAACTGAATCTGTACCTTCTACATCTGGTCGAACCAAGAAGGTCGCACGTCGGTTTGTCGGATTTCTTCCCTCCCAGGTCACAAGTATCGCGCAACTGAGATTAAGAGACGGTTTCCGATTCTGCATGTCCAATGTCGCCACGACTGATTATCTCAGCCGAACAATTGCTACCATCCCAGACCTATCTGTACAGTTATTTACTCCTTGGGGTGGTTCTTCTACGCGTTGGATTGACGAGGCGACATTAAGAGCCCAAGTGTCTCACTCAAGTGCTATCAAAGCATGGCGTCAGGTCGGTGTACAGCAAGGCAGACCAGTAATGCATAAGGCTGGCGTTTTCGAAAATTTTGTCGTGCGACTAGTTTGGGAGTCTCATCCGTCGCTGTGGAGTGACACTGTTCACATTTTACAACGCTCGCGTCTTGAAGGCGCAGACCGCCATACTCGAAACATTTCGCAACTCTGGGAGGCTTCTCCCTTGGCGCGAAGTGCCAATGGTTCGGAGTCACAACGTACTGCGCTTGATTCGTTCAGCGGAAAATGGTGGGAATACCTCGATATTGTCGCGCGCAGAAGTCGTTTATCCATCGGTCATGAAAAGGTCACATCATTGACGAGTACGAGAAGAGATATTGTGTCAGTATTCGTGTTATCACAGATGACGCTCTCAATTGGTCCGGAAGCGCTTGAGCTTGCGAATTATATTGCGACCAAGATACGAAGCGCCGCAGAAGATAAGCAACAGTCGGAGCAATCGGTAAAAGCCGGAAATTGTTCACCGGGCGATCTAATTGAGTTGTGGCGTGATTTAAGTGTGCTGTGTGCACGAAAGGAAGGAGGCATCCGTTCCCGCGACGAGGATCGTCCATCCCGTGTGTTGGGTACAGCTGTGCATCTGAACCTGCATGTGAAAGGTGCTCGTGTGCACCTCATTTGCCCGTTCCTTGCAGAAGACCCCATGGATCGCTCACGCAGCCAGCCTATTGTGATTCGAGATGAGAGAGTTTGTGCTGGTTTCCCGGCTGGTTTGGAAATGAGCTACAGATGGCGAAGCCATCATGGAGCCAAAAGCATTCCGTCGCCTATCGTTGAATCGTCTAGTAACCCGACGTCTCCAGCCTACAGCTTTTCTCTTCGACAAAGTGCGTTGTTGCGAATTCCAGCTATTGTTGTCGAAACTTCGAAGAAGACGGTTGCTACCGTGAAGAATGTCAAGGGACGTCTGTCTGACTCTATCAGCTATCGGCGGAAACGAAGAATCGGTCTAGATGTGGCGGAAGAAACGCTCCGCGGAAACCATCGGACTTTCGATTTTTCGGTGACTTCGGTGAACTTCGGATTACCAGCCAGCGACCTTGAAACACTATCAGAAGTTGGTCGAGTGATATCGATTTATGGACTCATGCTTCGTGCGGTTGGACTGGACTTGGATGCGACCTATCGTTGGTATCAAGAACGACGCGAGCACATGTGTGATGCAGTCTTCGCAGTTCCGTTCTCAGTTCTGTGTGAGTTGCCTATCGAAGACATCGAGCTGATTTGTTTCGGACGACAGACAAGATTCTTGAAATCTCAAAGATTCGTTCCACGATTCGAAGGATCTGAACTTGTCGAGAAGTCCTTCCTAGCTGGCGATGAACTGGAAAAGAAACTTGCGTCGATTGGTTCGAATTCTTCACGTTCTACTTATACTCGTCAAGATTCCGATTTGGGCAGTTTGGTTTCACGCTCTATATCTATTACCGCTGGTATAAAGGAGATCAAGATCGCGATTTGCGAGCGGGAAGCAATATCTGTTCGAAACTTTGAAGGTGAAGGACACCTAGAAATCGTTCAGGATGCCCGCTTCGGTGTACAGGAACCACCTCTCGCGAGAATAGGGATTGGGTCGGCCATATTTTCGCTTCGTGACGATGTCGCAGAACTTGGAATGCGCTCTGTTTCCTCTGTCGCATCGTACATTCGGTTTGCTGCCGCTTATATTCCCATGTTGAGCTATGAAGTCATTGGTAATGGCACTGAAGTGCACAGTGGCCCCAAGAATTCCAAGTCTCCTCGTCAACTGACTAGACCAGCTTCTGCCGGATCTACGACTGTAGCGTCGCAGGTGGAGAGTTTGGATGACTCGAACGAAGTTTCTAGAAGATCCCGTTACACTGTGAAGAACTCAACGAAGTTCATGCTGCGGCGGAACGCCCAAGATGGCGCGCAAGGTAGCACGAAGTCATCAAGAGTTCGTCGACGAAGACGCTCGATTGAGGAATCTCCCCGGGGACTGACACCTCTACCCTCTCCCCCCGGTATCGGATTGATATCTTCTGTAGGGTCTCGAAATCCACGCAGACCGCGAAGTTCATCTGGTGCACCCGCTCACCCAGAAAGTCCTGAAATAACACCGTTAGAGCGAAGTGATACGACTCCCGAACTACTTCCTATTTCTAGGCAACCAATCAACGGAACTGGGTTGAAGGATGTGCTTCACATCTACAAGCCGCCTCGCGCTGAAGAGATTTCGTCTGCCAAAATCCACGGGAAGAAAACGGGTTTCGTCGTCAGAAACGTCGAAGGAAGTGCGGGTCTGGAAAGCGAGGTGCGACCACCCGTGCACAAGCCTCTTCGGTCTATTCTGAAAACACCACGAGGTGGAACTACTGCAGAAAGTGCGTCATCCAAGATTCAATCCGCGAAAACAGGAGCTACCGAGCAGGGAACAATCAAGCGAAGTACAAGCGGACATCAGTCGTTTTCAAGTTCTACCGCTGCTACTATAATTCTATCCATCTGTGAAGTTGAAGTATCTTATTATAGAAGGGAGGCGCAGAGCTTCCTCGGACCCAGGCATAGTCCAAGTCCCACTAGACCAGATCTTTCCGTTGCCATTAACAAAGTTCGCGCCAGCGGTGTAGTCACACCTCAGTCTTTGTGTCAGTCTTTCGTTGTTACGGTGGATGATGCGTCGTTGACGTCTGGCAACAATTTGGACTGCGTTCTTGAAGGTTCTGTGAACTCCATTGTTACGATGTTCAGTGTCGCTTCTGGTGTTCTCCCTACAAACCCGAAACGCGTCATCGCTTCTACCAAAGTTTCCGACTTTCAACTTTCCTTACTCGCTGAAGACCTATGGTCTGTTCTTGCATTCCAAGAGAAGTTCAAGAAAGACTTGACGTCTTTAGCAATTTCGTCGTTGTCAGCTCGGAAGTCGTTAGCTGCAATGATGCGCGCCACAAAACTTGAGAACCTCACGACCAGAACTTCGGCACGAGGTATTTCCTTCGCCACGATTGCCGGTGACATTTCAATCGAAAAGGTGAAGGCAAGCTTACTTGGATTTCATCCTGGGGACAAAGAAATGCAGATTTCTTATGAAGCAGATAGCATTTTTGGATCCATTGCCGCCATGGAGGACAGCTCTGTCACGCTCTCTGTCGGTGGTTTGGTTTATGGGCACGGCTTAGTTTTATCCTCTCCGTCTTGGGTCAAACGCCAGCGACTCGGATTTCCCACACTCGATGTTCGAGGTGTACAATGGATGCATACAACTGGGGAGCCTACTCAAGTTAACATCATTACTGGACCGTTGAATACTTCCACATCTTTCCAAGGATTGCGCAACATCTTGTTCACCGTCTCGGGATTACTGGCATTCCAAAATCGCACAAATCTTGACATCGACGATATAGAAGACAGCGACTCGTCCATCAACTTCTTGGAGCACCAGAGAACTGAAGTTCATAGCGCCTCATCTGTGTCGGACTCAGTGCGGGCGAAATCAGGTCAACCAAATCCCACCCTCAATCGTTCTTTAGTAGCATGGCAAAGGACTAATACGGTCAAAGTAGAGTTTTCATGTCGTCCCATGTCTATCGGACTTGTATCCGGTGATGTCAAAGCCGCCTTTGACACGGAAAGTATATCGGGTATTATCGAGTGGAATAAGCATGTGACAGCTGGTAATCAACTGCGAGCCGTAACACAGATTCCTCTGGTTACGTTGAAGTATTACCGTGTGAATCGAAGTTCTCGATCTCCCGATGAGCACCTGCATGACACTTCCAGTCTCCTCGTCGCCACGCGAGACATCCGTCTTGACCTGTTGAAATCCCAGGAGGGACTCACGCATAACTTTGTCGTGCGACTTAGAGTAGGTTCTATTGGCGGTCACTTGCGACCATGGCGGTTCATGGCGGATACAGGAGTGTGGGCAAATGAGCAGGACGTTGTGCAAGAGTTTCAGGCAGTGAATTCCGATGCGGTTCAGCTAACGCGCCACCTCTCTCGTACCAACCATGTGTTCAGACCAGAAATCGAGGAAAACCGTGAGCACAGAGTCATTACGGTGGGCACCGACATCAGGTCGTTCAGTTTGGCGATTCCGCTTTTGGATGAGGAAAACATGGATAATCACCGATTCCGCGTTACGGCCACCGACGTACGGCTTCATGTACGCAAGTTTGAGCTCTCTTCCCGAAAGAGCGTCGCAGTCGTTCGAAGTCAATTCGTAGGTGTGCTTTGGGAGGACTCACCTTTCGTCAGTGCTCAGGAATTCGAGGGGATGTTTGCATCGAGTCCCGTGAGTGTTGGCAGAAAAGCACATTTCGGAACAATACGCGGCCGATGCTCGACGAAAACGTGGATTGTGTGTCCGAGGAAGGACGTCGTATTGGCATTCATCGACGCAAAAGGTGCACCGGAAAACAGAAACGCCGTGGTTCTTTCTCGCCAACAATCTCCACCAGTGATTAGTCGGCGTAATAGTGGGCACTCTGCGGTTTCGTCCGCGCCCGACGATAAGTGGCAATTGTTTGAATTCGTGGAGTTCATGGTGCTCCCATCTCAGGGATACATACGTGGCCTAGACTCACAGGAGCACTTTTCTGACTGGGCCACGACTTACCCGGAACAAGGCGAATCTTCAGTGAATACACGGAATGATGGCGAACTTTCGATTCCTACATTCACTGTGGCGTGGGTGAGGCGACCAGAATTCGACTTCGACCTGTTCGACGTCGACTTCTCTGGAAAGGATGACGAATTTCCGCAAGGAATATTGCGAAAGACAGGTAATATCTTCTCCGAATTGTTCGGTGCGATTGCGACTTCAAATTCTCCTGAGGATTCGTCTGTTGACCTTCCTGGATTCGTGAACAGGCCGAGAACAGTGAAGCGCGAGATTTCACGTGATTGGTCTGCGCTCTTCCGATTTGGAAAGTCCCGTTACGTTGCTCGTGAAACATTAACGGGCAAGCTAGGTGCGAGATTGGAGTTTTACGCGGAGAATCATTCTGGTTTCTTGGCTTCTGTGGCCGCAAGCCCTGTGAGCAATCAGGATGTGACCGAGAACTCCACGGTTGTGACGGGTGTTGCACCTCTGCTTAGTCTGAAAATCAAACCGGACCTGGAGAAGGCCATGACGCAAGGACTCGAGTTGACCTGCGTGAGATTCCTGCAAGGATATGCACCATCATCTGCGCCACACACCTGCCTTCATTTACAAGGCGTTCATGCCTCCATGGACATCATGACCTCGCTTCTCGTCAGAGAGTGGTTGAAGCGAGACCGGACCGCGAACATTGTGAATCGCGACACGAGCAGTGATGGGTCGATACAGGGCAATACACGAAGTGGGCCGGTGAGGGACAGCAACAGCTTGATTGTGCTTGGGCAGCCGGCACGAATACGACGCGACAAGCCAGTGAAGAAATCTTCCGAAGTAGCCGTAAGGATTATCTTCCAACTAAGTCCACCCGATGGTCGTGTCGGGCTCCTGATTCAGCGCATTCATTGCGGGTTTGCGGTTCGAAAGCTTCGAAATTCCGACGGGTATTCAACAGATGTTCATGTTGGCGTGCACCAAATCGAATCCAGAGCAAATTGGGAGTACTTGTCGTGCAGATTCAAGCTATCCCGCTTCTTGTTGCGATTCGAAGGTGAACGCGCGATGCAGGAAGAAAATATTTGTGGGTTCGCAGCTATCTTGAATCTATTCACATTTGACTTCAAACGCGGTGACTTTGATGCACTTGAGCTCAAGGTTGAAGGCATCGCTGGTGCTTGTCGTGTCCCCGAATGCGACCTGGCGGCGCAAACAACGGTTGTGGATGCATCGGTTTCTTCGTCGACGGGCAAAACAGTACAGAGGTTGTTGCAGTTGGTGACACGGTTGGGGCGAGAGGCGAAACGGCAAGTGGATTCCATGGCCATCACAGATTCGCGTTTACAAGACACCGCGTATGGTATGGACAGCAGCGGTGTGACGCCAATCGATGGGCTAACGTTACCTCGAAGCAGAGGCGACTTCGGAAGTCGACAACAACGATTGCAAGGATTGCGAGGGCCACGTGCGGTGCACCCATCCCCAGGAAGAACGCGTGAAAATCTTGCGGCTCGTCGTGGTTTCACGAACGCCACTGCTAGCCTCTCGGGCGACAGGCTGGTAATTAACTTGCATGGCTACCGATTCCAAGACGATAGCGGTGCGCAGTTTAAGTTCCTGGCGTACGAGCTGGACTACTCACAGCAGACGGGTACGTCGTACGGTTCGCGAAGTTCGGATAGTTCTAGTACGCGCTCCGTGTTGATACATCGGCAGTTGCGCACCAACTTCGAGTTGCTGGACGTTTGTCATGCGTCGGGCGAGAGTTCATCGCACTCGGTGATCAGCATGCCGAACCCAGCATTGAACTTCACGGTGCAGGAGCGAGGCAACGCGGTGGTGGTGGACCTGTACACCAAGTTCGAGAAGGAGATCGTGATCAGCTCGATGGTGTCGCACTACGACTACCTGGTGAACATCTTCAAGATGTACGGTGAGAGCCGCGTGCAGGTGAAGAACCTTTTCGACCAGCTGGACGAGCCCGGCGAGCTGGGGCTGCCTGCGGCGCGCATGGTGGACGACTCGGCAATGCCGTTCGGCGGGCGGACTGTAGAACTCAAGCGGCTGGTGCTCTCGCCCAGGCTGCAGCCCCTGGGTGAACTGACGCCCGATCTGAGGATTTTGGAGCGGTTCAAGCTGGGCAAGAAGGAACAGATCCCCGGCTACTTGTACGACCTCGTGATGATCCCCGTCGCCAAGGCGCTGGAGGCCGTCACCAAGCAATTGTTGTAACAGGTGGCGTGTTTACTTTGTAGCAGTAGGTGCGGTAACGAGGAATACACCTCCGTTTTCGGCGATGGGAATTTCGGTGTTACTGCGTAGTTAGATCGCCGTCACTTAAAGATGGCTCATAGCATGTTTCGTCAAGTACAGTACTTTAGAAGTGTTACAGCATTTCTGAGGCGAACTTCATGAAAATGAAATGGTACAAAAGTTATGGACGATTAAGACAGTCAATTTTCGTAGGAGAATACGCCCCAGGGCTGGTGTCCCTGTCGCTGGACGTTCACCGTTTAGAGAACAACTCTGCGTTTCGCGACGCAAAGGAGGGACTGATCTTTGAACTTATTCCTCCGCCGTGCCGTAAGAAATTAACCCGTCAATTACAGAGTGTGCGCAGTACGCTGGGCGGGGTGGTAGAAGCGCCTGCCGGCAAGCGAACGATAGCGAGCCATGCCCGAGTCACGCCTACCCACTATTCTGCGACTGTACATAGCGACAGCCATTGGCTTCGTGCTCGGGATGCTATGCCCGCTTCCCGCATCCTACCTGCCACCGCCCGACGACGAACCACTCGGGCCGATTGACATCGACGTGTTGAAATGGAAGGAGCCCATCCAACTGCGCTACATGCCGACACACCCACCACCGCCGCCTGATTTTCGCCCCGACTGGGACAAGGCGCTGCTAAATTTGCCTGTGGACCACTGCCGCACACTACCCGACGTCGCCACCGAGCCACGCTGCGCCTATCTCAACGCAACTAATCCGATACATCCGCGTGACGTGCTTAACCAATGGGTGGAAGCACACAAGAAGCGGCCCGCACGCGGGGTCATCACTGAAATCGAATAGTTAAAGCACTCTATGTTTACTGATTCCATTACGCCTTACGTTTCTTCTTCTTCGCCTTCGCACCCTTTGGCCGATGGTTCACTGGCGCTCTATTCGCCTCCTCCTCCGCCGCCCTCGCTTTAGCCGCGCTTCGCTCAGCGTTCTTCACCGCCGCCGCCTCCGCACTGGCCGCATCCGCGCCTTGTGACCCACGGAAGTTGACTTCATTGCGCTTGCGGTTCTTCTTCTTATAGCCACTACGCTGGGTTTTGGGCAACCATCGCTCGGGGTCGGGTGGCGGACCATCGGGGTCGTAATTTTTCGGTAGCCGCTTCTTGCGCTTGCGCTTCTTCTTCTCTTTCGTTTCCTCCACCTTCTCCGGATATTCAAGACCGGTCGCGGCCTTCGCAGCCCGTCGTTTCGGTGGTGGCATCTTCTCCAGTTCCTCACCTGTCATCGCACCCATTGCACCCGAAGACACAGGTGGTAGACGCTGCGACAGTTCTTCCGCACGTTCCGGATTGAAATAACTGGTAGCAACTATCAACTCCGCTTGTGTGATTGAATCGCTTGGTGCCAATCGCAGTACATCTTCAAGCGCCTTCGCGGCTTCTTCATAATTCTCAACCCGCATGAGCAGCTCAGCCAACGCCTTCTTGGCATCCACGGAGTTCGGCATATCCTTCGCAGCCTCACGCAACAACGCGACCGCACGCTCTTTCTCGCCAGTGGCTTCGAACAAAGTCGCCGCCGTGGCGATTGCCGCCGGTTTCTTCGGGAACAACTCGGTGAGAAGTTCAGCCGCACGGAGTTGATCGCCATGATCTTCTGCGAGTTGAACACGCGCCGCAAGAATGACCTCGCTGTCACCTGCCGATTTCAGTGCTTCATCAGCTGCCTGGAGATTGCCACGCCTAGCCAGGAGTGTGGCTTCGATGAGTGCGTTGACCTGGTCATCAGGGTACGCTGTCTTCAAACGATCCAGCTCTTGTTTGCAACCGTCAAGTCGGCCCATCTGTACGAGCAATATGGATCTGTTGCGAGACATTGCCCGACGTTGAACATTCGTGAGCTTACTCTCCACCTTCGACCCGCTCGTGGCGCGCATTTTCTTCAGCCCATCACCGAGCGCCGCATGCCGTTCCTTCTCCGCTTTCTTCTCCGACATCACTTTCTGCGCCGATGAACCGCCGTCCGTCTCGCTGTCCGTCAACGTGACAGCCTTGGCCGACTTGCGCTGTTCCATTTCCTGCACCTCCTTATCAAACGCAAGCTGACCCAGCGCAACGGTGAGATTGTTCGCAGCCACGGCAAGCGACGCAGCGTCCGCACTCTTGTTCTTCACGATTGTCGCATACTCGTTCTTGGCCTCGACCACACTCCCAGACAAGTGCTTCAGATACGCACGCTGCACACGCACAGGCGCCATTTCTTCGTCGATATCCTCATCTTCCTCGCCTTCAGCGTGCAACAATTTCTCAGCCTTTTCCAATGAAATGTCAGCCATTCCAAAGTCATTGGCGCCAATGCTCGCACAGGTGCTATTGTATTCCACTTCATACGACGACGGCACGCCGTCTTTCAATGCCATGGCCTCCTCTGGCTTGTCCGACAGAACGAGCGTGGCCATGAGGTTCGTCGCCAGCTCCGAAACGGTCTGTGACAGTGTTTCCAGCTCCGCCGCCGTCACAGGGGCGGCCTGCGCCGCGGCACGCAACGTCCAACGCGACATCGCGGCGGGCTTCTTCTTCTCTTCCAGCTCGGTACGCGATTCCTCCAACAAGCTGTCGTACACCTTCGCCGACTCATCGTACCGCCCCAGCCGGTACAGCAGCTGCGCTTCCAGCTTCCGGGCGTCGTTGCCCTTCAGTTCGTGCACGCTCTCGAGTGCCTCCGTGACGCTGCCGTTGCCCGTCCACGCGAGGTACGGCTTCACGAACTTCAGGAAGTGGCTGATACGCTTGTCCTCCCCGCGCATCCGCAGCAGCGCCTCATACTTCGGCACCGCCTCCGCGCCGCGCCCCAAGTGAATCAACGCGGCGATTAGCGTCGCTTCCACGATAACTGTCGAGCCGCCGGCGGTTTCCGCGGATCCGCCGCGGCGCTTTTTCAAGTGTTGTTCCGCACGCTGCACAACACCCTCATAGTCGCCGCGTGCGAACAATTGGCGCAGGGAATCGACCACGCTGCTCGTACCGCCCTTCGTCGCCATGGCCGTGCACCCGACGACGCAGATGGCGCCGATGGATCGACTTCGCGTTCTATAGCTATCGCAGGCTCAGGGGTGAGGTTGATTGATTACTTGGGCATCATATTTTCCTGTTCTGGTAGTAATAGTAAAAAACTAAACACCAAGTACACATGAATTGGTAACACGTAGATCCCACTGGTTTTCCCGGGGGGCGCCGTCGATTGTTTCCCCAAATCACCGAACCCACAATGACACGGAAAGCTAAAGAGAAGGAGAAGACCAATGTCCCCGATACTCGATCCGGCTTCAACGATCCGGACGCGACGCTCGGGGTGGTGGATACCGTGAAGACAGCCGAGTTCGAGAACGGCCCCATGTCTGTGCTCATCCGCGCTGTGAAGGAGCAGATTCAGGTGCTCATCAATGTGCGCAACAACAAGAAGCTGCTCGGATACGTCAAGGCGTTCGACAGGCATTGCAACATGGTGCGTTGTTCACGACGAGGATACGGGTGGTTAACAGTTACTAACACGTGTGCGCGGTGAACTAGGTGTTGCAAGATGTGCACGAGCTCTGGTCGGAGGTGCGCAAGGACAGCGACGGGAAGAAGCGGCGCGTCGAGAAGTCGCGCGTCATCTCGAAAATGTTCCTCCGCGGCGACAGCGTCATCCTCGTGTTGCTGAACCCGCAATGACGACAGGTTGGTGTCTGTATGAATACTGTACTTGGTGTGTGTGTGTGACGAGGTAGAGTCGATGGGCTGTGACGATTATCAATTATTTCTTGTCATCCTAGTCAGCGTGCGACTTTGTCGACGTGGTGAGGAGGCATTTACAATATCTGAGCCGATTCAACCTTGTCTCATGCTAGTATGAGACTTTGTAAAACATGTACTTTACTAATTCCGCTTGCAACATCTACGTTGGCGTGTCGCCATGACGTGGGTCGTAATCCTCTTCAGTCATCGCCATTAGTAAATCTCGTCCTTTCTTTCTCCTGAAAACCGCAGTAGTTCAACAAAAGTGCCCTCAAGTTGTCTTTACGGTAAAGGCACACGTAAGCGTCGGTGGGCTGTAGAGTTCTAGAAAGGGTCATGTTTTCTGTGCTGCAAAGTTGACCGATTCCGCAACTTCATCCCAAGACTGCACGACCAGTCTGTGCGCAAATCCTATTTTTGCTGCGGTCCTGCCGTGCTCTGTCTGGCGGGATCCATGTTTTCGTTATTACCGGCATTGCTCCTGCCGTTTGGATTGCTGCCTTCCTCCGGGATATCCCTCGGTTCGTAGGGTGCCGCAGACGGGTTGGGGAAGAACGGCATCGGTGCTGGTTGCATGTGCATGTGATGATGCATGGGATGTGGATACATGCCGGGGACGAGGTAGGAATTCGGGTGCATCATCATCCCCGGACTGTTCCAGTAGTAGGTTGGAGCAGAGTAATACATCTCGGGCTGCTGGAATAGCTGAGCTTGTGCGTGTGGCATCATCACCTGTACCATGTCCATCTGCGGTGCCGGGTACATGTACGGGTTGGCGTACGGGACTCCATGATGTACCGGGGGAGTTCCATTCACCATTGGGTTCGTATTGTAGCCAGGGTTGTGACTGCCGAAGCCATGGAAGTTGCCATCCGTCGCGGTAGAATTAGGATTCGCGGGTGTTGGTGGTGGCGCCGCAGGCATGAACGGGGTCGGGTGTTCCACAGTTGTTTGAACTTCGGGATGGAGCCCATCCAGGGGCACGCCCTCCTTAGGCAGCGCAGGAGCGTGTTTTTCAAGGTGTAAACACTTCGGTGGCATCCGCGGAATCAGTTCACGTGCCCACTGGCACCACACGCTGTAACCGCCGACCTTGGTCACACTCAGCAACGCGTTTGCCGATTCTACATCGCTGTCGTAGGTGACGAATGCCAGGCGACGCCACACGCCCTCGTTCGTGAATTCGAATTCAATACTACACTTCCCGTACTCGGAGAATTTCTCGACTGTAGCTTGGCGGATGGTGTCGACAGACCCATTCTCTGCATTATGGAACTGCACAGAGATACATGTTTTGTTTTGCTCGGCCTCCGCATACCGAACGATGATCGGGCCCTTCAGGTCGGTCCGGTTCAGGTCGCGCTTCGCAGACTCCGCTCCCTCTCGCGTCTTGAACTTGGTGAACGCGTACGATCGACGGTAGATGCTGATGTCCTCCCGCTCGATGTTCACGAATTTGTCAAACAGCTCTTCCAACGCCTCCACCGTGACGTTGTGGCTCAGATTCATAAGGTTGATACGCGCACCGGATTGGCAACTCGCAAACTCGTAAACACAAATTGGCTTGCCATCGATTCTCAACTTTGCACCCTTCTCCACGGCGATCTGCACGGCTTCCACTGAAGTGAAACTGAGAAACGCAAACTGACTCCCATTTTTCGAGTCCTGACTTTTCCTCAAAATGGCGTACGCCTTGCAGCCCACCAACTCTGTGAACAAGCTCTCGAGTACCTCTTCGGTCACAGAAGATGGCAAATTCGAGGCGATGACCTGATGATTAGGGTTGGTCGCGCGAAGCTTGGCGCGAATCGTAGCCTTTGAAACGAAAGGAGAGGATCCGTCGAGCTCCTTCACAGCGTTTTCAGCAGCGAACGGATCGAGATACATGACCTCACAGACAGTTGGGTCGAGAGGGGTCCAGTTGAAGATCTTGGTATCGCCGAACCGCGAAACTACGTTGAGAATGCGATCGTATGCGAGTCCTTTCGGCAGATGGAACAAGTAGACGAGCCACTGCGGCAAAGTGGAGTTCTTGTTCAGGTAAATCGACTGACTGTCTCCATCCTTGAAAGAGATCTTGGCAAGACAGTCACCGACTATTTCTTCCGTGAAGCCAGACGCGATGGTGCCGTCGGTGCTCGGCGAAGTGGTGTTGGAGTGTGATTTCTCCGACTCGGGTCGAGCGAAGGACTCGGTCACGTTCCTCTTCGATTGCATCGTAGATGTTGAGTCGGGGGCTTTGTCGGCACTCACAGATGTGGAAGGACGCAGTGATCCATCTCGCGGAGCTGCACCTCGAGCATATTGCGATGCATCATGGCTGTCGGAAATTTCACAGGCCGAGCCGTGAGCCTTGCTACCGGTAGATTTGGAACCGTTCTGAGTTGACGGTGCAGCAAGACGCGAGCTTTGAGCCTGGGTTGGTGACAGTGGAGCAAGCACAAGTACAGCAGTTAGAAGCAAGGAAATGCGAAAGAAGGTGGAGAGGGAACGAACCGAAAGACGCGATCCAAAACCATCAGAAGCGGTGGTAGCGCAAGGATTATCTCGGGAAGAAGAAGAGGAAACCATCAGAAACAGGGCGAACGAAAGAGAGACAGAAAGGTGAGCAGCAGGTAAGTGGCGGAGAAGTATGGCGTAGTGAAGTGCATGGGTGTGAGGCAGAAGGCTTTAAGGATGTTGAAGGTGCGGTCACAAGACTGGAGTGTTAGTTTTCGGTGTGGCACTCGGTTTTCGATTCGTTTGATGGCACATGAAATGAGGGTGCGTGAATTAGCCCATCCAATGACGTAGTGAATCCGCTGTGGATGCAGTCGTGAGACTGGAACTGTCACCGGAACCGTTATTTTTCATGTGAACCAGGCACCTATTTTGCGAGGACATGTGCACTGAATTCTTTTCAAGTTATGATGAATTGGAAATTTCGAAACACGAAAGTTTCGCACTTCGCACTGTGCGTGTCATACGTAATTAGATGTGCTAGTTAAATACTGGGACTCTCAACTTTCAGGTGCCAGCAACCGAACCAAAAATCATGTGGCACTTCGAAAGCTAGCCTTCCACCTGCACCTTCAATTTCTATAACGCCTGCCTTCTTCACACCGACACGCGTCACTACCATCTGCCACCTACCTACCGCACCTTTCTGTCTCCGTATCGTGCGCCATATTTGTGATGGCTGCCTCTTCTTCTTCCCACCAAAATCCACGCGCTGCGACTGTGGGACCTCGGAGCCCAGTGATGCCTGCGACCCCTCCTCCAACACCGGAAAATCCTACTTCGAATGGGACATATCACCGTCGTCATCGCTTTGGCAGTCACATCCCCGTGTATAACACCTATCCAATCGTGAATGGAACGCTTCCTATACATCATGGAGTACCGCACGCGAATCCGTTCATGTACATACCATCGGACATATATGGGATGGGAGTGACCTTGCCAGTTGAACAAGCTCAACCGTTTATCCGCCCCGAAATGTACTACTCTGCTGCAACCTACTATTCGAACAATCCTGCGACAATCATGTATCCAAATTCGTACCATGATCCATGCATGTATCCTAATGATATTCATCATCACAGCCACATCCAACCACAACCGATGCAGTTCTCTCTGAACCCTTCCGCCGAACCCTTCGTACCGAAGGACATTTCGGAGGAAGAGAACAATTCAAATCACAAACAGAACGCGAATGACTCTCAAAACACGGATAATACCGTAGAAAACATAACAGTACCTCACAAGAAACAGGAATGACGGATCGAGAGGCCATAGCTAGTGCCCATCAGCTCAGCTGGGAGTTCCACGCACTGCTCATTTTCGATGCATCGCAGTTGCGGAACATTTCCAAAAGCATATTACAGGCATTAGTTAAAGGCACTTCAAGGATAAGAACAATCAAGCACTACTTTTATCTCAGGAAATGAACCTTCGCTTTGTAAATATTATGAATTCGAGGTACGAGTTCTTACGTAATGAAAGATATCTATTCCCTATCCCTATACTTAAGATAAGACTGACCTCTCGAAGAAGAATCTTCGAGTTGAATTTGCCGCCGAACAACACTTCCATTCTCGAAATATGAACAAGGAAGACTCGTTCAACTATCCTGCATCGCGCATTCAAATGGCTTCAATTTGAAAAATCTCCCAGATTCATTTCCGTTTCCAATGCAGTGTATGTGAACGAAGATTTTGCTCGATATCTTCTACTGGATAAGCTGATGTGCGGAAATCGCCGGATAATGTAACTGAGAAGCCTTTGTACTGTATTTCACAATTCGTTGGATCTATTCTGATGGAAAGTATAAAGAATTGGAGTGATTTGTCACGCGCGATGATTGCAGTCCAGTTGAGAGTAGAGAAAACTAATTCTAAAGCTCGGGAATCCGTTAAAGGCTCAATTTATTCACGTGCAAGACCAACAACAATGCAGCTGTTTGTAGGAGACTTGATTTCCACTGTCGACGAAGCAATGTTGGAGAAAGCAAGTCAAGACCACGCTGAAACGCGACACTAACACTTTCTCGTCTACTGGATATGGCATTCTTAGGTTCCAAAACGAACGAGCGGGGTCTTTCACCCTGCTAAATAGAATTCGCATGCGTGTAGGGAGTGAATCGAGCGTGTTGGTCGGACCGGATGGAATTGCTATTTGTATGTAACCGACCTATCGCCTGCAGTAACAATCGACGATATCCGTACCGAATTTGGCAACCATGAACACCTTGTGGAAGAAGATACCGTTCTTATTCGCCGTGCGCAGGTATCTATTCAGGTGAATGACCTTCGATGCGCCGAGATGCGTAAGATGATTTTTGGATCACACAGCACTACTTTGCCGTATGATGGTAGCGAGGGGCGACAGACGGGGCCCATCGTGGCGATTTTTCCATCTTCAGCAATGAAACCGCCCCAGTCTCTGCGCGATCTTGTGCTTGTCACCTTTTCCAAGTATGGGAGCTGTCAAGTTGAAGTTCCATATCTGCATTTAGGTTACTGGAAACGAAGCTCGATTGTCACATTCCTGGGTCAAGCAATGGCAGTTGAACTGGCTGTTTTAGACGCTATTCAGAACGTGATTCATATTTTGCGGTACAGAGTCATTTGCAACTGAGCTTGACATGTCTTGCCGACCGACCACCAACACCAACCCTGCTAACCAAAATGTCAAGGAAATTAGTGTCATTTCGTCTTTCGCACAGTAGACAGTGAACGATCATGGCTTTACCACTCCAGCGAAAGAAAACAGGGCTGGTAAAGCTCATGTCTCTTCCGGTCCGGTGATAATGTGCCCATCGCCGAACTCGTCTGCCTCATATTCTCCCTACTCGCCTGTGGTTCCAGCTCCGGACTCTGGGACTGGTGTCACTCATGGATCACTGGAATCGAATGCTGCGCCTGTTCACCTGACTACTTCACTTTCGCAACGGGTGGCACGAGATTCACCTCCTGCTAATATGCTGCTGCCATCTTGTGTGGCAGAGGCATCAACCGGAATACCACCACTGCAAAATTCTGATGCCTCAGCGCTGAATAACTCCATGAACAACAAGAATCGGAAACTCTTCTGTTCAAGAGATTTTTCCCTCGCAGAAAAACAACAACACTGCGAATGAAACCCGAGGCAATGAGTATTCAGTTGTATAATTGCCGAGCCATGTAGTCGGGCATATGACGACCGAGATCAGATTCCAGATAACTGGGTCATCTGGCCGCAGCCTTCGATGACCCCGCAACCGTATTACATGGGGCAGCTACAGCAGGGTCCTGCGTAGCAACAGCATGAGGCTAAGTAATTTCGTGAGGTTGAAGCCCTAGGGAATACCCAAGCGCCAATTTCGCTGTTCTAGAAAGTAAACACTGGTATAACTACACGAAGTAACTTGGCA
>JAAUYH010258407.1_pt1 | contig 41107 bp, 37 predicted proteins | sample 7278061 | NCBI WGS metagenome assembly JAAUYH01 (sample SAMN14350203, study PRJNA611818) | marine sediment metagenome | isolation source: surface marine sediment (0.6m) | place: French Polynesia: Moorea | collected 2018-08
ACTGTCCCAACAGGAAAAATCGAGATCCTCACCAACCTTAAAATGATCGAAATCGATTACCCGGCCCATGAAATTGTGAGTAATTGGAGCCGTGCCATGCGCCCTGAGAATGCCTGTCTGTTCCTGATTGAAAGAGATGACCTGATCGGAACAGAATCTGCGAAAAGCGAGAACATGCGATGGGTTGGGTTCGGTCACGGTCAAGTTGGGCAGATCGATATCTTCAAAAGCTGAATATTCCATCGACCAAAAAACGTTGCCCCATGCTTCGTTGAGAAAATCTATTTGACCATATCGGTTTGCCAACCAATCTTGAAACGCAACTCTGGCAGCTTCGCTATAAGAAATTGTGGTATCGTGACAGCCATACTCATTGTCAGTCTGCCATGCACTGATGCGTGGGTCTGACCCGTATCGTTTCGCGAGTTTTGTTACAATTTTCCGACACTCTTGCCGATAGCCCTGATGACTGAAGCAATAGTGTCGGCGTGAACCAAATTTGCGCGGTTTTCTCTCCGCGTCCATTGCGATCATGTGTGGGTGTTTTTTGACCATCCAAATCGGCGGTGTGGCTGTTGGAGTTCCCAGAACAATTTTCAGGCCTGCATTCAAGAGAATATTGATCGCGTCATCCAGCCAATCAAACTCATATTGTCCCTCTACGGGTTCAATCCGAGACCATCCGAATTCTCCGATGCGAACCCAAGATAGCCCTATGTTGACCATCTGCTGCGCATCACGTTCCCAAATATCCCTGGGCCAGTGTTCAGGATAATAGCAGACGCCAAGTTCGCGCTTCATGGATTAGATCTTTGCTTGAGGCTCAGGTAGGCCCGCAATTTCTGAGCTAAGCAAAAATGTCTGACCATGAGGGCCGGTATCTGGTTGCAACCCTTCTGCGGCGCTGGTCATGAATAGGGTCTTCAAATCTTCTCCGCCAAACGCAGGGCAAGTTGATTGCGAGGCAGGTAAATCTATTGCCAATTTGAAAGAGCCATCAGATCCGTAACAAGCCACACGCGAAGCGCCCCATTGAGAATTCCAGATATTTCCCTCTCTGTCTGTAACTGCACCATCAGGGTTAATTCCTTCGTTCCGCAGATCAATCAACACTTCTGGCTCTCCTTTTGGCCAGCCATTGTGATCAAGTTCCTGCCGCATAATTTGCTGTGCACCTGTGTCAGCGAAATAGCCAAATTTCTTGTCTGGTGAAAAGCAAATTGCATTGGGAATCGAAATATCTGAATAGAGTTTTGTAATTGATCCGTTATAGTAGCGATAAATCGCTCCGGCTCTTGGTTCCAGTCTCTTTCCCATAGTACCGATCCAGAACCCACCCCATGGGTCAGCACGTCCATCGTTTGATCGGGTGACGATGTTATCTTTCTCAAGATCAATTACGTGGGTCATTTCTCCACTTGAGATATCAAATCGATACAAACCCGTCTCGGATGCAACCAACAGGGTTTCGGTATCGATCCATCCTGCAGCAGAGACACACTCTTCAAACTGCCATTCGAGTTTTTCGCCGTTTGACTGGGACAGAAGTTTTTTCCCAATAATGTCGAACCAGAACAACTGCTTTCTTATTGGGTGCCACAACGGGCCTTCACCCAGGATGCAGGTTCTGGTGTCAAAAACACTCACATTCATTGTTGTTTGACCTCAAAGCAGATTGTTGAATTCTGAAACGTTTTAAAGCCTTTTGCGTAATTGACCAGCGCTTATGTTGCACCCTAAGCGGCTCTTACATTCTGAGTCCATTCAGGAAGCCAGTCACCATGTGCGGCTAAAAGGTCATTCACGAGTGAGCGTATTTGCCTCAAATCAAGCTCGGCTGCCGTGTGTGGATCCATCATCGCTGCGTGATGAACATATTCTAAATTCTCATCCACGAGCGCGCGTACTGTCAGTTCCTGAACATTGATTTGTGTTCTCATCAATGCAACCAGCTGAGGCGGGATATCTTCAACGACAGTTGGTTGGATTCCATTTTGATCAACCAGGCAAGGTGTTTCCACAGCGGCGCGCAAGGGTAGCTGTGGTATTTGCCCATGATTTGGCAAATTGCCGTAGATTGTGATGGGGGTGTTGGTAACAAGCGCATTCATGATCTCTGCTGCAAATTCATGGCTCTTTGGGACATCGATCATCGCTTGTTGTGTCAGTGTGGCAGCTTGTGTTTGCCAGTCCCGGACCTGTTCGATACATCGCTTTGGATATTCATCCAAAGGAATGCCAAATTCCTCAATTAGGTCGTCACGCCCATCTTTGATGAACCACGGTACATATTCCGCCAAATGCTCAGAACTTTCGGTGCAAAAATAGCCCAGGTGCTCCATCACCTCATATCTCACTTTGTTTCCGCAGCGCGGCATGAGTAGAGGTGGTTTTGGCAGCTTACCGGCCCTGTAACCTGCACTAAGTCTTGGATAAAGCGACTGACCTTGTGTGTCCTCAAGTTTGAGAAAAAATGCTACATGGTTCACACCTGCTACATGGTAACGAAAATCGCTCTCGTTTATATTGAGATCATGTGCGAGTTCTTGGATTGTATTTTGAACCGAGTGGCAAAGCCCCACCTGCTTGATGTGTGGAAAGCGTTCCGCGATGGCCCACGTATTGATCGCCATCGGATTGACATACTGCATAAGAAGCGCATCCGGACAGACCGCTGTCATGTCTTCTGCGACTTTCCATAAATGTGGGACGGTGCGTAAACCACGCATGATGCCGCCAACACCTAGCGTATCAGCAATGGTTTGTCTCAATCCATATCTTTTCGGAATTTCGAAATCCGAAATCGTACAGGGGTCATAGCCGCCGATCTGAAATGCGGTTACGACAAAATCTGCACCTTCGAGAGCTTCACGCTGGTTCGTGAAGGTGGTGACTGTTGCATCGCTTGCCATGGTTTCAATCATGCGCCTGGCAACAGTGGCAGATTCTTCCAGCCGTTTGGAATCAATATCCATCAAAGCGATGGTCGCATCCCTCAGGGCATCAAAATGGAGCATGTCTCCAATGATGTTGCGCATGAAGATGGTTGAACCGGCGCCAATGAATGTAAGCTTGGTCATTTTACAGCTCCAAGAGTAAGTCCGGCAATGAAGTGTTTTTGCATTGCAAAAAACATCAACACAGGCGGGACTGCAGCCATGATAGCGGCGGCGGAATAAAGGCTCCAACTGGTCAAGTACTGACCTTTAATTGATTCCATCCCCGCAGTAATCGGTTTCGCTGACTCATCGGTTGTCAGAACGGTCGCCCAGAAATACTCGTTCCATATGAAGGTGAAAATAAGAACCGCTAGTGCAGCCAGTGCCGGGCGAACCAATGGCAGAACAATATGCCAGAAAATTTTGAACTCACCGACCCCCTCAATTCGCGCGCTTTCAATCAACTCGTAGGGAAGTGCCTTAATAAAATTGCGCATGAAAAGAGTGCAAAACCCGGTCTGAAATGCACCATGAAACAGGATCAGGGCCCAGATGGTATTGTATAAACCGAGATTGCTGGTCAGATTTCGTACCGGGACCATCAAAATTTGGAATGGAACAAAATTGCCTGCCACAAACAACAGGAAAAGCGGTACCGCAACATTGGATGACACAAAGGGCAGGGGAACGCGATAAATTGCGAGTGCATATCCAGCAAGGCAAGCAAGTGAAATAGACAGGATGACGGTTGGCACAGTGATAAGCAATGAATTCCAGAAAAACTTCAGCGCTTCGGTTTCAACAAGCACTCGACCGTAGTTTTCAATCAGCAGAAAATCGCTAGGCACGCCAAATACATTGCCTGATGTGATGTCACCTTCGGGGCGGATCGATGTCATGAAAATGGCGATCAGCGGAAGCAGCCAGATGACCAGCGATACAGGAACCAAAATATTGTAACTGTTACGGGTCAGTGTTCCGGATTTTTGTATCGGTTTTGGGAACATCAGCGCCCCCTCTCATCTTGATACATGCGGAATAGGAAATAGCTGATATACATCAGCATGATCATAAACAGCACAGAAGCGATTGCCGAGCCATAGCCATATCTGAAGCCAAACTCACTCAACGCTGCTTCGTACATATAATAGGCAAGCACATTCGTTGAGCCGACACCTGGCCCGCCGGCAGTCATGATAGCAACCATGTCAAACGAACGTAGTGCACCAATAACGGTCACAACGACAGCGATGAATGTCGCCGGCTTCAGTTGAGGCAGAACGACATGCCATAACATTCTCCAGCCTTTTGCTCCGTCAATACGGGCTGCCTCAATCTGATCTGGCGACACATTATTCAGGCCAGTCAGATACAAAATCATGCAATAGGCGATTTGAGGCCAAAGGCCCGCTGCGATTATTCCGTATGTTGCGTATTCCTCGCTTGCCAATAGCGCGGGAGGTTCAACGGAGCATCTAGTTGATACGTTTCCGACAATGTTGATGACTTCTTCACAAAACAAGAATTTCCATATCTGCCCGACCACACCAAACTCAGGATTGTAGAACCACCCGAATATAAGACCGACAACCACCTGGCTGATTACGAATGGAAAGAAAAAGAGGGATTTGTAAAAGCGCATTCCCGTGACCGTTTGGTTTAGAAATAGCGCAATAAAGAGTCCCATCGGCACCGCAAGCATAAACAAAAGCAACCAGGCAATATTGTTCCTCAGCGATGTCCAGAACTTCTCGTCAGTCCAAAGCTTGGCATAATTTTCAAATCCAACCCATTGTGCGGTCCAAGTGCCATCAGGTCGGTAAAGGCCATCCCACTCATAGAGCGAAATCCAAAGAGACTGGAAAATAGGAATGATGACATAGACCAGGAAAAATAGAACCGCTGGAAGCAGGAAAACCCAGGGCACGATTGCCATGCGGTTCCTCTGGAAAAAAGTGCGGTTTTCAAACTCTCGGTTTTCGAGACTGGAACTCAATGCCATTTTTAATCTCCATAACCCGCCTGAGGGTCAACTTCTGGTGGCATGCGATTATTAGCGAACCTGCGACTAGTTTTTAATGGAGGCATCCGAAGCAGAAACTGCTCCGGATGCTGTTCTCTTATTTGTAGACTTCTTTTTGAACTGCGTCCAAGCGAGCAGTAATCTCATCAAGCTTGGATGGGTCATTCATGAATTGCTGGAAGCCTTCCATGCCCGCCTTAGCCATTTCTGCCGGTGCGTCCCGATCATAAAATTGCGCCAAGCCAGCGGCTGTTGAGAGTGTTGCAAAACCTTCCTGCAAAAACTTGCTATCACCCACTTCTGATTTGGCATTGGGTGGAAGTTGGCCGATGGTTTTGTTCCACTCTGCCAACACTTCCGGGCGCGAAATAAAAGCAAGGAATTTAAGTGCATCTTCCTTGTTTTTCGCCTTTGCCGGAATAAAGAACGCATCGGCTGGAGCTTCCTCGGCACGCGCTAATCCCGGGGTGATTTCGGGAAACTGGAAGTAATCGATTTGCTCTTCCGTTAAGCCCGCATCCTTCATGCCCGACACTGCAAAATTACCCATCACATACATTGCAGCATCGCCATTTGCGAACGGTGACAAGGCATCTTGCCAGGACATGGTTGAGTGGTTTGAAACAAAGCTACAACGTTCCAACATGGTCTTCCAATTTGCGAATGTCTTCTGGATTCGCGGATCTGAATACGCAATCTTGCCGCCGGTTAGATCATTATGGACATCATACCCGTTCGTACGCAGATTCAGATAATCAAAGACGCCTGCAGCAGTCCAAAGAAATTTCGTGCCAATGGTGAACGGTGTGACACCAGCTTCTTTCATGGTGTCACAAGCACCAAGGAGTTCGTCCCATGTTTTAGGCTCAGAGAGGTTAAGCTTGTCGAAAATGTCTTTCCGATAATAGACACCCCATTGATAGTAAGAGTATGGAACACCCCACTGCTTACCGTCGCGAGTCATGGTCGGCTTGATGGCGTTGAAGTTTTCCGAGAGGTTTGGATCGGACGCCCAGAGATCAGAAATATCTGTGAACAAACCGGCATCGACAAATGGTCCCATCCGGTTGCCTGGATACCATGTCGTCAGATCAGGCGCTTCAGCGGTCAGAAAGTTGCCGATAGCAGTTTTGTGCGCTTCTCGATCATTGATTGAAGCGTTGACTGTAACTTCCGGATGCGCTTTTTCAAATGCTGCAACCGCTGCTTCAAATCCCGCTTTCGGGCCGGGATTTGTGTCGTCAAAAATAATATTGAGTTCACCAGCGAAGGCTGACGTTGTGGCAAACAGCGAGATCGCAGTCGCGGTTAGAAACTTTCTTGTTTTTTGTAGCATGCTTTCCTCCAGAAGCTGAATCGATGCAAATTTTAGTTCCAAATAATGGAACAAGTTTTCAACTATTGAAATCTTAAGTGTGTGGTCATAAGCTTGTCAAACCAAAATCCTTCTCAGTCCAGATATTAGCGGTTGGGGTGTGATAGTGAAGAGGAAATGAATTGACCAAGCCAATTGTCTCTGACGGAACGGTTGGAAAAGCGCTGAGTGTACTGGATCAGGTCGCTGCATTTGAGCGTCCTGTGAGATTTACTGAGATTCTCAAGGTAAGTGAGCATCCCAAGGCCACACTTTACAGGTTGTTGAATACCCTGACACGCCAACAAATGCTCGCCTATGATTCTGAGAAACAGACGTATTGGTTGGGTTTGAAATTGGTACGCCTTGCAAATTCAGCCTGGTCCCAATCTTCGCTTGCAAGAATTGCCGGTCCTGCAATCTTGCAATTGTCGGAAGGTATTGATGAGACAGTACACCTTGCGCAGATGGATGCCGGGCAAGTCTTGTTTGTGGATAAGATTCGCAGAGCGGGAAATTCCGATACTCTAGCACGTGTCGGATTGATTGCACCGGCACATTGCACCGGAGTCGGCAAAGCCATTCTTGCCCATCTGCCCTCAAATCGTTTGGAGCACGCTCTTGATCAACAGAACTTTTTCAGATTCACGCCCAATACATGTGGATCAAGAAAAGAACTGATGACTGAATTGGAAACAGTCAAACGAGCTGGCATTGCCTTTGACCGTGAAGAACATGAGTTGGGTGTGATCTCAATTGCAGCCCCAATATTACGGCAAAACGGCCGGCCACTGGGTGCTTTGTCGATCGCTTCGTCAACAAGCAGGCATTGTCTGGATAGTATTTCGCAATTTCGTTCGAAATTGCTGGAGACCGCACAAAAGATTGCTCGCGAAGCAGAAGTGTGGAATTTTCCGCAAACGAGCTAATGGGAGGAGTAGCGCGGTGCCCGGAGTAGAAATCGGTGATGTAAAGAAAAAATACGGTGAGACCGAGGTGATCCATGGAGTGGATCTCGAAATAGGTGATGGAGAGTTCTGCGTTTTTGTGGGGCCATCGGGATGTGGCAAGTCCACTTTGTTGCGGATGATTGCCGGACTGGAAGAAACGACTTCCGGGACAATCAGCATCAATGACCGCGATGTAACCCATGCTGAACCCTCTGATCGCGGTATTGCCATGGTGTTTCAAACCTATGCGTTGTATCCGCATATGACGGTGGCCGAGAACATGGGCTTTGGTTTGAAGATGAACAAAGTCCCGAAGGATGAAATTGACCAAAAGGTTTCTGAGGCAGCCCGTATTTTGAAACTTGAGGAATATCTTGAGCGCAAACCGGCTGCCTTGTCAGGGGGACAGCGTCAACGGGTTGCCATTGGAAGGGCCATCACCCGGGGACCGGACGTGTTTCTTTTTGATGAGCCGCTTTCCAATCTCGATGCCGAATTGCGCGTCGGCATGCGTGTTGAAATAGCACGCCTCCACAAGGAATTGGGAGCGACTATGATCTATGTCACCCATGATCAAGTCGAGGCCATGACATTGGCTGACAAAATTGTTGTCCTACGCGCGGGGTTGATCGAACAGGTCGGGAGCCCAATGGAATTGTATCAGGATCCGGACAATGTGTTTGTCGCTGGATTTATTGGCTCACCCGCGATGAACTTCTTGAAAGGATTTGCCGACAAAAACGGCGTCAGAATTCCGGCCTTAGGCGATAAGATATACAAGGTTAAAACAAAGCTGCCGGAAGCAGGGGGCGAACTCATTGTCGGCATCAGGCCGCAGGATGTATCCGTGGCACTTAAAAAGTCACCCATTACGTTGGACATTCGTGAAAGGCTTGGGGGTGTCTCTTATGATTACCTGACTGCTCCTACAGGAGAGAGAATTGTCGTAGAGGTAAAGGACGATGATCCTGTTGAAGAAGGGGCATCGGTCTCAGTCGAGTTGGCAAAGGACCGAATTTTTCTGTTTGATGCAAAGAGCCAGCAACGCATTCGCTAGAATTGTCGAACCTTGAAATTTCAGAACGAAAATCTCGCCAATATTGGAAATGGCAGATTGTCTGCGCAAATTGCAGCGCAGGGCGCTGCACTGGTGGGGCTATACTTGGAAGGCCACCCACGTTCTCTGGTTCTGCAACATTCTGATCTAAGTAGTTACGTTTCCAATGAACCATATCTTGGGTCAATTGTTGGCCGTTTCTCAAACCGGATCAGTGGCGCATCATTTGAGATAGAGAACGAAGCATGTCAACTGGACAAAAACTGGATTGGAAAACACTGTTTGCACGGAGGCAGATCAGGAATATCGCATATGGAATGGCGTGTGAGCGCGCATACGGAAACCTCGGTCACACTTGAAATCATAGACCAAGAAAGCACAAGCGGATTTCCCGGAGATTGTGACATCAGTGTCACCTATTCAATCTCCGATGCAGAAGAACTAAGCATCGATATATTTGCTGTATGTTCGAAACCCAGCCCCATATCAATAACAGCACATCCCTATTTCAATCTGGGTTGCGGAGATTCGATATCTGATCATCAACTTCTGATAATGGCAGATCATTATCTTCCGGCCGATGAGGAATTGATGCCGACCGGCACGATAGAGAAAGTAGCCGGCACGAATTTTGACTTCAGATTACCACGCAGAATGTCTGAGATGGCCTATGATCACAATTTTTGTGTGGCTCGAACCGGAGATACTATGAAAAGAATGGCAATGGTGTCGTCCGAAGAGACTGGCATCAGAATGGAACTATGGTCGAATGAATGCGGACTTCAGTTTTACAACGGCGGCGGTTTGAACGGAGAGTTCAGAAAGTATCAGGGGTTCTGTCTTGAGCCGCAGGCGTGGCCGGATTCTCCAAATCAATCGAATTTCCCGAACTGTATCATTTCGCCGTGCAAGCCCTATCGGCATAAAATCTCTTATAGGTTTGAAAGGGTGTAGTATCGCAGGTGTTGGAAATTTGTGCCCAGGCTCTTGAGCTTAAATTCAACGAGAATGATCGTCACTCGCCCTGAGTTCTTTTCTCCTTGAATGTACCGCCAGCTTATTCCAGGACATTAATCGTTGCTGAAAGAGATTATTGTCAGTCGATTTGGTTAAAACCACATCAAGCGAAATTGATATTGACTGAGCCGAACGGCCCGAAATCAGCATCGATTCGAGTGCCGGAAGGACATTCTACCGGACGGATAAAGCTCCCTGACAAGATAACATGGCCAGCTTCGATCGATTGGCCATAGTTTGACATCCGACGGGCCAACCAGACCACGCTTTCTATTGGGTCGTTCAGAACGCCCGCGCCAAGACCTGTTTCTTCAACCTCTCCATCGCGCGACGTGATTGCCCCAACCCACCGTAAATCAAGAGCATCCAGCGCGTGGCGTTCCATGCCCAGCACAATGCCAGCATTGGCGGCGTTGTCACTGATCGTGTCGAGCACAGTCCGCGCCTTGCCCGTTTCAGGATCCGCGCGTTGAATACGGGTGTCCAGAATTTCAATCGATGGGACAACATAGTCAGTGGCGGCAATGACGTCTTCTGGTGTGACGTCGCCTCCTGAGAGCGATGCTTTCATGACAAAGGCAATCTCTGCCTCTATTCGTGGCTGGATAAAACGTCCTGCAGGGACAGTACTGCCGGTTTCAAAAACCATATCATCAAAAAGGATGCCGCTGTCCGGGATATCAATGTTCAACGCGTATTGCATGGCTTTGGATGTCAGTCCGATCTTCCAACCGATCACCTTGCGTCCTGCTGCCAGCTTGGCGCGGTGGAGCGCATTTTGGATCTCATAGGCATCGTCCATCGTCATTTCGGGATTGCGCAGGGTAAGCAGCCCGATCTGCTGTCGCGTCTCCTCTGCATTGAGTAAATCAGCAGCGGCCTCGGTGTGAAAATCGTTCATGACACAACCTCATCTTCTACGCCGTTGCGTAGTATACCTATGCCATCAACTTCAATCTCGACCACATCTCCGGGTTTTAAATACTGGGGCGGATCAAGTCGCGCACCGGAACCCGTGGGCGTGCCTGTCACGATAATATCGCCGGGCTGCAAAGTCATGAAGGTCGAGATGTACTCGATCTCGCGCCGGATCGGGAACATCATGCGATTGAGTGTATCATCCTGGCGTACCTCGCCATTTACGCGGGTAATGATGCGGGCATCATCCAATTGAGCAGCATCGTGGAAAGGCACAAGCCAGGGTCCAATAGCACCAGACTTATCCCAGTTTTTTCCTTGCGTGACGTTAAACTTTGCATGTCGCACCCAATCTCTGATCGTGCCCTCGTTGCACAATGTCAGCGCGGCGATGTGGTCATAGGCATCTTCTTGCGAAATTCGCCGCCCACTCTTGCCGATGACAATTGCTACTTCGCCCTCATAGTCTAGCGTATGGTTCTCAGGAGGGCGGACCAGATTGCGTTTATGTCCAGTAAATCCGGTAGCAAAGCGTGGGAAAAGAGACATGTATTCCGGCTGTGCGCTTCCGTCCTTATATTCGGCGTTGCGGTCCGGAAAATTCACGCCGACACAAAGAATGCGAGGTGCGTTTGGCATGACCATCTCATATTGAAAATTGGTATGGGTGACTTCCTGGCCTTGCGCTGCCTCAACCACCTCGTCCAACCCACCTGCAGCTATCGCATCATAAAGCGTTGGCCATTGGAGAATTTGCGGGCTAAGCGCGATCATTCCCGTCTCGGCAACTGCGCCGTAAAACATCTCGCCATCAACGGAATAGGTGGTGATGCGCATCTGGGGTCCTTTTCCGTCATTCGGAGACTTGAACATGTTTTAAAGCAGCCCGAACGGGTTTCTGGCTTATGTCGTTATGTATGTTATGCGGCCTGTTTGCGGGATTGCAAGCAGCAATGTTTGAGAGGTTATTGGCTATTGTTTCGAGGTTTGTTTTTCCAGAAGATTCGTGGCTTGAAATTATCTGTTGGTAGGACCGAAACACTGATTTGAAAGTAAGAGTTCCTTAGAAGTCCGGAAGTGTGGGAACGCATACAGCCTTTCACCCTGCAAATTCTAGCCCAGCTTCGTGTGCAGAGAGGGGTGACTTCAAAACCCGTGAACCTGAATATTCAACAGAAATGTAATGTATACAAAATTGGTGCGGGTAGAGAGACTTGAACTCCCACGCCTTGCGGCACCAGAACCTAAATCTAGTCGGTATTTCGAAAAACCTTATTTTCCAAGGGGAGCACGACTTAAAGTGTGACGTTGGCGTCACAGTTCGTCACAGTTTGGTGTTGGTTCTGAAATGGCCGCTCTGCGGACAAAGCTGTCGTCGAGCACATAGTGCTTCGCAGCATTTTTAGTTCTCGACTAGCACATGCTTTCGAAGAGCTTCATTCACCTTTTCATATGAAGGCTGCACCCAACTATCGTCCCAAAACCAAACATACGCACCGCGATCAATCTCATATTGGATAACCTTCGTGCCGCCGTCCACAGGCTCAAGCGTCCAGCTGTGGTCGAAGGTTATTATGCCAGTCACACCACCTGTTTGGCGAAGACGGCGAGATTTTTCTAATTCAAGAACTTGGTTTTCAATTTTGATGATATCACCCGTTGGTGGTTGAACATGGTTGGTCACGTTAGACCCAACGCTGTATTGACCGTCAACCTGAACAAATACTGGGTTCCATTCGGAATACGAAGCGGTATCCATCAGCACATCCCAGACCTGTTCAGGTGTGGCGGGAATTATGATTTCAGCCCGATATTCTTTGCGTCCTGTTAGACTTAGAACTACCATTGCTATAACCAAAATTCCCAATATGCCTCCTAGAATTTTGATCATTTTTCCTAATCCCTTTTCGATCATCGCGAGGTACACAACATAACATAACTGGAGCAGCAGCCAATGACGCTTACCCATATCGAAAGAACATCAAAAAACAGCTTTTGGGAAGTCGATAATCAATCTGCTTTGGGCTCAAATGAGCCATTTATGCATTCTTTTCAGCGTTCAAGAAGTATGGAATTTCTAAAAATGAACGCTACAGACACACCAGATGTCACAGTTTTGAAAAATTGTCACAGTTTTCAATCTTGTAAAAATTAAGTAATAACAAGAGTTTAGCAGAAAAACCTCTTCACTAGTGAAAACAATGTGTGACAAATATCTGGTGTGTCTGGAACACGGATTTCTGGCGGTCCAAAATGTGCAAAAAATAAGGCATTGATTTTACTGAGGAAATTCAATTGGTGCGGGTAGAGAGACTTGAACTCCCACGCCTTGCGGCACCAGAACCTAAATCTGGCGTGTCTACCAATTTCACCATACCCGCGTACCGAGAAATGAAGCAGCGCTTCTGTAGATAGGCGTGTCTTATAGGGGTAGCTTTTCAAAAATCCAAGCAGAAACTTGTTGGTTTCTGCAATAATTCTGTAGATATCATCTCTTTCCCAAAGTGTAGTAAATATGCCTAATAAATATGCACAATGCCTAAAAATAGGCTTTTTGCAGGCTGATTTTAAGCCAGCGCGAGTTTTGTCACTTGAGAAATTCTTATGTTTCGAACTTTGGGCTTGTTGAGTCGAACGCGCTAGTGACACCTGTCCTCGAAATTGCACAGGTGAAACATGAAAAAAATTGAAGCAATTATTAAGCCGTTCAAACTGGATGAAGTGAAAGAAGCGCTTCAGGAAGTTGGGCTGCAAGGCATTACAGTGACAGAAGCTAAAGGATTTGGTCGACAAAAAGGCCATACCGAACTTTATCGCGGGGCCGAGTATGTTGTTGATTTTCTTCCCAAGGTTAAACTCGAAATCGTAACCGATGACGACATGGTCGAGAAAGCAGTGGAAGCCATACGTAACGCTGCTCAAACCGGTCGCATCGGCGACGGCAAGATTTTCGTGTCCAGCGTTGAAGAAGTAATCAGAATTCGTACTGGTGAAACTGGTTCGGAAGCAATCTAAACAATCATTACAACAAATCAGTCGGGCGGATATTTCGTCCATTCAGTTTGAAAAAAGAAAGGCAGAGAAATGAGCGACGCAAGTTCAATCATTAAGAAAATCAAGGACGAGGATATCAAATTCCTCGACCTGCGCTTTACCGATCCTCGCGGTAAGATGCAGCATGTAACCATGGATGCGAGCATTGTTGACAAAGACATGTTTGCAGATGGCGTTATGTTCGATGGTTCTTCAATCGCCGGTTGGAAAGCGATCAATGAGTCAGACATGAACCTCGCTCTGGACGCATCTTCCGCACACATGGACCCATTCTTTGCCCAGTCCACAATGGCGATTTTCTGTGATATCTTGGATCCATCTACCGGCGAGCCTTACAACCGTGACCCGCGCGGCACCGCCAAGAAAGCAGAAGCGTATCTGAAGTCTACCGGCCTTGGTGACACTGTTTACGTAGGTCCTGAAGCTGAGTTCTTCGTGTTTGATGACGTGCGTTTCGCAGCTGATCCGTACAATACTGGCTTCAAGCTCGACTGTTCAGAATTGCCATCAAACATGGATGCTGAGTACGAAGCAGGCAATATGGGTCACCGCCCACGCACCAAGGGCGGTTACTTCCCTGTGCCACCAATCGATTCCGGACAAGACTACCGCGGTGAAATGCTGTCAGTGATGTCAGAAATGGGCATTCAGGTTGAAAAGCATCACCACGAAGTGGCTGCTGCTCAGCACGAACTCGGTATCATGTTCGACACACTTTCAACCAACGCTGACAAGATGCAGATCTACAAATACGCAGTACATCAGGTAGCTCATGCGTACGGTAAAACAGCGACATTCATGCCGAAGCCAGTTTATGGGGACAACGGTACCGGCATGCACGTTCACCAGTCGATCTGGAAAGACGGCAAGCCAACATTCGCTGGTAATGAATATGCTGGTTTGTCTGAAAACTGCTTGTACTACATCGGTGGTATCATCAAGCACGCAAAAGCGCTGAACGCCTTTACCAACCCATCAACAAACTCTTACAAGCGTCTTGTTCCGGGTTATGAAGCGCCAGTGCTTCTCGCTTATTCATCTCGCAACCGTTCAGCGTCTTGCCGTATTCCTTTCGGCTCTTCGCCTAAGTCAAAACGTGTTGAGGTTCGCTTCCCTGATCCAACCGCAAACCCATATCTTGCATTTGCTGCGATGTTGATGGCTGGTCTTGATGGTATCAAAAACAAAATCCATCCCGGTGACGCGATGGACAAGGACCTTTACGATCTACCTCCAAGCCAGCTCAAGCGCATCCCGACCGTTTCTGGGTCTTTGCGTGAAGCGCTCGACAGCTTGGCAAAAGACTACAAGTTCCTTTGCGAAGGCGACGTATTCGACAAAGACCAGATCGATGCTTACATCGAACTGAAAATGGAAGAGGTTATCCGCTTTGAGCATACACCTCACCCAGTTGAATTCGACATGTATTATTCTGTATAATTTCCTCCCTATACGGAAGATAGAAAACCCCGGGCATAGCCCGGGGTTTTTTCTTGCGTGATGCAAATTGAAATGATTTTGTTGCGCTCGGAGGAATTTGCATGAGCAAGGTGGATCATACAATCGTCATAGGCGCTGGCATTGTGGGTGTGTCGACAGCTCTCTGGCTTCAGCGCTCAGGCGTAAGGGTCACTTTGGTTGACCGCGAAGGTTTTGCCGCTGGTACATCTTATGGCAATGCAGGCGTACTTGCTGCTTCCGCTGTTGTGCCCGTTACTGTTCCCGGATTATTGAAAAAAGCACCTGGCATGCTGTTTAGCGGCAACGAGCCGCTGTTCTTGCGGTGGTCTTATCTCCCTCAGCTTTTGCCGTTTCTCTTTAAATACCTTTCTTATGCGAATGCCGACGATGTAAAGCGGATTGGCAAAGGATTGGCCGAGGTCATGTATGACACGGTGGACCAACATATGGCACTGGCAAAAGGCACGCCAGCAGAGCGCTTTATCCGTGCAGGTGATTATGTTCATGCGTATGACAACAAACATGGTTTCGAAAAAGATGCGTTTGCATGGCGGCAAAGACGAGACCTTGGCTTCGAAGATGAAGAATTGGATCAAGACGCACTTGCCAATTACGATCCTGAATTGGCTGGTAAGTTTGGATACGCCGTGCGCTGTCCCAATCACGGACAGATAACCGACCCAGGCGAATATGTCGGCGCATTAGGTGGTGTCTTTTTGGATCAGGGCGGTCAATTGGTCGTAGCGGACGTGACCAACATCACCACAGAAAACGGAATTGCAAAAGCGGTAGAGACAAGCGAAGGACAGATTGAAGCGGATCAGGTTGTCATCACTTCAGGTGCTTGGTCGAGCATGCTTTGCGCGAAACTTGGTGCAAAGATACCGATGGAAGCTGAGCGCGGATATCACGTTGAATTTGTCAATGCGAATGTAAGCTTACGTTCCAACACCATGGTTTCGTCCAAAAAATTTGCCATGAACTCCATGGACGGGCGCTTGCGGTGTGCGGGTATCGTGGAATTTGGTGGGTTGGATGCGGGGCCAAGCAAAGCCCCGATCGAGTTGCTTAAACGCAATGCTCACGAGATATTTCCAAATCTCGAATACGATTCAACAAGGGAGTGGTTGGGTCACAGGCCATCGACACCGGACTCCCTTCCTGTTATCGGCGCACTCAAGAATGCTTCAAATGTCTGGGCTGGTTTCGGTCATCAGCATCTTGGTTTGACCGGAGGGCCTAAGACCGGCCGTTGGCTGGCGCAACTGATCACCGGCGAAAAGCCGAATGTTGACATGACCCCTTATGCTCCAGACCGTTTTTAGGAGGACTTCATGCAACAGGCTGCGGATTTTCTTGAAGAAAGCGAAGTCCTGATTAAATTGGTTTCAGAACTTGATGAAGCCCAATTCGACATGCCCACGCAATTCAAAGGGTGGACCATCAACGACATTCTTGTGCATCTACATTTTTGGAACCTGGGTGCGGATCTTTCGCTAAACGATCCTGATGCATTCACCACTATGTTTGATGAATTGTTTGGTGCACTGAAAGCCGGAAAGCTTCGTGATCATGAGAATAGTAAGATCAAAGAGCGGGGCAGGGAACTTCTCAGTCTTTGGTCTGACCTGTCAAAAGATATGGGCAGGCGGTGGCAACATGTCGACCCAAAAACAAGAGTAAAATGGGCAGGCCCCGATATGTCAGTCCGCTCCTCCATGAGTGCCAGACAGATGGAGGTCTGGGCGCATGGCCAGGCAATTTTCGACTTGCTCGGTAAGGACCGACCCGAAGGTGATCGCATCAGGAATATTGTGATGCTGGGTGTAAATGCGTTTGGCTGGAGCCACAAGGTCCACGGTCTGGAGGTGCCTGAAGAAAAGCCGACAATATCCTTGAAGTCTCCTTCTGGCGAGACTTGGGTATATGGTGATGGCGAAGATCGCATCGATGGAAACGCCGTTGAGTTCTGCCAGGTTGTTACCCAAACCAGAAATGTTGCGGATACAGCCTTGAAAGTCACTGGTACTGATGCTTTGCGCTGGATGGAAAATGCGCAATGTTTTGCAGGTCCACCAAATCGACCGCCTGCGCCAGGTAGTCGGTACAAGACAAAAGCATAGCTGATTGACTTTACGAAAGTTTTTTCGGGCCTAGTTTCTTTCACAGACAAAGGAACTAATAATGCTTTTCATCAAACCTTATCTTGCCGGCCTCATTGCGTTTCTGATCATCGACTTTATCTGGCTGAAATATGTGGCTCTTGGATTCTACAAGTCACACATCGGTCATTTGATGACGGATAAGCCAAACCTTGCAATCGCAGGGCTTTTCTATCTTTTTTATGTGGTGGGAGTTGTCATCCTCGCAGTTTATCCTGCGCTGGAAAAACAAAGCTGGACTGTTGCGCTTCTCTACGGCGGGCTCTTGGGTTTGGTAGCCTATGGTACCTACGACATTACCAATCTTGCGACTTTGAAAAACTGGCCGCCAATTGTCACGATTGTAGATATGATCTGGGGGACTGTCCTTACAGCTTCGGTCGCAACGATTTCCTATTTTATTACGGTTGCTTTGCGCTAAGATGCGCCCATGACTTATGAAAGCACGTTTTTTAAAACCGAAATTGATAATCATGTAGCTCACATGATCATGAGCAAAGGTGACAAGGCCAATGCCATGTCCCCTGATTTTTGGAAGGATCTTCCGAGAATTGTTGATGACATGGGCAAGAATACCGAAATCCGCGCTCTTGTGATTTCCGGCGAAGGCAGACACTTCACCGGCGGAATGGATCTAGCGTCTTTTGAACCTATCATGGGGCTGATTGCCAATGAGCCCGGTCGCGCTGCATTTGCGCTTAGGGAAAATCTTTTGGAGTTGCAAGATACGTTTAACGCTCTTGAGCGCGCACGATTTCCTGTCATAACAGCAATTCACGGGGCGTGTCTGGGTGGCGGCATAGATTTCATTACCGCAGCAGATATCAGACTTGCGTCAGAAGATGCTTACTTCGGCGTTGAGGAAATCCACATTGGCATGGCAGCGGATGTGGGAACGTTGCAGCGTCTGCCAAAGCTGATTGCTCCGGGCATCGCCAAAGAGTTGGCCTACACTGGCCGCAGGTTCTCGGCTCAAGAGGCATTAGGTTGGGGACTAATAAATTCCATCCATGAAAATCAAGAAGCGGTTGTTGCGGCCGCGTTGCAACTCGCACACGAAATAGCCCAGAAATCACCCTTGGCCATATCTGGCATTAAGCAGTCGCTGAACTATGCCCGTGATCACTCTGTAGCGGACAGTCTTGACCAAATTGCAACGTGGAATGCGGGCATGCTCAGACCAGAGGATTTGCAGAAGGCAATCAAGGCAAAGATGGCCAAGCAGGAAGCTGTTTTTGCTTCGTTGTTGGACATGTCGGCTTAGGGCATCGTTTTGAGTAAGATCCGCCAAGTTGATAGTGACACGCTCAAAAACGTCTATAGCAAGAACCGCACGGTCGAAGACCAACGTGAGATTTATCGAAAATGGGCTGAAACCTATGACGCTGAAACTACCGGCGATTTTGGTTGGATGGGCTTCAAGCCGGCCGCAGAGGCATTTGCCCAAAGGGTTTCTGATCGTACCAATCGGGTGATGGATGCGGGCTGCGGCACGGGCCTCTCGGGCATGGCGCTTGCCGAACATGGGTATTCAAACATTCATGGCCGAGACCTGTCTCCAGAAATGCTGGCGGTTGCAAACAAGACAGGTGTTTATGCATCTCTGGAGGAAGCCGACTTGACTGTGCCATTGGATGAAGAACCATTCGATGCGGTTTTTGCATGTGGAGTATTCGGTTATGGACCGCCCCACGCAGAGCATATTCCTCATCTGATCGACATTACCAAGCCGGGTGGCAAGATCATACTGACCGTCAATGGAAATGGCTGGCTGGATATGGATTGGGAAAACCGGCTTTCAGCTGTGGTCGATCAGCACGCTCTTGAACTCAAAGAGCTTCTGGATATCGAATACCTGGAAAAGGAGCAGATCGGCGGCAAGCTTTTGGTTTTTAAGGCCTGATCTTCCCCGCATCCACACCCCAAGTGTCAGTTAATGCAAATCCGCTTTTGAAGGGGTCGCTCGGATCAAATCCTATCTGATGCATGCCGTAAATCCAACCTCTGCCTGTAATCTCCGGGAGAACGGCTTGCTTGTTTCCAATCATTGTTGTGCCCGCGTGTCTGACCTTGAATTGACTATCGATTGTGGAACGCGAAAAATAGACGTCTCCTTCGCTTATTTCGCCGCGCTCAACCCGTGTCGCCAGATTGGCAGAATTGCCAGTGCCACAAGGCGAGCGATCGAGACGTCCCGGCCACATCGTCGTAGCAGTTCGGACCGTGCCATCATCTTCGTTCTGCCGAAACATGACATACGCAATGCCGTGAATGTCCGGATTTTCGGGATGAGTCACCGAAAGCTGTTTATTCAGGATTTCTTTCAGAGCCATGCCGGCATCAGAGAGTTGTCGTGCTTGTGCCGGTTCGATTTTCATCCCCAATCGCTCAGCATCAATAATCGCATAGAATACGCCGCCAAATGCGATATCAGCATTAATTCTGCCCCATTGCCCGGTCTCTATTGTACAATCCAATTGCTCGACAAATGAGGCCGGCATTGAAAGGGTCACGCTCACACATTTGCCTTCTTCGCACTGGGCTTTTGCTACTACGAGCCCAGCAGCGGTCTCCAGACGAACAAGAATTTCGCCTTCCTGCATCTCGATTATGCCCGTTTCCAGTAAGACCGTCGTTGCACAAATCGCATTTGAGCCAGACATGGCATGCGCTTGATCCGGCTGTAGAATAACAATGCCAGCATCATTCTCTGGATCCTCTGGAGCAAAAAGCAAAATGACAGAACCCGCTGCCGCACCTCGAGGCTCTAGACACAAGCTATGCCTTAAGTCCTGTTCGTTCAGGAGATAACGGAATTTTTCCTGCAACGTCTTTCCGGGTATTTTCGGTTGTCCACCAGTAACCACACGCCCGATCTCTCCCTCAGCATGTGCTTCAACCAGTTGAAGTGTACGATCCCAGCGCATGAAAACTCCCTTTTAAACCAAGACAGTATTGTCTTTGAAAACCTGGAAAACAACGTCTTTAAAGAGAGTTATTGCGGTTGGCGGACAGGTTGCCTACCAATTCCGACGTTTTTGGAATTTTGTTCTTTAATGTAGTCCTTTTTAGAAATCGCATCCTTTGAAAAATCCAATTTTGAAGCGCATATTGGAACAAATTGTCAATTCAGCTTCGAAAAGGTAGCGCCGATGCGCCATTTTCCAATTTTCTTGAAGGTTCAGAATAAACGCATCCTTGTCGCTGGCGGTGGCGAAACCGCGATTGCGAAACTGCGTCTCCTTTTGAAAACGGAAGCGGAAATTGTTGTATTTGCCGAACATCCTGAAGCACAAGTTCTCGAGTGGGCTGACGAGGGCCTGATCACCCTTCTAAAGCGAGACATTCGCGCGGATGATTTTTATAACGTTGCCATGGTCTATGGGGCTGAAGACGATGATGAGCGCGATCAAATGACAGCTACTATGGGGCGCATGGCTGGAGTACTTTCAAATATTGTTGATAATCTTCAGGACAGCCAATTCATTACACCTGCGATTGTTGACCGTGATCCTGTAACCGTTGCAATTGGAACTGAAGGCACAGCGCCGGTAGTTGCAAGGAAAATCAAATCCGACATTGAAAAGAGCTTGCCGTCTGAACTGGGAATTCTCGCAAGAATTGGCGAAGCGTTTCGACCCAATGCAATGCAATTACCTGCGGGAAGTGCCCGAAGAAATTTCTGGTCGCGGTTTTTCTTTGAACGCGGTGCTAACGCCTTGAAGCAGGGCGGTGAAGAAGCAGTCAAAGATACCCTCGAAGCCCTTTTGGATGAGAGCTTGAATGAGCAGCGTGACGAGGGCCAGGTGTTCTTTGTCGGTGCAGGGCCTGGCGATCCAGACCTTTTGACACGCAAAGCATTGAAAGTTCTGCATGAGGCAGATGTTGTCATTCACGACCGCTTGGTTTCGTCTCAAATCCTCGAGCTTGCCCGCCGTGAAGCAGACATCATTCAGACAGGCAAAAAAGGGTTCGGACCGTCTTGGAAGCAGAACGACATCAATACGCTGATGGTAGAGCATGCCTCGCAAGGAGCAATGGTTGTGCGCCTCAAGTCCGGTGATCCCGCTGTCTTCGGTCGACTGGACGAAGAAATGGATGCCCTCGACGATGCCGGGGTTCGGTTTGAAATAATACCTGGCATCACAACGGCTTCTGCTGCTGCTGCACAACTCAATGTTTCCCTTACAAAAAGGAAGCGGAATTCGGCACTGCGGATCATGACAGCGCACGATATCAAGGGATTTGCCGAGCATGATTGGCATGACCTTGCGCGTAATGGCGCGGTGGCTGCGATTTACATGGGCCTCAAACAGGCACATTTTTTATCAGGTCGCCTTTTGATGCATGGTGCTGCGCCTGATATTCCGGTCACAATCATGGAAAATGTTTCAAGGTCGGATCAGAGAATATCGGTTTCAACACTAGGTTCACTCGCCAAGGATGCGGAAGTGGCTGGTGATACCGGGCCTGTCATTTTAATGCTGGGCCTTGAACCGCGTGAAGCCGCCAAGCAGGCGGTATTTAACGCTAATGAAATTGCAAATCTGGGATCATTTCACTGATGGCTAGAGCATTTACCCCAAAAGTTGTGACCGCAAATGCCCTTCTGGAAGGCGATGTCATATATATGAAACCAAATGGCGAATGGTCACGCCTGCATTCGGAGGCAAAGCTCTTCGAAGATGAAACAGAGGCCAATGATGCACTGGCACATGCCAGCGAACAGGCAAGCTTGTTGGTCGGCGCATATCTTGCAGATGCAGTAAAACGCAAAGACGGCAAACCCGAACCGGTTCATTTCCGTGAAGTATTCAGGACAAAAGGTCCCTCCAATTATCCCGACCACGGCAAACAGGCGGAGCTATAAACATGTACGAATACAATCAGTTTGATCGTGATTTTGTCGAAAATCGTAACAAGCAATTCCGCGCGCAAGTCGAGCGCCGTCTTGATGGTTCGCTTACCGAGGATGAATTCAAGCCCTTGCGCTTGATGAATGGTCTTTATCTGCAGTTGCATGCCTATATGCTGCGCGTGGCAATACCCTATGGCACGCTGAATAGCAGAAAGATGCGCCAGCTCGCTTATCTCGCGGACAAATGGGACAAGGGATACGGTCACTTCACCACACGTCAGAACATTCAGTATAACTGGCCTAAGCTGAAAGACGTTCCAGACATGCTGGATGCGCTTGGCGAAGTAGAAATGCACGCAATCCAGACCTCTGGAAATTGTATCCGAAACGTGACCGCGGATCATTTTGCAGGAGCTGCTGCCGACGAAATAGAAGATCCACGCCCAACCGCAGAATTGCTTCGCCAATGGTCCACAGATCATCCGGAATTCCAGTTTCTGCCGCGAAAGTTCAAGATTGCGATAACAGGTGCCCCTAATGACAGGGCCGTGGTGAAGGCACATGACATCGGCATTCAGATGAACCGCAACGAAGCTGGCGAACCAGGGTACAGGATCATTGTAGGGGGCGGACTTGGCCGTACGCCGATGATCGGAAAGACAGTTCGTGAGTTTCTGCCTAAGGAGGATTTGCTTCCTTACCTTGAAGCAATTTTGCAAGTCTACAATCTGAACGGTCGCCGAGACAACAAATACAAGGCTCGGATCAAAATTCTGGTTCATGAAACCGGCGTTGAAGAAATCACTTCCATGATCGAAGAAGTGTTTGAGAAACAAAAGTCCCTCCACCAGGCGCCGCCGGCTGAAATGATTGAAGCCATCGAAGCGCAATTCCTGCCTCCGGAATTTGATACCCGGCCGATCGATGAAGACAAGCTGAGCAAGATCATTGCTGCAGACCCGTTGTTACGTTCATTTGTTGAAACGAACACCGACCTGCATCGTGAAGATACCCATACAATTGTGACAATCTCACTCAAGCCAATTGGTGGCACACCAGGTGATGCTACTGGCGATCAGATGCGTGTTATGGCCAATCTCGCTGAGGCATATGGTTATGACGAACTGCGCATCAGCCATGAGCAGAATGTAATCTTGCCACATGTACGCAGAGATGATTTACCCGAGATATTCAAAGTCCTCAAAGATGCTGGTTTGGCAACGGCCAATGTCGGATTGCTCTCTGACATTATTGCTTGCCCCGGAATGGATTATTGCGCACTGGCTACCGCACGCTCGATTCCGGTCGCACAGGAACTCTCAAACGCTTTTGAAGATCTGAAGCGGCAAAAAGATATTGGCCCTCTCAAGATCAAGATTTCTGGCTGTATCAATGCATGCGGTCACCATCATGTGGGCCATATTGGAATTCTTGGCCTCGATAAGGCTGGCGTGGAGAGCTATCAGATCACCCTTGGTGGAGATGGCACGGAAACGGCTGCGATTGGGGAACGAACTGGCCCGGGATTTTCCTATGAAGAAATCGTTCCGGCGATTGGGCGCATTATCGATCGCTATCTTGAATTGCGCGAAGATGGTAGTGAGACGTTTCTCGAAGCCTATCGCAGGGTGGGAGCGGATCCGTTTAAAGACGCGCTCTACTCGAGCGAAGCCGAGAATGCGTAAGGAATTTTATGATGTCTATACTTGTACGTGACAATGGTTTTGCCGAAGATCGCTGGGAAGCCGAAGGTGGTTTGTTCATTGATCTTGAAAAATTCGGACAGGATGTTGCCGAAAAAGTTTCTGAAAACACATGCGTTGATATTCCAAACGATGTCCATATTGATAGCCTGAAAGGGCTGTTTGAAAATGCGGCGATGATACGGATCCCGTTTCCGTCTTTTGCTGATGGCCGCGGATTCAGCTTGGCAAAACAGCTACGTCAACACGGGTATGAGGGAACTTTGCGAGCTGTGGGACACGTAATCGCCGATCAGTACGGTTTCGCACGCAGCTGTGGTTTTGATGAAGTAGAGATTGATAACGATCTGGCGGCTCGTCAACCTGAAGATCAATGGCTTGCGCGCTTGCCGCAAGACGACTTGTCTTATCAAAACAAGTGGCTGGTAGAGCGCGAAGGCCGTAACTTCTAAAGTGTAATACGCTCTTTACACGAAACTTTTGAACCAGAATTTACACCGTGATAAAGGTGAAGAAACATGAATGATATGAGTGAAGCAAAACAAGCAATGGAAGCAATTGAACGTCACCCGGATGCGCAGGAAGTAATGGCTGTGCAGCATTATACTGATCGCCTCTTTTCTTTTCGTGTCACAAGACCCCAATCGTTAAGGTTTCGCTCTGGTGAATTTGTCATGATCGGGTTGCTTCAGGAAAACGGAAAACCTCTGTTGCGGGCTTACTCGATTGCCTCCCCGTCTTGGGATGACGAGTTGGAATTCTATTCAATCAAGGTTCCGGATGGTCCGCTGACTTCCAAACTGCAAAACATCAAGGTCGGCGATGATATTATACTCCGACCAAAACCGGTCGGTACGTTGGTGTTGGACGCGCTCATTCCGGGCAAACGGCTTTTCATGCTGTCAACAGGAACTGGTTTTGCACCATTCGCCTCCTTGGTACGTGATCCTGAAACCTATGAGAAATTTGATGAGGTGGTCGTTACCCACACTTGCCGTGATGTTGCAGAACTCGACTACAGCAAGCAATTGATAGGTTCATTGGCGGAAGATCCGCTTATAGGTGAGTTTGTAGAGGGCAAGTTGAAATATTACCCGACAACCACCCGCGAGCAATCTGAAAACATGGGCCGGATTACTGACAACATTAATTCTGGGAAGGTGTTCGACGACCTTGGTATTGATGCACTTGATCCTGAAACTGACCGCGTAATGCTTTGTGGTTCCATGGCCTTTAATACGGATGTTCGTGAAATACTCGAAGCAAAAGGTTTTGAGGAGGGTGCGAACTCCAAGCCTGCAACCTTTGTTCTGGAAAAAGCATTTGTGGGCGAATAAATGCCCATGAGATAGTGACTTAACAGTCGCTTTTATGCCATTAGTTGTCGTGCCAATCCTCCCCTAAAAAGGCACGACAAAATGAATACGAATGCGCACGGGTTAGATACGAACCCGGATAAAGATTTTCCACTTAAAGAAGACATTAGGTTCCTCGGAAGACTGCTAGGCGACACGGTCAGGGAACAGCAAGGCAATGATGTTTTTGAGCTTGTAGAGACGATACGAAAAAAATCGATTTCTTTCCTTCGCGATGATGATCAACAGGCTAAGAAAGAGCTTGAAGATCTCTTAGAGAATCTGTCGCCGCAACATGCAGTCGACGTGGTTAGGGCATTCGGATATTTTTCTCATCTTGCCAACATGGCAGAGGACCAGCATCATATTCGGCGTTCACGCCATCACGAGTTGAACAATTCGCCACTGCGCAATGGTAGTATTGAGTTGGCAATTGAGCGTGTAGTGAAAGAAGGCGCATCCAAGGAAAGCCTTGTTGAGTTCTTTAACGATTCAAACCTGCGTGCTGTTCTGACTGCACATCCGACGGAAGTGCGTCGGCAATCCACCATGGCGCGTGAAATCGCAATGGCTGAGTTGCTGTCAAAGCGGGATCGTGGGGAATGGACTGATGAAGAACTTCAAGACATTGATGACAAGCTGAAGCGTGCGGTTCTAATTCTTTGGCAAACGAATCTCCTGCGCCAAACTAAGTTGAATGTTTTGGACGAAGTTTCCAATGGCATGGCCTATTACGATCATACCTTTTTCAAGGAGTTGCCGAAGCTTTACAATCAGATGGAAAGCCTCTTGGCAGGTATTGATGATGGTGAGGAACCAACCATAAAATCCTTCTTCAAAATAGGTGCATGGATTGGTGGTGACCGTGATGGCAATCCGTTTGTAAATGCGGATGTGATGGAAGCAGCAATCCAGAGGCAAAGTGCAAAAGCACTGGAGTTTTACCTGGAACAACTCCACAAGCTTGGTGGTGAACTTTCTCTCTCAACGCGTATCATTGTCGTTTCAAAGGAATTGGAAAATCTCGCTGGAATATCGGGCGATACTTCGCCGCATCGGGATACGGAACCGTACCGCCGGGCTATTTCCGGTATGTATGCGCGGCTAGCGGCGACACTGAAAAAAATTGATAAAACAAAGTCAGCCCGCCGACCTGTTTCAAAAGCCAAGCCATACGAAAACTCGGGTGAGTTGATCGCAGATCTGGATGTCATCCGCGATTCATTGCTGGAAAATGGATCAGAGTTTTTGACAAGAGGTAGGTTGAGGCATTTGCGTCGTGCAGTAGATTGCTTTGGTTTCTATCTCGCCAGTCTCGATATGCGACAAAACTCCGATGTGCATGAGCGCTTAGTTCATGAGCTCTATGAAGCTGCGGAGCAGGGTACAAATTACTCTGATTTGGATGAGGAAGCTCGTATCAGCTTGTTGTCGAAAGAGCTTTCTGTGGGACGACCGTTGTTACGACAGGACGTTACCTATTCCGAAGAAGGTGAAAAAGAGCTTGGCATTTTTCGGATGGCTCGGAAAATCAAGGCGCGCTTTGGTGAGGCCGCAATCCGAAATTCGATTATCTCTAACACACAAAGTGCTTCAGACCTGCTCGAGCTCGCGGTCATCATGAAACAAACTGGACTGGTTTCTCCGGAAGGTGAAACCACCATGCATCTGATACCGCTCTTTGAGACGATTGGGGACCTTCGTGCCTGTCCTGAAATCATGGATCGGCTGCTGTCTATTCCTGAATACCGACGCCTCGTCGATGTTATGGGCGGTACTCAGGAAATCATGCTGGGTTACTCTGATTCCAACAAGGATGGTGGATACATCACCTCTGGCTGGGAACTTTACAAGGCTGAGATCAAGCTGATCGAATTATTCAAGAAGCACGGTGTTCGACTGCGCCTATTCCATGGCCGGGGTGGAACGGTAGGCCGTGGCGGAGGGCCAAGCTATGACGCGATCCTTGCCCAACCCAATGGTGCAGTAAACGGACATTTGCGGTTGACCGAGCAAGGTGAAATTATCTCTTCCAAATACACAAATCCTGAACTTGGTCGACGCAATCTGGAAATTCTGGCTGCGGCCACGCTGGAAGCATCCTTGTTACAAAAAGCACGGCCGGAACCGGATGACGCGTTCCTGGGTGTGATGGACCAGATTTCGCAATCGGCGTTTGAAACTTATCGCGGCCTCATTTATGAGACACCCAACTTTGTTGACTACTTCTGGAATTCAACAGTTATCAATGAGATTGCGAGCCTGAATATTGGATCGCGCCCAGCGTCGCGAAAAACCACGCGGGCGGTTGAAAACCTGCGTGCGATTCCATGGGTTTTCAGTTGGTCACAATGCAGGTTGATGGTTCCAGGCTGGTTCGGCTTCGGGTCTGCTGTGAAAGCCTACCTTGATGCCAATGGCGAAACTGGAGAGAAGCTCCTACATCGCATGTTTGCAGAGTGGCAATTTTTTCAGGCGCAGATGTCCAACCTCGACATGGTTCTTTCAAAAACCAATATCGCAATTGGCCGAAGATATGCTGATCTGGTTCCGGATAAAGAACTTGCGGATGGAATCTTTGAACGGATTGAAGCAGAGTGGCATCTGACCGTCGAAATGTTGTTTAAGATCACAGGTCAGAAAAACCTGCTTGAATCAAACCCGCTTCTTGATCGGTCGATCAAAAACCGCTTCCCCTATCTCGATCCAATCAATCACCTTCAGGTTGAACTGCTGCGGAAATACCGCGAAGAGGGTGATGACGAAGATGGGAAAATCCTCAGAGGTATTCAGCTTTCCATCAATGGTATTGCAGCAGGTTTGCGAAACAGCGGCTGACGCTTTCAGATAAGGCGTCGGTTTCAGGACTTGCATGTCGCGTTATCTTTCGACATGAGAACGCAGTTCAAAGGGAATTTTATGTCGAGACAAAACAAGATCCTGCTGGGTATTGATACAGGCGGCACATATACCGATGCGGTTCTTTTCAGCCGTGCGAAAGGGGTTCTGGCAAAGGCCAAGTCGCTCACGACAAAGCATGACCTTGCAATCGGAATTTCAGGTGCGGTTGATGCAGTGCTGGATCAGTTCACCAGCGCTGCTAGTGAGATTGCGCTTGTTTCGATCTCGACCACCTTGGCAACGAACGCTCTTGTCGAAGGCAAGGGCGGGTCGATTGGCCTAGTCATGATTGGCTTTGAAGAAACCGACATGGAAAAGTCCGGGCTTCGAGAAGCACTCGGTGGTGATCCGGTGGTGTTTCTCCCCGGTGGACATGACGTTCAGGGCAATGAGCGGCCTTTGGATATATCTCCACTCGAAGCATTCCTTGCGGATCACGCTGAGAAGGTCTCCGGTTTTGCGATTGCAGGCTATTTCGCAGTTCGCAATGCTTCGCATGAGCTTAAAGTGAAGGATTATCTAACCGAAAAGACTGGTCTTGCATCCACATGTAGTCACGAACTTTCCTCCAAGCTTGGTGGGCCAAAAAGGGCACTGACAACGGTGTTGAATGCCCGGCTTATTCCGGTAATTCAGGATCTTATTCATGCCACCCAGCAGCATTTACTGGCTTGCAGTATTCATGCTCCTTTGATGGTGGTCAGAGGTGATGGTGCTTTGGTGAGCGCAGAGTTTGCCCTTAACCGTCCAATTGAAACCATTCTATCAGGGCCTGCTGCGAGTTTGATCGGTGCCAAGTCACTCTTGGGAGCCACAGATGCAATTGTTTCTGACATTGGCGGTACGACGACAGACGTAGCAATTCTCGACAAGGGCTGGCCTAGGGTTGAACCCAATGGTGCGAGTGTGGGCGGGTTCACGACCATGGTGGAAGCCGTGGCAATGCATACATTTGGCCTGGGCGGAGATTCGACGGTTCAACTGGATGATCAGCAGGGTTTGGGCTTGAAACTGGGCCCACGGCGGCAGGTTCCAATCAGTTTGTTGGCACAAGAGTTTCCTGATCTCGTTGTTAAGGAGCTGGATCGCCAACTCGGAATGGAAACAGTAAGCCCGTTGTCGGCGAGCTTTGCGTGGAAGTCTGTTGCCGATAACTCGAGCCTACCGAACCTGAAAGCAACGGAACAGAAATTGTTTGTCCGAATGACCGCTGAACCACAAGCACTTGATACGCTGCTTAAAGGGTCTTCTGAGGCAGGTACACTCAATCGCTTGGTATCACGCGGTCTGGTTCAAGTTGCTGGCGTCACACCATCGGATGCGATGCATGTGCTGGGCTTGCAAGATAACTGGAATGCTGAAGCAGCAGCAAAGGCTGTGCAGATCTTCCAAAAGCAGAAGGACCGGTTTGGAAACTTTGTAGCTAGCTCATCAGAGCATCTCTGCGGGTTGATCAAGGATCAACTGACACGTCAGAGTGCGGATGTGATCATTGAAACGTGCATGAAAGAAAATGATGTAACCATCGGACCCGGCGCTGCTGCCCTGATCGACAGGGCACTTGAGGGTAAACCCGGATTCGTGAAATTCAATCTCACTTTGGACAGGCCTCTGGTAGGTTTGGGCGCTTCCGCACACAATTATTATCCGGCAATCGGAGGGAGGCTTTCAAGCAAATGTCACGTTCCGGAACATGCAGATGTTGCGAATGCTCTTGGCGCGGTTGCGGGCGAGGTTCGCATTCAGCGTTCGCTGACCGTGACAAGCAGTGATGGCGGAAGTTCTTTCCAGATTTTGCTGGAAAGCGGTCCTGAGGTTCACATTGATGAAGAGAAAGCACTCATGGCTGCTGAATCTCATCTACTTGAACTTGTTTCCAAACTTGTTTCAGACGCAGGCGCAGAAAATCCGGTTTACGAAACGAACACGGATATCCATGCTGCGGAAATTGAGGGGAGCCGTCACTTTGTCCAAGCGGATATTACGGTTTCAGCAACGGGTCTGCCAAAGCTGGAAAACGCATGATTGTGCTTTCCTTTTCTGCAAATTGATTCCATATTTCATCCGTTCTCAGGGCGGGGTGAAATTCCCCACCGGCGGTAGGTACCTAGTACAAGCCCGCGAGCGCCTTCAGGCGATGGTTTGAAGGGTCAAGCAGATCAGGTCAAATTCCTGAGCCGACGGTTATAGTCCGGATGAAAGAGAGACGCGATAGCAGGCTACATAGTCTGTACGCGTGTAATCGCCTTGGGTGACGTGTCTGTTACAGAAAAGGAGATTACGATGGCACACACCCGATATGCATTTGTAAAAGCTAACTGGCATTCTGACATTGTTGATCAGGCATTGGTTGGATTTACTGAAATTATTCCCGAAGAGCAGGTTGATGTGTTTGATGTTCCCGGTGCGTTTGAGTTGCCACTGGCGGCAAAAAAGCTCGCAAAAACAGGAAACTATACCGCAGTAGCAGCTGCCGCGTTTGTTGTTGATGGTGGTATTTACCGGCATGAATTTGTTGCGGGTGCGGTGGTAGACGGTTTGATGCAGGTCGGTCTGGAAACTGAAATCCCAATCCTCTCGGTCTCTCTTACACCGCACAATTATCAGGAAACCGATCATCACAACGAGATTTACCGCGCGCACTTTATCGAGAAAGGGCGCGAGGCTGCACGTGCTGCACTTGGGGTCACGAAATCTCTGGAACTGGTGGCTTAACCTATCAGTTCCCGGATTGCATCGGCGACAAGTTCTCCGTGGGTATGGAGTATCCAATGGTCGGCATTCTCAACCTCAACACGGCGCAAATCATCGCAAAAAACGTCAAGGTTCTGCTGCGTTGCAGGTAGCAGAGCCTGATCGCCTAAACCCCAAACAAGCGTGTGCGGCATGGTTACTCGGAACTGGTCGGGCCCGACATCGTAAAGCGGCGCATCCGGTATGTCAGCGCCTTCTTTTGGGACTACGATCGGCGATGAATTGTACCAGTGCAACATGGCGGCCATGCGGTCTTCATCGCTCCATGCCTGCCGATAACGTTGTTTCATTGGCTCGTCCAGCCAGGGTGAAAGAGAAAACTTTTCAAACATGGAAAAGGTTTTCACGAAGTCGTTGGCACACATGTGAGGTGCGGCGTCTGCCTGCCGCAGAATATGAAAGTACGCGCTCGCCTTTGCCTGTGCTGGATTGTCAATCATTGCCTTTTGAAAACAAGCTGGATGCACCCCGTTTGCGATCAGTAAATGATCAACCTTTTCCGGAAAATTGATAGCAAGAGCATAAGCGATGGAAGCGCCCCAATCGTGACCGGCAAGAGAAAACGTCCTGTCGCCCAAAACTGCTGATGTCAGATTGAGCATGTCCTTAACCAACAGTCGCGCTTTGTAATTGTCAGCCCCTGTCGGCGCATCGCTCTTGTTGTACCCACGCTGATCAGGAACGAGGATTAGATACTCATCTCCCAGAGCTTGCATAACAGATTCCCAGGCGAGCCAGAACTCCGGAAAGCCATGCAGCATCAAGATAGGTTTTCTGCTATCTTTGAGCGGGGCCCCTTCATAGGGCATGCCATTGTGAACAAGATGCAAGCGGACATCACAGCAATTGATGAAATCTGATCTGAAACCGGTTGGAAGTGTATCTGTCATATTCACAGATTACTTGCGATTGATCAGCTGTCCAGCTTGTTTCTCTGAATCTGAAGCGTTGGATAATCTTTATTGTTGGACTGGCTGAGATCGTTTGTCACAGCTTCTTGCCAGCGATGTCCAATTACACCGCCACGGCTGGTTTCAGAAATCACATTGTCGGTGATTGATGCTGTTCCAATACCTTCAACAACGCTGACGTAGAAGCCGGTTTTGGTCTTTCGAACCACATTATTACTGGCGACCACATTCTGAAGATAAGGTCCCCAACCGAGCAACATTCCAAAACGTTTGGTGTTCTCAACCACATTGCCGGTAATCGCAATATCTGCTTCTGCCAGGATGCCAATCCCGAAAATATGCTGGTCATCCGCATAAGGGACTGACTCATGAATGTTGCGAACCAGATTATTCGCGCAAATGCTTAAACGCCCGCCATGATCGAGGTTCGCAATCGAGATGCCGCGGGCGGCACCATCAACTATATTACCCGTGATGTTTGCACCCTGAAACGCGAACTCGGAATAAATCGACGTTTCGCCAGCGCGAAGACAGGTATTGTTGGTAATCTGGATATTGCTGCAGGAATTAGACCGGACAGTTGAAAATGCACAATCTGAGATATGATTGTCGGTGATCATGATTCCGTCACACTGGTAGGAATTGATCCCGTTTCCGTGCTGTCCGGTTCCTCCCTTTATGGAAGCAATACGGCGGACACGATTGTTGGCAATAATGGTGTTGTCTTCACCCCGTTCCCAGCGATAGGCAAGAATGCCAGCGTTCGCACAATCCTGAACCGTATTGTGAGATATCGTCAGTCCGGTGTTGGCCATCGACATAATTCCGCCAAAACCCAGCGCATTTTCTACCTGGTTTGAGCTGACTATTCCTTCCGATCTATCAATGATCAATCCATAGGCCGAAGCATTGGTTAAGTGACAATGCTCAATGGTGACTGATTTTGCGTTCGAAATCCGGACATTGCCATCAGCATACTCCTTCACCGGACGCAGGCGCCCGTCAAATGTAAGTCCTCGAAGATCAACGACCTCGCTGTTTTCAGCATATAGAAAATGATCTCCGCCCAGGAACTGAAGGGTTGTTGCACCCTTCACACCGTAGAGACGTGTGTTGCGTGGCAGGGTCAGGTTGGAGACAATGTATTGTCCCGGTTCAAGAAAAACCGGCTGGTTTTCAAGAGAAGCTTTCTCAAGCAGTTTTTGAAGCTTCAAACCTTGATCTTCTGCTGCGCCTGGTCGGACGCCGTGTTCAAAGGCCCGCCATCCTCCGGTGAATCCAAGAGCTGGCGAAGTGGTTGATATCGCTGCGATTGCGCCGAGACCGGAGACAAATTTGCGGCGACTGATCATGTTGAAGCACTCCTGTTTTACACAAATAAGCAGTTTTCATGCCATTTTGGCCAAATCATCCTTTGCGCTCGCATCCGGTTGGCAATATGAAAGAAATAACAAAACGCCGTAAGGGAACCTGTTTATGCTGAAAGACGATGCAATCTATCTTGGAACCAGCCGGAAGAATGATGACAGCAACAACAAGGCTGAATATCTGAATCTGAAACTCGCCAACCGGCATGGCCTGATTACCGGAGCAACCGGTACGGGTAAAACGGTTTCACTTCAGATACTGACGGAAGGGTTCTCCAACGCTGGTGTTCCAGTGTTTTGCGCCGATGTAAAAGGTGACTTGTCGGGTTTGGCTGCAAAAGGCGAAGCCAAGGATTTTCTTGCAAAGAGAGCCGAAACCATTGGTCTTGAGGATTATCAGTTCCAGGAATTTCCGGTCATTTTCTGGGATCTGTTCGGTCAGCAGGGACATCAGGTTCGCACGACAATTTCTGAAATGGGACCTTTGCTTCTCGCTCGTCTGCTTGATCTAAATGAGACCCAGGAAGGTGTGCTGAATGTTGCCTTCAAGCTTGCAGATGATGAGGGCATGCTTCTGCTGGACCTTAAAGATTTGCGGGCACTGCTGATTTCGATGGGTGAACGTTCAAAAGAACTCACATCAACTTATGGCTATGTTTCCAAGCCGTCCATCGGTGCAATTCAAAGGCAATTGTTGGTATTGGAGCAGCAGGGTGGAGAAGGCTTCTTCGCCGAGCCTGCTTTGCAAATCATGGATATCATGCGCACAACACGCGATGGTCGTGGCGCAGTCAGCATCCTTGCGGCAGACAAGCTTATGCAATCGCCCAGGCTATACGCAACCTTCCTGCTTTGGTTGCTCTCCGAGCTGTTTGAAGAATTGCCGGAAGTTGGCGACATGGATCGCCCGAAATTGGTCTTCTTCTTTGATGAGGCGCATTTGCTGTTTGACGAAGCGCCGAAGGTATTGGTCGAGAAAGTCGAGCAGGTCGTAAAACTGATCCGATCAAAAGGCGTTGGGGTTTATTTTGTCACTCAAAACCCGGTCGATATTCCCGATAGCGTACTCTCTCAGTTGGGTAACCGCGTCCAACATGCCTTGCGTGCGTTTACACCAAAAGAGCAGAAAGCGGTTCGTGTGGCTGCTGATACGTTCCGACCCAATCCTGAATTTTCTGCAAAGGATGTCATCATGGAAATGGGCGTTGGTGAGGCGCTGGTTTCGACATTGATGAAAAAAGGCGTGCCTTCAATCGTGCAGCGCACTCTCATTCGCCCGCCTGCTTCACGACTCGGTCCCCTCACCAAAAAAGAGCGGCAGGATGTAATCAACATGAGCCCGGTCGGTGAGCAGTACAACAAGACCATTGATCGTGAATCAGCCTATGAGATGTTGAAAAAGGCTGCAGAAAAAGCTGCCAAACGCGAGGAAGAACAACGCGAACGCGAGGATGAAGAACGCGAAACTCGAGGTCGAACAAAGGGAAGATCCCGTTCCGGCTTCCAATTGCCGGATTTTGATCGCGATGATCGCCCATCGAAACGCTCACGTAGGAAGTCGAGTTCGAGGCGTAAAAGAGGTTCGCGGGGTCGCCAGAGCGTGACGGAAGCAGCTGTGAAGTCTTTAACCCGTTCCCTTGCAAGCGGGCTTGGTCGAGCGTTGGTCCGCGGCATTCTGGGGAGTTTGAAAAAGGGCTTCTAACGACGTGGGCTGACTTTTACTTAGCCAGATATACTTCAGTACCAACCAAACCCTCCGGTACGGGTACGTCCGTCGCATCATAGTCAGAATTCAAATACAGGGTGGGTCCTTCAGCCAATTCGATTGCTCGAGCGATGATGGCCGTATACGCAGCTTGGTCTGCAATTGGTCCTTCAGAGTCGATCTTCAGGGTGCCATTAGGCAAATATATTGTCCCCAAAAGAACTCGCGCGTTATCGCTGGTGATTTGGTGTTTCTCTACCTTCGACGCTGCCCGATCTTCAAAGATGAGCATACCTGCCATGGGACCTGATTTGGGTGCAGTCAAATCAATCGTTGTTTTCTTTTTAAAGAGAAGTTTTGCTTTGTCGCCCGCAAGGTAAAAGCCCACATTGCTCCCTTTGAAGATTGCGTTGTCTGTTACCTCAAGTTTGCTGCCGTTGATAACGTAGATTCCAGGGCGCAGGGTCACTTCTGCGGTGCCTCTTACTTTTAATCCGTCGCAATACGTTCCGGGATAAAGGGTGTGAAACCCGCTTTTAACTTCAAACTTGGAATAATCACACCCACCAACAGGCGGTGGTTGTCTGCTTAAAAGTGGATCGGCGACTGTTGGACAATCTGTGACTGGCTGCGGTGCAAAAGAGGCTTGTTTTGCGCTTTTTACACCCCCAGCAGAGCAGGTGATGCCGGAAATAATACTTGCATCATCATCTACCCGGATCGCCTGTTTGTCTATGGAATTGGCATAGACTCCACATTCTTGAGCCTCAAGTTTGGCCCGTTTGGTCAGATGAATGGTCTTGTTTTTTTGTTCTTCCAACCCAATCATGCAGATCTTCCGTGTTCCAGCAAGATTGGCAGTGGCGCTGACCCTGATAGGAAGAACGTTGTTGCTAATATGATGAAGGAGAAACGGTCTCCAGTTATATTCAAGCTCGACTGTAATTCCGGATTTGCTTTGTTCGATAGTTGTATCGACATTCAGTGCATTGTTTACACCATCCACATTTAGTGTAGTGCGAAGATTTGCGGTGACATAACTACTGGAGATTTGCTTGATGGATGCATCATTGGCATTGCTCAATGTCAGTTCTTTCGCACTCGCTAAAGCGGCGCTGTCAGCAGCGCTTTGTAGGGCAGATTCTGCTCGTGTAAGCAAAGTATAGTCCACAGCGATTCCGGCACCCGTTAGAATTGGGAGCGCCATCACCGCTGTGCTAAGAGCAACATTTCCGCCTTTATCTCTGAAAAAACGCCTAAACATAGCTACATTGTCCGCTTACTAAGGCGGAAAACTAGCAAATTCTAACTAAAAATCGATAAATCAGCTTGGTTAACGAGCCCTCGATATCTTTGCCTAAGGCATCAAAAAGTCTCAAAAAAGCCCATTTAGATCGTTGAGTGTTCTTTTCGGCCCTAAATCCAGATACTCATCTGGTTGACCTGTCCTGTTGATCCAGTTGCATTTAAAGCCAAATGCAACTGCACCAGCGACGTCCCAGCGATTGGAAGATTGAAACGCGATTTCAGCGGGTTGAAAACCGTATTCATCTGTCACCATCGCATAAGTGGAAGGATCAGTTTTAAACACACCAATCTCATCGACTGAGAATTGGTGATCGAGCAAATCGGCCAACCCTGCAGAATTTACGGCGGCCGACAGCATATCTGGGGAGCCGTTGGATAAAATCGCTGTCTTTGCGCCGCTTTCCTTCAGTTTTTTCAAGACGGATGGCACTTCCGGGTAGCAATCAAGTGTCATGTAGGCGTCGAGCAAAATCTTTTTGCAATCGGAATTGCTGCCGGGAACAATTGATAGTGCGAAATCCAGGGCCTGTTCGGTCAATGACCAGAAGTCGACATAGCGGTCCATGCCACTCCGCGTCCAAGTATATTCAAGTTGCTTATTGCGCCAAATTTCTGAAACTCGCGCTGGATTTTCACCCACAAGATCTGAGTGACGTGAAACAGCAGAATGCACGTCAAACAAGGTTCCATAGGCATCGAATACATAGGCTTTTGCGGACATGGTCAGTTTTCCATTTTTGTTTGAGAACACCACACTAGCCATTGGCAAACGGCGCATAAAGCCCTAATTAGAGGCAGAATTATTTTTCTTTTTTGGAGTAGACCCATGGCTTTTGAACTTCCTGATCTCCCATACGCATATGATGCGCTGGCCCCTTACATGTCAGCCGAAACACTGGAATTCCATCACGACAAGCATCACATGGCGTATGTTTCAAAAGGCAATGAAATGCTTGCAGGCACTGAGTGGGAAGGCAAGGCGCTGGAAGATATTGTTCGTCATGCTGGCGCCAATGATCCGGCACTGCTCAATCAGGCAGGACAGCATTACAACCACATTCATTTCTGGAATTGGATGAAGCCAAACGGCGGGGGTACGTCACTTCCCGGCGCGCTTCAGTCTGCAATCGATAGTGACCTGGGAGGCTATGAGAAGTTCAAGGCCGATTTCATGGCAGCAGGTGCAACGCAATTTGGTTCAGGTTGGTGCTGGTTGGCCGTGAAAGACGGTAAACTAGAAGTCATGAAAACTGCAAATGGCGACAACCCTCTCACCCATGATGCGTCACCAGTATTGGGGTGCGATGTTTGGGAACACTCATACTATATCGACTATCGTAATGCCCGTCCGAAATACCTGGAGGCATTTGTCGATAATCTGATCAATTGGGACTATGTGGCGGAGCTTTACGAAGCAGCGACCGCGTAATCACTGATCGATTTTCAGCATCATCTATACCCCGGCTTAGCTCGGGGTTTTTTATTGCGTAAAGTTTACTGGACAGAATGTCGCAATGTACTACCCTCAAGGGTATTAGCAGGTTTGGAGAATATCTCATGAAAACAAGTTTGAAATCAGGTATGACAGCGACAGCACTTTTACTGTCATTTGGAACAGCCATTGCGTTTGCGGGTCCAATTGAAGACCGAAAGGCAAAGATGAAAGAAGTTGGCAAGCAAACAGGTATCATCGGCAAAATGGTAAAAGGTGAAACAGCATTTGATGGTCAAGCCGCTCTCGCTGCTTATGTTGCCATGGGCAATGCCGGAACCGGTTTTGGCGAGCTGTTTCCAGAAGATTCAAAAACCGGAGGAGAAACCACAGCATCTCCAAAAATTTGGGATGACCGTGCCGGTTTTGAAGCAGCAGGCAAAAAATTTGGTGAGGATCTAGGTGCCGCGATTCAATCGGGAGTACCGGCTGATCTGAATGCTCTCAAGGCTTCCTTTGGATCAGTAGCTCAAAATTGCAAGGCGTGTCACACAGACTACCGCATCAAGAAAAACTAGGATTCGAGCAAATGAAGCGGCTGATGAAGTGGTTCTTGGCAGCCGTTGTTCTTGGGTTAGGAGTGTTCTGGTGGTTGAGCGAACCACGACTGCCTCTCGAAAGCGGGGTTGGACTGTCAGAACTAACCGATGCTGAACCGGATTTGACAAAAGGTGAGCGCATTTTCTGGGCTGGTGGATGCGCCTCCTGTCATGCGAAGAAAGGTGCATCCGGCGATGACAAGCTCCTCTTGGGTGGTGGACATCGTTTGGATACTCCCTTCGGAACGTTCGTGACGCCCAATATCTCTCCGGACAAAAAAAACGGAATTGGCGAGTGGAGTTTGGAAGAATTCGCAGTCGCCATGCTGCATGGTGTGTCGCCAGATGGCGCACATTACTATCCGTCATTTCCCTACAATTCATATCGCAAAATGCAGTTGGAAGATGTGTCTGCTCTGTACAGTTACCTGATGACACTTCAGCCTGTTGCACGTGAAAACGAGCCGCATGAGCTTGGCATATTTTTTAGTTGGCGACGGTCATTGGGTATTTGGAAACGATTATTCTCCAATCATAAATGGGCTGTTGAAGTTGACGATTCTAATTCAAGCTTGGTCCGTGGGCGTTACCTGGTCGAAGTATTGGGCCATTGTGGCGAATGTCACACGCCACGAAATGTTCTGGGCGGGTTAGAAACTGGTAGTTGGCTGGCGGGCGGCCCTGCACCGGAAGGTCTGGGAAAGATTCCCAATATCACACCCGATGAGAACGGCATCGGAAGTTGGTCGGACGCCGATATTGCATACTATCTGGAGAGTGGGTTTACACCGGATTTTGATTCAGTCGGCGGGAGCATGACTTCTGTGCAGCAAAACTTTGCAAAACTTCCAAAGGAAGATCGCGAAGCTGTTGCTGCCTATTTGAAATCAATACCGCCGATCAGCAGCAAATAAGATGTTAAGTTCAGGATTTTCCCGTCGCCTTTAAAGCAAATGCATACGATCGGGCGGCGTCTTCCAAAGCAGCAAAACGACCCGATTTTCCAAAATGTCCCGAAGTCATATTGGTTCGTAACATCAAAACATTGTCATCGGTTTTAAGGGTTCTGAGCTTCGCAACCCATTTGGCCGGCTCCCAATATGTGACACGCGGATCAGACACCCCGGCCGTCACTAGCATTGCCGGATAGGCTTTTTCTTCAAGATTGTCATAGGGCGAGTATGCTCTGATCCAGTCGAACGCTTCTTTGCTTTCGATTGGATTACCCCATTGTGACCATTCACCCGGCGTAAGGGGCAATGTGTCATCCAGTATTGTGTTCAGGACATCAACAAAGGGTACATCTGCAATGGCGCCAGCAAACAAATCGGGTGCCATGTTTACGCATGCCCCAACAAGAAGCCCGCCCGCGGATCCACCTTGGATAACAATATTGCCTCGGGAGGTGAAATTTTCTTTGGCCAGAGTTTCTCCGGCAGCAATGAAATCGAAAAACGTATTTGTTTTCTTGCCAAATTTTGCGTCTTCATACCATGCACGGCCTTTCTCCTGACCACCCCGGACGTGCGCTGTCGCATAAACAAAACCTCGATCAACCAGCGATAGGCGATTGGCGGAAAACCCTGCTGGCATTGAAGCGCCATAGGAACCGTATCCATAGAGCAAACAGGGCGCGGTGCCGTCCAAAGCAGTATCTTTGTGATAGAGGAGGGTGACTGGAACCTCTGCATCATCATGGGATTTGGCCATAATACGTCTGGTTACATAATCAGAACTGGTGTGACCTGATGGAATTTCTGTTTCTTTCAGAAGGATGCGGTCTTTCGTGCTCAGATCATAGTCAAACGTTTGAGATGGCGTTGTTGGAGAAGAATAAGTGAAACGGAACATGTTCCGGTCGAATTCGGGGCTTGGAGACACGCCCAAACCGTAGGCTTCTTCCTCAAACGATATTTCCTGGCGTTTTTCATCTGCTCCGATGAAACAAATGCGTGGCAAAGCATTTTCGCGTTCCATCCAGATAACCCAATCTTTGTAGGCATCTAGTGAAACTATCATTCTGCCTTGCTTATGAGGCAGAAAGTCTGTCCAGTTTTCCATCGAAGGCGCATTGACAGGTGTCTCTACAATTTTAAAGTCTTCTGCTTCTGCAGCATTTGTCAGAATTAAAAAGCGGTCACCCTGGTGTTCGACGGAATATTCAAGTCCTTCCTGTCTCTGTTGAATGAGTGTTGGCGTTGCGGTCAATTCACTCGTTTTTATGAAACGAACTTCATCCTGATCATTCATGCCAGCTGATATGAAGATGAATTCGCCGGAACGACTGCGTCCAACCCCACAATAAAATCTGGGGTCTGGTTCTTCGTACACCAAAACATCATCGGATTGGGCTGTGCCCAGAGTGTGTCTATACACTTTTGATGGTCGATGGTTTTCATCCACTTTGGAATAAAACATTGTCTTTGCATCGCCCCATGCACAAGAGCCCACATCGTTGAGCTCATAGGTAGAATCTTGCATTGAGTTGAGGTCTCGGAAGACCAGAGCATAATATTCTGCTCCTGAAGTATCCCGGCTCCAGGCAAGGGTTTGATGTTCTGGGCATTCGCCAACATAACCAATCTCGAAGTAGTCTTTACCTTCAGCTTCCTTGTTTACATCCAGAAGAACGGTTTCTGCGCCACCTTCTCGTGGTGTGCGAATTCTGATCGGGTGTTCACCACCCTCTTTGTATTTCCAATTATAAGCGAACGGTCCAAACTCGACGGGAACAGAACTGTCGTCTTCCTTGATCCGACCGCGCATTTCAGCAACCAAAAGCTCCTGAAGTGCTTTTGTGTCTGACATCGCCGCTTCATAATATTCGTTCTCCGAATTGAGGTAGGCTTTGATGTCATCGGGCAAGAGTTCAGGATCACGCATTGCTTCTTGCCAGTTTTCAGCGCGGAGCCAGTGGTAATCGTCGCTCAGTGTAACACCATGAAAGGTGGATTGATGTGACCGCTGGTCAGCGGTTGGCGCGCCCGCCAGTGATGGAAATCTGTTTTGCATGTGGATTTACTGTACTTCTTATTCGTCAGCTTCAAAGTTCATTGCATGCCCATTCATACAATACCTCAACCCAGTAGGCTGTGGACCATCCGGAAATACATGACCGAGATGTGCATCGCAATCGGCACATCGAATTTCAGTTCTAACCATAAAGAATGAACGGTCTTTGTGTTCAGAAACTGCCCCACCTTCAATCGGCTCGAAGAAACTTGGCCAACCAGTCCCTGAGTCGAATTTTGCTGCCGTTCGAAACAAATTGTTTCCACA
>JAAUYH010016728.1_pt1 | contig 41063 bp, 31 predicted proteins | sample 7278061 | NCBI WGS metagenome assembly JAAUYH01 (sample SAMN14350203, study PRJNA611818) | marine sediment metagenome | isolation source: surface marine sediment (0.6m) | place: French Polynesia: Moorea | collected 2018-08
GCTTGGGAGGACCCGCATGATTCGCGCGCCTTGGGTGATTGGTCTGATGATATTGGTGTCTGGGATTCACCCACCAGCGCCGGTTCTGGCTCAGTCGCAGTGGGCCTTCGAGGAAACCTTCGACGGGGTTCCGCCGGCACCGTCCCAGGATCTGCTGCCCAGGAGCTTTGACTATGTCGTCACCCACCGGCAGCATCCCCAGGAGCAGTTCAGCAAAAACTACGACGCCTTTCTGGCCGATCACAACTCGGACTGCGCGGGGCCCAACCCGTCCGTTTCCCCGTTGCCCCAGCACCTGGTTGTTACTCGCCAGGACTCCAACGGTGATCAACCTGACGAGAGCTTCTTCATCTGCAAAAACCACATGATGTCCTCCCTGGGCGAGGTGGCCTGGTACTCCAACAGCGCTTTCTGGCCGCGACAGGCATTTGACTTCGCTGACGGCGGCGTGCTCGAGTTTGACGTCAATCTCAACCTTGGCCACGGCCAGCGGGTCTGGTGGGAGGTGCTGATCGCGCCGCGGGACCAGATGCGGACCGGCACCGCGTCACCCAGTTCTGCCATCGATGAACGTTACCCCCCGGACCGGATTGTGCTCAGTTTCAGCGAGCTGGTGCGCCACATCCGCGTCGGCAGCGGGGGATTGGACCCGGAAGGCTGGCAGGTCGACGAGCGGCAGTTCGGGGACTATGACTGGGCCTACTGGAGCGCTTTGTACCCGACCGATCCGGCACTGACCGACCGGCGGATTCGCCGCACCATGCGCATCACATTGCAGGACGATCGTATCGTTTGGGCCATACAGATGGCGGACGGCGAATATGACGAGTTTGCCGTGGATCTTCCATCGGGTCTGCCTTTCACCCGCGGGCTGGTGATGTTCAAAACCCATGCCTACACCCCGGTTCAGCATGGCAATACCGACACCTACACTTTTCACTGGGACAACATCCGGTTCAGCGGCCCGGTGCTGGAGGGCTACCAGGCTTTCGCGGCGGATGAGGTTGTCTATCTGCAGGCCAATGGCAACCGCCCGGTGGGGGACACCGTCAGCGTCAACGTCAACCTCCCCCGGGTCGGCGCCAACCCCGTTCTGTTTGGCCAACTGCATCAGCCACTCCGCGGCCAGGTTCGTCTGCGCGTGAATGGTCGGCCTGAGGTTGAGGTCCACCCTTACGAATACGCGCTGGACAACTGCGTCAGTGGCGAATGGCGGGACTGGAAGAGCTTCCGGCTGCCGCTGGACCCGACCTGGCTGGTGCCCGGAAACAACGTGCTGACCTGGCAGGTCGGAGAACGACCGGAATGCGCCCGGGGTCGAGACGACTGGTGGGACGGTTACTCCGCCAAGTTTCTGCAGATTCAGATGGACGCCGGGTCGGGCGTCAACGATCAGATCTTTGCCTCGGGGTTTGAATAAGGTCGACTCATCCGGCCTCAACCCCGTCCGTCCATAGAGACAGGATATGACCGGTGTCCGGGTCGGCGTTGCCGGACAGCACGGACTGATAAACCCGCGACACGGCGTCGGCGCCAAAGTGTCTCTGAATGGTCAACCAGCGGTCACTGGCCTGGCGGAAGCCGACGTAGGCTTTTGCGAGTTCCGCCAGGTATTGGGCCGGTCCAAGCTGGGCGCTGCGGGTTTTGACGTGGGCCGGGGCAAAGAAGAATTCGGGGGAGGCACCGGGCAGGTCGTCCACGGGGCCGGCTTCCTGGTAGTGCGTCGCGCCGATGCGGCAGGAGTGTTTCATGTTGTCGCGGTAATGGTGGTGAAGATCGCTGATCACCTGGGCGCTTCCGGCCATGTCCACCATGACCACGGCCCGGGACGGGTCGAGTTCAGCCACCTGGTCGTAGGACAGCACCTGGTCGTAACACCCCAGTTCCTGGCAAAAGGCCACATTGCCCGGCGAAGTGATACCGATGCCGGTCAGTGTTTCATTTTGCTGTACACAGTGGCCCAGGGCGATCGCGGTCTTGCTGGATGCGCTGGTGATGAGACATGCCGATGCGCCGAAGCTGTCATTGACTGCGAGAAAATCCTCCACCAGCCAGGAGGTGGTGAACAGTCCCCGCAGCAGGCTGTCATGGTCCTCGCGGTTTAAGTCATAGAAGGGATTGGCCGAAGCCCGGTCCAGTCGGGCATACACCTCTGCATAGGACGCCCGATGCGGCGAGGCATCAGTTAGATTCGTAGCGCTGACATGGCCTGCCTGGACCTTGAGGTGGGTGGAAAACGGAAACCAACCCCACAGTCGTTCTCCCACAGCAATGTCCGGGTGCTTCGAAGTGACCACCTCGCTCCAGCCCATGGCGGGAATTCTTCCCCATCCCGACTCAGCCGGGAAAAATCCCCAGTAGCCCAGGCTGTCACCGGTGGCGGCATAAGAAATGTTGTTGGCGGTCAGGGCCAGGCGATCCACGCGAAGGAGTAGTTCCCTGTCGGCGAGTTCCTGATCCAGGGGGCTCTCGACAATCCGGGTTTCGCGCCAGTTGTCCTTGCGTACTTCGAAGGTGTGGGTGCTTGATGGGTTCATTGGGGATCTGATTCCAATTGGGTGCCACCCTTCACGATGGCCTGGTAGAGGCGGTGGGCTTCTGCCCATTGTTCGTCGGAGTCGAAATACTGAAAGAATGAAACAACATGGTTGTCAGGATCGATGATGCCAAATTCCATGAAGCGCAGCCGCGGTGCGACATTGGTGGCCGGTATTTCCACGATGACTGGCTCAACCACATTGAATCCACCGGCTGCCGCCCGTGCCCTGATTCCGACCAGGTCATCGGTTTCGAACAGGATGGTAAACGCCCGGGGAGTACCCGTGAATTCAAACTCCATGTCCTTGATCTCCTGGATGGTCAGCCCGCGCACCTCGTCCGAGGTATTCAGCGTGGCCATGCGTTTACGCGCGCCCACAGGGACGTTAAACAGTTGATAGCCCAGGGACTGGGGATCTCGGTTGTAATAAGGAGCGATTTCGTAAACCTCCAGCCCGACGACGTCAACGTAGAATTCCAACGACCGTTCGAGATTGCTGACAATGACCAGCGGCCGCTTGATGCGGAGCAACCTGCCCTGGATTGGCTGCTGACTGAAGCTGCTGTTGCGAATGAATGGTGCGTCGGGGTACAACTCAGCGTCATACCAGTCCTCGTCCTTGTAATCCCGGTTTTCCCGGGCAAGTACCGCAAGCGTCAGCAGCGCGCCGACCAGCCCAAACCCCGATTTACAGATTGGCCTCATGTTTCACTCTCCGGCTTGTCAGCCAAACCGTAGCACGCCCAACCCGGGTTTGCCCTGCGTGGCTCGAGCCCGTGGCAGAACAGGATTTCTGGATGCCATGTAAGAAATGCTGATGACCTGCGTTTCATTGGGCAGAGATCTGGAACAATAAACCCGATGCCGCAGGAATTCCTGGAAAAATACACGCCGCTGTGCTGGAAGATCGCGAGAGCATTCGCAGATTCTCCAGACGATCAACAGGACCTGATCCAGGAACTGTTCATTACGCTCTGGCAGGCAATGCCCCGCATGGACGCCAGCGGTAAAGAGTCGACCTTTGTGTACCGGGTGGCGCTGAACCGGGCCATCACCTGGCAGCGCCGGCGAACCACCTACGCACGTTACCTGGCGGCGTTTCGGCGGGAGCCAAGGGTTGCCGACGCCCCGGATGAATCCCGGCAACTGCTGGAGCAACTCTACGCCGCTATCCGCCGGCTGCCGGACATTGACCGGTCACTGGTGCTGATGCACCTGGAGCACCTGTCCTATCGGGAAATTGCCGAGATCCTGGACATCAGCGAATCCAACGTGGGCGCGAGACTGTCGCGTCTGAGAAAAAAACTGGCCGACGATCTGTCAACGGAGCGTAACCATGCAAATCAATGACATTCAGAACCTGTGGGACCATCAGCCCGGCCCGCGTCCGCAACGGACCGCCATTGACATCATTCAGCAAAGCAAGCGGCGCAGCACGACCAACGCCGTTGCCATGCTTGTATTCTTCCTGCTGAGCCTGGCCATGGCCGGGCATCTGTTCTGGGCCAGTTTCGTGTCCCAGGCCGAGGCGCTCTGGATCGCACTGATCCGTTCGAGCCTGTTCGTCATCCTCGCAGGGATCCAGTTCGTGATGTGGCGGAACGCCAGGCGGCAGTCCTTCCAGCGCCAATCCTGCCAGCTCAAGCCGGTGGGGTGTCTGCGTGAAATCAGGGACGACCTGACACGAGAGGCAGTCAGCTACTCAGTGCCCCGGGCGGGCGCTGCACTGCTGCTGATCATGGTGTTTGCCGTAATGAACAAGTGGATGGATTACCGCCTTGGGATTGACACCCTCTCCGAGTGCGTGGGTATCGTGGCCGGCATCGCGGCGGTCTGCGGAATGGTGGCAGTGGCGTTCTGGCATTACCGCACCCAGTTCCTGCAGCCGCGATTGAAACATATTCGCCGGGTGCTGGCGGATCTCGAAAGTTCCCAAGGATCTCCCTAGAATTCCGGAACCTGATTTCCCTGGAGTATCACCATGATCGCCCACGCGGTTGAACTTTCCGAAGGCCAGTTCCAGGCCGGTGTCATCGAAGAATCAGAAAAACGCCCGGTGCTGGTGGATTTCTGGGCGCCCTGGTGCGCGCCCTGCCGTGCGCTGACGCCGGTGCTGGAGAAACTGGCTGAGGAATTCGCCGGGCAGTTCCTGCTGGCCAAGGTCAATTCGGACGAATACCAGGCCCTGGCCGGGCAATACGGCGTGCGCGGTATTCCCAACGTCAAGGCGTTTTACGGTGGGAAGATCGTAGACGAGTTCACCGGTGCGCTGCCGGAAGGACAGGTCCGTGAGTTCATTCACCGGCTGATTCCCAGCGAGGGTGAGAAGCAGCGTCAGGCGGCCATGGACATATTCGCCGCTGGCGAGCCCGAGCGGGCGCTGGCCCTGCTGGAGGCAGCCCAGATGCTGGAGGCGGACAATGACCACATCCGGCTGGACCGCATTGAGGTCCTGTTGAGCCAGCGCCGTGCCGCCGAGGCTGCCGAGCTGTTCGACGAGCTGGCGCCGTTGACCAGGATGGAAGACCGTGCTCAGCACCTGCAGGCCGAACTGACTTTTGCCGATCCGGGGGACGGCGAAGACCCGGCGGAGCTTGAGTCACGCGTTGCCGACAATCCAGGTGACCTGGACGCTCGCCTCAGGCTGGCCAGGCACTACGTCAACACCAACCAGTACGAGCCTGCCCTGCAGCAGTTGCTCGAGGTGATCCGGGCCGACCGCTCCTTCGGCGACGATGCCGGCCGCAAGACCATGCTGGCCGTGTTCGAACTGCTGGGCAGCGGCCATGAGCTGACCCGCCGGTATCGGCGGCTGCTGGCAACCGCATTGAACTGACACTGGCGAGGCAGCCCATAGCGAGAATCAACCCTCGAAACCGTTGGAGAAGATAGACTCCGGCACCTGCAGAGGCTGGAGGTAATGCTCCATCCAGGGTGACGATTCCGACTCGGTCAGGGAGGCCGAATGGGATCGGACCTGGTACTGGTAAATCCGATCTGAAACCGCCTTGGTATCCAGGAAACCAAAAGTCGGCGTGGTTCCCAGCATCATCACCTGGCCGTCGGGATTGCGGCGGTAAACGGTGTAGCCAGTGACCCGCGGATCCTCTACGGGCGTCCACTGCACCTGCACCAGGGCAGAACTGCGGCTGGAAGAAACTCGCAGGCCCTGGGGTACCGGCAGACCGCCTATGGAAACCCGGAGCGTGTCATTGTTGCCGTCAGCATCGGTGAAGTCCGGGCCGCGATTGACGCTGAGGTAAAGGTGTCGCTTCTCGTCCAATGAGAAGCTGGCGGGTACCGGCACCGTCAGGGTCTGCCACTCCATGGCGCCGGCCGGGCCGATGTTGGCGGTGGTCTCCAGTACCGGTATCTCGAATGGGTCGTCCCAGGAGGCCACCAGGGTCGGTTTCTTGCCGGCACCGCCCAGGTTCATCACCTTGACCGTTACCTCGATGGTTCCGCCGGGATTGAGGGCTTCGGCCTCGGTGCCGGCGTCCAGCACGGCGAAGTCGGGCAGGCCGGAGTCACTGCCTACGAAAACCTCGCCATTGCCGCTGACACCCTTGGTGGCCGGCATGTGGGCTTTCGCCGTGGAGCCCGCGGCCGCCAGCACGTCCAGCTCCAGGGCCGGCCCGCGGGCGCCGCCAATCAGGATATCGCCGGTCACCGGGTTGGCTACGGCCTGAATGCCCCAGTTGGTCCGGCCGTCGTTGGTCAGGGGCGTCGGGTCTGTCAGGCCCGCGGCGACCAGCTCCAGTTTCGCCAGGTCACCGGTGCCGAGCTTCACGCCGACGGGGTCGGTTTCCCTGACGTCGCTGTTGGACAGATAGCGAAACAACGCCGTGACCCGGCCGTCCTCGCCCTGGGCAAGGGAGGGTTGTTCCACATAAAGGGCGCGGTTCTGGGAATCCAGCCGGACTTCGTCATTCCAGCTGCAGATGCCCATGTCGCAGTCTCCCCAGGCCGAGTGCAGCCGCCGCCGCGCCCCGACGAATCGGTCACTGTCGCCGGAGATGGTGTAAGCCACCAGCACGTCGCCGCCGGCGTGGGAAACCGCGTCAGGGGAAGCAATAGACATGGGCACACCCACGGCATCCTGGGCGGCGGCCAGGTTGGGAAAGCGGTACCTGAGCTTGCGCTGGTTCATGTCGTACTGGCCGCTGCCGGCGGCCGGGTTTTCGATCCACAGGACCATGGCGTCACCGTAGTGGTACAGGGCCTCGGGCTGCACCTGTTTGAATACGTTGCCGGGATCAATGGCCTGGACCGGCGTCCAGGTCTCGCTCAGCCCGTCAAATTCGGCCCAGCGCACCTCGATGTCGTGCATGGCGAGATTGCCGGCGCGGTCGTGTTCCCAGGCGGCCAGCAGGCGGCCCTGGGTGCCGCAGCCGGCCTGGGTCGGCGGACACACGTCAAGGGTTACGGCGCCGTCGCCTCCCTGGTTGGGGGCAGTCAGGTCCAGGGTCGGGCCAAAGCTGTCGGAGTTGGCGTCGTATACGGCATAGACCAGGTGCAGCTGCGACGAGGCGTTTTCGAATTCGGTCAGCCCGTCAATCAGCAGGAAATCCTCGTTGCTGAGATCAGTCTGGGTCCAGACCACGATGCCGGTGTCGTCATCCAGCATGGCGATTTTGGGCCGCATGGCACCGGGCTGGCTGTCCAGGTCGAAGCCGCTGATCAGGTTCCGGCCGTATCGCTTTTCGACCCTGATGCCGGAGGCGGTCTCAAAGGCGATCCATTCCATCCCGAGGTCCGACACTGCAACGGCGGGCCGGGTGATGTTGACCGGTGCTCCGCCACCCGCCTTGGTGTTGGGTCCTGGGACCTTGCAGTTGGAAGGCTCGGCGATGGTGAACAGGGAGATCGAGTCCTCCGCCTTGACGCAGAAGTCGCACCATCCCACCGAAGCGATATAGGCCAGTACCAGGTCGAAGTTGAAACAGGCTTCGACATTGGCGGACAGGCTGTCCACTACGGTAATGGGCATGCTCACGCCAATGACCGGTGATGCCTGGACCCGGGCAGACACCACGCCAAACAGGGCGGACAGGTCGAAAAAGATGTCCAGGCCGGCCTGCACGATGGGTTCCGCGGTGAAGTTCACCGAAATTTTCTGCAGGGAGGCCACCACGTCGCCGAAGTACCGGAAATAGACGCCGAACCAGATGTCCGCGCCCAGGGTGGCGGCAGCGATAGGCGGGATTCCCCAGGCGTAGCGGAAGATGGGTATGGCGCCGGTTTCGAAGATGGTCTCCGGCTCGCAGCTGCCGAAGTCGAGCAGGGCGTCGGGGCGCGGAAAGGGGGTGTCATCCGCATGGCTGCAGGTTGTCGGGCCGCCTTTGAGCAGGCGCCTGGCCTTGCCGCTGCCGTCGTCGTCCTGGCTGATGTCGGTGACGGTGGACTTGGGTTCCGCGCCCCTGTTGTTGACCTGGCCGGCCGTGTCCGCAGTGCGGATTCTATTGCCAAAGGTCCCGGCGGTAATGGTCTGGTCGACCACGGCCTGGCTGCCCAGGTCATTGTTCATGGGCGGCACGTCATACTCGGCCAGCGCGTCCTGGCTGGCCTGGCTGTTGGTGCTGGCGTCCTGCATCAGCATCACTTCCGTGCCGATGATTCGAACCCGGTCCGCGCTCCATGACATGAATACGTCTTCGTACTGGGTCGGATCCTTGAACCAGGTTGGACCTTCCTTCAGCCCCAGGGTGAAAGTCTTGCTGATGAAACGTCCGCTGAATCCGATTTCACCCCGGATCAGGCCGTCCAACTCCCGGTCAGCCGGCGGGTCGAATCGATGGAGGTCCGGAATCTCGGCGAACAGGATGCCGCCGTCGATGTCACAGGCGCCGCCGTTGGCCTGGAAGCTCATCGGGAGCGGGTCCGGATAGCCTTCCAGGGTCAGGGTGGTGTTTTCCAGTCTTCCAAACAGCGCCTGGTCGTATTCAATCTCCACCCGGGCCGGGGCGACGACGCTGAAGTCCGACGCGTTGAGCGTGGGAAAAGTGGTGACATCGCCGATGAACACGGATTCCTGCTTGTCGCCCAGTGCAATTTCCATCCCGACCTGCTGACCTTCCCATTCGATCACCTGGGCGGGGCGAACCACCTGGGGCAGCCCCGGCACGTAGGGCAGGCTCTGGAAGCAGAGATCGCCGCTGCTGGGAAAGTCGGGCAGTGTGACCACCAGCGGACCCGTGTTGGGGTCGTGCCGTACGGTAAACTCGCCGTCGCTGGTGTTGCGCAGGTAGAAACCGTTGTCAGCCACCTGCAGGTCGAATCGCAATCCCGTGCCGCAGCCCTCCTCGGTGGTGTAGCCATAGCCTTTGTCCAGCGCCGCCACCTTGACGGAGTACTCCAGCGGCGCCGGCACCGGCACGCTGGTGTTGATGTCGACGTCGTTGGTGGCGACTGCAGCGGCGCGGATCATCACATAACGAAAGGGGTTGAGGACAAACTCGGCCTGACCTCTGAAGATGCCCTCCTCGGGAAAGCTGGTCTCGGCGGTGTACTGGATCGTCCCGGTAGCCGGGCACCGACCCTGGGCAATCTTTTCCGCTCCGTCGGAGAACTGGTTCTCCCCGAACAGGTGCGCCGCACCCAGGCCCAGGTTGCCGCCGGCGGGCAGACCCTTGGCCGCGCCGGCATTCCTGAATGGGTTGGAATACAGCCCCTGGCGCAGAACCACCCGGGCGCCGCCGATGGGCTCACCTTGCTGATTCTGTACCAGGATTCGGACCGGGACGGCTTCCTCATCGCCGAGGTTCAGTCCACCGGCGGGCAGGCAGTCGGACTCCCCGGTAACGGGATTGCGGAAGACCAGTCCGTGCTCGTCGAATGGGTTGATCAGGTAGTTGGCTGGAATCCCGTCCAGCAGGCCGCCAACCCGGGCATTCAGTACCTGGAAATCACCATTGGACTGCATCTCCACCAGAGCCGAGGCCACGGGCAGGCATACGCCTTCGGCGACCATGGCGTAGGTCCACTCCAGGCTGGCGGCATCCATGCCGCTGGGCGGTTCAACGGAGCCCTCGACACTGTAGGTTTCGCCCAGGCGAATGTTGGCTGGCATGCCTCGGAACCTGGGGGTTCCAAACGCGACTACGTCCCGGGCCAGGCGCGTGATCGTCCCAGCGGCGTCGCCTGCCGGCAGGGAGTCCAGTGTCTGGGTCAGCAGCACTCCGACCGGATCATCGGTGGCACTGGACGAGGCCGGCATGCGGACCTGAAACATGTCTTCACTGGTGGCCACGGGTAAGGGGCCCGCCACCCGCAGATCGTCGATCCGGATGTCAACCGCCGCGCCGGGCGTCAGGCCGAATCCCGAGACCGTGACAATTTCACCCGGGTAAGCGCTGCCGGGGTTGGTTTCGATACCGGGGATCTCGAGAATCCGAATGTCGCTGGTGGCCAGCACCTGGCCGCTGAAATCCAGTACCCGAATCTGCCATGGGCCGGGCGCAACGGCTGGGACGGTGACGCTGAGGGTCACCGCACCGTCGCGTCCCGTCGGCGTGGTGCCAAGGGACTCGCTGGTGGCAGGCTCAGCCCGGTACAGGTCGAGCACATAGCGGGCGCCCGGATTGAGGCCACGAATGTTGAGGGTCAGTTCCTGGGCCGGCAGCACGACGTTGGGCAGCGCGGTGACTGACTGGGACCAGCCAGGAGAGCTGAGCATCAATCCCAGCAGGAGCAGCAGGCAGGTGGTGTGTTTCATGTGCGGTCCTCTCGCGTAGGGCATTCAACATCCAGGTGGAACGCGGCTGTCCCATCCCTGTCCGGGTCAATGCCTCCACCGGAGAAACCGAACGCGCCCGACCGGTTTTGGCTTGATCACCGGGGGTAGAGCAGCGAATATCCCTACAATGAGTGAAACGACCGATGTCGAAACCACCCAGGCGCTGATTGAAAAGTCCCAGTCAGGGGATGATTCCGCCCAGGATGTCCTGTTTCGGCGGTGCTCCGAGCGCCTGTCCCGCTGGGCGCGGGGACGTCTTCCGGGTTATGCGCGGGATATCGCCGACACCCAGGATCTGGTCCAGGTCACGCTGATGCGGGCATTCAACCAGCTGCCCAACTTCCAGTCCCGGGGCGGCGGCTCGTTCATGGCCTATCTGCGCACCATCCTGCTGAACCGGGTGAAAGAGGAGTTGCGCCGCGCCGGCCGTCAGCCCGACAGCACTGAACGCCTGGATATTCCCAGCCAGGATCCCGGCATCAGCAAGCAGCTGCAGCAATGGCAGACCCTTGAGCGATACGAAAAAGCCCTGGCAACCCTTTCGGAGGGCGCCAGGGAAGCGGTAATCCTCAGGCTGGAGTTTGACCTGCCTTACGCTGAGATCGCCGACGAAATCGACTCGCCATCGGCTGACGCGGCTCGCATGAAGGTTGCCCGGTCACTGAAGGAACTGGCCGTGGCCATGGACGACGCGGCCGTCTGAACCGGTGATCGCCGGCCTGTTCGCTTTTGCCGGCCTCGGCATTGTTCAAAGAGAGCCCCGGAGACTGCCGATGTCAGGCATGACCCGATGGCGCTGTGTTGCTGGAGCCGTGTCATGAGTGATCAAGTGCTGGACGAACTGAGCCTGCTGGTAGCAGATGGCGAGTCCCTGGACCTGAGCGAACCCTTCAACGCCAGTGACGACTCCGATTCGGTGCGCAACCTGGCTGGTCTCGCGGCCCTGCGGGATCTGTTCCGGTCCCGCTCTGCCGGGGTCGCTGCTGCCGAACCCCAGTGCCCGTTTACCTGGGGCCGTTTGGAAGCGCTGGAGGTGGTGGGTGTCGGCGGGTTCTCCCGGGTCTACCGGGCCCATGACCCGGACCTGGATCGGGACGTGGCGCTGAAACTGTTCCGCCGGGATACCGCCGGCCTGGACGCCGACCAGCTCATCGCCGAGGCCCGCCGTCACGCCCAGGTGCACCATCCGCGGGTACTGGCCATTCACGGTGCCGGAGTCGAAGACGATGTGGCCGGGCTGTGGACGGATCTACTGCAGGGCCAGACGCTGGGCGACGCTGTCGCCAACAACGGGTCGCTGGACCGGGCAGCACTGCTGGACCTGGCCCGCGACCTGGCGGCCGGCCTGGAGGCGGTTCACGACCAGGGCATCATTCACGGTGACCTGAAGGCGGCCAACGTGTGGATCGATCACCGGGGCAGGGCCATCCTGATGGACTTTGGCGCCGCTGAATCCAGTGAGTCCGATGCCCCCGTCCGATTCGGTTCGCCGGCCACTATGGCGCCGGAGCTCTTCTCCGGCCAGGCCGCTGCTCCCGCCAGCGACATGTGGGCCCTGGGGGCGGTGCTTTACCACGCCGCCTGTGGCCGGTATCCGGTATCCGGTCAGTCTTACGAGGAAATCCAGCAAAGCCACCGGGCAGGAACCATGGATTTTGGCCCCCTGGGCGGGGCCGTGGGGTCGCCGTTGAGTGACCTGGTTCGCCGGCTGCTGGATCCTGCACCGGATGCCAGGCCCTCGGCTGCCAGGGTGTCGGTCCTGGTTCGAGACATCGAGTCCGCGCCCCAGCGCCGATTCCGGCGGCGAGCGCTGGGTGCTGTATTCCTGTCCATGCTGGCCGGCCTGGTAATGTCGGTATGGTTCCTGCTGGAAGCGCGGCAGGCCCAGGAGGAAGCTGAGAAACAATTGGCCCGCGCCGAGGAAACCGCTGACCTGATGATGGCCATCATCGATCGTCCCCGGTCGACCCATTCGGGCGCCGGCGTCACCATCGCCGAAGGCATCCGGGCCATCATGCCTCGCATCGACGAGGCCCTGTTGGACGATCCTGTCGGGCGGGGCGAACTGCTGACCCACCTGGGCCATACCGTGTTGCAGATCGAAAACCTGGAGCAGGCGGGCATCTGGCTGGAAGAGGCCCTGACGTTGTTTCGCCAGGCCGGCTACACGGCGGAATCCTATTACCGCTATGCGCGCCGGATACGAGCTGTGGTGCTGGCTCGAGAGGCCCGGTTTGATGAGGCGGTAGCGCTGCTGGAAGAGGATGGGCCCTTGGTGTTGTCTGCCGCAGCCACGGAGGATGACCTGCTGGATGCGTTCCTGCTGGGCTCGCTGCTGTCAGAGGCGGGGGACGTCGACCGCGGGCTGCCACTGGCAAGTCGGGCCAATGAACTGGCGGAAAATGTTGAATTCCCGGGGCTGCTGGAAGGCAGGCTGCGAGGGCATGAGGCCCTGGCCAGCCTGCACTTCAAATCCGGCAATGCCACCGCGGCCGAGGCCGTGCTGCGGGAGGGCCTGGCCTGGGCAGAACGAAACAACGTGCCCGAACGCAGTGAGCCTTTGCTGGTGCTGCGGGAGTCCCTGGTGCGAACGCTAGTGGAAACCGGACGCTTCGACGAAGCGGAACCCCTGATCAATGACATGCTGTTGCTGCTGACCGACTGGCTGGGGCCGGACAGTTTCGATACGTTTCGAATGCAGAACCTGAAAGGCATCCTGCTCACCAGTACCGGTCGCTACGAGGAGACGGTCGCTTTCCTGGGGCCCGTGTATCAGCGGATCGAGGGCAACCCGCGGTTGAGCGGCAACTCCCGTATCGATGTGGGCAACAACCTGGCCAACGCCCTGAAAGAAATGGGTCGGGCGGATGAGGCCCTGACCATTTACCTGGAAACCCGGGAGCGGGCTATCCAGGCCACCGGCCCGGACCATCCCTGGGCGCTGCTGATCAGCAGCAACATCGCCGAGGTCTACCTGGACCTTGGACGCTGGGCGGAAGCGCTGGAGGTTGCCGACGCGACCTTGACCAGGGACATCGAGCGATTTGGCCCGGAACACCTGTTCACCAGCCATGCCCGGATGATGAAAGGCGCGGCGCTGAGCCACCTGGGAAAGGCCGAGGAAGGTGAGCAGCTGATCCGGGAGTCCGCCGGGTATCTCGAAAACGCCCTGAGTCGGAAAAGCCTGCATTTTGTCCAATCCCAGCTGAAACTGGCCGAAAGCCTGGTGCTGCAGGACAAAGCCAGACAGGCCCGGGAGGTGATTCTCGAGATTCTGCCCACGGCCAGGGAAACCCTTGGGGAGCAGCACGCTCTAGTGCTGGGGCTGGATTCGCTGCTTCCGCCTGGCCAGTGACTATTGCAATGAACACAGTTGAACAAACCGGCTGGGTCGCCGGAATGCCGACTGGCCAGCTGATCCGGTATGGATTGATCGTGGGCTCCAACGTGGTCCTGGTGGTCTACCTGCTGCTGGATGGCGTGTCGGCATTTGAGATTATGAACCTGGCCGCCGCCGAGTCGCTGCTTGCCGCCGCCCTGTTTGTCGTGGCTCGCGCGGTGCAGCGGGCGAGAACCGAACGGGGAGGAAAACGGGATCGTCGCCGGCACCCCATCATGAAAGAGCTGGTGACGAGTTTGTTTGGCGTGGTCGGTGTGTTCGGGTTCATCATGACCCTGTTTCCTGCAGCCGCCTGGTATGTCGCCCCGGAACGGCCCGCCGGCCCCCTGTTTCTGGCCAATCCGGCGTTTCGCGATGCGGGTTTCTTCATCGGGCTGGCTTTGCTGGGTCAGTTCCTGGCCAATGTTGTGGACGCCCTGCGCGGTCGCTTCGTCAATTTTGACCGGGTTGGTCTGGGGGTGGGGGCGCACCTGCTTATTGGCGTCATTGCGGCGGCATTTGGATCCGCCGCGGTGCTGTTGCTGGAAATGCCAGCGATGTCTCTGCTGATCCTGCTCGCCGCGAAAACCGCAGCGGACCTGCTGATTGCCCGTTACCTGGGTCGAGAGCTCAAGCCATGAGCCAGGACAGCAGGCGTGGCGTACCCCTGACCGAGGACCTGTATACCGACGAGCAGTACGACCAGGCGTTCGCCCAGACCCTGCGCTCGGACCTGGGGCACATCGTAACCCGGGTCGTGACCCTGGGTGTCGTGTTCTGGATCATGGGCCGGGCCATCCTGGTGCACGACGTCAGTGCAGGCTTCCTGCTGCTGCCGTTGGCGGTGGAACTGCTGTCGATTTTCTGGATTGGCCTGTTCATGAGCTGGTTCCTGGTGGACTGTCCGGCATTTGCCGCCACTGCGAGAAAGCCCGGGGTGACCCTGTTCTGGACCATTCTGACCGTAATCATCATTTCTATGGTTATTGCGGTGGACGATGACACCGTCCGGTTCGATCGGGTGCTGCCGGGATGGGTCGAAGGCTGGCAGATAATGGTGGACACCGGGCTGGTATGGGCACTGCTTGCCGAGCAGCTGGCATTGGTTTATTCGTCCGTCTCGGAGATTTTCCGCTGGCGCAAAACCGGGGGTGTTTTTATCTGGACCTCCATCATGGATTCTGCCCTGCGCATCACCGGGCTGATTCTCGGTCTGACTCTGGGATTTTTCGTGTTCGGCATACTCGGGGAATTGATCCAGGCCCTGCTGGAAGACTATTCACCCGCCTGGATGGTGTTCAGCTTCCTGCTGTGCGTGGAGATCATCGCCCTGGTGATTGGCGTGAAGGTTCACCAGGAGGTGCTGCGGGAGCAAGCGGGTACGGCACCAGATCGCTAAACCTTTGAGGGCCGCGACATCCAGCGATGCAGGACAGTGCTGCTGACCAGCACAATCAGGTCCGCCGCCAGCAGCGCCGCCCACGCGGCCCAGGCATAGTCCCGGCCCTTGGCGAACAGATCGTTGTGGAGCACCGCGGCCACCCCGATGATGACAAAGGGTGACAGCAGCGCTAACACGATTAACGCGACGAAGCGGAAACCGAACAGCTGGGTTGCCGGCCAGACGAAAGCACCGCCTCGTGGTTTCCACTGACGCACGTCTCGGACGGTGTCCAGCACCAGGCCGGTCAGCACGATGGTGCAAGCGAGGGCAGGACCACTGTCCACGGCCCGGTCCCAGGCCGGTCGGAGGTTGCGGCCCAGGGTATCCAGGGAGAAAGCCTCATCCCATCCAAGGACAAACAGGTACGGGCCGACCAGCCCGACGGTCCAACCCAAGGCCACCGGGATGCTCCCGCTGATGGACTGGAAGATTGGTTCCCTTACCCAGGTCCGGGTCAGCAGGACCCCCAGCCAAAGGATAGCCAGGTACTCAACCACCCAGACCGCGAGAATGTAGCCCAATCCCAGGTCATGGCGTGCAATGGCCCGGGCCAGGACCCAGTAGGTCAGCGTCAGGAAGCCTGTCCTCACGACAATCGACAGGGGATCGGATTGCCAGGTGGCGACAAAGGTCTCGGACATGCGCCGCTGAAACCGGCTGGCCTGCCTGGTCGTAAGCCTGGGGTCTCGGGAAAAGCGTCTGGGGTATCGGGCCTGCATGGGTCGGTACTCAATCCTGGTACTTACCCACAAATAAGGCCGAGGCCCGGGCGTATCGCACACCGGGGCTTCGGGTGCCCCGGCATCGATGGCTATGGAATCATCCCGCTTCGACCACTGCCTTGAGATTGGCCAGGCCGCGATCGAAACTGCCGCCGATCATCCAGGGGGTCATCAACTTCATCCAGCCGTCCATCACCGGCGGCACGATGCCCTTCCAGGATCCTTCCATAACCCAGGTGATCTCGGTGGCGCCGCCCTTGTCGGCATAGTCGATGGTGACGGTGGCTGGGAATCGCTCGCCATCGGACAGAAACGCCATGTCATAGGAGATTCCGGACTTAGGGTCGCTGCGGGTAAAGGTCAGTTCGCCGTCGCCACTGTCGCCGGTCCAGGTCTGGGAAGCCCCGGCGCCGGTGGTCGTGGGGCCGAACGTGGTGACGATGGTCGGATCTTCCTCGTGCCATGGCGCCCATTCCGGCCAGCGCTTGAGGTCCCCCAGATACTCATGAACCCGCTCCGGCGGTGCCTGGATGGTCACCGTACTGACCACCGAATAGTCCTTGGGTGTGACCACGCCCACGGCCACGACGACAACAATCAGCACGGTCAAGGAAATCAGAATAGTTTTCATGGTCCTGCCACCTCCTCAGGATTGAGGCTCGATACTACGCCGATCAAATCCAGCCCACAAATGGCGCGGGGTGCGCGGCAGGGACGTTGCTTCAGCCCGTGGTGTTGGTTGGGGCTGCACGCACCCATCGCGGTCTCGCCGTGAGAAAATTTGGGTCAGGCCCGGCAAATCCACTACAGCGTCCGCTTCCCTGGACGTGGCCCTGCAAGACCTGACCCGACCCCTGATCTCGTGCAACCCCCCATGACACGGTGCGGCGACATTAGTAACGCATCTGTTACCGAAATACAACAGAACGATAATTGCTGTTCGGGACATCGCTGCGGGCGATTGGCCGAAAGCGCTAATATGTCGGCCTCAGACTGGAGGGGTTTGAAATGCTTATCGAATACGCAGATCTCTGGCTCGCGGCTGTCATTGGCGCGGTACTCTGCTGGGTCGCCAGCGCGCTGATCCACATGGTGCTCAAGTACCACAACAAGGACTACCAGGGGCTCAGTAACGAGGACGAAGTGCGGGAAGCCATTCGCAGTGGCAGCCCCCAGCCCGGCTTCTACAACATTCCCTACTGCACCGATATGAAGGAAATGGCCGAAGAGTCCATGCAGGCCAAAATGCGCGAGGGCCCGGTGGGTTTTGTCACCATCATTCCCAGCGGGATGCCCGCCATGGGCAAGCTGCTGGGGCTGCAGTTCGCCCACTTTCTGCTGGCTTGTGTGCTGATCGGCTACTGCGCCGCGCTGGCCTTGCCGCCGGGCTCGGAGTACCTGACGGTATTCCGGTTTGTCATGGCCGTGGGATTTGTCGCCTTCGGCCTCGGCAACATCCCCTACAGCATCTGGTACGGGCAGCCCTGGGGCACAACGCTCAGATTCCTGCTGGACGCGTTCATCTATGGGGCCGTGGTCGCCGGTGTGTTTGCCTGGCAGTGGCCCTGACGTAACCCCAGTTTGAAGGTGGGCTCGGCCCGAATGATGGACGCTTCAATGATTTTTCTAATGTAAGAAAAAATTGACATTTAGTATGAATAATATTACATTGATGTTGTCGCGAATTCCCTCTCGCGGCAAGGAGTTCAACCGTGCAACCCGTGCTCTGGATCATCATCGCCCTGCTGCTGGCGGGGGCAATCATGTTTGCGTCGTCACTGAAAACGCGTCGAACGCTGCCGCCGCTGGAACTGCCCGACGGAGAGTCACTGCCGAAGACCGCATTGCAGAAAAGGGCAGCCTGGACTTTGCTGGCGGTACTGGGTTTGACTGCCACCGCAGCGGGATGCCTGGTCTGGTTCGGCCCCCAGGCGTGGTGGGAAACCGATGGCATTCGGCATCTGGTGACTGGCCTGCTGCTGGCGGCACTGGTTGTGTTCATGTTCTTCATTCGGGGCGTTCGCGCCCTGGAGTCCCTGGACGATGGGTCCTTCGATGAACGGGACAGCGCTATCTTGAACCGGTCCTGTGCGGGTGTGGGGGGCGCCATGATGGTGGTGTTTGCGGCCTGGATGATCGGCCTGACTGAAGCCCATATGCCCACCCGGCTGATTCCCAGCTACTTCCTGTACCTGGTGTTCTGGTCCCTGGTCATGACCAACGTCATCGCCTCACTGGCCGGCATACTCCTGGCCTACCGACGCGGCTGACCGTGCCCAAGGCAGAGATCCGCAACCAGGTCCGGCGGCTGCGCTTTGACCACGGTGAAATGACCCAGCAGCAATTGGCCGACCGGATTGGCTGTACCCGCCAGACCATTATCATGCTGGAGCAGGGACGCTACGTGCCGTCTCTGGCTCTGGCGCTGCGGATGGCACGGGTTTTCGAGGTTTCCGTGGACGATATTTTTGAGCTGATCTAAGCCAGGATTGCCAACCATCGAACAGGCCGTTCCCGCGTTGTCAATCTGTCGGTCATGAACTAATCTCAAAGTCAGCTCGGGGCAATCGAATTGAGGGGATTTCGTGCCATACAGCGATAACAAGCGCCTTGGACGCCGACGCCGCCTGATGGCGTCCGGGATTGGTGCTCTTGCCGGATTCTGGGGGAAGCCTTCGGCCAGTCTGGCCGGTGTGACCCCGCTTTATGTCAAGGGCAAAAAGTCCCCGGGGCTGGATCAGCTCAAGCTTTCAGACACCCCTGATCCCCATGTCCGCGCCCTGCGGCGGTTGAGTTTCGGCTACCGGCCGGAAGACCTGAGCGCAATGATGGCCATGGGCGCAGATCTCGACGAGCGCCTGACCAACTGGGTGGACGCACAGCTCGCCGGTTTCGAAGGCGGATTACCCACCGGCAACGACCCGGAACTGGCGGCGCTGGTAAACGACCCCGAGGTGGGTTTTGAAACGGTTACCGACAGCCTGCAGACCCTGTGGCAGGAATACCGGGTGGCGGCGCCGGAATGGCCCCACTGGATGATGCCCACCATCGAAACCCAGTATCTGGCATTCCTGCGGGCGACCCACAGCCGCTGGCAGCTGGGCGAGGTGCTGGCGGATTTCTGGCACACCCATTTCAGCGTACACGGTGCAAAGTTCGAGGTTGCACCGACATTTGTGCACTACGACCGGGACGTGATTCGTCCCAACATGCTGGGCAACTTCCGGCAGATGCTCGAGGCGGTGACCCAAAGTACCGCCATGATGTATTACCTGGACAACGTCTTTAACTCGGTATTCGGGCCTAACGAAAACTTCGCCCGGGAGATCCAGGAGCTGCACACCCTGGGCGCGATCAACTCCTACGGATTCACCCGGGAACAGGACATTCCCGAGGCCGTACCCATTGCCGGCTCAGGGGCCGTGCTGCCGGCGGGTTTAAAAGCCGGCTATTCCGAGCGGGACGTGGTGTCGGTGACCCAATGCCTGACCGGCTGGACCATCAGCAACCCCTACAACGACGGGCTGAATACCGGCGAGTACATTTACTATCCGGACTGGCACGATAACTCGGCCAAGCGGGTACTGGGAATCGACATCACCGAGACCGGTGAGGACGAGGCCCACCGGGTGCTGGACCTGCTGGCCGTGCACCCCAACACGGCACGCTACGTTTGCCGCAAGCTCTGCGCCCGGCTGATCGGGGATGATCCACCGGAGTCCATCGTGGAAGAGGCCGCGCGGGTGTTCAACGACCAATGGCAGGCATCGGACCAGCTGGCCCAGGTGGTCCGTAGGGTGATCCTCTCCGACGAATTCAAGTCGGCGTCAACCTGGGGCGCCAAAGTCAAACGCCCCTTCGAGATCATGGCCGGTGTCCTGCGCAGCTGCGGCGGATTCACCGAGAAACTGATCCGGGCGGATCTGACACTTGGCTGGCCCGAGGTATTGCAGCTGGGACGAGCCAACAGTATGTCGGTAAATTTCTACTGGGAAACCTCGAACACGGGACAGGTGCCGTTCACCTGGGTCACGCCCGACGGTTTCCCCGACCGCCAGGAAGCCTGGCTGGGCGGAACGCCGCTGGTGATGAGCTGGCGGGCGCTCAATACATTTTTCATCCAGTGGTTCCCGGTAGACCTGAACGACATCAATGGACCCTGGTACGACTATCGGCCGGTCGACGCGGTTGCCCTGACCCAGGCCATGCTGCCACCGGCCCAGCATACGCCCAGCGGACTGGTGGATTTCTGGGTTCACCGGATTCTCGGGTATGACGCCAGTCAACCCTCCACGCCGCAGTTGAACAGCCAGGTGCGTGACCGCCTGGTGGCCTTCATGCAGCAGAACGCACCGGGCCCCGACCAGGTGCTGGACATCAGCAACGACGGTGGTGGGCCTTCGGTCTGGGAGGAGTACGTGACCCAGCGCCTGCAGACCCTGGTGGCCCTGATCGGCATGCTGCCGGACAACCTTTTGCGCTGAGGAGTTCGAAGTGGATCGCCGACAGTTTCTCAAGACCAACGCCCTGGGCGGGTTGACAGCAGCCTCCGCGCTGCCGACGGCCGCGCGGGCCGGGGGCACGGGTTTCAACCAGGAAATCCTGGTTTACGTGTTTCTGCGGGGCGGCATCGACGGCCTCAACGTCATCGTGCCGCTGGACGACAACGATCACGAGTACTACTCCGTCATGCGGCCGCGGCTGGCCATACCCGATGCCGGTCCGGGAGCCGCTTTGCCAATCTCCGGTGAGCCCTTTGGCTTCAACCCGCTGGCGTCGCCGCTCAAGGATTTGTACGACCAGGGCTACATGGCTGTAGTGCAGGCGGCGGGAACCCCGGATCCGGTTTCGTCACGCAGCCATTTCGACGCGGAAAAGTACGTGGAGCTGGGAACCCCCGGGCTGCTGGGTACGTCCACGGGCTGGCTGCAGCGGCATTTTCTGGCAATGACAGAAACCCTCGATCTCTACCCCGACGAAATGCTGCTGCCCATCGTGGCCTACCGCAACAACCCGCCCGTCAGCCTGCTGGGCAACACTTCGCTGCTGACGGTGTGGGATCCACAGATTTTCCGGATGAACAATGCCCACTGGCATTGGAACGAGCCTGATCCCAACTGGCCGCAAAAAGGTGACACCCAGATTCCGGCACTAAATGATATTTACGGCTACGACGTCGACGCGTTCAGCCGGGCCGGTGCCCAGGCACTGACCGCGGAGGGAATCCTTCGACAGCTGTACAGCGACAGCTACACCAGTGCGGGCAGCACGCCCTACCAGGACAACAGCATTGCCTCTCAACTGGCCAGCACGGCCCAGCTGATCAAGCTCGACCTGGAGACCCGGATATTCACCCTGGACTGGGGCAACTTCGACTCCCACGCCAACCAGAACCTGCCGGACTACTTCGACACACCGCTGGACCAGCTGTGCCGGGCTGTGTCTGCGTTCTTCGAGGATCTCGACGCCAGCGGCGGCGACTACGCCGACCGCACCACCATGATCATCCAGAGCGAATTTGGCCGGCGTGGCTACGAGAACATCTCCGTGGGTACAGATCACGGCAACGGCAACATCCTGCTGGCCATCGGCAAGCAGGTAAACGGTGGCCGCCTGTACGGCACCTGGCCCGGGCTGTATCCGGGAACCGCCGACGGATTCGTCAATTACGCCAATCCGAAGAATGGCAGCACGGATCCCGAGCTCTACGAGGGCGCACTGGCCACCACCACGGATTTCCGGCGAGTGCTCAGCGAATTCCTGGCGGTCCGATGCAGGCATACGCCCGCCACCCTCGCCAGCGTGTTTCCTGATTACTCCGGATATTCGCCCATGGGAATATTCCAGGCCCAGGACAGGCTCTTTCAGAACGGATTCGAAAGCCCGGCGTAGCGGGTGGCCAGCATCGGGGATCCGGCTATCATTTGCGACCTCCATCGATGCAATCGGGATCGAAACCATGGCAAAACTTCCGTCGCTTCCGGAAAATCCCCACCTGGCCCACGTATTCAGCCGCTTTCCCAAGGGTGTCCTCACACTGTGCAAGCTGCACGACGAGATGCTGAGGGGCGAGTCCGACCTGACCGTTGGGGAACGTGAGTTGATAGCGGCGGTGACTTCGGCCGCCAACGCCTGCAACTTCTGCTTTGATGCCCACCGCCGGGCAGCGGCTGCATTTGACGTGGACGTGGACCTGGTGGACGCCCTGGTCACGGATTTTGACAACGCGCCAGTGGAACCGAAGGTGCGTCCTCTGCTGGCTTACGCCATCAAGCTTACAAGAGCCCCGGCCCAGGTGACCGACGCGGATGCGGCGGCGGTGCTGGAAGCGGGCTGGACCGAGGAGGCGCTGATGGACGCCATCTGGGTCATCGGTATGTTCAACCTGATGAACCGAATGGTGGAAGGCTCCGGTGTGGTCCGGCAGCCCGAGATGGAACTCACCGACGAGGTCAAAAACTTTTTCCGCACCCGCAGCTACCTGGATTTTGGCCAGGCCGCCATCGCTGGCGAAATGGACTGACCTGGCTTATCCCTCGTCGTCGAAGATCGATTCAATGGGCTGCTCGAACAACCGGGCAATCTTGAATGCCAGGGGCAGCGACGGATCGTACTTGCCGTTCTCGATGGAGATGATGGTCTGACGCGATACCCCCAGCAGGTCGCCCAGGGCCTGCTGACTCCAGCTCCGCTCGGCCCTCATTTCTTTTAGCCGGTTGTTCATTCGTAGCGCCGCTTGACGAAGTGCAGGGCTGCGTAATAGGCGATCAGTCCGAAGGGCAGGGTGGCGGAGGAGAGGACGATGGATATGTCGCCCATCCAGGGTAATTCCTTGAGCCCGCCGGCGCCGAAAATGATGCCCGACATCAGGCCAAAGGCGCAGATCAGGGTCAGCACCGATCCGAATCCGATGGCAAGCGCAGTCAGGTGAATCCTCTGCTGCAGTTCGTCCAGCTGCCGCAGCAATACCCAGAACTCGTACAACAGCCATCCGAATGCGATCACCCCAACAGTTGCGACAATCTGCCCGGCCAACGGATTGGCCATCACGTCGGCGGCCGTGCGGCCGCCGAGGTAACAGGACAGGAACAAGAAACATGAAAGCAGTGAGCGCCGCACGTAGCGTTTACGCACGGCCGGCGGGGCCGAGCTGGCTTCGGGCATAAAGTCCATATTCAGGCTCCTTCGGTCTGGCGGCCGCGGGTGAGTCGACGCCAGATCTTGCGACGCTTCTCGAACACAGTCCAGCCCCCGACCAATGCACCGATCCAGATGAGGACCTCGGTGGTGATGGCCGCGGCAGTCACGGCGGCGATGAACACCGCCCTGGAGTCGGACAGGAAATATGCTGCGGGAACGCTGAGCCAGGCTGTCAGGCAGACCAGGGCGGCAACGATCAGCAGGTATTTGCGGGTTTCACGAATCATGGTTGTCTCCTTGTTGGGTATCCAGCAGGGACCGGGCCTGGTTCAGCAGGTCACGGGAGTTGTAGAGCATTCCGTCGCTGATTACCCAGGCAACGGAGTTGGTGTTCATCACATCTTCAGCCGGGTTTTCCGTGAGAAAAACCAGGTCGGCTTCGAATTCCGGGCGCACCTGGCCAACGCGCTGGTCCACGTCAAGGACCTCCGCGTTGCGTTGGGTGAGCATGTGGAGTGTGTCCATGGGGCTATATCCGGCTTGCACGTACAGCGCCATCTCCCGGGCCAGTGAGGGACCGCCGCCGGCGCTGTCAGTACCCAGGGCAATTCTCACGCCGGCCTGGTCCATGCGGCGGACCATCTCCAGAGCCTTATCCATGGCCTTACCGGCGCGCTGGTAGTCGTCCTCGGTCCAACCGAATCCGGTCATGGCCAGAAACCGGGTGACGCCAGCTCGTGCCTCGGGATGATAAAAACCGGCTTCGCTTTCTGGGAAGTAAACGGACAGCGCGCCTTTCTGAAACGTCAGTGCGTTGACCACCAGGGTGAAATCCACGGTGACATCGTTTTCCACCAGGCTTGCCAGCAATTGCTGAAACAGCGGGCCGTCGAAGTCCACCAGTTCGAACCAGCGGTACATGAACGTGGTATTGCCCGCAGCACGGCTGGCCTCGTACTCCGCACGCCTGTCCGGCTCGATCAGCTCAGCGCTCGTGGGCAAGGCGTGCAGGAGGTGCTTGATGCCCAGTTCAGCCGCACGGGTCCAACTGACGGTGTCCAGGTGGGCCATGGGTTCCAGCCCGGCGGAACGGGCGGCTTCGATTCCGGCCGCCAGTTCCTGTTCGGACAGTCCGTGGTACAACTTGAAGTAGCTTGCGCCCAGGCCGGCCTGGCGCAGGGCCTCCGCGTTCCACTCGGACGGCGTCTGTGGATAGGCAAAGGCGTTGCCGCCCATGGGCGGCGGCTGGATCACCGCGCCGGCATAGATCATGTCCGGGCCTACCATTTCACCCTCGGCTCGCGCCGCCATGTACTGCCGGCTGGCAGCCGGATCAGCGCCCGGGTTCCTCACGGTTGTGACACCCGTGGCCAGGGCCACCAGCGCGTGGTACCGGGTGACCTCCTCGATACTGTCAATAGTGATCAGCGGCCCGCTGTCAGTCATCTCCAAGGCGTGGGGGCCAGCGGTCAGATGGCCGTGGGCATCGATAAATCCCGGTAGGGCGTAGTGGCCGCTCATGTTGCGGCGGTTGGCGAATTCGCCCTCGGGAATGAAGCCCGAGCCCACGGTCACGATTTTGCCGCCGCGCACCACCACGAAACTGTTGGGCGACAGGGTCTGCTGCGACGGATCGATGCGGGTAAAGCCGTGATACAGGTCGGCACCGTCAAACAGCGGGTCGGCCTCGGTGACGCCGATTGACAGCAAGGCGACGGCACAGGCGCCAAGCCATGAAGTCGTGCGAAAGTTCATTGAAATTCTCCGTAGTAAAGCAACCTTTACATCAGTGTAGATGGAAAGGGTCCTTTACGTCAAGTGTCCTTTACGGAAAGTTTCCTTGACCTTTGGTGCGGACTTCACCCTTCCCCCAAATATTTGGGTAACCGGCGGTTTCGGATTGCGCAAAGGTAGCCAGGTGCCTGGAGGGGACGGCGGCCGCGGAACGTGCCGCCATGGATGGCCCGTCTCAAGGGCAGGAGGCAAGCATGTTATTCGGCAGCAAGCAATACCGGTCAGCGCGGATCGCTCTGGGCGCTGTGACCGCCATCGTGATTTCAGCAAGCGCCAGCGCTGGCGGGCTGGTGCCTCCGCCGTCGGTGTCGTCCGTCATTGTCAGTCCAACCGAGGACTATCGCTTTCAGTTTGACCCGTTTCCCACCACGCCCACTGGCCAGGTCAATCCGCATTTCTACCCTGCGGTGAAGATCCTGCAGGACGTGGCGGCCATCGATCGCACCGGGTCATTTTTCTTCGGGAATCCCCAGGGATATGACCAGGGTTATGAGGCGCTGGGCTTTCTGGAGCCGGACTTCGACGGGGGCCCACGAATGTTCTACTACTGGGACTGCGGCGACGACTGCAACGGCGGCCTGGCCCAGGCGGACCAGGTGGTGATGCCCACGGAAATCTTCCGATCTTTGTCTGAGTCCTGTACCCGCAACACCCTGGGGCACGAGCTGTTCCACAAGATCCAGCGGGCCTACCGTGTCGCCGGCGCTCCCAGCGGCATGGGCAAGTGGGTCACAGAAGGACACGCCCGGGCCCTGCAGGACAAGATTTATACCGACTTTGATATCGACCCCAACGCGGACTGCCGCACCACCTTCGAAGGAGATGTGGACGAGTACCTGACCGACCTGCACCACCAGCCACTGTGGACCCTGAGCTACAACGCCGCCCTGTGGTGGGCCTATTTGATGGAGCAGTTCGGTGAGATCCCGATCGAACCCCTGTACGGCGTGGATTTCCTGGTGACCTGGTACGACCAGTCGCTGCTGGCGGGTGATAACGCCAATTCCCTGGATATCACCAATGACACCATCCAGTTCTTCGATCCGTCGCGAAGCCTGCTGTCCACCTACCGGGATTTTGTGCTGGCCAACGTGATCAAGGACATGCGCCTGGACAACGTGGGTGCCGCATTTCGGCAACGCTATACCTACGTGGATGAACAGGCGCCGGGCCAGGATCGTTACGACGAGGTGACCTACACCGACAACCTGACCATCAGCAATGGCGCCACCGAGGACACAGCCATTTTTGGGGTGGAGGAGTACGCGGTCCGGTATTACAAGATCAACCTGGCGGCCTGCGGTGGCGGGCGCACCGTCCGGGTCTCGTTTGAACCGGCGGCGGCAGATCCCTTTTTTGGACTGCCGCTGAACCAGACCGGCGCCTGGGGTCTGGTGGTGGGTCAAAGCAACAACGGGTCACAAACCCTTTCGACCCAGCGACCCAACAAGTACTACAAGAAGGTGGACCAGGAGTGGGCTGTGGAGTTTTTCCAGCCGTTCAGCAACCCTTACGAGTCGGCCTACGCCATGACCACCGGCGTCAACGGACCGGTCCTGGGCACATTGCGGGCCCAGTGTCTGGCCCCGCCGCCCAATCCATTTACCCCCAACGTTGACCTGGTCAACCCGTTGGACCCTCTGACACCAGGACCACCGGACACTCTAACTTTTGGCGAGGTGTGCGCGGTGCCCTCGAGCCCGCTGCCCGGCCTGGATCCCAATGACTACCGCGTGGCCGTTGGAGGCCAGGAAGCGCGAATTGTCAGTGCCACGCCACGGGACGATGGCCACTGCCTGCTGGTGGAGTTCCCGGCCCAGACCGCGCCCGGCGCATACCCTCTTGCCATCGGCCTGGGGGAGAACGAGGTCATCGTCGAGGCCGCGGTGGTTCACAATGAGCCGGCGCCCAATGTGATGCTGGCCCTGGATGTCAGCAACTCCATGGGTTTCCCTTTCAACAACCCCAAGCTGGATGTTGGCCGCGAAGGCCTCAAACACCTGCTGGAGATGCTGATCCAGAATCACAGCGGTGGCGCATCGCCGGAGGTTGGCCTGGTCACCTTTGACCTGTTCGAAAGCGATCCCAACCAGCGGGTGGCCGTGCCGCTGGCGCCGGCTGACGGTGCCCAGCAGCGGCTTATCGAGAGCGTACTCGATGCGGAAACCCCATCAGCTCTCGACCTGACTTCTCCCGCCGGAGCCATCCAGATTGCCATCGATGAAATAGCTGCCCGGGGTGCCCCTGGCCAGTCCCGCCACCTGGTGCTGATTTCTGACGGCGGCGAGGATGATTTTCCGTTCTGGCACGACGTTGGCATTACCGCCGTGGCCGCCGGAATCAACGTGCACACCGTGGCCCTGGGCCGGCTGGCCGACCAGCAGCTTCTGTTCGATATGGCGCGTTCCACCGGCGGCAAGTACTTCTATGTGGACATGGATTTTCAGGGCGTGGATGGTGCCGCCATGGCACGGGCGATGGTCGCCATCTCCAATGCCCTGTCCGGCACGCTCACTATCGGCCGGGAGGACGTGTCGGCGGCGTTCAACCAGGCGACTGATTTCACCATCGAGGTACCCCAGTCGGCGGTGGGAATGCTACTGCCCGCCGTCCAGGCCGCCCGGGAAGCTGCGCGGGGCGACGGGCAGGATGTGGACATCGGCAAACTGACCCTGAAAGACCCCGAGGGAACGGCCTACGAGATCGTGTTGAAAGACGTATACGTCACCAGCATCGATGTTAATGCCTCCGGAAATGCGACCTTGCCGGCTGGTACCTGGACCGCCCGATTTGAGCCCGAACCGGATTTTGGCGGCGAGCTGACCGTCCACACCGTGGTCCAGCGCGACGCGCCGCTGCGGGTGGACACAGGCCTGGCGCGGCCGGAAACCGCCACGGCCCAGCCTACGCGCTATCGCCAGGGTGACAGCATTCAACTCTGGACCAGTGTGTTCGACGGCTGTTCCCGGATTGGCACGTGCAGCAGCGGTGAACCTGGCATATCAGGCGTCAGAGTGACATTGTCCAACGGCAACGACAGCGTGCTGGATCTCCACGGTCAGGCACTGAAGGGCTTGGCCTCATCGCTCGATGGGTCAGCGCTCAAGGGCGCGCAAAGTGACGTGGTCTCGGCCAGCTACAGCGCAATACTTGGCGCACCGCCGGCCGGAACCACCACCCGCCTGGGTACCCGGGAGAGCATCAGTCTCGATTTCTTCGTTGAGCTGGGCTACGGGGATTACACGGTCACGGCCATGGTCAGTGAAGACCTGGCCTTCAGCACCACTAATATTCCGGACAGCGACAGCGACGGGCTGCCCAACAGCTACGAGGCGCGAAAAACCTGCCTGGATCCCATGGTCAACGACGCGTCCGGGGACCCCGATGCGGATAATTTGACCAGCCTGCAAGAAATGGAGATCGGCACCGATCCCTGCAACGGTGACTCGGACCGTGGCGGCGAGCTCGACGGATCAGAAGTGTCCGGAGGTCGCCAGCCGCTGATGGCCGATGATGATCGGGTTGCCGGGATCACTTTTGCCTATATCGGCCACGAGGTTACCCATGACGAGCCCCGCACGTACCAGGATCGCAGCCACCGGATTGCCTACTCCGCCGATCCCAGCATTGCACGGGTGGTGATTCAGCGGGCCCAGCCGGGCGGCAGCCTGGACGTACTGGCCCAGACCGATGCCACCGGTGAGTACTTCGATAACAACCTGACCGCGGGCGTGGAGTATTGCTACCGACTGCTGCCCTTCGATGACCAGGATCGTCCCGGCGCTCCCAGCGAAGTGCTGTGTTCTGTGGCCACCGACAACCCGGGGCTCCCGTGGGGCGACGTGGTGATCTACCAGGGTCGGCCCCGCACCGACGACCCGAGCCTGTTGCTCACCCTTGGGCTCTACAACAAACCGCCGGAAAGCACCGAGATGCGCCTGACCTCCACCGGGTTTGACACCGGCTGGATCCCATTTCAGAAAAAGTACACCTGGCAACACCGGCCTGTGCAGGAGGCCACCCGGGTGGAGGTGGAAGCCCGATTCCGTGACGCCAACGGCCTGCAGTCGCGTCGCTACCGGGACGCCATCGTGCTGATGCCCGAGCAGTCATTGGGCGGAATCCGCGGACGCGTCATGCTGGAGGACGAGGGTGCCCGGGAAGGCGTATTCGTCTGGCTGGCCGACCGCCCGTCGGAACCTCCGGCCACTACCGATGCCGACGGCTTCTATGTCTTCATTGATGTGCTGCCCGGAGACTACGTGGTGATGAGCGACGATCCGAGCTTCAGCGAGTCGCGCAGCGGCACCATTGTGGTCGAGGCCGGGGAAACCGCCGACGCCGGTGATGTGATGCTGGCTCTGCCGCCTGACGAGCTGTTTGCGGACGGGTTCGAAAACTGATCCCGGGCCGGGCCGCCCACACGGCGGCCCGGAAAGCAGCCTGGCACCGGGCGGGATCCGCGCCGAGGGATCCATGCCATGACACTCATTCCTTTCTGACCTAGACTGAGGTCCAGGTTGGAGAGGGACCATGGACCGACTTATCGACGGGTTGCTCATCGTGGAAGACGATGGGTTGCTGCGAAATCGATTGATCGAAACGCTCAGGGACGTAACGGCGCCCGATCGCCTGTTCGCCTGCGCCAGCCTGGCCGAGGCGCGACAGCTGCAGGCGTCCCACCTGCCGAAAATCATCCTGCTGGACGTGGGCCTGCCGGACGGCAACGGCCTGGAGCTGCTGGTGGACCAGCACGCATTGTCCGAGCCGCCCCTGGTGGTCATCCTGACCGGGTTTTCCGACGAGGAGACCATCGTCAAGGCCATTCGGCTGGGCGCCCGGGGTTACCTGCTGAAACAGGATTCAGGCACCAGCATCAGCCAGGCACTGCAGCAGATCGTGGACGGAATCCCGCCACTCAGTCCCTCGGTGGCCCAGTGCATAATGACCCATATCCGTGACGATACACCCAGCGCTGACAAGCCCGGGGTACTGCCGCCGCGCCAGCAGCTGACGCTGAAGCTGCTGGCCCGGGGGCTGACCTACCGCGAAATTGCCGAAGACATGGAAATCACCTTCAACACCGTCTCCACCTACGCCCAGGAAATCTACAACAAGCTGGCTGTGCGCTCCCGGGGCGAGGCGGTACACAAAGCCAGGGAAATGGGCATCATTTGAGCGGCCAATCCATGGACCGGTCCGGTTGGCGGATTTTCGGCGGCGCCCTGCCGTGGCTGCTGGCCCTTGGCTACCTGGCCCTGATTGCCTACCTTGGGCTGACGTTTCAGCGGGTCGACGGTTTTCGGGTGGACCAGGTCTACATGGCGACCATCGATGGCAACCCCCAGCCGGTATCACTGGGCCTGTTCCGGCTGCTGGATGGTCCAGATGATGCCCGGCTGACGCTGCCGTTCGATTCCTCCGGTGAAGATCTGGCGGTGTTCTTTCCGCGCATGTCGGCCAGTGCCGACGTTTACGTCAACGGCCAGCTGATTCATCAGCGACCGGTGTCTTACCCGGCGAGCTTTCAATACCGCCCCCAGCTGGTGCCCATTCCTGCCCGGGTGCTGGCGGAGGGCGGCAGCAACGAACTCCGGGTGGAACTCCAGCCCAGGGGGAATACGGTTGTGCTGGGCGTGTTTTACCTGGGTCCGCGGATGGCACTGGAACCGGCCTTCCTGGCCTTCGACTTTTTTCGCCAGGACCTGGTGGGGGCCGCCGTGGCGGTGGCGGCGCTGCTGGCGGTCTTCATGGGCACGGTGTGGCTGGTCCGACGCCAGTTTCGGGAATACGGCTGGCTGGCCCTGGCGTTCGCCGCGTTCACCTATTACCTGTATAGCTTTGTCGGGGCCCGGCAGCCGCTGAATCCCCAGCTGTATGACTGGTCCTTCCTGCTGGCCCGGGCGGTGTTTGTCTGGTCGTTTCTTTGTTTTGTCCACCGCTTCCTTGAACTGCACCGGCGCTGGCTGGAGCGGGCCCTGGGGATTTTCTACCTGGTGGTGTTTGGCGCAGGGCTGGTCCTGGTCCTGACCGGGCGCTACTGGGATTTTGTCAGTTTGACCTATGTCAGCAGCCTGCCCATGGTGATGCTGGTCGTGGCATACGTGGTGGTAGTGCTGGCCATCGCCCTGGCGAGGACCCGGCAGGTCTACCTGCACTGGCTGCTGGTGGGCAGCCTGCTGGGACTTCTGCTGGGTTTGCATGACGTGCTGGTGCTGTTCGACGTGCAGCACTGGCTGGTCCGGGATTTTTACATCTCCCACTACGCCATCATCTTCATCACCATTGGCTACGGCGGAGTGGTGGTCCACCGGGTGGCTCACGCCCTGATGACCAGCGAGGATCTCAATCTGGAGTTGAACCGGCTGCTTGAGATCAAGTCGGCGGAGCTGGAGGCGGCGGCCCGGGAGCGCGGCCGGCAGGAAAAGCGGCTTGCCCTGTACGCGGAGCGACAGCGCATCATGTCGGACATGCATGACGGGGTGGGTGGGCAGCTGGTGAGCCTGATCGCGGCCAGCGGATCGCTGGACCGGGGCGCCATTGCCGGTGAACTCGACGCCATCCTGGCCGACCTGCGCCTGGTGCTGGACGCACTGACGCCGTCGGGCGAAGACCTGGTCATGTCGCTGGCCCGGCTGCGTGAACGCTACGCCCCGGTGCTGGGCCATGCGGGCATCACCCTGCACATGAAGATTGACCGGGACATCGACGCCGTGGCCATGTCACCCAGCGATACGGTGAGCGTGATGCGGCTGGTGCAGGAAGCAATTCAGAACGCGGTAAAGCACGCGAAATGCAGCGACATCTTGGTGGAGCTGTCGGCGGAACCGGGCCGACTGAGCCTGACTGTGCGCGATGACGGAACCGGGATAGCCGACGCCAGTCCAGGTCACGGCAGCCGCACCATGGTCGAGCGTGCACAGGCCCTGGGGGGAGAACTGGAAATCCGCCAGCCTCCCGGGGGCGGCACCGAGGTCGAACTGCGGCTGCCCAACGGCGACGGGGTCAGGCAGTCCGATCAGGGCTAGAATCGGATCCATGACCGTCAGCGACAAGACATCCCCCGTCAGTGAACAAGCCGGCCGCCAGGGAAACGCCGCCCTGCTGTTCCTGGTAGTTACCGCATTCATCAACTCCATGGGTATCGGTCTGACGACCCCGGTCATGCCGGCCCTGCTGATGGAAATCAGCGCCGGCGACCTGGCTGAAGCATCGCGCTGGGGAGGTCTGGCGCTGTTTGCCTACGCCATCATGCAGTTCGTGTTCACGCCGATCATCGGCGCGCTGTCGGACCGCTTCGGCCGCCGCCCCGTGCTGCTGCTGTCCCTCAGCGCTTTTGCCCTGGACATGCTGATCCTGGGATTTGTCGGCACCATCTGGGGATTCATCCTGCTGCGCGCCTTTGCCGGTGTGTTCGCGGCCACGTTTTCCACCAGCAATGCCTATATCGCGGACGTGACCCCGGCGGAGGATCGCGGGAAGAAGTTTGCCATGCTGGGCGCTGCCTTCGGGGCCGGCTTCGTGTTCGGTCCTGCCATTGGCGGAGCCCTGGGCGATATCGACGTGCGCCTGCCGTTTTTTGCCGGTGCCGCCCTGGCAACGGCCAATGCCCTGTACGGGTACTTTGTCATGCGCGAGTCCCTGCGGCTGGAGAACCGCCGGCCGTTCAGCTGGCGGCGGGCCAATACGGTGGGCACGCTGCTTCGCCTGTTCCGGAATCCGGCGGTGGGCCCGCTGCTGCCGGTGTTTTTCCTGGCCACTCTGTCCACCTGGGTGTATCCCACGGTCTGGTCTTACGTGGCCATCCAGAAATTTGCCTGGACCGAAGGCCAGATCGGCTATTCCATTGCCTACTACGGCGTGGTTGCGTTTGTGGGCCAGGCCCTGGTGATTCAATTCCTGCTGCCGAAACTGGGGGTGCGGCATGCCATCTGGATTGCCCTGCTGGTTGAAGCCCTGGCCTTGACCGGTCTGGGCCTGGCCACGGCGGTCTGGATGGTCTACCTGATGATCAGCGCGGCCATTCTGTCGGTGATGCAGGATCCGGCGCTGCGCCAGGAAATGTCGGCCCGCATATCAGAGGACGCCCAGGGAGAGCTGCAGGGCGGGCTGTCTGCCCTGAGCAGCGTGGCCATGATCCTTTCGCCGCTGATCTATATGGGGTTGTTTACCGCCACCGCAGATCCTGAAAGTCCGATTTACCTGCCGGGCTCTCCGTTCTTCGCTGCGGCGGCCATGTCGCTGTTTGCCCTCATTGCCTATGGATGGGTGACCAAGCGGCGACGGCCGGCGCCTGGAGCCAGGGGGTAGGCGCAGTTCTACTCCCTGACCAACGGCATCGGGACCGGGGCCGTCAGCGTGCTAAAGTGATCCACCTCGCAGACCTCAGGAGGGGGCATCTGATGAAATTTGCTATCCGCTATGCCGTGATTGTCGCCGTGGTGGCCATCCTTCCGCTGACGCCCCAGGGCGTTTTTGCCGAAGATCAGAAATCGGTCCTGGTGACCGGCGCCAGCACGGGCATTGGCCGCCACCTGGCCGAGACCCTGGCCGAAAAGGGTTACCACGTGTACGCAGGCGCGCGGAAGGACGAAGACCTGAAAGCCCTGGATGCCATCGACAATATCACGGCGGTCAGGCTTGACGTGACCAGCCAGGAGCAGGTCGATGCGGTGGTGGAACAGGTCGAGGCCAGGGGCACGGGCCTTTGGGGTCTGGTCAACAACGCCGGCGTTGGTGGCGGTGGGCAGGTGGTCAATACGCCCATCGAGGATCAGAACTTCGTGTATGCGGTCAACGTCGAAGGGGTTTATCGAACCACCAAGGCCTTTGGACCCATGGTCATGGCGTCCAAGGGGCGAATCGTTACTACCGGCTCAATTGCCGGAACCGGGTCCTGGGATGGCGGTAGCGCCTACAGCGGAAGCAAGCACTGGATCGAAGCATTCACCGATGCTCTGGCTGCCGAGATGGCGCCCCACGGGGTGAGCGTCAGCGTGGTGGAGCCGGGCAACTACAAATCCAATATCCGCCGCAGCAGCGTGGCCCGGGAGATGGACAAGGTTGCGTCGGCCGGCGGCGAGGTGACCGACGAAATGAAGCAGAACTACCAGCGGACGGCAGAGCGTGAGTTGTCCTACAAGGAGCCCGACGAAGTATCGGAGGCGTTCATGCACGCCCTGTTCGATGAAGCGCCGCTTCGCCGGTACGTGGTGGTGCCCAACAAGCAGGAACAGGAATGGACCATCCGCCAGAAGATCTCCGAACTGGTGCAGCTCAATACCTGGGGGCCACACAGCTACAGCCGGGATGAACTGATTGAACTGCTGGACCAGGCATTGAATCCACTGCCCGCCGCGGGCGAGTAATCCAGCCGGCCGATTCCTGGGGTAACGATTGGTGGGGTCAGAGTAAAGGGACAGAGTAAAACCGGTTTTACTCTGTCCCTTTACTCTGACCCCACCATTTCGGCGGCGGCTATCGCAGGAAATGCACCCGCTGGCCCAGCATGTCCGGCGTCACCAGCACCACGCCGCCGTCGGTGACCCGGAACCCCCGGCGGCGGTCCTCGTCGTGATCGACGCCAATGACCATGTTGGGAGGTATGTGGCAGCCGCGATCAATAATGGCACGGCGGATGTGGGCATGGCGGCCGATGTCCGCCCGGGGCAACACGACCGAGTCTTCCACCCGGGCGAAGGAATGAACATGCACGCTGGAGAAGATCAGGGAGCGGTTGACCTCGGCGCCTGAGATCAGGCAGCCGCCGGAGACCATGGAATCGGTAGCGACCCCGCGGCGGTCCTCGAAGTTGAACACCATCTTGGCCGGGGGCAGCTGAGCCTGATAGGTCAGGATAGGCCAGTCCAGATCGTACAGGTTGAGCTCGGGATTGACGTCCATCAGTTCCATGTTGGCGGTCCAGAACGCATCCAGGTTGCCCACATCGCGCCAGTAGGCGCGCTCCCCGGTTTGCGGGTCGCGGAACGGGTAGGCCTGGATGGTATTCCCTTCCTCGATGACCCTGGGAATGATGTCCTTGCCGAAGTCGTGGCCGGAAGTCTTGTCGTCCGCGTTGCGGATCAGCGCCTGGTACAGGAACTCGGTGTTGAACACGTAGTTACCCATGGATGCCAGGCAGTAGCCTTCCTGTCCCGGTATTTCTTTGGGCTGGGCCGGTTTCTCCACAAAATCCTGTACCCGCCAGTTTTCGTCCACGCTCATGACGCCAAAATCGTTGGCAGCTTCTTCGACCGGCACCTCCAGGCAGGACACCGTCATGTCCGCGCCGCTGCTGGCGTGGGCAGCCAGCATGGGTCCGTAATCCTTCTTGTAGATGTGATCGCCGGAGAGCACCAGCACGTATTCCGGCTGGTGGTCCCGGATGATGTCCAGGTTCTGGTAAATCGCATCGGCGGTGCCCTGGTACCACTCATCGGTGCTGACGCGCTGGGAGGCGGGCAATACCTCCACGAACTCGCCCAGTTCCTCGGTGCCGAAGTTCCAGCCCCGCAGCAGGTGGTGCACCAGGGAGTGGGCCTTGTACTGAGTCAGAACACCGATCCGACGGATGCCGGAGTTGACGCAGTTGGACAGGGGGAAATCGATGATCCTGAACTTGCCGCCGAAATATACGGCCGGTTTCGCTCGCCATTTAGTCAGTTCGTGCAGGCGGGATCCCTGTCCCCCTGCCAGCACCAGGGCCAGGGTCTTGCGGGTCAGGGTACTGATGTTGCGGTCAGTCTGGTTTGGCTTCATCGTTTGATTGACTTCCTTGCGTAGGATGCCCCGTCCGCCGGCGCCGGGGCTTGCAGTCGGCACTTTAGCATGGGATGTTCCAGTCGACCGGCGTATTCTGTATTGGTCCAGGTCGCGGCGCTGGGGGGAATGGAATGCATCAGAAGCGAATGTCAGCCGGGCCGATTCGGGCCGCAGTCGGGGCCGCAGTCGGGATCGCTGCATGCTTACTCAGTTTCCTGGTACTGATTGAACCGGCTGAGGCACAGCCCGCATTCAAGCACTGCAGGTCTCAGGAAGGCATGGGCATCATGTCTGAGGACTCCGTCCTGTTCTGCACCCGGGTGTATGGCCGCACCAAGACCCAGGCCCAGATCGATGTGCTGCAGCGGGCGGTCAAGGTGTTCGATGAACGGTGCGAGTCCCATCTCGACTGCCAGGGCCTGCAGAGAAAGATCATCCGGGACGAGAATAAGTGCCTGACCTCGCGCAGGTTCAGCGTCAGCTGCCAGCGCCGGGTGGAGCTGCAGGCCGTGCGTCAACCGCTGCAGGACAGGTTTCCAGACGACGACCCGCGGCTGCTGGAGCTGACCCAGCTGATCCTGGATGATCAGATGAAAGCAGCCGCGGAGCTGGCTATGTCGCTGGCCGGGACGATCGCCGAAAAACACGCTGAGTCTGCATCCTTCGATCCGTTGCTGACCCTGGCCGGGGATATCGAGGTGGGCGTTCGCAAGCCTCGGGTGCTGGCGAACGTGCCCGGGGCGAAAGACGTCAACCGGTTCCGCCTGGTGGCGGGCAGCCTGCTGGACAGGTTTCATGAAAAGCGCGGACGAATGCCCACGGCGGGGGAGTTTGCCAACCGGGTGGCGGACTCAAATCTCCATGACGGGTTTGCTGTCGAGGATTTCCAGCTGGAATCACCCCGATCCGCGACGATGCGCGTTGCCCTGCCGTCCCGGCAGGTGCGTTTTTTTCACCGTCACCAGGTTGAACCGGAGCAGCCCAAGCTGACTTCGCGGCGCAAGCTGTCCCAACACCTGAAGCGCATCCCGTCCGCACCTCCGGATACCGGGGCAACAGTGGTGGAATACGCCGACTACCCGGTGTTCCTGTTACATCAGCATCAGCGGTTGGACTATAAAACCTATTCGGTACTGGCCGGCAAGGACCGGGATTGGCTGCAGAGTGAAATGGCCGGCCAGCCGGTCCCGGTTCAAGCCAAGGTTCTCAGTCGGGACGAGAACTACCAGGATCGGGTTGCGGGCATGTGCGTCATTGATAGAGAGCGGGCCCACTACCTGGATTTTGTCAACGCGGCCAGAGACGACACGGCGGCCGCAGTGGACATGAAATGGATTACGCCCCATTACCCCCGGTTTGCCGATGAACATGGCATCGGCGATGAGGCCGTGCTGCATAAGGTGGCAGCTTCTACCCCCGCGGACTCCCGGTTGTTCCGCTATGCCAACCAGGGTTACCTGGCTGAAGCCAACTACGTAGTGGGTTATGAGGGGCCGCTGGTGGTTGCCGCGCTGGAGATATCAGCGTCGCTGGCCGACCGGATCCAGAACGAACTTCCGGATCACGTGGAGCTGCACGACCACCGGGAAGACGGACTGTCGGACTACCGGCTGACGGCGTGCTACGTCAGCGGTGAATCCAAGACCCATTACCTGGTCTGGCGCGACATGGGTCTGATGCCGGTGGGAGCACCCTACGCCAAGCGAATCTTCCAGGACAAGCGAATCCAGCTGGCGCTGGAGGACGAGCGGCTGGCCGAGCGCGCCATGCTGTGCCGGATCCTCGAACACCGGAGATTCCCACATGACATCCCCGCTTCCCTGGAGCAGGCGGTGCGGCAGGCCGCGGGCTTGAATTGTGACGCGGATATCGAGAGGTTCCTGGCACTGGTTGAATCTGCGCCAGATGACCCGTCCCTGCAGGCGGTTCGGGCGAGATTCGACCAGCAGTGAGGTGGGTGACGCCGGGTCAGGCCGGCCGACGTCCCTGTTCGCGCTTCGACCCTGCCGGGTTCGTGTCACGCAGGTTGAATGCCACCCGGTGGCGCGGCGGCCTTACTGCGGTGAATGGGCGATCAAACCTGGCTGGAAGCAGTGCGGGCGCGTGAAGCCGGCATACACACTTTTCGTGCTAGAGTCTGCGCCCCGTAAAGCTTCTGACCACAGATCCACCATGAAAAAAATCGCATTGGCACTGACCCTGCTGGTAACAGGCTCTTCTTTCGCCCAGGTCAAGATCATCCAGCCCGGTGCCCCGGGTCAGGACCCCCGTGAGCTGAGCGCGGAGGAAGCCACCGACATCGCGGTATCGACCTTCTCGCCTGACGACGTCCGCTTCATGCAGGACATGATCCCGCATCACTACCAGGCCGTGCAGATGTCCGCGCTGGTGAAAGAACGCACCAACACACCTGAACTGGTGGACCTGGCAGGACGCATCGACGCGTCCCAGGCGGATGAGATCAAGTTCATGCAGGACTGGCTGCGGGAGCGCGGACAGGAGGTGCCGGATCCCACCGATCATCACTCAATGCACACCCATCACGACATGGCAGGCATGGCCACGCCGGAGCAGATGGAAGCCCTGGCTGCGGCCAGGGACACGGACTTCGACCGGTTGTTTCTGGAGCTGATGATTCCCCACCATGAAGGGGCGATCAAAATGGTGGAGGAACTGCTGGAGCAGCCCGGCTCGGCATTCGACCCGGTGCTGTTTCAGTTCACAGACGACATCACCAACGACCAGACGTTTGAAATCGAACGCATGAACGCCATGCTCGTCAGCCTGTCGGATGACCCCCGTGCCGGGTTGAAACCCGGCTTCATGGACGCCGGCCAGGCGATCAGCAACCTGCGGCTGGTGGCGGCGCTTCCGAAGCCGGCCGGCTTCTTTGATCCCGACAATCCCTCCGAGATGCCGCCGCTGGTGCCCGAAGACGAGGACGAAAAAGACCGCAAGGAAGAGGACGAGCAAAGCAACGAAGACACCGAGTGGGGCGAACGCTCGCCGCTGCTGAGTTTCTCCAACACCGATATGGCTTTTGCCGGTGACACCCTGGTTGCGGGCAGCTATCACGGGTTCAATGTCTACAAGCTCAAGGACGACGGCGTCCCGGATCTGCTCAGTTCCATCGTTTGCCCGGGCGGGCAGGGTGATGTGTCCATTGTCGGCGACATTCTGATCATGAGCGTGGAGCAGACCCGGTCCAGGGTGGACTGCGGGCTGCAGGGCATCACCGAGGACGTCAGTGCAGACCGCTTCCGCGGCTTGCGGATTTTTGACATCAGCGACCTGACCCGGCCGGTGCAGGTGGGCCAGGTACAGACCTGCCGCGGTTCCCACACCCACTCGGTGGTCAGCGGTCCCGGCAAGGACGGCAAGATCATAGTCTACAACTCCGGCACTTCCAGCGTGCGCGAGGAGGAAGAGCTGGAGGGCTGCATCGACGAGACCCCCGGCGACAACCGCACCTCCCTGTTTCGCATCGATGTGATTGAGATCCCGGTGGACGATCCGTCGAAATCCCGCATTGTCAGCAGCCCGACGGTGTTTGCCGACCCCGAGACCGGCCGCCTGGCGGGCCTGTGGAAAGGGGGCGACCATGGCGAAGATACCCAGGAGACCCGTCCCACCGACGAGTGCCACGACATCACCGTGTTCCCGGACCTGGGCATCGCCGCCGGCGCCTGCTCAGGCAACGGCATCCTGTTTGACATCAGCAACCCCATGGAACCCAGGCGCATCGACGAAGTACTGGACAAGGGTTTTGCCTACTGGCACTCCGCCACATTCAATAACGAGGGCACCAAGGTTCTGTTCACCGACGAGTGGGGCGGCGGAAGCAGGCCGCGCTGCCGCAGCTTCGATCCCATGGATTGGGGCGCCAACGCCATTTACGACATCGTGGACGGGGAACTGGAGTTCCGCAGCCATTTCAAGCTGCCGGCGCCCCAGGTGGACCAGGAAAACTGCGTGGCCCACAACGGCTCCGTGGTGCCGGTTCCCGGACGGGACATTTTCGCCCAGGCCTGGTACCAGGGCGGACTGTCGGTAATCGACTTCACCGATTCCCAGAACCCCTTTGAGATTGCCTTCTTTGATCGCGGCCCGGTCCACGAGGACGCCCTGGTGCTGGCCGGCTACTGGTCCACCTACTGGTACAACGGCCGCATCTACGGCACCGAGATCGCCCGGGGGCTGGACGTATTCGCGCTGGAGCCCAGCGAGCACATGAGCGAGAACGAGATCGCCGCCGCAGCCCTGGCTGACCAGGGTGGCGTGTTCAATCCCCAGCAGCAGTTCAAGGTCACCTGGCCTGACGTGCCGGTGGTGGCCCGGGCCTATATCGACCAGCTGAACCGCGTTGAGGCCCTGGACGAGAAGACTCGCGCCGAGCTGGACCAGGCTCTGGCGTCAGCCGAGGCCGACCTGGAGCAGGGCAGGCGCAGCCGCGGCCTGGCCAGGCAGCTGGATCGTCTGGCTGATGGACTGGACAGCAGCCAGGGTGATGCCGCCACCCGGACTCGCATGGCGAAACTGGCGGAAACACTGGAAGGCATTGCCAGGTCACTGCGCTGAGAAAATGTTTCCGCTGAAACTTCTCCCCACGGCCCTGCTGGCCCTGGCCAGTGTCTTGACCCCGGTGGCGGCCGAAGAGCCGCTGTCCATGGATATCGATACGCTGTATCGCGAACCGGCGCTGGTGGGGACCAGGCCGGGCACCGTTGCCTGGTCGCCGGACTCGGCCCGGGTGGCTTTTGCTTGGAACAACAGCGGCGGAAACTTCAGGGATGTCTGGGCCTGGTCGCCCGGTATTGATGCACCGCTTCGGCTGACCCGTCACGACAGGCCGGGTCCCTGGAACCAGCGCGGTGTATCCGCCATTGCCTGGGCTGACGCTGAAACAGTGCTCTACGTGCTGGACGATGCCCTGATGCGACAGTCCATCGGCAAGGCTGACAGCAGCGAGGTCTGGAAGGCCAAGGAGCTGGGGCGCCTGTCGTCTTCGCCAGCGGGCCAATACCTGGCTGTGACCACTGGCGACGGGCTGTGGCGGCTGACCCTGAATGACCTGGAAGCCAGTCCGGTGCAGCTGCTGGCCTACGACGACCCCGCCAACCGCATCAGCAGCCTGCAGTGGTCCGCTGACGGCCGCCACATTGCCTTCGTCCAGACCGACGCCCGCCCGCTGCCCGAGCGGGACATTCACTACTACACCCGCGAGGGTCACCAGGCCAACCGGGTTCGGCGGGCCTTCCCGGGCCAGGACACCGCCATTTTCCGCGTTGGCGTCGTTGCGCTTGAGTCCGGCGACGTGACCTACCTGGACCGTCCCCGCGATACCGACTACATCTGGAACTACGGTATCTCGGCGGACGGCAGCCGGGTATTCGTCAACGCTTCCGACCTGCTGGTAAAACATCATCGGATCGACCTGCACGACGTCGCGTCCGGTGAACGGGAGGTTTTTTACCAGGAGCACGATCCCAAACACCTGCGGCCGGACTGGCGCGCGGCATGGGCGCCGGGTGACCAGGGTCTGATCATCC
>JAAUYH010045432.1_pt1 | contig 41060 bp, 38 predicted proteins | sample 7278061 | NCBI WGS metagenome assembly JAAUYH01 (sample SAMN14350203, study PRJNA611818) | marine sediment metagenome | isolation source: surface marine sediment (0.6m) | place: French Polynesia: Moorea | collected 2018-08
ATGATATTAAAACAAACCAGAATGGAAAACCAGCTGATCACTCTTGGCGTGTTGAAGCACATATTGGTGTTCACATTCTTCGCAAGTTTTTCCGTGATAGACCCGCGGACGGCGAATGCTCAGGCCGACAGCTGTTCCGGCACAAACCTACTGACGCAACTGGAAAACGAAGACCCCCTCGCCTACCGCAATGTGAAAGCTCAAGCAGACGTGGTCATAAACTCCAAGTCGGTGTTCTGGAAAATCGAAAAAGACGGTGTCGCGCCATCTTATCTGTTCGGGACTATGCATTTGTCCGATCCCCGGATTTCCACTCTGACAGACGATGTTAAATCTGCGCTTGCCCAGAGTGACACGGTGGTTGTCGAATCCGTCGATGCGCTCGATCCACAAAAAGCACAACAGGCAATGGGAAAACTGGCCCATTTGACCTTCCTTACTCAGGGAACGTTACGCGACTTGGTGGATGATGAATTAGAAGACGAACTGAAATCGACTGTCGAGGAACGTGGCATTCCAATGAACCTCGCAGATCGCATGCAACCCTGGGTTGTCGCAACAACCATTTCGCTGCCCGTTTGCGAAATCCAGCGAAAACAAAGCGGTGAACTGGTTCTGGATTCTGTTTTGGCACAGCACGCAGAAGACAATGGGCTCGCTCTGAAGGGCTTGGAAACAATCGAGGAACAGTTGACCGTTTTGGCTACTTTGCCGGAAAGCTATCACGTTTCTGCTCTGGAAGAGACATTGGCATCAGGCAGTCTGGCCAATGACATGATCCACACAATGAAAGACATTTACAAACAAGGTAACATAGGGATCATCTTCCCGTTGATGAAAGCTGTCATGCCCAAAACCGGATCCGGCGAAGGTGCTGCGCAATTCCAGGAAGCACTGATTGAAAAGCGTAACCTGACCATGGCCGAACGCGTTGAACCCATGCTTGAAAACGGGAAAGTATTTGTGGCTGTCGGCGCATTGCATTTGCCGGATGAAACAGGGCTTGTAAAACTGCTTCGTGACCGCGGATACAAGGTTACCAGCCTCCGCTGAAGGCGAACAATACACAGTTCCAAACATTAAGCTTGATTATGCAGCAGAATTATCCAATTTCTGTTGTATGAATCGATTTGTTAAAACTGTTTTGAATTTCCTCGTTTTTTGCCGCACACTTTTGGTTTTGGGATTGTTGAGCCTCCCGGTCGCAACATTTGCGTCTAGCCCGATCTTGGCTCAGGAAAGCATCTCTACAACAAATACGAATACCGCTCCGAATACCACAGATGAGCCCTCGGCTTCGGTTACGTGGCGCGCCATTCTTGATCGCATTGGACAAGCGCTTTCTCGGGAAGGTCTCACAGACAAGGAACTGGACGGCTTGCTGACCGAGGCAAGCGATGTTGAAAAGGAAGCTGGCGCAACAACCAAGGTTGAAGAAGAAAAACTCGAGCCGTTTCAACAAAGGCTGGATGCGCTCGGCCCCGCACCAAAAGAAGGTGAGGCTCCAGAACCTGAAGAGCTTGCAGCCCAACGCGAGCGCCTTTCAGAAGATGTTGCCAAGCAATCCGCCAAAATCAAGGAAGCGGCTGACGCAGAATTGCAGGCAAAACTCCTTCGCGAACAGATTGCCAATCGAAGGCACGAGAAGTTCTTTTCTGAAATCAGCAACCGCACATCTGGTGTATTGCAACCGGCCTTCTGGGCCAAATTTACAAGCGGCTTTTCCGGTTTTGCCAAGAGCACGCAACTGCTTTTCACCGATTCACTTTCTGCGTTGTGGAAGACCCTACTGTTAGACAAAGCGAAATTGGTGATTCTCCTTTTCTTTGTTCCGCTCTTGTTGTTGGTTTTTGTAAGGGCGGGCAGGATCCTGGATGGTTTGAGCGCCCATATTCCTGAACATCCCGAAAACCGGGCCGTGGAAGGCTTCCTCTACTACCTTGCAAAAGGTGTCGCTCCATCCATCCTGATTTTTGCAATATACAATTTGTTTGAAAGTCAGGGCTTGCTGACCAAGCGTTTTGGCGAATTTTCGCAGCTGGTAGCACTTGGCGTTACAATCTTCATTCTTGTCAGATGTCTGGCGCGGGTTTGGCTTGCGCCCTCGGAACCTGAAAGACGAATTGCACGCATATCTTCCAACATGGCCATCAATGGCTACCGCATACTAAATTATGGCCTTTGGGCTGCACTGATTACATTCCTGATCAATGGCCTTGCTGTGATATTCATTATGCCGTTGGAAGTGAAGGTTGGACTGAGTTTCATATTCAGCCTGTTTGTAGCACTCCCAACACTGGCCATGTTGTGGATGTATCGCAAGGACAGACAGGAACAAGCACGTCTTTCTGAATATACAGCACTTCCCGCGTTTACCTGGTATCTCGGAGTCATCATCTGGGCAACAAGCATCGTGATCGGGATTTCCGCAATCACAGGCTATATCGCATTCTCGGAATTCCTATCACAACAATTGCTCTTCGGATTGGTGGTCGCTCTGTCAGCATGGCTTCTGTTGCGATTTATAGATTTTCTGTTTTTGCAACTTTCCATCAGCCACATTGAAAATGTGGAGACAGCAGAGGGGCCAACATCAAATTTCGGAAATTCAGGACAAATAGCAATCCTGGGAGCCGGCATCTCTAAGCTTACGGTCTATGTTGCAGCAGCAATTCTCCTAATGCTGCCATGGGGCTATAGAACGAGCGACTTCTTCCAGATATTCGAAAAGGCGTTTTTCGGTTTTGAAGTTGGTGGCTTGAGTATTTCAATCTCAACCGTTCTGCTTGCACTTCTTCTTTTCGTTATCGGGTATACCGTCACAATGGCGTTGCGTGCCTGGCTCAACGAGAAACTTCTGCCAACCACGTCCCTGGATATCGGTGTCAGCAATTCCATATCTACGGTTTTTGGATATATCGGCATTGTTGTCGCGGCAATGCTCGCAATCAGCGCAGCCGGGTTTGATCTATCGAGCCTCGCCTTTGTTGCTGGTGCGTTATCCCTCGGCGTTGGTTTCGGCCTGCAAAGTATCGTCAGCAACTTTGTCTCCGGTCTCATTCTTCTGGCCGAGCGTCCTATCAAGGCTGGCGACTGGGTTTCCACTTCCGGGGGCGACGGATACGTTCGCAAAATTTCGGTTCGCTCCACCGAAATAGAAACATTCGATCGCGCGACCATCATCGTCCCGAACTCCAGCTTGATCACGGACACAGTTACCAACTGGACCCATGGCAACAAGACCGGGCGCATCCGGGTGCCGATCGGCGTCGCCTATGACAGTGATCCTGAACAGGTAAAAGAAATTCTGCTTAGATGTGCAGCGGACCATAAATTGGTTTTGGGTCGACCTGCGCCAATTGTTTTCTTTATGGATTTTGGTGCGAGTTCTTTGGACTTCGAACTAAGGTGCTTTTTATCTGATATCAATAATGGAATGTCAGTAATGAGCGATCTACGCTTTGCTATTCTCAAAGAGTTCAATCAGGCAAATATTGGCATACCGTTCCCACAACGTGAAGTTCTGATCAAAACGGAAGAGCCTCCTGCGCCTGTTCCTAAACCGCGTCGCAAACGTACACCAGCAAAAAAGACCTGATTAAGAGATCAGCAACCTTAACCCTTGAACCACTTTCGAAGTTTACGCTTGATGATCCCGTACAGGGAAAGGTTGCGTGCAATGTATAGAGGCATCTGAGGGGATGATTTAGCAAATCCCAAAGCCACACTGCAAACGCGGAGACGGTCTGGCCAAAACCGATTTGCGGTTTCATTTCCGGGAATAGCGACTGAATCCAGAAACGCAAAATCCGGTTCACTCGTCAGCCTGTTGTTCACATCAACCAACAGCAGATTGCCGACCGATTGTTGTGCGTAATGCTCATCAAAGGCGATTTTCCAGGTAACAAACTCGCCCGCAGAGCCAAGCACAATCATGGATGCGATCACATTGCCATCGAGTTTCATGGAGAAAATTCGGCAATCATTTGCAATCCCGAGATCCCGGATCATGTCCATGGCAAACTGGCGCGTAGAGTTATTGTTCGCCAGTGCAGTTTTACGGCGCCCCTTCCAGCCACGTTCTTCAAGATACAGAAAATCGAGCATCGCAATTTCAATATCCTGAACATCTGTTGCCTCTTCAACAGAGACACTTCCCATGTCGATGAGACGGGAAAGAGCAACGCGTAGCTTCTGGCGACGTCTGCCTGACAAATGCACCATGTCATAGCGCTTGTTACCGACCGGGCGCAGTGCAGCTCTTTCAAACCGGTTGAAAAATTGCAATCTGCCTCGATCTTCACCCGCCGATTTGAGTGCAGCATAGAATCTGGTATTTTGCGGCAAGGAATTGATCAGTAGCCCATGCGCTACAGAAACCGGCATTTGATCAAAGGCCTTGAACAACTCTTCAACGATGCGTTCAACATCCCTTTCGTCGACCAACGGTTGACCAAGCGGGGTATATTCACTGCTCCATACCCTAAAGAATTTCGGGCCAATTTTGCCGGTTCTTTCAATAGTCACCGGCACAAAAAACCTCAGTTCCATACCATGTGGCAAGCGCTCTGCAAGGAAGAGGCCCTGCACTTCCCTGCGGGCGATCCATTTCCGGCTTTGGGAAAGAAATGCCGCTTCAAAGAAGATGTTGCGATGTTCGCAATGAGAAGCAAGCTCCTTCAGGCTTTGTTGAAAGGCCATCATGTTAAGATCGCTGATCAACCCAAGACACCAAGTGGAACCTTCCAGATCCACATGCTCCGAGATAATGTTTGTGTATTGTGTCCAATCCTGCAACTTGGGCAAGCGGAACTTATTAAGATTCGAACTCTTGAGCTGACTGAGCTTCATGTCAGAACGCCTCGCCAGTCGGTTGCACATCATTTCGGGCTGGAACGATGAAGGCATGAAGACTGAGTTTGTGCCGGATAATCGTGTATAGAGCAGCGCTTTCGAAAACCATTGCAACTGCAGTTGCAATAGCGGCCCCGTTCAATCCAAAAGAGGGGATCAAGCTGAGATTGAGCGTCACGTTGACGAAAAGCGCCAGGACATAGACCCATGCACAACTTTTCTGATTATTGGTCATGACAAGCAGTGATTCAGCCGGGCCAACGCTTGCCCGAATGACAATGCCGATGACCAGAATGTAGAGAAATGAAACACCTGCTACGAACTCATTACCGAACAACATCAGGAAATACTTGCCGGTCGCGATCATGAACACGCCCAAGAATAGCGAAGGCCAGAATGTCCAGGCAATACTTTTCCCCACAAACTCCCGCAATCCTTCAAAGTTTCGGGATGCATGATAGGCAGAGTATCGATGTGAAGCAGCCGCACGTACTGCAAAGTAAACGAAGTGCACCAAGGCAAGGATTTTTGTAGACGCAAAATATACTGCGGTGTCTTCCGGCTTCATCATGAAACTGACGAACAAAACATCCATGGAAGTAAGCAGTACATAGAAACTCTCGACCAGAAAGATCGGAAGAGCAATCAAAAACCAGTTTTTCAACCTGTATGAAGGTTTAACGAAAGGAACGGCTTTCCCAAGCTTGTTTTGCAGCCGCAGATATTGCCAAATCCCTACAAGATAAGTTGCAAGCACGGTAGCAACCATCGCAGTGATCGCCGTTGAAGTGGCTCCAAGAACCAAGGCAACCGCCATAAGAACCAGAATTCCTATCGGGCGAAAAATAAACGTTGGCAAGAAACTCAACAACGACCAGTTAAACGGCCTGCCGATCCCTTCCATAACATTGGTCAAAGCCACGACTGGAAGACACAACGTCGCCAACATGATTGGAGTTTGAAAATGATCCGGTAATGGCAAAGCCGAAAAATAAATCAGTAAAAATCCAAGGATACCCAATCCAAATGACGACATCGCGGTAATACCAAGGCTGCCTCGTACCATGCCCCACAAATATGCGGGTCGTTTTCGCTGCTTGTATCGGGCTACAAAACGTACTGCTGCGGTTGGCATCCCAAAACTCACCAGCGTCGCCACGATGATCAATCCGGTCCAAACAGCAACAAAAATACCATATTCGAAACTGCCCATCCAGCGAGCAAGCAAAACCTGTGAAGCAAAAGCCAGGACTGCACTAGCAACGCGGATTGTAAATACAACAAGGGCTGTGCGTTGGGAGGAAGCTTCTTCACTCTTGTCAGTGAGGATACGTTCCATCTTTTCAAGCAGAGGTACTCCGCGCGACCGTACTCGCGCAGGTAAAAGGTTCCCAATTCGATCTGCAAACCTGTTCACTGAGTTTGTCCTCACACGCCATTAAGTGTAGTAGAAAGGCTTTAATAAACTATGCAAGTTGCATGCCGATTGGATGGGGAATTCTGTTTGATACAGGCCAATAATGCGGTAATTCGACGGTTTGTTAACGGACCGTTAAGCATAGTATCAGGTATCCGCCATTTGATGGCGACAAGCAAAGGCAGGAAGAGATGTCGAGCGAGAATATCGTCCTTGATTTGAGGGGGCTCAAATGCCCTCTTCCCGTGTTGAAAACGCGAAAAGCAATGCAACCTTTGGCGAGCGGCACCCAGCTTTGGGTTGAAACAACGGATCCCCTGGCAGTTATCGATATTCCAGCTTTCTGCAATGAAAATGGGCATTCGCTGGTCGAAACTGAAGAACGTACGGACCATCACCGGTTTCTTTTGCAGAAAGGCTAGACTCGAACTGAGCCCGTGTCAGGACCTTAGCCACCCGGAATGGCAAGCGGATTGTTAAGAAGCGCTTCTTTGTCCGGCCTGTCGGCCCCTACATTTCCACAAAAGCCGTCAAACACAGACACGACCCTGCCGGGATCAAGTTCATTTGTAATCACAACAAGCTCCGTTTCTTCTAAACGGTGATCCAAAGAGACGGAGAGTTTCTCCAAATCATGGATTATTGCGCCCGAGACCTGAACTATTACCGGTTCCACACTTTCCTCAATCAACGCAAAGCCTTTTACGCGAAGAATTTGCGATCCGAATTGACTGGTTATCATGTGCAGCATTCCAATCAGGTCCTGGACACTTAAACGCTTCTGGGTTCGCATCACTGCAGATCGAAATCTGCTGGGATGACCGATCGCGCTCAGGTCGTGCTTTTCACCTGGCTTTGCAACAAAATCCTCAATTGAGTTTACATCTCTGGCCAACCCGATCTTGGCTGTCGGATTCAGTTTGCGGAGCGCAGTTGGGGTATCACCGGAACTTTCTCCAAGATCATCTTTCGTGAGTAAAACTTGGTCAGAGACGGCAAGTTGATGGCGCGCTTCCGGATGCTCCTTGATCAACGCTTCACCCCTTGCCAGATCAAACACACTGAGGATCAACGAGGGTTGCAGAAACCTTGAAATATCCGGGTTAAATGCAAGCGATTGAAAAACAGGCAAAGGATCAGCAATTCCTGTAGTTTCAATGAAAATGCGATCAAATCGAGTGAGATCCATTCTGGCCAGTGTTTCCACCAGTTCACCCCGCATATTGCAACACAGACAACCGTTCGAGAGTTCGTAAATCGTTTCAGCACTTTCTTCGACCAGAACATGATCAACCGGCACCGAACCAAACTCATTCACAATAACCAGGGAATTTCTGAAACCGTCCAACTTCAAGATCCGGTTCAGGAAAGTGGTTTTCCCGGACCCCAGAAAACCGGTCAGAAGAATGACAGGGATTTTTGTTTTCGGTTCCATGGTTTTCTCTTATCGGGGTCTTTGAGTGGGAACTGCGAGATCGCCGGTTTCTTGTGATCCGATTGCCGGGAGAATGATTTTTCCGAGTTTGGCATCGTAGTTTGGCTTGGGTTCGGGAACAGGAACTGACCTGATAGAAGCAAATTGACGATTGAGAAAAGCAGAGCTGGCTGATGCATCCACTCCTCCTGATCGCACTGACAAAATTTTATCAGACTTTGCACGGGGTTTAAGAAATTCTGATTTAATCACCGCGTTGCCTGGCGTTGGGTCATAACGGGCAGCACGGGCTTCTTGGGTACAGAGAATGGGGCGCATATTAACTGGCGGAGCGCCTCTGAGAACAGGCAGAAACACAGAGCCCGTTCCCTGCTTTCCAAAACTTTCTGTAAGAAGTCTTGCAGCTGCCACAGCTCTATCCGTTTGCGACGACCTGCCCAACACAATTGCGATCAACTGCTGGCCATTTCTTTCTGCAGATACAGCCAGATTATACCCTGCAGCACACACAAACCCTGTCTTCAGCCCGGTTGTGCCTGGGAAACGTTCAAGCAGCAGATTATACGAAAAATGCTTCCTCACCGGAGTTTCGATGGCAACTGCTTCAAACATATATGCATATTGCGGGAACTCGGTCAGGATCTTTGCCGACAACAATGCCATATCGCGAGCGGAAGAAACTTGCCGCACATCGTGCAAGCCATTGGAATTTACAAAACTGGTGTTTGCCAAACCCAACCGTTTGGCTTCCGAATTCATCCGATCGACAAACGCCTTCAGATTTCCTGCAACAGCTTCTGCAAGTGCCAATGACACATCATTTGCGCTTTTTATGATGATGATTTTAAGCGCTGTATCGATTCGAAGTGACACTCCCTTTTTGTAGCCCATCCGGCTTGGGGGTTGCTTGGTAGCTGCGGTTGAAATGACAACCGGCGAACCCTCTTCAATCTCACCATTTGCAATCGCTCGGAAGGTTACATAGGCCGTCATCAATTTTGTCAGAGAAGCCGGGTGCCATCTATCGTTAGCCCTATATTGACTGATGATTGAACCTGTTTTCCCATCAATGACAATATGCGGCGTCTCCACTGCTTCTGAAACAGCAATACCGGCAAAAAACGCTACAATCAGAGTTAAAAAAAAGATTTGAAAATTTCTAAACAAGCAACACATCCTGTGATGAGGATTGAGATTGAGTTCAAGGTCAATCTGATACACACTCAGTCCAACAAACGAAATCAAGCTATCAGGAATAAACATGCCAATTGTCAACCGTATGGCCGAACTTCACGATGAAATTACCGAATGGCGACGCGAAATCCACTCAAACCCCGAACTCATGTACGATGTCCATGAAACGGCTCGTTCGGTGGCTGAGAAACTGACCGCTTTTGGTTGCGATGAGGTTCACACGGGCATCGGTAAAACAGGCGTGGTTGGCATCATCCACGGCAAGACAAAGAACTCCGGGCACGTGGTCGGCATGCGCGCAGACATGGATGCCCTCCCGATTGAAGAGGCTACAGACAAGCCTTACAAGTCAAAAGTCCCTGGAAAGATGCATGCATGCGGCCATGATGGACACACTGCCATGTTGTTGGGAGCCGCAAAGTATCTTGCTGAAACCCGTAACTTTGACGGTACGGTCGCAGTAATTTTTCAACCGGCGGAAGAAGGTGGTGCAGGCGGCAAGGCGATGGTTGATGATGGCATGATGGACCGCTTCAACATCAAGGAAGTCTATGGCATGCACAACCTGCCCGGATTACCTGTCGGCGAGTTCGCCATCAATTCAGGCCCGGTCATGGCAGCCACGGACGAATTTGAAATCACGGTCACCGGAAAAGGTGCCCATGCCGCAATGCCTCATCAGGGAGTTGATCCAATTGTAACAACATCACAGATCGTACTCGCCCTACAGACATTTGTTTCCAGAAACCTAGATCCGTTTGAACCATTGGTCATCTCGGTTACAAAATTCAACTCCGGTTCTGCATATAATGTGATCCCTGATACTGCTGAGATCGTAGGCACCATTCGCAGCCTGTCACGGGAAGCACGCGATCATGCAATTGAGCGCATGAAGGAGGTGGTCAAATCGGTTGCAGCATCTGCCGGCGCGACAGCGGAGGTCCGCATTCGCGAGGGTTACCCAGCAACAATCAACCATGAAACGGAGACAGAAAAAGCCGTGGCAATCGCCACAGATGTTGCCGGGCAGGGAAAAGTGGACCCCAAAAAGGAAGCAACCATGGGTGGTGAAGATTTCTCGTATATGCTGCTCGAACGTCCTGGCGCGTTTATCTTCATGGGAAATGGCGATACGGCCGGCTTGCATCATCCGGAATATGACTTCAATGATGAAGCCATTCCCCACGGAACATCCTATTGGGCAAGGCTGGCCGAAACCCTGATGCCGGCAGCTTAGGGCTATGCGAAATCTCTTATAGGCACGTTAACCATCAAATGATTCGTGATCAGCGGTTAGGACACTTCTCAAGAATCTGTTGTATCTAGTCTTTGAGTTTTAAAGATACGAAGATTAGATACAAATGACTGATTACGACGTCGCAATACTTGGTGGTGGCTTGGCAGGTTCAATTTGTGCAGCAATGTTGCATAAGCAAGGGATATCCCATGTATTGGTTGATCCCAGAGAAGAGTATCCAAACGAATTCCGTTGTGAGAAATTCAACCGCCAGCAAATTGAGCTGTTGATTGAAACTGGTCTTGCCGAACCTGTCTTCAAAGAGCTTACACCGGTTAAAGACGTTTGGATGGCCCGTTTTGGTCGCCTGGTCCGCAAGCAGCACTACCCACATTACGGGTTTTCTTACAATGAAGCGGTGAACGCGGTCCGGCGAATTCACGTACCAAAAGAAAATTTCCTTCTGAACACCGTCAAATCGGTGAAAAATTCAGCAGATGGACAGATGGTCGAACTCACCGACGGTTCTTCGATCAATACAAAACTGGTTGTGTTGGCTACTGGCGCGAATACCGGCCTTCAAAGAGACATAGGCATGCATCAGGAAATGCTGAGCGAGCGGCATTGCCTGGCGATTGGCTTCAACCTTGAACCCAAATCCGAGTTTGAATTTGACACAATGACTTATTGGCCGGAAAACAGCTACGGAAAAATGTCATATCTAACGTTTTTCCGCACTTCAGGCGGCTGGCGCGCAAACCTGTTTGGATACTGGAATTCCAAAGACCCCTTGGTTCGCAAACTTATGACAGAGCCAGTGAATGCGCTTGTTGAAATGATGCCGAGCCTGAGAAATGTCATTGGCGATTTCTCAATCTCCGAGAAATTGCGTATTCGCCCGATTAATCTTTATCAGTGGAAGGCGGGGACGTCTGACGGAGTTGTTTCTATCGGAGACGCGTGGTCCAGTTCCTGCCCAGGAGCGGGCACAGGAACAACAAAAGCGATCAACGATGCCTTGCAATTGTCAAATCGGTTTATACCGCAATGGCTCGAAGACAAACACTTCGATGTTGAGACCATATCTGCGTTCTATCACGACAAAAAGAAAACTGAGATTGACCAGGCAAGCCTGCGAGAAGCCTACCGCCTTCGCAGCATGACGCTCGACAATACACCTTATTGGAAAGCACAACGCTTGCTCAGATTTGCTTATCACAGCATGCGTGGAAAACTGTCCAACGCATAGGATCGCGCCAAAAATCACTATTAAGGATCTGTAAGATATACGCTTTTTCATAGCGTGACGGATTACACATCTTTCTGAATGTGCCTTCGGTACTGTTCAAGTGTCGGAGGGACGCAGGGCCCTTCAAGAAAAAGGAAGGAACCCAAATCATGAAAAAGATTTTTACAAACACAACTCTCGCCGCACTTGCTTTGACAATGGCAATCCCAATGACTGCAACAACTGTAACACAAGCAAATGCTGGAAGCCGTGATGCATTTGTTGGCGGCCTGGTAGGTGGTGTTGTTGGTGGCGTAATCGGATCGTCGCGCCGCAGAAGCCCGGATGTTGTTTACGTTGAGCCACGCCCAGTCTACCGCGAACCGGTAGTTATTCATCGCAGCCATGGTAGCGCTCATGTGAACTGGTGCTTGAACCGCTATCGCTCATACGATGTTCGTACAGACACGTATGTGGCTTATAGCGGTCGCGTAAAATACTGCAACTCACCATACAACTAGGATTCGGTTAGAGGACAGAATGTCCACTCCCCGACAAGAAACCCGGCGGCTAGCCGGGTTTTTTGCTTTTTTGAAAAATTCGTCCAACTTGGGCTAGATCACAAACCTATTCATCCCAGGCTTCTGAAATCCTGCGCTGCAGTTCAGCAACATCTGTCAACACAAGCGCGCCACGTGTCTTTTCAAAAAAACCCTGTTTCTGCAACGCGTTGAGTTCGCGGGAAACAACTTCACGTCGCGTTCCAATTCGTTCAGCAAGTTCTTTCTGGGTCGGTGGCGGGCTGACACTGCGCTGACCTTCATGTCCCATCCTCGGTTTTGAAAGTCGCAGTAGTTCTGCATACAAACGATGTTTCGCCTGCAAAAAGGATTGCTCTGCCAAACGCATGTTCAAGGTCCTGATGCGATTTGTCAGCACCTGCATAACCTTCAGGCTGATTTCAGGATGACGTTCCATAATCTCGAGAAACAGCTTCTGTGGAACAATGCAAACACGGCTTTTGAAAAGCGTTGTAACGTTCGCACTTCGTGTTTCATCATCAATTGCCGCCAACTCGCCAAAGAAATCGCCCGGATTCATCTCATTCAAGATGACTTCTTTTCCTACCGAAAAGCGGTTGATGACCCTGACCCGCCCGGTTACGACAAACCGCACATCGGTGGTCTCTTCATCAATATCGATAACCAGTTCGTGGGCTTCATAGTCTTTCCACAAACACGATTTCCCGTATTGTTCTCCTTCGGCTTGAGAAAGAGACGAAAATAAAGGAATATCCTTGAGATTTTCCATGCTGGCGATTCCCTCTGTTGATCAACCACCACACGTAAAGGTCAGAGCCTTGTGGTTCCGATTGTTTTCCGCAATTTTACCTAACCCCGCTGATCGCATGATTGCGCAAACACAATAGGAACACAAGTGGCTTATCTGTCTGAATTCATTACACTCAATGAATTGCTCCCTTGCCTTGTTATCGTGGCCTTTGCCGCGATCGTTCAAATGTCTGTTGGCATGGGTTTCGGCATGTTGGCCTCTCCGCTGATCGCTTTGGTCAAACCTGAAATAGTACCAGGTTGCATTGTACTGATCGGCTTCTCGGTAGCTATATCCGGCGCATGGCGAGAACGGGAGAACATCTCTGCCCAGGAACTCAAAATGGGTATCGGAGGCAGAATTATCGGCAGCTTAATCGCTTTGGGAATTCTTATTCAAATCAATGATTTACGCATCTTTCTCCTTGTATTCGGCATTGTGATGTTAATTGCCGTAACGATGACAGCCAGCGGGATGCGAGTTGCTTTTACAAATACCAACCTGTTTGGCTTGTCTGTTGTTTCGGGATTGATGGGAAGCATTACTGCCGTTGGAGCGCCACCCATGGCGATCATTTACCACCAACGCCCGCCAAATGTGGTGCGGCCAACGCTGAATGCCTTCTTTGCTTCCGGTTGCGTTTTGGCCATTCTTACGCTCTCAACAAGCGGATGGTTTGGATGGATTGATGTCGTTGCAACGCTCTTGCTATGCCCGGCAATGATCCTGGGAATTTACCTATCCCGGTTATTCGCCAATCTCCCTGCTCGTTTCACATCCCGCGCACTGCTTGCTCTTTCTGGCGCTGCGTCGCTCCTGCTCATCGTGAAAAGTCTAAACTGACCGTTCAGGTTAACGAATTGAATACCAAATCAGATGTAATTTAACGTGTTGAAGCGTTTTCGCTTTTTCTGGGGCCAAATTGTCGGAGCGGTATTATGAAGACTGGGTCTTCGGAAACGCAAGATAACAAATATACGGAACTGCCGGACCACCTTTTTGCGTCGGTTGTCCGGTCGCTGTATACAGATGCCCAAAGCATGTTCCTGGGGATGTTGTGCCTCGTCGCTGCCGCAACATTGCTTTACTGGAAAACCCAGGATCCAATCCAGATTGTATTTGCCGTAACCTTCCTGATTGTCGGGCTTATCCGATTGGTTCAAGCGCAAGCATTCTCCGCATCGGTAAACGACGATACATCAATTGAAGAATACAAAAACTGGAAGTTCCGCTATGCCGTTTCCGGCACACTCTATTTCGGAATCCTTGGCAGCTGGTTCATCACCTGCATGATCCGTTCTGATGACCAGTTCACACACATGTTCTCTCTTGCTCTGTGTTTGTGTTACATGATTGGCGTGATTGGCCGGAACTTCAGCAGCGATCAAATCCTGACCAGTCAAATTGTGGTTGCATCCTCCCTTATACTGGCAGGATTCCTCTACAGGGGGGGAATGTACAACATTCTAATGGCTGCATTTCTGCTTCCATTCTTCCTTACAATCAGAAGCATGTCGACCCGACTAAGGCAAATTCTGTTCAAGTCAGAGCTCGCAGCGCAAGCTCACAAAACCATGGCCGAACGGTTTGATATCGCACTGGACAACGTCACCCACGGGATCGCGATGTTCGACAATAACGGGAAAGTTGTTGTCGCCAATGAGCGTTTCATGGAGTTTTCCGGATATGCAGACTGGGATAATGAAGAGAGCAGCAATAACGACGACAAGATGCTACTGGCGAGTGGCAGTCACAATCACAACCTGCAGGCCAATATAAAACATCTTCTGAAATCAAACGTCTCCGCACGTTTTCGCATCCGGCAAGACAATGATCGAACACTGGAAGCAGACTATAACGCCATGTCCAATGGCGGTGTGGTGGTAATTTCAGACATCACTGAAAGCGTTCGTACAGAACAGGTAATTCGTGACCTTGCAAATTATGACCCGTTGACAGAGCTGCCAAACCGCCGTCATTTTGTGGACGAGATCAACAAGATGCTGCGTTTCAAAGGCAAGCTGGGCAATTGTGCCATGTTCTTTCTGGATCTGGACAAGTTCAAGGAAATCAACGATACGCTGGGCCATGCCGTAGGGGACAAACTCCTGCAATCCATCGCAGGAAAACTCAAAGAACTCGTAAAAGACATTGGCATGATCTGTCGGTTCGGTGGCGATGAATTTGTCCTGGTCATGCCAGCCTTTCAAGATCAGGAACAATGCAAATTCTTGGCAGAACAAATCCTGAAGCTCATTCAGGAGCCAATCACAGTTGCAGAACACCTTCTTTGCGTAAGTGCAAGCATCGGGATTGCGATGTCGCCAAAAGACGGCTCTAGCGCCGAGGAACTGCTTAGCAATGCGGACGCGGCACTGTATGATGCCAAAGCCAAGGGCCGCTCAACATTTTCATTCTATAGTGAAGAACTTGGTGAAGCGATCCGCATGCGAACACAATTGGAGAAAGATCTCACAATTGCCATCAATCGCAACGAACTTCAGATATACTTCCAGCCGCTGATCAACTTGAAACGGGGACGGGTCACAACCTGCGAAGCGTTGGCACGCTGGGAACACCCTCAATTGGGGCACATTTCTCCGGAAATTTTCATTAAGATTGCTGAAGAAGCAAATATCATCAACCAGCTTGGCGAATACGTCCTGAAGCGCGCAATAGAACACTGCAAGACATGGCCAAATCATGTGCGCGTCGCCGTCAATGTTTCATCAATCCAGTTTCAAACATCAAACATGGCGGAAGTCATCAAAAGGCTTCTGGATGACGCCGGTTTGCCGCCGGATCGTCTGGAGATTGAGATAACAGAATCCGTGATGCTGGTGGATGTGGATGCAATAACGCATTGCCTCAAAGAACTGTCCAGACTTGGCGTCCGCATTTCACTTGATGATTTCGGAACAGGATTTTCCAGCTTGAGCTACTTGCACACATTGCCGTTCGACAAGGTCAAGATTGATAGATCGTTTATTGAAAACGGCGTCGCAAGTGACCGTTCGCTCACCCTTTTGAAGGGGGTTGTTGACCTGATCAAACGTCTGGGACTTTCAGTTGTGCTTGAAGGCATTGAAAATGAAAAACAGATGGAATTACTATCACGCAGCGTCGATGTGAATGAAGTGCAGGGATATCTTTTCTCGCGACCACTACCAAGTTCAGACATTAAGATCCTGCTACACGAAAGTAATCAGGAAGGCAGGGATCAACAATCCGGAAAAGTTGTCTCAATCGTCAGGTAGGTTTCGCGTCAGTTCCGAGATGTTCTGTTCGATTATCCGCAAAAGCTTCAATGCATCATTGGTGAAGACATATTCAACACCGCGATTAAGCTCACGGTAAAACGCATTTTGCGAGGCCGGGAAACCGGTTCCGACAAACTGACCCATGTCTTCGTGACGCAATTTAATGGCATCTGACAAAACCAGAAAGTGCCCACTCACACCAGCATACCCTTGCGCAAGCGCTATCTCACTCAATCGCTTGTAATTGAAGGTCGCCACCGGCAAAAAGGTGGGCTTGGGCACAATATCGAATGTTTCAAAAAGCGCCGGATCAAGGGCGAGCAGATGGTAATCCTGCTTTGGCTTCAATTCGCTGAGCACCGCCGAAAGAATCGCCTTCTGCTTTGCAAGGTCAGGAAACTCTTCATCCTTTATTTCAATCATCAGATGGCATGTGCCACCAAACTCATCCACAAACTCCTGCAATGTGGGTATCTCCGGCAATGCACCTCTTAACTCGTCGAAAGAAACTTCTGCGATCGTCAGATTCTTGCCGAAGACACGGTTTGTGTCATGGTCATGTGCGATCATGGGAACCAGGTCTTTTGTCCAGCGAATGTCGGTTTCCAAACCCCATGCCCCTGCATCTCGTGCAGTTCTGAACGCAGGCATTGTGTTTTCAAAAACAGACCTGTTGTCGTGTTCACCACGATGAGACACGATCTTGCAATTGGCAAACGCTTCTATTGAAGGGGTTTTTCGTGGAATTGACGCAAAGACAAAATCAGTCACCCAAAGCGCGGTTTGAAGCAATGGATTTGTAGACACTTACTTTCCGCCAAACCGCTGCTCGACATATTCCTGAACCAGCACCCGGAAATCCTGGGCAATATTTGGCCCACGCAGAGTATGTGCCTTTTTCCCGTCTATGAAAACAGGAGCAGCCGGTTGTTCTCCGGTTCCGGGAAGTGAAATGCCAATATCCGCATGTTTCGATTCTCCAGGCCCGTTTACAATGCAACCCATGACCGCAACATTAAGCGCTTCCACACCCGGGTATTTGGTTTTCCACTCAGGCATATCCCGACGCAATTGTTCCTGAATATCCTGCGCCAGTTCCTGAAACACGGTAGAGGTGGTTCGCCCACAACCCGGGCAAGCAGCGACAATCGGAATGAATTGCCGGAACCCCATCGTCTGCAACAGTTCCTGAGCTACCTGCACTTCGCGGGTTCTGTCACCACCCGGCTCCGGGGTGAGAGAAATTCTGATCGTGTCGCCTATCCCCTGCTGCAGAAGCAATCCCATTGCCGCCGAAGAGGCAACAATGCCTTTCGAGCCCATCCCTGCTTCCGTCAAACCCAAATGCAGGGCATGATCGGAACGGCGCGCCAATTCGCAATATACTGCAACCAGATCTTGTACCTGACTGACCTTGGCTGAAAGGATAATCTTGTCATTTGACATGCCAAGCTCATTCGCCAGTTCAGCAGAAAGAAGCGCAGATTGGACCATCGCCTCGCGGGTGACATCACGGGCTGTCATGGGAGAACCGTTCTCCTGATTCTCATCCATCAATCGGGTCAGCAGAGCCTGATCCAATGATCCCCAGTTGACGCCAATTCGCACCGGCTTTTCATATTCAAGCGCCGTTTCAATGATTTGGGCGAACTGTTTGTCTTTCTTTTCCCTGAAACCGACATTGCCTGGATTAATCCGGTACTTGTGGAGCGCTTCCGCACAAGCAGGATGGTCTGCAAGCAATTTGTGACCAATATAATGAAAGTCCCCGATCAACGGCACATCGATCCCACGGGCAAGCAGTTTTTCATGAATATGAGGAACTGCTGCGGCAGCTTCATCACGATCCACTGTGATACGCACCAGTTCAGATCCTGCCCGATGAAGATCGGCTATCTGCTTTACAGTGCCATCGATGTCAGCAGTATCTGTGTTGGTCATCGACTGAACAACTATCGGAGCGCTGCCACCAACAGTTACGCCACCAACTGGCACACCAACGGTTTTCTTGCGCGGCAACGGATCTGCGAGATATTGGGTTGGGCTTAGATTATCCATAAAATCTTACGCTCTGTATTGTACATTCAGTCTAACGCTTAACATCGTCACTTTGCAAACTTCCGGGAAATTCCAAGCATCAGTAGTGTCGTGTAAGCCAACTTCTAGGCATTGTCTTTCCGTTTTCTGATTTCTGCAAAGACTTCGGCATCATCAGCACTTTCCATGCCAAGCACCTTGCGGATGCTGGCATCAGACGCCCGTAGGAACGGATTGGTATCAAGCTCTTCGCCAATCGTTGTTGGCAATGTTGGTTTTCCGTCCGCACGCAGAGCATCTATCTGAGCGGCACGGATAACCAGTTTTGCATTGTCAGGATCAACGCTCAGGGCAAATCTTGCATTCGTCTGCGTATATTCATGACCGCAATAGACAATGGTTTCGGCGGGAAGCGCCATCAGCTTTTGCATGGAAGACCACATCATAGCCGGATCCCCCTCGAATATCCGGCCACAGCCCAAAGCAAAGAGTGTGTCCCCTGTAAAAACGACACCACTATCGGTGAAGTGGAAGTTTATCATGCCAAGCGTATGGCCCGGTGTTGAGATGCAGGATACGGTCTCGCCACAAAAATCAAACGTATCGCCATCCGATACGGTTTCATCGATATGTTCAATCTTATCCGCTTCATCTGCCGGGCCAATCACACGGCATCCGTTTTCAGACTTCAAATCTCCTATGCCCTGTACATGGTCCCAGTGATGATGGGTAACCAGGATATGGGTCAATGACCAGCCTTTCTCGGAAAGAGCTTTATGCACATCGCCCGCATCCGGCGCATCAATTGATGCAGTTGCACCACTTGCCGGATCATGGACCAAAACCCCATAATTGTCTGACAAGGTTGGAAATTGAAAAAACTCTAAGCCGGCCATCTGCACATCCTTTTGTTACCCCATTGAAATAATGTCTTGGTCCATGTCTGGCAACCACAGAAAAGGGAATGTAAGGTCATCTGATGCATATGGATGTTGTAGAATTAAGGGATTTTTATGCAACCAGCCTCGGCTTGGCAGTAGAAAACTCTGTCTCCATGTCCTTGTCTGCGATTTGGGGGAAAAGTTCAGGCGAGCATTTGCTGGGTCTGGGATATCCGGTGCCATGGCTGGACCGGTTTTCAAGCGAATGCGAGCGCTCAATATGTTTCATGCCTGCCGGACAAGGCGCCTGCCACTGGCCGACACCGAAACAGACTGCTACAGCGCTAACTTACGACGATGAGTTTCCCTTGAGAGATTCATCCGTTGACCGTATCCTGATGGTCCATCATCTTGAACATGCCGAAAGTGCAGACGAGTGTCTTGCAGAAGCCTGGAGAGTACTGTCACCCGGCGGCGTCTTGATCATTGTCGCGCCAAATCGTAGGGGCGTTTGGACCCGCTTCGAAAACACACCTTTTGGAACCGGAAAGCCTTATAGCAGAGGTCAATTAAACAGGCTTTTGAGAGCCAACCAGTTCACGCCCGAAAATTGGAGCGATGCATTGCATTTCGCGCCATCAAAGCGAGAATTCTCCTTAAAGCTCAGAAGCGGCATGGAGAGTGTAGGACGCAAGCTCTGGCCAGTATTCGCAGGAGCTATCATCGTCTCAGCAACGAAAAGGCTCTATCAAGGCATTCCGGTCACGGCAAAGGCTAGACGCAGGGTGGCCGTTCCTGTGCTTGTTCCGCAAGGTACCGGACGAATAAACCGCCTGCAGCGATGAATCTTTCCTTTGATTTTGCGTTGCCCATTGAATAGAACCGCAGGGTTGTCAACAATACATCCAGTGAAACCATGCCGCCAAAACCAAAATCAGGCATCCTTGATATCGATCTCTATGTGCCGGGAAAATCAAAAGTTCCCGAAGGCGTTAGGCTGCACAAGTTATCGTCAAATGAAAGCCCTTTGGGGTCCAGCCCGGCTGCCATCATCGCGGCAAAAACCGCCACCGAGAAAATGGAGGAATATCCTGACGGCTCGGCTACCGCATTGCGCACTGCAATTGCGGAAACGCACGGCCTTAACCCGGATAACCTTATTTGCGGGAATGGGTCAGATGAAATACTCACCCTACTGGCCAACACATATCTTGGTTCCGGGGATGAAGCGATTTTTACAGAGCATGGATTTCTGATCTACCGGATTGCTACACTTGCGGCAGGTGGCGTGCCAGTCAGCGTAGCTGAAGAGGATTGCAAAGCCAGCGTGGACAATATTCTGGCTGCGGTTACCGAAAAGACCAAGCTCGTATTCATAGCAAACCCCAACAACCCGACAGGAACTTACCTGCCGATTGACGAAATGCGCCGCCTGCAAGCGGGCCTGCCCGAGCACGTAGTGCTCGTGATTGATGCAGCTTATGCTGAATATGTGCGTCGCAACGATTACGAAGCCGGGCTTGAGATGGTCTCAGGCAATGAAAATGTGATCATGACACGCACCTTCTCGAAAATTCATGGCCTTGCAGCTTTGCGGATTGGTTGGGCTTATGGACCAACCCACATGATCGAAGCCCTAAACCGCATCCGTGGACCGTTTAACATGAATGCCGCCGCAATTGCCGCGGGAAGTGCTGCGATTCGGGACCGCCAATTCATTGACAGTGCAGTTGCACATAATGACACTTGGTTGACAAAGGTCACTGAGGGGCTGGAAGCATTGGGACTTCGAGTAACGCCTTCAGTCAGCAATTTTGTCCTGATTCACTTTCCCAAAGATCCTGCCAGGAATGCGGAAGCTGCGGACCGATATTTGACCGAACGCGGATATGTATTACGGCGTGTGACAGGTTACGGCTTTCCCAACGCGCTACGAATGTCCATTGGGACGGAAGAGGCCAATCGCGGCACACTCGAAACACTCAAAGAATTCTTGGCATAGCATGTTTGAAAAAGTTACCCTCATTGGCATCGGCCTTATTGGCTCATCGCTGTCGCACGTCATGCGACGCGAAGGCCTCACAAAAGAAATCACTGTCTCCAGCCGCAGTCAGGAAACCCTTGATAGAGCGGAAGAATTGGGTCTGGGCGACAACTACCATCTTGACGCTGCCGAAGCAGTACGAGGCGCTGATCTAGTGATCGTCTGTACACCGGTGGGTGCGTTCGAGTCTGTAGCAAAAACAATTGCATCCTCCCTTTCAGATGGAGCAATCGTCACCGATGTTGGCTCCGTAAAAGGTTCCATCATCAAGCAAATGCAACCACATCTTCCGGACAATGTGCACTTCATCCCAGGCCATCCCGTTGCGGGGACGGAATATTCCGGCCCCGATGCCGGTTTTGCCTCACTCTTCGAAGATCGTTGGTGCATTCTTACACCTGATGAAGATGCGGATGAGAAGGCCGTCGAAAAGCTCACTAGTTTCTGGAAAGCGTGTGGTTCCATGGTCGACATCATGAAGCCAGACCATCATGACCTGGTATTGGCAATCACGTCTCACCTGCCTCATCTGATTGCTTATAACATTGTCGGCACCGCCGATGATTTGGCGACCGACAGCAAATCGGAGGTCATCAAATTCTCAGCTTCCGGTTTCCGCGACTTTACGCGGCTGGCAGCTTCTGATCCCACCATGTGGCGGGATGTGGCGCTTCACAACAAAGATGCAATTTTGGAAACCCTTGGCAGGTTTTCAGAAGATCTCAGCGCTATGCAACGGGCTATTCGACGGGGCGATGGCGAAAAGCTGTTCGATCTCTTCACCCGCACACGCAGCATTCGCCGTTCGGTGATTGAAATGGGACAGGATGTTGCTGCTCCAAACTTCGGTCGCGCAGACGGGTCAGAAGACTAGTTCAGTGTACTCATAACCAGAACGGAATTCTTCCCAACGGTACAAAGCCAAGCTTGATCACGTTGTCCTGAATGGTCAGCGTGATAGACCTTGTATTGTTTTCATCTGCTGGCCGAACAAGCTTGATTGCTTCGCCTGCCCGCAAAATATTCTGCTCATGTTGCGGATTGAAAAAGATGATCAGACGGAGCAGTGCGTCGAGATCCTTGATTTCAACTTTCATCTTGCCATTCAGGAGACCATCGTTTCCGGCATCAAATGGACCGGACAGTTTGACCTCCGCACCATTGGCAGCAGCGACTTGCAGTCGATGCAGTTCACCCTTCACGCCACTTTCCCGAATGATGCTCATCAGGTTTCTGCCGCGCGAGAAACGATCATGAATGTCCTTGAACGTTGCTTCCGATCTCAGATCGAAATCCACAAGTTCAAGAGTGGATGAACTGACCTCTTTCAAATCAACCATCGAAAGAGCAACATCAACATCATTCTCTCCAACCAACCTGTCATGGTACTCAAATTCAGACACTGTAATGCGCGACGGGTCTTGCAAAGGAGTAACGTCAAAATCCTTCCCCACGAGGGATGTTCGTTCGCGACCCGACAGTCCGACCTTCATGCTTCCACGAAGCGATTCCCAATCAACCTTGAAACGCCCACCAGCAACGGTTTCGAATGATGCCGGAGAATCAATTTCCATTACCACTTTACCCGGCTGATAAGCCTGAGCAGCAGATCGTAATTCGCCCGCCTCAAACACAAGTCCTGAACGCTGATTTTCATAAGAGACCGACGAACAATTAAAGGTGATTCTGAACGGATAACCACCTGTAACCTGATCCGAGCAATCAATTTGCTGGCCACGTTCTGCAAGACGCGTTTTGGCTGTTTCTGCCACTTCCACAACCTTGGCTTCGATAAAATGCCAGGCGGCACTCCACCCGACGACCAAAATGATCAAAACCGACAAAAGAAAGATTGTTCTCTTCACCCGATTTTCCTATCTCAATATCTGAAGACGGTCATCGACCGCATAAATCTGAATTGTGACGTTTATGAGTGATTTTTGGGTATTTGGCTACGGCTCTTTGATCTGGAACCCCGGCTTTGAACTGATTGAACGCAAGCGCGCAACGCTGCATGGCATGCACCGCTCGCTCTGTGTCAGATCATGGGTTCATCGGGGCACTCAGGAAAATCCTGGCCTTGTATTGGGGCTGGACAAGGGGGGCTCCTGTCACGGCATGGCAATGCGTGTGGCCGGAGAAGATCGCGACGACGTCATCGACTATTTGAGAAAGCGTGAGCAACCGACAGCGGTATATATTGAAGCCTGGCGTCGGGTTCATCTTGATGATGGCGGCAAGGTTTCAGCGCTGGTTTATCACGCCGACCAAAGCCACGCGCAATACACAAGGGGCATGACACTGGATGAACAAGCAGAAATAGTCAGGGTATCGCGTGGTGGTTCCGGGCCAAATGACGAATATGTCCGAGAAACTGTTGCAGCCATGCGTCAGCACAACATTCGAGACAAGGCTTTGGAATACATCGCCGCCAGACTTGAAGATTAGGGCGTAACTTGCTCACTTAGCGATCGAACGCATTTTTTCCGTCAAACTCCGGATCATTCTGTGCTTCTGCCATCAGCGCATTCGATTTTTCTTCAATCGCAGAGGCGATTTGCGCTGAAAATTCCTTGCCATTCAGACCTGGCTCAATCACCGGTAGAAACTCCAGAATGCAGGTCCCCTTATACAGGCGCAGGCTGTTACGCGGCCAAAACAAACCTGAATTTAGAGCTGCGGGCAATATACGCGCATCCAGGTTTTCATACATATGTGTGATCCCATACTTATAACTTGGCTCCGAATAAGCCATGGTTCGCGTGCCTTCGGGATAAATCACAATCTGCCGCCCCTCTTCAAGCTGCTTGCCTGCTTCCCGGTTCATCATGCGCAGCGCTTCGCTGCGTTTTCCACGGTTAACCCCGATCACATTCATTTTCATCGCAAACCACCCGAAAAATGGCAGCAGCATCAGTTCACGTTTCAAAATGTAGCTCGGATCGGTCAGAAACAGCAGCATTGTGTAGGTTTCCCAACTCGACTGATGCTTTGAAGCAAGAATAAATCCGCCCTCTTTGGGAATGTTCTCCAATCCGCGAAACTCACACCGCGTACCTATCAACCAGTATTGCATCCACAAATTCAGCCAACCCCAGCCCCTCACAACTTTCCAACCTTCTTCTCGCGGCATGAAAAAATATACCGGCGTCCAAAACAACAGTTGGAGAACTGTTAGAACGTTGAAAAGAATTATAAATAGGACTGAACGCAGAATCATCATGATGAACAACGCACTAGCACAAATCCCCCAGCATGGGCGAGTCCAAGCTAGGCTTCAACTGGCTTCAGGAGTTTGGATGGCTTTCGTTGGGCTCCAGTGCTGCGGAAATCAACTGTACCGATGGCTCTATTCCAAAAGCCGCAACTCGATATTTGGCATATTCTTTCAGAATAACCGGTGAAATCAGAAGCTTAAGAAAGCCCGTATTTTTCCAGTCGGGTGGTTGAACCGGAACACCCACAAAAGTCACATCAGGCATGCTTTCTTCCAGAAGCATGAGACTGCGTGGCATATGATAGCTACTGGTGACAAGAAGAATTTCGTTGAAATTATGTAGCTCAACCCAATCTGCGGTTTGGGCGGCATTTCCGCGCGTGTTCAAAGATACCCGATCAATATCGATGCAGCATCCATACATGGTTGACGGATCTTTCAGGATGCGCCCCAGATCTGCTCGTGTGGTCGATTCACCAACACCACTGATCAACAAACGCCGCCCGTGATTGGACTTTAGCAAGTCGACTCCAGTCGAAATGCGATTGGCACCGCCTGTTAAAACCACAACAGCATCAGCGCTATTAACATGCCCGATTACATCAGGAGCCGAGCCAACTCGCGCAATCTTGTTGACGAAGCGCAGATAATCAGCAGCAATGAAAATCATCCCAACAGTGAAAACCACGACGAGCGCTCGCAACAATCCACGGTTAAAACCACCAAATTTTCGCGCTGTTACATCAAAATCCATGGTCGTCAGAATAAACACCAATAATGATCGATTTTTGACCGGAACAGGGCAACAAATCTTGGATTGTGGCAAGAATTATGATGCACGCCGATAATCCTGCAGCAAATTAACTTGGCTTCTGACTGTCCAGCTTGAGGTCATCGCGGTCATTACAGACACAAACACCATCACGAGAAGCATCCCGAAATAACCGGACCAACTCAGGGAAAACGTTCCGAACAGAGCACTGATCTGATCCCCTTCCGGTGTCGCCAGACTTTGTGAAGACCAAACTCCAAGAACAAGAAACAAGAAAATAGCAGCAACCGCCCCGCACAGCGCACCCTTGAGGCCAAGAACCAGAAAATGCTTCTGAAACTGCGCTGCAATAAACCTGCCGTCTGCACCGACAAAGTGTAATACCTCGACCACGTCCTTATTCCCTGCCATCGCGCCGCGCGTCGCAAAAATGACGGTAGTAACCGTTGCTGCCATCACCAGGAGGAATATTGCTGTTCCAATCGCCACCATCGTCCACGCCATAGTGGTTAAGCGATCCACCCATGCGCGGTGATCATCCAGACTGCTACCGGGCACATCTGATTCAAGGCGTGACCTCATCCCTTCGAAATCTGGCTTCGCATCTGCAGCAAGGGTTACGGTCAGGATGCGCGGGACAGGCAATTCACTGAGTTGCAGCCCCGTACCGAGCCATGGTTCCAACAGTCGCACGGTTGCATCATCATCCAACGCTTCTACACGGCTTACACCTGCAAATGACAATGCAATGCGGCTTGCCTGTTTGATCGCATCCTCCATTCCAACCTCGTCGGATGGCCGGATCTGGATGGTAACTTCGCGAGAAATGTCGCTCTGCCATTGATTGGCACTCGAATTGATCAACGATACTGCACCCAGTGTCAGGCAAGCCAAAAATGCCATAATGCCAATCACAAAAACCAATGCAGTTCCGGCAATGGTCTCACTTGGCACGATGCTCATACCACTTTTCAGGGGGCGGACGGGCGCTTTGGCACCTGCACCCCCATCAGCACCTTTACCCGGGTCTGCAGTTGGTTTACCTGCACCCGCTGGCGCGGTATTTGACTGAGTTCTATCCAGTGGAGAATTGCGAGGATCATTCATAAATTTGCAACCTCCCACTATTGAGAACGAGGCGCCGCGCATCAAACTGATCCATCAATCCCAGATCATGCGTTGCAATGATAACTGATGTTCCGGATCGATGTAGTTCAATGAAAAGCCGCAACAACCGCGCGGCCAGCGGTGGATCAACATTACCGGTTGGCTCATCAGCCAGTAGAATATCCGGTTGGTCAATCAATGCCCTGGCAATCGCTGCCCTCTGTTTTTCACCCCCGGACAGAACCGGTGGTAAAACATGCATACGGTGTCCAAGCCCCACCCAATCGAGCAGGTCTTTAACGTCTTGCCGATAGTCAGCTTCCATCTTGCCACGCACTTGTAGAGGTAAGGCAACATTTTCAAATGTGGTCAAATGGTTCAAAAGCCGAAAATCCTGAAACACAACACCGATCTTTCGCCTCAATATCGGCATTTGATCCGGACGAATGGTTGATGCCTCTCTGCCAAACACATGAACCAGACCCCTTGTTGGCCGAATTGACATGAGCATCAATCGCAACAGGCTGGTTTTCCCCGCTCCTGAGGGGCCTGTTAAAAACTGGAATGATTTGGGCCTCACATCAAATGAAAGATCACTGAGAACTTCACGCCCCAATCCGTATCGCAATCCGACATTTTCGAACCTGATCAATCGTCTTACCTCGAGAAATTCTGGCAACCAATTATGGTTAACAAGGTGTTAGTTACTTTGCTTTAACAGATTCATTCAATTCGACAAATCCACACTGCATACAAGCGCGTTGATAGAGCAAATTTTGGACACTAAAACGGTAATGAGTGAAAATTCCTGCCCGAATTGTGAATATGAAAAGGGCAAGACAGGCCGACCGGTGCTGCGTGGAGACAGTATTCATTGTCTGGATTGCGGAACAAGCTGGAAAGACATCAGTGCTGGTTCACAATTGCAACTGGAAGACAATTCACGGGAAAGAACATTCGCAGACATGCGCGAAATGTTGCGCTCAAATTCGCGACCAAATTCTAAGCCGCAAAACGTTTCCAGACTCAAGAACACAATCGACACACCGGAATTTACTTTTGAGGAGGCCTCACCCAGCTTCGCAATAACATTGGCAAGCATCGCACTCGCCATGTTTATCAGTGTTGGTGGGTTAACTGCGTTTTTCCTTCTGCCTTCTTCAAATGTTGAAATCACCCGCGATCTGGTTTCATTGTCGAATATAGAACTGAAAGAACAGGTTGGCCGAGCTGGCAGAAAAGTGATCACAGTAAAAGGTACTGTCGAGAACAGCACTGATCAGCACCAGACAATCCGCCCGATTTCAATCATTCTGCGTCGCAAGGATGGAGGAGAAATTGTTCGCTGGCGCCACGTGTCACACCGACCTATTTTGAAAGCAGGCGCAAAATCACGGTTTGCGTCTTCCATTCAATATGATACTCCGCTCGTGGCTTATGCTGAGGCCGTATTTGAGTAGGAAAAACAATGCCAATTGTCCGTGGCAAGAATATCGAAATCCTGTTTTCAACCGAAGAAATAGCGCGGCGAAATGCAGAACTCGCCCAGGAAATAGCGTCAACAAAACCAGACAACCCACTGGTTATCGCCATCCTGAAGGGTTCATTTGTCTTTGCCGCTGACCTCATCCGCGCCTTGCATGCGGCTGGAATTTCTCCCGAAGTTGAGTTTATATCCATCTCGAGTTATGGCGCTGGAACTGAGGCCGGAAGACCGGTCATTCTGCGCGATGTGGAAACGGATGTTGAAGGTCGAAACCTTTTCATCATTGACGACATTCTGGAGTCTGGTGGAACCCTCGCATTTACAAAAAAGCTCATGGAAAGTCGCGGTGCAAACAGTGTTTCATTGATCGCCATGCTGGACAAACCGACCAAACGCAAAGCCAATATCGACGCAGATTTCGTCGGCTTTGAGTGCCCGGACAAATTCATGGTCGGCTACGGCATGGATGTCGGTCACGCGTTTAGAGAACTACCCTACATTGGCGAGGTGGTCGGTGACGCAGACAGCTAGAGCCTGCTATTCGGTGTTCAGCAAGCGTTCAAGATAGTCTTTTTCAATCAACGGATTGTCCGGTATTGCCAATCGATCGCGGATGGCGTCAAGGATGCGGCGCGCACGCTGGGCATCAATTTCGCCGGGCACTTCCACATCCGAGTCGGCGTTTAGCCCATCGCTATTGCCGGCACGACGGCCCAGCGGATCACGGGATTGGCGAGGACTTGCCTGTCCTTGCCCATTGCCTTGAGATTGTTGTTGGCCACCCTGCTGACGGTCGCCAGCCATTTGTTCCATCATGTTCTGCGCGCCCTGACGAAGTGCCTCAAGTGCATTGGCCTGATTGCCTGCCGCACTGCCCGGCTGCCCTTCACCCAGGTTTTCACCGGCCTGTCCCATTTCACCCTGGGCTTCACCAAGCTCCTGAGGTTGTCCCAGACCTAGCTCTTCAAGCTGCTGGCCCAGCTCTCCTAGCTGTTGTTCAAGCGCTTCCTGTTGTTCCCGCAGCTGACGCAGCGCTTCGGCAAACTCTTCAGCAGTCATTGGGCCGCCGGGTTGCTGACCAGCCTGATTTTCTTGGCCCTGACCTTGTTGTCCGCGCTCTCCTTGCTGACCACCCCGTTGTTGGCCGGGTTGCTGACCCTGTTGCTGGCCTTGCTGTTGTCCCTGCTGGCGTTGACCCTGTTGTTGCTGACCTTGCTGTTGACCTTGTTGAAGCCCACGCTGCTGCTCACGTTGCATGCGATAGCTTTCATTCAGCAATTCCTGCTGGCGTTGCATCAATTCACTCAACTGATCCAGTGCCTGATTAAGCTCATTACCTTCGGCCTGCCGCTGTTGCTCATGACGGCCCGAACGCAGATTGTCCATCATGCGTTGTAATTCGCTCAATAGCTGGCGAGCAGCATCCGGCGACCCCGATTTCGCCAAATCCTCAATCCTGTCCATCATGCGTTCAAGATCATTCTGCGTAAGGGTTTGGGCATTTTGTTGATTAAGCGGGTTTTGCGCGTTTGGATTTTGGCGTTGCTGTTCAGCGAGCGCCTGCATCATCTCATTCATTGCCTGACGCAATTCCTGCATCAAACGGTCGATTTCTTCCTGACTGGCTCCCTGCTCAAGCGCCTCGCTCAAGCGTTCCTGTGCTTCCCGCAGGCGCCGCTCAACCTCGCTGAGATCTCCATACTCAACGCCCAGCGCAATTTCCCAAAGAAGATCAAGAACAGAACGCAACTGATCGTCATTCCGCGCGTCCACCAATCGACGATAGGCTGTACGCATGGCAATCACATCAGCGGGCTTCTCAACATATTCCGGAGCCGCACTGGAAACCGCATCCAGAAGATCAGCCACATATCGTTGCTGATTGGCATCCATCGCAAGGATACGCCTCTGCTCAACCAAAGCTAATGCAAGCGGCTGTGTGAATGCTCGACCTGGCAGGACCATTTCACGAGTTTCTGTCCGTCCAATCTGGCCAGCGTGATCCTTTACCTCCAAGGCAATGGTTACATCACTTCCGGCCCAAGGGTGATCGGTTAAATCCTTGTTGAGCTTGGAAACCGCCTTTTTGCCTCGGGTTCTCGGCAATGAAAGCGTGACTTCTGGGGCTCCAACCAACGGGCGCGCACCCTCCTGCGCTTTTTCCTTGGAAAGAATTTCCGCCTTACCCGCTTCCAGCCCGTAGTCGTCCTCGACAGTATAAGTGAGCTGGAGCGAGCCTGACAAAGCTGAACTCGGCTCCTCAAAAAACGTGATCGTAGGAGCCTTGTCGAGGATTACAGATACGCCCCACTGAGCAATTTCCTGCCCCCGATGTTTGAGCCGGATAACGATATCATCCTCCACCACAAGGGAATACTCGCGATGTTTTGCATTTTCTTCCTGTGGTTTCCGCTCAATCTCTATTGCGGCTTCCCCATCCCCTGCAAGAACCGACAACTCGCCCTCACCTATGAAACGCAGAAAGAACTCACTGCGCTCAGGAACAGAAACTGCTTTGGTCAGCACTTCACCCGAATTCACATCCTTCTGGGCCGACAAAAATACCGGAGGCTTACGGGTATAACTCGGTGGCGCTAGCCAGGCATCCATGCGCACTGGCACTTCAGCCTGCAGTTCGGGAATTCCAAGCACATCAGAAACGCGGCCGCCGTCAGAAGAATAGGAAAAGAAAAAAGCAAGGAACGCAAGCAACGGCACCATCGCCCTGAAGGCATACGGGTCAAACCGGTTGCCATCCGGCGTTGGCGATCCGGCTGTCATGTCCTTCATTTTTTCAGACATGCGAATTTGGTGTTCCCGCCAAAGCGCTTCTGCAAAGGGGTCTTTTGCCCCGGTGGCCATAGTATCTTTTTGGGCGGTGATCGGTCGGTTTTCAAGCAGCGAGCGCTTTTCGACATGGCGCGTGATCTCGTCTTCGCGCGGCATTACGAAATTTCGCAATGGCCAAATGCTGGCAATAGCCAGAAGCGCGAAGCTTAGTCGGACTACCCAATATCCCGCCAAACCGGTTTCTGCTGTTAATAGTCGCCATCCACCTGACCAGGAAAATACAAGAAACAACGACACAACGATAAAAGCCGGCACCAAAAGCGGCCACAATCGTTCCCAAACCAATACAAGCAAGGCGCTGGTTTTAAGATGGAACTTCATACGCTTAGCAGATCTCTCATTGCCAGTGTGGTCTTCGCGCGCGCGATTTCAGCAGCACAATACGAATAAACTAGCACAAAAGCCGGCGTTTTCGAGGCCTAACATGTCACATGCCGGATTTGTGAAGTAGACACAAATCCGATTGGATAGCCTTAAAACCAGTCCGGTTGATGATCCATTGCAATGATGGCCTCAACATCCACACGTGGCCGAACGACGTGGAACTGATCACCTTTGACCAGTACTTCAGGCACAAGCGGGCGCGTATTATAGGTCCCCGATTGCACCGCACCATAGGCACCAGCTGACCCAATTGCAAAGAGTTCACCGGCTTGCATGATCGGGAGATCACGTTCCTTCGCAATGTAGTCGCCGCTCTCACAAACAGGGCCAACCACATCTGCGATTTTCTTCTCAGCACCGGGTGCAGGTTCATTAACCGGAAAAACCTCGTGCCAAGCTTCGTAAAGGGTTGGTCGAATAAGGTCATTCATTGCAGTGTCCGCAATGTAAAACCGTTTCTCGCCAGCGTCCTTCACATAAATCACTGACCCAACGAGAATGCCTGCATTGCCAGCAATCATCCGGCCCGGTTCGAAAACCACCTCACAGCCCAATTGTTTGACATGGGATTTCACTACCTGCGCATAAGCTTCCGGTTCTGGCGGCGGATTGTTGTCATGTTTGTAGGGAATGCCCAGGCCACCCCCCACATCCACATGGTCAATTTCATGACCTTGCGAACGCAATCGTTCAATCAGTCCACCCAATTTGGAAAAGGCTTGGTCAAAGGGCGCAAGCTCTTCGATCTGGCTGCCGATATGCATATCAATACCGGTGACACGAATACCCGGCAGGCTCGCAGCCAGCGCATAGGCTTCTTCACCCAGTTCCCATGCAATACCAAATTTGTCGGTTTTCTTGCCAACCGAAATTTTTTCGTTGCCGCCAGCAACCACATCGGGATTGATCCGCAGCGAGACCGGAGCAGTCTTGCCCGCCTCAACCGCACATTCAGATAGAAACTTGAGCTCAGGAATCGATTCCACATTGAAACAGAAAATCCCGGTCTCGAGAGAGAACATGATTTCTTCTTTGGTTTTACCGACGCCGGAAAACATGATTTTGTCTGGAGAGATTCCGGCTGCAAGTGCACGTTTTAACTCACCAATGGATACAACATCTGCGCCTGATCCGAGGTTTGCCAGCGTTTTCAACACTGCCTGGTTCGAATTCGCCTTAAGCGCGAAACAGACTTTCGATTCGATGTCAGAAAAAGCATCAGCAAACACCGTATAGTGCCGCTCCAGCGTTGCGGTTGAATAGCAATAAAAGGGTGTTCCAACCTGCTCCGCAATCAACGGAACCGGCACATTTTCCGCATGCAATACACCATTAATGTAGTGAAAGTGGTTCATCGATCTGCACCTTCCAAATCAAAGAAGGGGATCAAGGATAAACGGTTTGTCTTCCTTTTCAGGCGCACCAACGGTTTCCACTTCGTTGCCGTTTTCATCGACAGTAACAACCGTGGCACTTGGCGGGGCTTCAAGGTTTCCGCGACGCCCACAAGCCGTCACAGCCAGTGCAATCATCAGCACCAGCACGAACCTTGTCGCAAATCCTGAAAGGCGTTGAGCCATTTGCATTTTCCGTTACTTCAAACTGAACGTCATATTCGACAGCTGGACTGAAAAGTCAAACCTTGTTTAGTCGCGCTTTCCAATATGCAACCTGCTTGCGAACATTTTCAGGCGCCGTGCCACCAAAGCTGGTTCGGCTGGAAACAGACGCGTCCACCGACAAAACATCATACACTGATGAATTGATCGCTTCATGGATCTCTTGCAACTGTTCAAGCGATAATTCATCCAACTGCTTGTTTTCCTGCTCTGCGACAGCCACAGCCCGGCCAGTCACATGATGCGCATCACGGAAGGGAAGGCCTGCCTCACGAACAAGCCAGTCTGCAAGGTCTGTTGCCGTTGAGAATCCAGAGCCTGCGGCAGCCCGCATCGCTTCTTTGTTCACCTCCATATCTGAAATCATGCCCGTCATCGCAGCAAGCGAGACTTCGAGCGCAGCAGCGGAATCAAATACAGCTTCCTTGTCCTCCTGCATGTCTTTTGAATAGGCAAGCGGCAAGCCCTTTAGCACCGTCAACAACCCAATCAGCGAGCCATTGATCCGACCCGATTTGGCACGAACCAGTTCTGCAGCATCAGGGTTCTTCTTTTGCGGCATGATGGATGAGCCGGTTGAGAATTTGTCAGACAATGTCACAAAGCCGAATTGCGGTGTGGACCAGATGACAATCTCTTCAGCCAGGCGAGACAAGTGCCCGGCGCAAATTGAAGCAGATGACAGAAGATCAAGCGCGAAATCCCGGTCTGAAACTGAATCAAGCGAATTGCGTGTCGGGCCAGCAAATCCAAGGGCTTTTGCCGTCATCTCGCGGTCTATCGGAAATCCAGTACCTGCAAGTGCTGCAGCGCCCAAGGGGCATTCATCGGACCTGGCAATGGCATCCTCAACACGCGATTTGTCACGTGCAAACATTTCCACATAGGCGAGACAATGATGCCCGAATGTCACCGGTTGCGCGGATTGTAGATGTGTAAAGCCAGGCATTACGGTGTCTGCATGCAGTTCAGCCTTTTCGAGAAGGGTGGAGATAAGGACATCAAGGCTGTGTGAAATGCCTGTAAGGGTTTCCCGCACCCACATGCGGAAGTCCAGGGCAACCTGATCATTGCGCGACCTTGCCGTATGCAGTCTGCCGGCCGCATCGCCAATCAACTCCCGCAACCTTGCTTCAATGTTCATATGAATGTCTTCAAGCGCCCGCGAAAACACAAATTCACCAGATGCGATTTCTGACAGAATTGTGTCCAGACCTGAGGCAATTTGCGTTGCATCTTCACTTGAAATAATGCCTTGTTCCGCCAACATGGAAGCATGGGCTTTCGAGCCTGAGATGTCCTGGGCATAAAGCTTGCGGTCAAAATCTATGGAAGCGTTGATTTCTTCCATGATAGCGTCAGGACCGGAGGCGAACCGCCCTCCCCACATCTCGTTACCGGAATTGTTTTTGGTCATTTGCAAGCCCTTTTGGCGCTTTGGATTTTTGAACGGAACTGACAATGAAAAACAAAACGTTTCTAGGACTGGGCCTTGCAGCAATCGCTCTTAGTATTGGGGTTGGCGTATACGGTATCTTGGGCACGTCTGGCAACACATCAGGTGAATATGCGCAAAATTCGGACACAGACATAGCGGCTCCCAATTGTCCTGCATCTATGGCCAGAGGCAAAGAACTCGATCCACTGGCAACAGGAGACATCGCAGCATTCCGCGCATTGGATGAACCTCTGGACCTGACAGAAATCAAATTCGTCGATGATCAAGGAAACCCCAAAACGCTGGCAGACTGGAAGGGCAAAACTGTTCTTTTCAACCTTTGGGCTACTTGGTGTCCACCTTGCCGTGAAGAAATGCCTTATTTCGAGACGCTGCAGACAACTAAAGGCGGCGACACATTTCAGGTCGTGCCTGTGAGCATTGATCTGGGAGACGCTGCAAAACCAAAGGCCTTCTATGCTCAAACGGGTCTTAAGGAAATTCCGTTCCTGCATGACAACACCATGAATGCATTCCACGACTTGAAGAAGAAAGCAGTAGCATTGGGCATGCCGACCACGCTGCTTGTTGACACGAATGGTTGTGGGCTTGGGGTTTTGAACGGCCCGGCTAAATGGGACGGTCCGGATGCGATCAAGCTGATTGATGCGGCAATCGCGCTACCCAAATTGGGGTAAATCCAAAAAACCGAAATTAACTTGACCGACTACGAAACGTCTTGGTGGATAATTCGCGTTTGCGTTCCCATGGCAAAATCGGCAGAGGCATTCCAAACAATTCGCCTTGCAAATAGGTGTAACCCCATTCTTTGAACTGCGCAGCTTGGTCGGCATCCTCAACCCATTCGATTACTGTTTCCACTGAAGAACGGTTTGACAACCATTGCATGGCCTCCAGAAACGAACGCGTTTTTTTATTGTCGACCATCTCTCTACTGAATGAACCATCAATTTTAATGATATCGACATTCAGATCCTTGAGATGTGAGAAAGAAGTGTATCCCGCACCAAAATCATCAATCGCCACGCGACAACCCATTTCCTGCATTGAAGCAATTGCAGCAACGGTTTCTTCCATGTTCGAGACAATTTGCGATTCAGTGATTTCAACTATCAGGCGCGGGGCAATGTCCGGAACCAGAAGCAGTCTCTCTCTAAGCGTACTTGTCCACGAACCGTCTGCGATACTGTCATAGGTCACGTTAACTGACACAACCGCATCGGTACATTGCTCAAGCACATCCAGGGTCATCTCAAGCGCTTTTCTGTCCAGCAATCGCATCAGACCCAAACGCTCAGCTATACCAAGAAATCTTGCGTCTTGGATGACACCTTCTGTTTCCGGTGTCATGCGAAGCAATGCTTCATGAAATTCCGGCCGGTGAGTCTGAGCGCCAACAATTGGCTGAAACGCCAGATGCATTGCTCCATCTTCTATCGCTTTTGCAAACTGCGTCAGCAGTTTTGCATCATTGGCCCGCTTCTCAACAAGCGTCGGATCAGGATCATACACCGACACTTTCAGACCAAAGCGTTTTTGTGCCTGATGAAGAGCCGCTGTCACACTGCCAATTGCTTCATGAGGATTGATCGCGTGTTTCGGAAGCAAGCACGCTCCGGCAGACGCTTTCAATGCAACAGGACCGCATGAGGTGAGATGAACTTTCCCGTTCAAAAGGCTGGTCAGCCGGCGTGCGGCAGATTCGACCTCTTCTTCATTGCAGTTGTCAAAAATGAACCCGAACTTGGCGCCGGAAAACCTCGCAGCAATATCACCATCACGCTTTGCACTGGTTAACACCTCCGCTACCAGCTTCAACACCTCATCCCCAGCGGAGAAACCCAAAGTTGAATTGATTTCGTCAAAGTCGGAAAGCGAGATCAACAAAAGAGCAGCCGACTTGCCCAGTGACAATCCGTTCTTGATATAGAGGTCTATCGCCTCTTCCAGATGCACACGATTGGGAAGAGATGTCAGTTCATCGATTTCAGATTTTCGCTTAAGCGATTCCTCACGCTTGCGGCGTTCGCTGACAATTCGAACAATTCCACGCGCATAGGATGGCTTTCCATTTTCATCAGGATACCAGCGGCCGACATCTTCTACCCAGACAGGCTCATCGCCTGATATGACCTTCGCACTTACCGCGTAAACACACTGATACGTTCCGCCATCACCGTGGGAGTCTTGGGCGATGCTTTCCTGAAGCTGGGTGAAGCGTGTTTGTTGGCTTTGAGCAGAAAGCAAAGCCTCGAACCCCCGCGCAGATTCAAGATTTACTTCTTCATGAAATCCGATCAGGGACTTGAAGTTTTCACTCCAATCAAGACGATCTTCCGCGATATGCCAGACATAACTTGCCTGGCCCAGTTCCGCCAAAATATCCTGATTTTCGTCCATTTGTGCGCGCACCGTTGCCTGTAAGGACAACAGGTTCGCACACAAGCGTTAAAATAAGATCAAAAACCAGCTGCGTGACCATCTTTGCGCGGATCTGATCCGGCAATTAGGCAACCCCGTTCATGGTCGATCTGGATGACCTGACCACCACCATGCACAGCGCCGCGTGTGACAGGATGCCCCTTGGCTTTAAGGCCAGCTTCAATCTCCGCAGAAATGCCAGTCTCCAGATCAAGATTACCATCATTGTCCCAGAAGATGCGCGGATCATCCAAAGCAGCTTGTGGGTTCATGCCGTAATCCAGCATATTGGACAAAACATGTGCCTGACCCATTGCCTGATACTGCCCGCCCATCACGCCGAAGGAATGAGTCACTTTGCCATTTTTCGTGACCATCGCCGGTATAATTGTATGGAACGGACGCTTTGAAGGTCCAATTGCGTTTCCGTGCCCTGGAATGAGATTAAAACCACAGCCCCGATTTTGGAGAATAACACCCGATTTATCGGTCATGATACCTGATCCGAACCCACCGAACAACGAATTGATAAATGATACCGCCATGCCGTCACGGTCTACAACGGACAGATAAACTGTATCCGATCCAGTCGGATCAGGCAGATTAATTTCGGGGTTGCGTTTTTCCGGATCAAACAGCTTGGCGAGATCGGCAATGTGACTGTCACTCAGAAGTTGCTCGACACTATAGGACATGTAATCAGGATCTGCGATATAAGCATCGCGTGCCGTATATGCTAGGCGCGCGCATTCCATCTCCAGATGTGCTCGTTCAAGAGAATTCGCAGCGGGTGGAACTCCAATCTTGTCAAGCAGTTTCACAAGCATGATGGCAGCTAAACCCTGGCCGTTTGGCGGAATCTCATTCAACCGATGGCCGTTATATTCTGTCGAGATCAGATCGACCCAATCAGACGTAACACCGGCCAAGTCATCTTCATTTAGGAAACCGCCCAAGCCTTGGATAGTGTTAGCAATCTCGGTTGCAACTTCCCCCTGATAAAACGCAGATTTGCCCTCTGTTGCGATACGACGAAGCGTTGCCCCCAATTCAGGATTTGCAAACCGGTCACCCGCTACAGGAGGCGCACCATCAATCAGCAGTTTTTTTGATGAAACCGGATCCCCTTTCAACTTGTCGACTTGCTCCGCCCAGTCGGCAGCGACACGCTCACCAACCGGATACCCCTCTTCCGCATATCTGATCGCATCGGTAAAAAGCCGTCCAAAATCCAACTTTCCAAACCTGGAATGCAATTCTGCCCAGGCGCTTACAGAGCCAGGGACGGTTACAGCGTGAGGTGAGGGCTCTTCAATTTTGGTTACACCATTTTCAAGAAACCAATCGAGACTAGCACCAGCAGCGGAACGACCCGATCCATTCAGACCATGAAGTTTGCCATCCGGTTCGCCGACAATCACAAAACAATCGCCGCCAATGCCTGTCATATGCGGCTCGACAACACATTGCGTTACACAAGCCGCAATTGCGGCATCAACGGCATTTCCTCCCTCGCGCAACACATCAAGTGCTGAAGCCGTCGCCAAAGGATGAGAAGTAGCGGCAGCGCATTCGCTGGCAATGACCGGCGAACGACCCGGCAGTGAAAAGTCCCTGTACACAAAAAGCTCCTCTTGATTTTGCATTGACAATTCACGCTAAACTGCCAATTCAACACATATATCAACAATTCATCGGAGCAAGTCCATGGCAAAGCTTTCGCTTAACCGCGCAAACCGCATCATTTCACAGGCATTCGCACACGCAAAAGAAGCGGGATATAAACCTTTGGCGGTTGTCGTGCTCGACGATGGCGGCAACCTGAAAGCTTTCCAGGCTCAGGATGGAAGTTCAAACAACCGGTTCGAGATCGCTCGCGGCAAGGTTAAAGGTGCATTGGCTGTTGGAACAGGTTCACGTTGGCTCAATACACAAGCAGAAACCAGACCCCATTTTCTGGATGGCCTCAGCTCGGTTATCGATAGTGGAATTGTTGCTGTTCCAGGCGGTGTCCTGGCAAAAGACAAATCCGGCAATATCATCGCTGCAGTAGGGATCTCTGGGGATACGTCAGACGCCGACGAGGAATGCGCTATCAAAGGCATTGAAGCCGTCAATTTGATCGCCGATCCGGGCGCGTAGTCACATCCAAAAGATGATCGCGGCGATCTCAGTACTCGCCGTGATACCCCCCGTGACCCACGTTAACGTCTCGCGTTGCAGAGCGGATAGAGACCACAAATCCTGCAAGCACATCAACCAATGCAATGGTCATCAGGATGAAAAACACCGAATGAGCTGCGTTTTTGACAACCAGGAACTCGACCAGATAGGCAATAAACACAAAAGTGGACAGCAGGTGATCAATCACCGATGACGCCCCTACCCTCGTTGCTTTCAAAATCTCGAAAAACAGCAAAACCAATGCCAACATGACCATCAGGTCGCCCATTTTCATGACCCACGCATCCCCATGAATGAGCGGGATCGAGAAGATTTGATTGTCCCATACACCCACACCACCATTTAAGAACACCTGAATATTGTACACGATAAAAGGTACAATCAGCAGTGGCACATTTGTAAGCATGGTCTCTCCCCTTTTGACGCAACGTCAATAGGTTAGCATATCAAATTTGTCAAAAAAAAGGGCCGACTGAGCCGACCCGAATTGATTTTCATGCGCAAACGCAATCAGATGGAGTCTTTTGGCTCCAGAATTTGGCGTCCGCGATACATGCCTGATTTCAGGTCAATATGATGCGGGCGACGCAATTCACCGGAATCCTTGTCTTCCACATAAGCTTTCGCTTTCAACGCATCAGACGAACGGCGATGGCCGCGTTTCATGCGTGTGATTTTACTCTTTGGTACAGCCATGATGCATACTCCGAATTCGAATTAAAAAAGGGCTCTGCTAAGCGAGAAAATGGTTCCGCGAGAGCCCTGAAACGTTTTCTGGGCGCTGCTATACATTTTTTTTCCAACTTTGACCATAGGGTAAGGCAAATTTTTATGCGGGGTCCTTAAGGCATCCTATATAGGCACCGGACGCTCTGGCGCGCTTTTGGATAACTGCCGCCAGCGATCGCAATTTCCTTGTTGGCTTGGCAGGATTCCGACCTTTCGGATTGGGCAAGGTGACCGCCAGACGGGCAGAGTTTCTTGGCCCCAGTTTTTCAGCAGATGTTTTGAAATAATGGGGCGCTGCAGCACCAACACCAAACACGCCCTCGTCCAACTCGACTATGTTCAAATAAATTTCCATAATCCGCCGCTTGTCCAATACCAACTCGGCCATCATGGCGTAGGGAATTTCCAACCCCTTGCGAATGAACGAACGTTCCGGCCACAAAAACAGGTTTTTAACAAGCTGCATGGTGATCGTACTAGCACCACGCGTCCGCTCTCCCTCCAGAGCGTCATCAATCACCTGATTAAGCGCACTCCAATCCACACCATTATGCGAACAGAACTGCCCGTCTTCCGACATCAGGATCGACTGATAAATGCGTGGCGACATGTCTTCCAGTTCAACCCATTGTCGTTTCGCACCGGCACCTACCAATGCCTCTCTGACCATCAATGTCGAGACGGGTTTCACTCCATCGACCCTGTAGAGTAGTAACAGACCAAGGGGTACGAGGGTTATGATGAGACCAAAGGCGACAAGAAATCGAACAGCGAAGGATTCTAGACTTCGCTTTTTCTTTCTAACAGCAACGGTGTCATCCGAACTCCTGACTTCAGAAGATCCAGATTTTGCTTCGCTGTTATTCTTGCTTTTCTTTTTCTTTGTTGCCATGCCCATTGTTTAAACGATTGTCGACACGGGCGAAACACCGCTTGACCCCGATTGCGGCAGGTGTCACGAGAATCCTATAAATTTGCACAGGCAATCCATGATCGACTTCAAATCAACCCTCAAAGCGCGCGCAGACGCAGTGGAGGAGACACTCATCAAGCTCCTAAGCAATACGCCACTAGAGTATGAGACCGCACGTCCGGATAAACTAATGTCTGCCATGCGGCATTCTTCACTGGATGGTGGCAAGCGCCTGCGTCCCTTTCTGGTGATGGAGACCGCAAAACTGTTCAATATAGCGCCTGAGCAAAGTGTCTGGACTGGGTGCGCGCTTGAACTCATCCACTGCTACTCTCTGGTACATGATGACCTACCGGCCATGGATGACGACGATCTGCGCAGAGGCAGACCAACAACGCATATTGCCTTTGGTGAGGATACCGCCATCCTCGCAGGCGATGCACTTCTTACTCTATCGTTTGATGTTTTATCTCGCGAGGAAACGCATGGCGACCCGGCAATCCGAATTGAGCTGGTAAAGCTGTTTGCCCGCAATGCGGGCCTCGGCGGCATGGTCGGCGGCCAAATGCTGGATCTTGAAGCCGAAACTAAACCTGAAATAAGCGAAGTAGAGATCCTGACGCTGCAAGCCATGAAAACCGGAGCTCTTTTGCGCTGTGCATGTGAAGCAGGGGCGGTTTTGGGAGGCGCATCTGACAATGAGCGCAAGGCACTGATAGAATTCGGCTTGCTGACTGGACAGGCTTTTCAGTTGGCCGACGACATCTTGGATGAGACTTCGGATACAGAAACCATGGGCAAGCAGACCGGAAAAGACGCCGATCGTGGCAAGGGCACGCTTATATCGCTCTATGGTTTGGACAGGGCAAGAGACCGGGCACATGAACTACTGCAAGAAGCTGTCGCAACGCTGGCGCCATTTGGCGAAAAAGCCGGAACATTGATCGATGCTGCTCGGTTCACAGTTGAGCGGAAGAACTGACCGTACAAACAAAAACGG
>JAAUYH010044054.1_pt1 | contig 41058 bp, 34 predicted proteins | sample 7278061 | NCBI WGS metagenome assembly JAAUYH01 (sample SAMN14350203, study PRJNA611818) | marine sediment metagenome | isolation source: surface marine sediment (0.6m) | place: French Polynesia: Moorea | collected 2018-08
GAAACTGGCGAAACTTTACCCGAAGAATATTATCAAAAACTGCTAGCAGCCAAAAACTATATGAGTGGTTCGGCGATGCTGCGTCAGTTACACTTTGGTTTAGTGGATATAGAGTTACACCACCGCTATCAACCAGGTGGAGAAGAAACTCCTAATGAGGTACGGGACAGAATTGCGGAAACTACTACTGTCTTAAAACCCTTACCAGAAGATAATTTCTTATGTTCTTTCGGACATATCTTTGCAGGAGGTTATGCAGCAGGTTACTACAGTTATAAATGGGCGGAAGTCCTCAGTGCAGATGCTTTTGCAGCCTTTGAAGAAGTCGGTTTAGATAACGAATCAGCAGTTGCTACTGTCGGTAAAAAATACCGTGATACCATCTTATCTTTAGGTGGAAGTCTGCACCCAATGGAAGTATTTAAACAATTCCGAGGACGCGAACCCAAAACTGAACCATTATTAAGACATAGTGGTTTACTTGCTACTGCATCATAAATCAAATGTAGGGGCGCAAAGTTTGCGCCCCTACTTAGTTAATTTTTTTGCATTCATTATTTAACTATATTGTTTGTACAAGTTTACATAGAAACGATACATAAGATTGTGGTTTAATAAACAACAAAACTGCTGTACCGCAATGATCATCTTTCCTTCTCCAGCAAGGAGGAACAAAGAGAAAGGCGGAAAGAGTTTAGCAAAGGTGCAAGCAGATTCAAAACAAATCCTCATTCGGACTTGCTCATTCCTTAGATGACCAATAATTCTACAGCCAACCAAACTACAACTACTTCCATTCCCGAATCGGTAAAGCTAGCAGACACTTACTACGGTATTTTAGGGCTACATCCTTCTGTCTCTATGATTGACATTCGTCGCCGTTATCGCCAACTTAGTAAGAAATATCATCCTGATACTACAGAATTACCACAAGTCCAGGCGAAAGCTAAATTTCAGCGACTCAATGAAGCTTATGGTACTCTAAGTAATCCCGAGAGGCGTTCGCTTTATGATCTAAAAATCGGTTATTCTCGCCTTAATGTTATTCAAGCACCAAAAGGGTGGGAACAACCAGGACAAGAAACAAGTTATCGTACAGCTTATCTGGATCCTACAGACCGTCCTCTTTCTTCAGGAGAAATTTTTGTATTATTTCTCTTGGGTGCAACTTTTGTGGGTTGTATCCTTCTAGTTTTAACTGTTGCTTATTTCCGAGGTGAAACTCTTATCCTTATCTATCCTTAAATTTCACAATATAAATCAACAATGGAATTACCAACCCCAGATACACCCCTTTACAATCATCCTTTACCTAAAATAGAAAAGTGGCTTATTAATTTAGGTTGCCACCAAGACAAAGATAATCTTCATTGTTGGTATATAAAACAACCAACTTGGCAAGCAGAAATTTGTCTTGAAGTCGAAGAATTAAGGGTAAGTTACCTTAAAGCTGCTCCAGAAGGAGGAAATCTTAATCGTTCTTTCAAATACTCTCTAAGTCGCCAAGATATAGAAGATGCTGTCTTTTCTGGTCCTTAACTAAGGAACAAGGAGTAAGGAATTTATTTCTGTTACTTTCTAGTTCGTTATGTCTTCAGTAATTAATACTAGAGGCATAATCTCATTTTCAGGAACAGATGAGATACTTGCTTCAATTTTTTCTTTTAAACAAGTAGCTATTAATCGATTAACTAGTCGAATTTCAGGAGTGGGATCGTATTTATAGATCACTTCATAGATGGGCTGTTTTTTGACTAATCTAATATTTTTGGGGTTTGTAACTTGCTTCTGCTTTTTTTTAATATAAATCTGAGGTTTCTTATTTCTGTCTTTGATGTCTGGTAAAATATCACTGGTTTGCCAATACCCTTTATATACATGACTACGAGGGTTTTGATATAGCTTGAAACTAGGAAAAGAAGGGATATACAGGGAGCAAAAATCTTCTTCTTTTTTGATCTGGAAACAACCATAATCTTTTTCTTGTTTATCCAGCATTTTGTTAATAGCTAATACTAGTCCAGGTAAATTATGGATTAGTTCCCTAGTTTCAGTTAAATACATTACAAATACTCCAAAGAAAAAATATTATATAGTAATTTTCCAAGTTTATGGGGTAAATTTCCATCAACCCTCGCGAAGCGACGAGTTAGGTCTCTACCATCAACTTTCAACCAGGATATGCTGTAGCTCACTTAACTCAATGTCAAAAGAAGTCCCACACTTAGAGTGTAGGGATGAATTTTGACCAATAAATAAATTTCCGCGCGGAGCGCATCCTTACTCTACAATTGACTTGGGCTTATGTTTTTGCTTATAATAATGTTTATCGAAAAATATAATTCATGTGAAAGCCTTGCACAGAGCTATCAAAATTAGAATTTATCCAACATCTGAGCAGTCCCAAAAGCTTAGTCAAGTCATGGGTTGTGCCAGATGGTGGTGGAACTACGCTCTGAACTTATGCAACCAAACATATAAGGATACTGGCAAAGGATTGGGCAGAACAGCACTCAATAGTGTTTTGCCTCAACTCAAAAAAGCAGAAGAAACAGAATGGTTAGGAGAATGTTATTCACAGGTTTTGCAATCAACAACGTTAAACCTAACTAAAGCTTTCAAAAACTTTTTTGAAAAACGAGCTAAATATCCAAGATTCAAATCTTATCATGGGAGACAATCAGCACAATATCCTCAAAACTGCCTCATAGTTGAAGGAGGGCTAAAAATTCCACAAGTTGGAATTATTAAAGCCAGTATTCATCGTTTATTTGATGGAAAATTAAAAACCGTAACTATTAGTAAAACACCAACAGGGGAATATTATGCTTCTTTATTATTTGATACGGAGCAAGAAGAACCCGAGGTTGTTATTGCTGGTAAAGTTATTGGAATAGATTTAGGGATTAAGGATTTTGCGATTACTAATGATAATGAGAAAACAAGCAAATATCCTAATCCCAGGTACATTAAAAAACATGAACGTAACTTGGCAAGAAAGCAAGCTAAGTTAGCCCGTAAGAAAAAAGGGAGTAAATCAAGACAAAAAGCCAGAAGGCTAGTGGCAAGAGTACACGAACGTATTAGCAATGCCCGTCAAGATTTTCTACATAAATTGTCAAGAAAAATAGTCAACGACAATCAAGTAGTGGTTATTGAGAATTTGAATGTCAAGGGTATGGTTCGTAATCGAAAACTTGCCAAAGCAACCCCTCCCTACCCCTCCCCTACAGGGGAGGGAACGATATGTTCCCCCCTATTAGGGGGGATTGAGGGGGGTGTCGGTTGGGTAATGTTTATCAATTTCTTAGATTACAAGCTCAAAGAAAAAGGTGGGTTGTTGTTAGAAATTGATAGATTTTTCCCTAGCTCCAAAACCTGTTCGTCTTGTCTCTATCAAATGAGTGAAATGCCATTAGATGTTAGAGAGTGGACTTGCCCTAGTTGTGGCGCACATCACGACAGAGATGAAAACGCAGCAAAAAACATTAGAGCAGAGGGCATCAGAATGTTATCGGTCTTAGGAACTAGGACTGCTGCTAGTGGAGGGGATGTAAGACCAAAAAGTGGACGCAAGTCTGTTTTGAGGCAATCCCCGATTGAAGTCAAGCAACTTCAGGGAAGCTAGAAGCCCACGGTTTCACCGTGGGTAGTTCACCGCTATAAGAAAACAATTATCAATTAACAAGATTCATCCAAAAAGTCCATTGATAATGGGCAGACTGTCTATAACCATTGCTACACATAACAACATCATATAGACAATGGAATATTTGAACAGACCACGAGCTAATTGTTTATCGGTGGGATTTTGTTTGAGTTCCCAAGACTTTCGTAATAAATAGTATCCTAAGTAAAGTGCGATCGCACCATACAAAATTCCCGATGCACTCAAAGGAAACACTAGTAATAGACTACAGGGTACTGTTAACCAGCTATAAATCCAGATTTGATTGACTGTTGCTACTTCTCCTGCTACTACGGGTAACATGGGTATGCCTACTTCAGCATAATCGTCTTTAATCATTAATGCTAAAGACCAGAAATGGGGAGGTGTCCACAGAAAGATTAGGGTAAATAACAGCCAAGGAGTAAGACTTAAATCTCCTGTTACCGCAGCCCAACCTACTAGAGGGGGAATTGCACCAGCAGCACCACCAATCACAATATTTTGGGTAGTGTGACGTTTTAGCCAGTGGGTATAAATCAGCATATAGAAGACGATCCCCGACATGGCTAAACCAGCAGCTAGTAAGTTGACGAAAATTGCTAAAAGCGAAAAGGATAAAGCACCAAGAATAACTGCAAAGATGAGGGCGTGGAGAGGTCTAACATCTCCAGAAGGAATGGGGCGTTTACGAGTCCGCACCATAGTATAGTCAATGTCGCGGTCATAGACACAATTCATGACTTGGGCGGAAGCTGCTGCTAGTGTACCTCCTAAGAGAGTAATTATTAATAAGACGGGATCGATTCTCCCTTCTGAAGCGATCGCTATTGAAGCAGCCGTAGTAATGAGTAGTAAGGGAATAATGCGAGGCTTGGTTAGTTGGTAGTAGTTTTTGATGGTATCTTGTAAATTATGCTGTTGACTGGCTATATCAGTGCCGATCATATTAGTTTTCCCAAATTCTATTGATATTTACAGTTTGACATCTGCATTAGAACGCAGTTTGTAAGTTAAGATGCTGATTTTTAACTTTTAATTTTTAATTTGTAATCAGTTTTGGTTTCTCGTATCGCTAAGACGGTAAAAGCTACTAAAACTCCTAATAAACTTGCTCCTACTGCTTGGTGAGTGACTGTAAGAGGCTCAACCTGCAAGTGTAATCTAAAAGTGGCAATGCCGAGGATAATCTGTAAAGTGACTAAGCCACCAGCAACATTAGCTAATCTCTTTAATGATGAGGATAATTTAGGATTACGCCAAGCTAACCATACTAGGATTATAGTTGCAATAGTCGGTGGAAATACACCAATGATATGACTATTCATCACATTACATAGTTGGAAACTGCCAAAGCACTGATGCAACGACCAACGAGAAGCTACTAAACCGCCGATTAAACTCTGAATATAAACCAAAATAGCAGCAGTCAGACCCCACCATTTTAGAGATGAGGTTACGGAGTTATCAGAAGCAGCAGTCAAAGGAGTTAAAGTAGTGCCAATGACGATTAAAGTGCAGAAAAACAGTAGTGCTGTACCCAGATGAGCGGTAACAATATCAAAGCGTAACAGTTGAGTTACAGTAAGTCCTCCTAGAATACCTTGAAAGATAATCAGGAATAAAGCAAAAGTTGCAGCCCAAGGTAGCCAGGTAGGTAATTCTTTACGCCACCACCAAGACAAACCACTTAAAGCAATCGCACTGAACCCAATTAAAGCAGCATCTAGACGGTGAAACCACTCTAGAAAGACCTGTAAATTCATTTGCTGAGTAGGTACAAGCTGACCGTAACATAAGGGCCAGTCGGGACAGGCTAAACCTGCATTCATGACTCTAGTCGCACTACCTACCGCCATTAACAAAAAAGTTGCGATCGCAACTTTCCAGACTAAACCACGAATTATGACTTGCGGTTCGATACGCTTTTCGGAAGAGTGTAAAATTGTTTCTGTCATCTAATACTAGGAATTTTCCAAGACCTTTCTTTTTACTGTAACGAGCTTATTTCTAATAGCTATCCTGTTCAACCTATTCTTCAGATTCCCTTAAAATTTGATTAATAAAAATTAATTAGTCATAAAAAAAAACTTAAATTTCGCTCGATTATTGCCAGATATAGATTAAACAACAGTTTGAAAATTTATTAATGATCCTGAAAAAAAGCCAAAGAATTCCTTTATATTGTGCGATCAAATGCCCGTTAAATGAAAGTTTGTCGTAACCTAATGTACAGAGAGATTAAAATTTTGCACTGCAATCTTATTGTTGCTCCTTAACTCCATCTGACTCTGCTTTCCTCAGTGTTGTGCAGATGCTCAACCCTAAAACAACCAATTCTAACCTATAAAGAGCCGTGAATATTCCTAGTAACATCATCACTCTCATAGCAGGTATTGCCCTAACACTAATTAGTTTGTGGTATGGTCAAAATCATGGACTGCTTCCCATGGCAGCATCAGAAGAAGCTCACGAAATTGATGGTCTTTTTAACTTCATGATGACCATTGCCACAGGGCTATTTCTTTTAGTGGAAGGGGTACTGGTTTATTGTGTAATAAAATTCCGCCGACGCAAGGGAGACACAACCGATGGACCCCCTATTGAAGGCAATGTTCCTTTAGAAATTGTCTGGACGGCAATTCCTACCGTTATTGTCTTTATCCTAGCTATCTATAGCTTTGAGGTTTATAACAGCCTAGGGGGACTAGATCCTATGTCTTCCCATGATCATTTAGCGATGCAGGAACAGCATCAGACAATGGGAATGGAAGAAGAGAATTCCCATTTAGTTGCTATGGGTGAGAAGCAAATAGCATTAGGTTTGGGTCAATCTCCTAACAGTGAAGCAGGAAACCCCCTTGTGGTTAAAGTCAACGGAATTCAATACGCTTGGATTTTTACCTATCCTGAAACTGGTACTATCTCAGGAGAATTGCACGTTCCTGTAAATCGTCCCGTAAAGCTAGAGATGGGTGCTGGTGATGTACTCCATGCCTTTTGGCTACCAGAATTCCGCATCAAACAAGATGTCATTCCAGGGAGAGAGTCTTTGTTGAACTTCACCCCTACTAAAGTGGGTCAATATCCTGTAATTTGTGCTGAACTCTGTGGTGCTTATCATGGTGGAATGAAAACCACCCTCACAGTACACACAGAAGAAGATTATCAGCAATGGCTACAAGATAATACCTTCGCCCAAACCGAAGTAGATGGCAATGTGGCACTGAATCAGTAGAACTCTTGCATCCTTATATGATAAACCGACATTTGGGTAGGGCTGGAAGTCCGCTTAGGTACTTCACTTGTCGGTTTTGTTGCTTAAAGGGGGGATTTGTTAGGGGGACTTCCAGAGGTTCAAGGTTAAAGGTTAAGAAAAATACTCCTTTATCCGCCCAAGCAGATACTTTAAGTTAACTAATGAAGTTATGACAGTTAACTAACAGGATATGTATCTATCTCGCCCTTCCCCCCTGACCTGACGCAAGAAGTCTAGTAATCAACAATCAACAATTAACTTTTCATCCATCAACTTTTTAACAATTAACAATGGAACAAACACATCCACAAAGAAAGTGGCAAGATTATTTTGGATTTAGTACCGATCACAAAGTCATCGGCGTTCAATATCTAGTTACAGCTTTCTTCTTTTATCTCGTAGGTGGTGCGCTAGCAGAAGTTATGCGTGTCGAACTAGCCACCCCCGATCCTGATTTTGTACAACCAGAGTTTTATAACCAGTTAATGACCATGCACGGGTCTATTATGTTATTTCTCTGGATTATTCCTGCGGGGGCTGCTTTTGCCAACTATCTGATTCCCCTGATGATTGGGGCGGAAGATATGGCATTTCCCAGACTTAATGCAGTAGCATTTTGGATGATTCCTCCTGGGGGCATATTTTTCCTTTGTAGCTTTTTCGTCGGCGCACCCCAAGCAGGTTGGACATCCTATCCGCCCCTGAGTTTAGTTAGTGGTCTGTGGGGAGAAGAAATTTGGATACTCAGTGTCCTAGTTTTAGGAACTTCCTCCATGTTAGGGGGGATTAATTTCGTAACTACAATTCTCAAAATGCGCATACCTGAGATGGATATTCACAGTATGCCGTTATTTTGCTGGTCGATGTTGGCAACTTCCGCACTAATTATATTAGGTACTCCTGTATTAGCAGCAGCTTTGATTCTGCTTTCGTTTGACTTGATTGCTGGCACAGCTTTCTTTAATCCTGCTGGAGGAGGCGACCCCATTGTCTATCAGCATATGTTCTGGTTTTACTCCCATCCCGCAGTATATATTATGGTTTTGCCCTTTTTTGGGGTAATATCCGAAATTTTGCCAGTTCATGCCCGTAAACCAATATTTGGTTATCGTGCGATCGCCTACTCCAGTTTAGCGATTAGTTTCCTAGGCTTAATTGTTTGGGCGCACCATATGTTTACCAGTGGTACTCCTGGTTGGTTACGGATGTTCTTTATGGCAACCACTATGATTATTGCTGTACCCACAGGAATTAAAGTCTTTAGTTGGTGTGCTACTCTTTGGGGCGGAAAACTCAATCTCAACAGTGCGTTACTCTTCGGTATAGGCTTTCTTTCTTCTTTCCTCATTGGTGGATTAAGTGGTGTCATGGTTGCTTCTGCACCCTTTGACATCCATGTTCATGACACTTATTTCGTTGTCGCTCATTTCCACTACGTTTTATTTGGTGGTGCAGTGTTTGCCTTATTTGCAGCCGTCTATCACTGGTTCCCCAAAATGTCAGGGCGTATGGTTAATGAAACCTTGGGTAGAATTCATTTCATTCTGACTTTTGTCGGTTTTAATCTGACTTTCCTTCCCATGCACCCCCTAGGTTTACAAGGAATGAACCGTCGTATTGCACTATATGACCCCCAATTCCAGGCGGTAAACGAACTTGTCACCATTGGCTCGTTTATCTTAGCAGTATCTACCATTCCCTTCCTGATAAATATGGTCTGGAGTGTCTTTAAAGGGGAAAAAGCACCCCGTAACCCTTGGAATGCTTTAACTCTGGAATGGCAAACTTCTTCTCCTCCAATTATTGAAAACTTTGAAGAAGAGCCTGTATTATGGGCTGGTCCCTACGATTACGGTATAGATAGCGAAAGTATCGATGGAGATGAAGAGGTAGAAGATATGTTAGCAGAAGTAGGAAGTAGTAGCTAACAGATTGTAAGGTGGGGAATGCTCCACCCTACCAAGCTCCAATCAACAATTAACAATCAACAATTAACAAGTATCCATGCAAAGTTCAGCCCTCAAAGAATCTCAAGTAATAGTAAATGGTCATCAAGAAATAGCTCATCATGGACATCCAGATCATAGGATGTTTGGGGTCATTCTCTTCCTAATAGCTGATAGCATGACCTTTCTCGGGTTTTTTGCTGCCTTCTTAATCTATCGCGCTATTATGCCAGTTTGGCCCCCTGAAGGTACGCCAGAATTAGAATTGTTAGTGCCAATTATTAACACAGTTATTCTTGTTAGCAGTAGTTTTGTAATGCACAAAGGACAAGTTGCCCTCAAAAAAAATGATATCAAAGGGTTGCAACTCTGGTTTGCTATTACTGCTGTTATGGGTTTAGCTTTCTTGTTAGGACAAGGTTATGAATATTTCCATGCGGAAATGGGTTTAACAACTAATCTGTTTTCTAGCTGCTTTTTTGCCCTAACAGGTTTTCATGGTTTGCACGTTACTGTAGGAGTATCACTAATCCTCTCAGTTTTGTGGCGTTCTAGAACAGAAGCACATTACTCTAGTAGTAGTCATTTTGGTGTGGAAGCTGCGGAAATTTACTGGCACTTCGTCGATGTTATTTGGCTAATACTATTTATCTTGGTTTATCTTTTGTAGATTTCCTTTGATTCAATTATTTTTCTAGGGTTTGGCATTGCTAAACCCTTTTATTTTTTACCTTTTGATAAACAAGTTTAATTTTATGCGCGATCGCCTCCCAAGCGTAATTTTCCTTCACATAATTTAAACAAACTTCACTACTGGGTAAATTGCGATCGCCCGATAAAGTCTCAATAATTCCCGATGCTAGTTGCTTAGAATCAACTCCTTCAAAAACCAAATCTGGGGAAAAAGGGCGTAAAATTTCGGGAATACCACCGATAGGAGTACCCATGACAGGTGTACCAGTAGCCAAAGATTCAACAACAATTAAGCCGAAACCTTCTAATGCAACTGTCGGCACAACAGAAAAATTAGCACCACGATAGCATAAGGGTAATTGTGGGTCTGGAATGTATCCTAGTAGCTGAACATTATTGCTTAAACCAAGTTCTATGATTTGAGTTTTTAGAGTAGCTGCTAACGCACCCGAACCTGCTATATAAAGCATAATATCAGGATAGCGATCGCTAACCTCAACCATTGCGGTAATTAAATTCTCTAGTCCCATGCGTTTTGCCAAACGACGGACACAAAAAATAGTTGGTCGGTCTGGATGCCAATTTAGTGTAGTACGAGCTTCAGCAGGAGATAGATTAATGTTAAAGCGATCTATGTCTGCTCCCCCAGGGATGATATTAATCTGTTCTAGGGGGACTCGATATTCTTGATGTAAAATATCCCTAAAAGTTTGAGAAAGAACAATAAATTGTGATGCTCTGTGATATACAGTTTTTTCAATATATTTTTTCAACCAAGTCGCAACGGGTTTTGGCACTTCCACATCACTTTCTAAAGCCCAAGGACCATGAAAATGAATTACTAAAGGTATATCTTTGATTAAATTTAGAAGAGGAAAAGTGTAAAGAGCAAAGTGAGAAACAATTAGATCGTATTGATTTTTAGCTAATAGTTGAGAACAATTCTTTCTAACCCCTAACCACCGTTTTATAATAGAAGCATCCGCAGCAGCAAAAGCTGTGATTTTACCTCCAGTATTTTCTGTAACTTGTGGTGAACCAGCAACTAAACCTTGAACTTCTATTCCTACCGTTGGTAAATAGCGAGTGCAATCATAATAATAGCGATCTAGCCCTCCTGCTCTTTCAGAAAACCAACTCATGCCGATTTGTAAACTTTTCATATATTGAGTTTAAAAATTGCTAATTTTATTGATATCGTTAATTAAAAAAATGATTACAAAATTCATTGCAGTTACAAGATAGATCTAATATTGCAGAACACAAACGGTAAATTTACGCCTATATAATCATGAAATATATTAAGTTTATTACTGTATCATGCTTAAGCTTATTATTTACTATTTATACAACTATTAGCTGTGCTAATACTAATACTATATCTGCTCCTTATACAGATTCATCTTATTTAACTAACGTTCCCTTTGGCAGCCACTCCCATTGGCTACAGCCTTGGCGCGCTTATCTAGAGACAGTTCCTGCAACAGCTTTTCTTGATGGAGTAGGTTTAGTTTGGAATCAAAAAAATGGAAGAAATCCCGAATTATTTGCCAAAATGCTGTCCAAGAATGGCATACATCAGGTACGTTTTCAAATTAACTGGAGTACCCTCGATTATGATGATGAAACAAAACTTAAAGCGACAAGAGAAACCGAATATAAACAAAGACTGGTTGCTTTGAAAAAATATGGAATACGGCCTTTAATTTTACTTAATGCTCACCATGGTACACCCTGTCCTTTTAAGTCTTCTAAATATACTTTAGCTAATGATGCTAGTGCAGGAGATGTTAAGGTTCATTTAGAAAATACGGAAGGGCTCAAGGTAAATTATAGTGGTATTTCTAACTTGAGTAAGTATTGGGCAGCAGAAGCTATAATTACAGATATTTCTGATAATACTATTATCCTTTCTAAACCACTACCAGAAGATATCAAAGCAGGAAAGTCGGTTCGCATTGCTACGCTTAAATATCGTCCTTTTTCAGTACCAGGTAGCAAAGATTATGAAGAGACGATGGAAGGTTGGAAGCGATATGTGGGCAATGTAGCAAAGTTTACAACTGAAGTTTTAGGAACTACTCAAAGTTCTGACAAAGGCTTCGATCTCGAAATCTGGAACGAACTAACTTTTGGCTCTAATTTTTTGTATATTAACAGATATTACGCTAATGAACCCTATGACTATAAGGAAAAAAGCATTTGGAGCAACTTAGTTCAAGAAACTGCCGACTATGTAGAAGCTAACTCAGCAAATTTTCAGGGCGTAAAAATCACCAATGGATTTTCTAACACAATCCCTTGGCCGGCATCTTCTGAACAGCCAAAACGAATCAATGGAATTAGTAAACATCCTTATAGAAAACGTAACTATTATCCAGAAGACGAAAACAAGCATACTAAACCCTTGAATATGATTGGGAAAAGAAGTAATTTTGTTCCTTCTTACTCAACACTGTTTCCAGAGTATCAAGCTACGGCCTTACGCAGTGCGACTATTATTCGTGATATGGGACCGATTACATCCAAAATTAACGGAAAAGAACACGGTCGTTACGCCAGGGGGATTGATGATGAAGTTCGTGTTTGGATAACTGAGACTAATATTAATCCTACTTGGATCGAATCTGAGATTACAGAGGAACGGGCTATCAAGCTTAAAGCAAAAACAACTTCCCGTTATTTCTGTTTTTATCTCAATAAAGGAGCTAAAAGAGTTTACTTGTATGGTATGTCAGGGGGAGATAAAGGTTGGGGAATAATCAAGCAAAGCTTTATCAACTATGCAAAGGATAATACTGCCTATCCTGCTAACGATAGTGAATATACTTCTTCTGCATTAGAAACTCTAAGCAATATTGTTACAAAAATGAGTAACGAAATTGACCGAAATTTAATAGATACAAGACCCCTAGAAATAGAATCCATCAAAGATTGGCACAATAACTATCAATTTTTAGGCAATGGAGATGAGGCTCACCCAAACCTTTATGACCGAGAAGTCTTTACATTTCTACCTTTTCAAGTCAACAGTCAAAAATTTGTCATTCCCTACTATGTCATGACAAGGGATATCGGAAAAGCTGTGACACCAGAAGATTTTACGGTCACAATTAAAGGAGTTCAAGGGACAAATGCATTGGTAACTGGCTACGATCCGATTAATGATATAGATATCCCTGTAACAGTAAAAAAACGGACAAAATCTAGCTTATCTCTCAAATTATCCACAACAGACTATCCATACCTTTTAACTATTCAGGAAGATGGCTGATTCTCCGATTAGATTATTTCAATAAGTTGATTTGAAAACACCAAAATACTGATTTATTTTAAAGTCGCCAAATATCAAGACTGATATCTAATAACTTTTCTAAATTTTTTATATCCTGCTCAAAAATATTTTCTAGACGTAATTTTGTTTCTGGAGACATAGGGGCTAAAGTATATTTTGCACCATACTCAAGTACTTTCTGAAATCCTAAGACTTTCACCATGTTAACCAACCAATCTAAATCTTTATCTATTAGCTTATGTCTAACATAAGAACTGATCTCATTAAGCTTTTTAAACTTTGGTAAATAAGTTTGGTTTACTTTTTCCAAACCAGCTGAATCTGGAAATTCATCGAACTCAATTTCAAGAAATTTTGCAAGCTTTTGTTTTGTAAAGTTGACATTATTAACTGACTCTTCAAATATTAGACAGCAAAATTGTTTTTTATCAAAATATTTGAAATAATGAGCTAATTTTTGAGCATAAAGCCCTCGTTTGATTGCCCCAGGATGATCGATTATATATTCTTCAAATGATTTTCGATAATTGCTAAGACGGACAGAATGACCATATTGTGAATATGCTCGATTAACTGGGTTACGCAAAATCACAATAAATTTTTGAATCGAATTTAGAGATGCAATTCTTTCAGCACATACAGGAATATTTAAATATACTGGGGTGATTTCACCAATAGCTTGATAGGCGGTGGCTGTCTGTTTATCTGGAAAAAAAGACTCGTACCACTTCAAGCCTTTGTGATAATTTTTATTGAAAAATTGGAGTTCTTTACGTTTTTTTGGCATGTAAACTTGCGGATGCTGTTTAAGCAATTGGTACAGCCATGTAGAACCACATCTTTCGGCACCTATACCGACAAAAGAAGGAAGTGTCATAATTAACTTTAGCAATTTACAGTTTCTTTACATACTTTTTTACTCTTCGCGCCAGCATTCGATCATCAAAATTATCTCTAGCTATCTGCTTCGCTTCTTTTGCAATCTGTAGAAACTCTAGCTGGCTGGATCGATCGATAGCTTTTCAACTTCCTTGTAACTAAATATACACAAGCTGATGGGATTTCAACTTGGTATAACGATTCACGGGAAAACCGACATCTGCTCTCATCAGTCTCATTGTCAATGACATTCGAGAATTCCCAGAGATATATGCCTTGCTTTTGTGATACATTGCTGAATGAAATACAAAGAACTGACCTTGCTTGAAGCAGAGTGTTTTTGCCGAAGCTTGGAATTGACTGGGAAGTTCTCGCAAAAAGTGTTCCGATCCAGACTTCTCGCTCATAACCTTGAGATTGCGCTCAAATCCTTTGATCGGTTTATGTGATTTTGGTAAAACTTGTAGGGCTCCGTTACTGAGAGTTACATCATTGAGAGCGACAAACACAGAAAAATGATTGGATATCTCATCAAGATCGATCAATTTTTCATCCCCATCTTGGAAGTGTTTATCGTGATGCCAACTAACGTCTGATGACCCAGGTTCTTTTTTAAAAACGTTTGTTCTCCAGAGAATCAGTTTAGGAGCGCACAGCTTTTTCAAAATGAATGTTAGATTTTCATCTCTGATAATAGCTTGCATTTCAGGAAGATTTAAATGTCGGTTTAACAGAAATCGCCTTAATAGTTTCTCTGGCAGTAGCTTTCTCCACCTCATTTGTTCTCTTTCAAGCTTCGCGCTAAGTTGTTCGACAACGTCTTGATTAGCTAAATTGTATGTCTTACTATATCCTCTTTCGTCAAATATTTTTTTATCTTGATCTAGTTGTTCCGTAAACATATTCAAAAAAGCTCCACATTGAAATATCTGATTTAATAACCCAAATTCCGAACCATAAACAAAACAAAATGGATTAAAAAAATAATACAAAAAATGATTCTCAGAGAGTGAATTGTAACACTGGGAGATAGAGAAGATAATACCAATTCTCGAAACTAGCCAGATACATGACCAAATGATTTATTAAGAGGAAAAAACTGGTAAACTCTTAATTTATCTATTCCCTGTTCCCTGTTGCCTATTCCCTTGTCCTCTACTAAGTCTCTCGTAATGAGTGAGAAATGGTATAACTTTCAATTTTTACCTGTCAACTTTTACTTCTAATCCAAGTTCCTAGTTAGGTTCTAATTGAGACCTAAAGTATTTATCATACGTTCTGCTAATTTTGACCAATCATAAATGCTTTCAGCCCGTTGACGAGCATTGCTACCAAGTTGAACTCTTAAATCTGGTTGTTCGCATAGTTTAGTAATTCCCTCTACAAGGTTTGCATTTCCTGGCTTTACCAAAACCCCTGCTTTACCGTTATCTAAGTCAATAATATTTTCTCCAATTGCAGTAGCAACGCAAGCACGTCCCATAGCCATGTATTGCTTCAGTTTGGTTTCGGATCTAGCTTCTGAGTGGATGCCTTCCTCTAGGGTGTCAACGCAAATATCCATAGCTGCTATGCAATGAGGCAATAACTCATCATCTACATATCCAGTCAATGTGAAATGCTCTGAGATATTAAGCTCTTTAACTCTTTGTTGAAAAACAGAAAAAGCTTCTCCAAATCCAACAATTAAAAAGTGAACATCATGATTTTTTAGTAGTTCTGGAGCAATCTCTAAAAGAGGTTGACCAGCAAAAGATTTGCCTCTAATACCTAGATAACCTAAATATCCCACAATCGTTTTTTGAGGCAGATTGAATTGCTCAATAACTTTTTTAGGATTAGCATAGGCAGGATTGAAAGTTTCACAGTTTACCCCAACTGGCATATAAACGACTGTATTTTCACGATTTGGTCTCAGTCTGCGAGCTATTTTGACCTGAATATGACTAACTGCAAAAATATAATCAGCATTTAAGATATTTTGGTAACGCAACCAATGAATCCACTGCCATCTACTAGGAGGCTTTTGTGACCAGTCACAGTAGGCATCATACCAATAAATAATTTTCTTGGCTTGCCAATGACTAAGATCTGCAGCACCATCATTGCAATATAAAACATAGTCAGTTGAAGGTTTTTGGGCAAGGGGCTTCAAATAATTATTAAAAACTCTATCAAAGGGACGAGACCATTTATATTTTGTTAATGGTTTTACTCTTAAATGTTTAATGGTCAACCAGGATTGTAAAGAACTAGCTAGTTGAGAAGTTTGATAAGAAGTTGAGCGATTATCTGGTTGACCATACATTACTGTTAGAGATGGTTTGTGCATATTTTGTTCTAGGTTTTTCTAACAAGAAAATTTTTCAATCATAAAGAATACTCTCTGACGGTTCATTTCACTAATTCCAGTGAGATAAATCTCGGTCAATTAAAATAGCTAACCTCTCAATTTCTTCCTCAAAGATATTGTATAGTCGCTTTCGATCATCTTCTGAAAAGGGAGGAGTAATTGAAATATTAGAAGATACATTATTCAAGTTTTCAATTGCAACTAATACGCCAGTTTTTTTGATATTTTCGGCGACTCGATCGCCGACAACTGAACGAATAAACCTGGAAGTAGATTTAATAAAATTATTGACTTGAGGGATCCGGTAGGAATGAGAAACATTGATTTTTTTCTCAAAGGTAGGTGATTTATGAGTTGGATCGACACCTAAAAATTGAAAAATTTTTTGCAAAACAACTTCCGAATCTGATTGTATATCTTCATACAAGACAATGTGAATTTGATGCGGTTTAAAAAAATCAAGATAACTTTCCAATTGAGAAGCATATTTTCCCAGTTTAATATAATTAGGATTTTCTTCTAAAGCATCCCAGAAATTTAATTTGTTTTTTGGTAAATTGCCTCCTCTGATTTCGTCGAGATGGTGAGAAAAAGCTCTATCTATTGGATTTCGTAAAGATAATAACAGTTTGATGTTTGGATTATATTTATAAATTCTCTGGGGAACTGTAGAATCAGGGAAATAGAGTGGTGAAAACTCACCGTTTTTCCAAAAACCAAACTCAAAGCCCTGATGATACCATTCATATCCGAGTTGATAGCGATCTTCTCGGTTGAAAAAGTACAACTCTTTGTTATAGAGAACTTTAGAAAAACGAATATCAGGGTGTTCTTCCAAACATTTAGCAATCCAGGTAGTAGCAGATTTATGGACACCAATACCAATAAAATCAAGTCTTTTACTTTTCATGTTTATTAACAATTCCTCAACTAAAATCACTGATTATAAATCTCTCGTGAAGACTGATTAATTTGCATGGCACGTTGGTTTTGATAATACTTACGACCTGCCAGACCCATACCTAAAAAGCTCCAAAGACATATACCATGTACGCCAGCATGAGAACTAGCTAAAGGGATCATAAATAAGATACTCATAGAAACACCACTGGCAATATTGGCAAATTGATCACGGCTACGGCGAGAGAACTGCCACAATTCAAAAATAAGTTTGAGCATCCCACTCAGATAAAGGATTCCTCCAAACCAGCCAAGGGAAGAAAAAATAGCTAAAATGCCACTATCCCACACTAAACTTTCTTCTTTATTTCCTATCCCGATTCCGATTAAAGCCATCAGAGGATTGCTAAAAAATATATCGTAAGCACCCAATCTTGTTTGTCCACTGCGGTCATCTTCAAGACTTGACAAAGTCTCAATACGAGAAGTGATATTTTCCGAAAATGAGTCGATGCTAATCAAAGGAACAAGCAACATGGTAATCATCATCACAATAATGATTAGACGAATCTGATGTTTTGACTTGAGAGAAGAAAATATAATCAGCAACGCCCCAAACCAGCCTAACCAAACAGTGCGCGATTTTGCTAGCAATAAAGTTAAGTAACCAACTGCTGAGGCAGAAATACTTAAAACTCCTGTCTGATTGATTAATATCAATAGACCTGCCATCATAAATACTGCAAATGTATAGTACGCATTCATCGTACTCCACACCCTTATCCCCAAGCTTTTAGGCTTGCCAGCAGTCCACATTTCTGTACTATTAAGCCAGAATTGATCCCACTCAGGTGCAACTAGATACTGAAATACTCCATAAACTCCCATCACCAATACACCCCAGAAAAAAACACGCTGAATATTCTGGCGATAGCTGGGATAATCTCGCCAATTTACAAATAGATGGAAGCTTAACAGAACTGGAGTCAGCCACGTTAGTCCCGCTATTCCAACAGCAATGGGTGAAGTCCGAACGAATCCAAGGCAAATACCAAAAAAAATACTGGTAAAGCAGAGAATAAAAGGTAAGCCACCCTGCCGATGAGCTTTGGGAAGATGTTGATAAAGGGTAACTAGAGTAACTAAAACTACTAAGAAAGGAGCTAGTAGTATGGGACTTGGGTCAGTGAAGCCACTCCGATAATCTGCTAAACGTCGGACAAAAGGGGACAAAAAGCAGAGCCACCAGGTAAAACCTAGATAGAGAATAGGAGCGCGAAAATACAGAAATACTGCTACTACAAACGCTCCTGCTGGAAAAACCAGATTCAAGATTTTGCCAGCACCTACCAGAATTAATAATACTGAACAGAATACAAATCCCAGGATTGCTGTCCATGCTGGTGCGGGTTGCAGTATTCCTAGAGAGCTTTTTTGAGGGGAATAACTCACAAGTTTCTGCCTATAACTCATCTATAATTTTGATTCCATCGACTATGAGAGAGGGCAACCGCTGTATGTAGTCTAAAGAAAAAATAAATCTCTTATCCTCTGACTGCTGGTATTCTAAGTCTGACTCTGAAGGAGTCACATTAAAAAACTTGCCATACTTGTCACAGTACATTATGGGACGTGGCATTAACCCTGCCATTTTTATTATCAATGGTAAAGAGTAAATAGACCATCGTGTTTTGTGTCTCTCAGGGTGAGTCCAAGATCTGCCTTTTCCAAGAGGTTCAATCTTCTCGTAAGTTCGTAAATCATAGTCAGGGACTATTATTCGCAAAACTCCGTATGGTTTTAGGATTCGATGAAACTCTTTCAGCAACTCAAGAGCTTCATCCATGAACAAATGCTCTAAAAAATGCTCCGAAAAAATGAAGTCAAAAGTGTTATCTTCAAAATCTAATTTATCTCCTGCTTGATAGTAAAATTCGCGAAAATCTGTTTTTGAGTAACACTTTTTTAATTCTTGCGGTGTGTGAAGTGGTTTGACAGCCCGATAAACGGCGCGGGCAGAAGATATCCATTTACCTTGCTGCAATTCAGCTTTAAAATGGGTTTTCCAATCTACTTCACTATCGCCTAGATGGATCCAAGAAGGATCGGCGATTGTCTCAAGTATCTGAGAAGGCAATCTTTCAAATCTTGATGCTCCTACATGTAACCTTTTCATAGGTGGTTGATTATCCCTATATTATCTATATTTTTATATTCTCTACTTTTGTTTGTCTCCAAGTTTGCCAACCCTGCCATAGTCCCTGAAAAGATGCCAGCAGTTTTTGTCCTGCTAGAAAACTCTCACTCGGTAAAAATCGCAAGTATTGTAGAAAACCTCGATTAGCTCGCGTTCCGACTAATATTGCCCATGAAAGAAATAAAGTACGTCTTAAAGGAGATAGGTGTTCTAGTAAAACTAAAGTCTGATTATGCACTCGATTGATCGTCGCAATTTCACTAAATTTGCCTCGCTGATCTTCGTCAAAACGCTGTGCAAAATAGTGATCTATAGCAACTGATGGATCGTATATCAGTTTCCAGCCTCTTCGTCGTACTGCCAAACAAAATGATAAATCGTTATGAACTTGGGCTCCTGTACCTCGTAAACGCTCATCAAATCGTAATCCAGCAATGGTATCCTTGCGAAAGCTCATATTTGCCCCTTTTAGTATATCTACCTCGCGAGGTTCTCCTACACCCAGATGATGATTGCCAATAGTTCCACCAAACCACTGTAGTTTACCTACTGTTTTTTTTGTACCTTCTATTAACTTATTATCTATATATAAGAAGTCACGACCACCAACGCCACCTATAGTTTTGTCAACTAAATAGTGAGCTTCAATCCTTTCTAACCAATCAACATGAGGCGCAGCATCATCATCTGTAATGGCAATGATTTCGCCCTTGGCTTCATCGAGACCTGCATTTAAAGCTGCTACTTGACCTGTAACCGTTACTTTAACAGTACTTAATGGTAAAGGGTCCAGATGACAATTTTCCAAAAACGACCAAGTTTCAGAATCAATATCGCGCACGATTACCAATACTTCATCGGGCGATCGCCTTTGTTTTTTTAAGGCTTCTAGGCAACGCACTAGGTCTTTTGGACGACGATAAGTAGGTACGAGAACGGTAATATTCATTAAAGTTTTATCTCTCTAGTTCGTCAAACAGATTTCAGATAAAGAATGGAGACACAATGTTAATTTCTCTTGCTAAAAGTAGATTGAATTAAATTAAATAAGTAGCCGATTCGGGCAAATTTTACAAACATTCTTGGTTTACCATAAGTATCCTAATTCAGACATTGTTGGTTCTATTATTTCTTTTATTTCTCCCAAAGTATTACTATCCAATGACTTTAATCTTTTAGGATTTCTGGTTAAATCTATATTAATTTTACAAAACTCTATAATTGATTCAGGATATCTTATGTCTGCAAATTCAGCAATTTCAGTTATTATTTTTTTTGGTGAATTAATCAAATCTTCATAACGTATTTCCAAATAATTATCTGGTGCTATTTTTCTGCCTGCTTGAGTAGCTATTTTCATGGTTTCAACCCACTGTTTAGCTAACACAGCGTTAGGAGATAATTTATCAATTTCTTCATTCCATCCTGGTGGTTTTGCTCCCCAATAATTGAGAGAAATTCCCATCATGGTTTTAACAAATAAAGGAATAGCAGGTATAAACATATACCATTCCCAAATAGGTATTTTTCTTAGTTTATCCCAAACTTCTGTCCAATAAAGCGGTCTTTTGTATTCTTTTTTAGTTGAAGCAATTACTGCACGTCCATCTCTAATAATATGTATAATTTTTGCATCTGGAAAAACAGACACTATAAAAGGAATACGCAGACAATTTCTCGGAGTTTTGTCACAAATGCGTTCTTTACCTGACTTTTGTAAGTATCTTATGAATTTTTTTTCTATATGCTTTTTAATCTTTTGATTTAGATCGTTTTCTGTTAGTTGGTCATCACCTTTAAAAACATTTCCCCACATCCAAATATTATTAGTTTCTGTCCAGGTCGCAAAACTGGGATGCTGTTTTAATGCTTTACCCAAAAAACTCGTACCAGAATGTGCTGCTCCAAGGATAAAAATAGGTTTTTCAATTTGTTTTTTTTGCATGCTCAGTCTCGCTATTTTTTAGTTATTATCATACAATATCTCATCAAAAAGCTATTCCCTATCTGGGACAACCTAGCACGACACTATATTAAATTTTCATGATAAATCTAGAAAACATCTATTTTTTAATAACTGAGAGATATTGCTCGAACAATTACAAATCGGGCGGAGAAACGGCGATCGCATTCTGGTGATGCTTTCTGTATATATTCTTGAATTAGTTGAATGAAGTTTTATTTTATGTTATTTAATTATGAGAAGATAGTATATTACTGTTGAATGGTCAATAAACTATCCGTCACAACTTGTTTTAAAGTTTTAACCGAGCCATCTGACCAAGTAACTTGGACTTGAGCCTTGTCGTATTTACCTAACCCAAAATAAAGACGATAATGTCCCTGGGAATACCTAGAACCCTCATTTTGTCCTATCTGTTGAAGTTGAATAGTATCTGGAGTTTTCACTTCAACACTCGAACCAATAGCTTGCTGATTATTGTTTGAACCAATTAGTTTGACTTCTAGCCAATGATTCTCGGCTGTATTGTTCCGATACAACTCTACTCTCCAAGAATCTATGTTTGAGCCTATAGGAATTTTGTTTAGTAAAGGTAACTTTTTCCAAAGTGGTGGACTAAATCTAACTCCAATAATTAAGTCGCGATCTCCATCAAGATCTGCGTCTGCCCAATTAGCGCGACCTTCAAAAATTCTGGCTGGAAATTGATAGCGCAGTAACTTAGTCGCGACAAACTTGTGATCGGGAGTTTGGCGGAAAAGTCCATTCGGCAGAATATACAAGTCTGTTAGTCCGTCGTTATCATAATCAACCCAACTAGCTGCTCGACTTTTTTTTGGTAATCCCAAAGATTTTGGATTGACTAGGTCATATTTACCATTTTGATTCACTAATAATGTATTCTTCTTATGAGAAGAACTAAATATATCTAGATCGCCATCGTTATCGTAATCTGCGACTGAGAGCTTAATTGGTCTAGCAGCATTTGAACCAAGAACTTGAGGTTCAAATTTGCCTTCTTGGTTAGTGTAAAGTATAAATTTGTCATCTTGAGCCCAAAATAAATCGCTATCATTATCTCTGTCTGCATCTAGCCAAACAAAATGCCCCCTAGCAGATGTATCTAATCCGACATTTTGGGCAACATTTGTAAATCTACCATCAGACTCCTGATGTAATAGTTGATTCTTATTAAACTTGGATTTAAAAGCATTGCCACATACCATATATAGATCTAGCTTGTTGTCATTATCAAAGTCGTTCCATGCTACTTGTCGCCCGGGACATCCCTCTTTAGCAAATCCTTTAACATCAGCAAGATTAGTATATTTTGAATCTTTATTTGTCATCAATTCATCATGAAACTTATAAGGATAGTCTGATATCCGTCCTTTTAAAGCACCCCGTGAAATAAAGACATCCAAATCTCCGTTGCCATCATAATCAGCCCATGCCATACCATGACGATCCTGGCATTGAAGGACTATTTCGTGAGAAGTCGGGTGTATCTTTTGATGACCAATATAAACCTGTTCTAAGGGAATAGTTTCATCAAGCTTGAGAAACAAAGGCATAGAGGCTAAATTTTTCAAATCCACAACTAATGAACTATCAGTATTGGAATTGAAATCTAATATCGAATTAATTAATCCAGTAGGCAAAGTTTCTTCTTGAAGCTCAAGATCGAACAAATCATTGTTAATGATGCTTATTCCCGGACCAATTCTTTGTAGTTGTCCTCCAACAGCATTAATATTAATATCTTTTAATTGATGAGCGCGGATGGTAAGCTCCGATCCTTGGTAAATATACAATCCCGGAGCGTCAACTTCTGGTTCAGAATCTTGCTTTTCCCATCCAGGGAAATTGCGATTTTGATCTAAGTTCCATTCAGACAAAACATCATTATTGAATTTGCCCTTTTCATCCCCCAGTAAAAGGCTTTGTCGACCATCATGATTAATTGTAAAAAGATCGAAATTACCATCATTATTGACATCTACTATTCCCAAATCCATGAGAATAAAACTTTGAACATCTAGCTTTTCCGAAGTAAACCAATTTTTAGACTGGAGCATTGATTCTTTGGGAAAAGCGATCGTAGAAATCTGAACCAAAATTATTGCTCCGGCAACAAAAAGGAAGATTAACCAAAATATCTTGGGTAAGAGACGATAAAAATGAAGTAATTTCATGAATGCACGATTAATTTTTTAGAATTGGAGGTATAGCCATAAATCTCTAGCTCGGTTTTCGCAATTATTTCCGCAGCTTCAATTTCCTTACGTTCGCGCCGTTTGTAAATCCCAATTGACGTTGAGCGCGCTCGCTCGAACATTTTTTGAAGTCTTTTGTTCATCTTGCAACCACAGTGTTTAACTACTAAATCAGCATATTTAAGAGGCTCACTGACTAAATCTTCGTATTTCAATAATAATACTCGACCGCTAATCATAACATCGGGGTGAGAAAAGAAATCATGGCATCGACGAACCATTTCCTTCCACATCCAGATTGCTCTAACATAAGGAGTACAGGCTAGAAATTCCTTTTCCTTACCATTTTCTACCCACCAAGGTATGTAAACGTTGCCACATTTTCGACCTAAAGGTAATTCCCTTGACTGTAAAGTCATTAAATGTTGGTCAGTAAATAAGTTAAAAGTTCTAACAAGAGAATCTGCTGCATCCCTTCCATCTCGGTATATATGGATAATTCGGCAATTGGGTAAGGAATTGTAAGCGTATTCTGGTGCAAAACCTAGAAATGGTTCTTTATAAACTATATTTTTGATGGGACCCTTGCGATAAAAAGCTTCAATTAGCTCATTAAAACTTAAGTAACCTTTAACCCATTTGGAAAGAGCTGAATATCTCGATCTAATTTCACCAGACTCAGCATGATTGAATAATATAGATAAGAACGAAAAACTAAGAGCTTCATAAATATCTGGTGACAAATGCTGATTAACAATGTGAGGAATTGGATAGGGAAGCAAACGTTCTGAAGTACATTCGGAATAAGGTAAAGCCTTCAAGCAGTCTATCAAGAATGTAGTTCCCGATCTAGGAAATCCTAGAATAATATTGTATTGATATTTATCGTATTGGTACATAATCAACAGTGCTTTAAGTTGTTTAAAATGCTATTTTGTAAAGATTACTTAATTGGGTTATGAATAACTTTTGAAGGAGAGATAATCGAGCTATTAGAAAAGTAATAAATAGCAAGTCTTATTGATTTTAAAGCTCTGAATAAGCCATATAAATCTAGTCTTTTGATTTTAGAAACAAGTAAATGAAGTGGAGCTAACAGAATATAAGCAAGAGTTTTTCTAAAATCTTTTTCATATTGCCAGTATGATTTCGTAGTTGCGTACAATCGAGAAGCATCAATAAATTGCTTGTAAAATTGGCGATTAATAGAGGATGGATAATGTTCTACATATAATTTATCTTCATATACAATTTGATAGTTTAGAGAAGTAGCATGTCTAGCTATATCTATCTCTTCAGAACCATAGCGCAGATTTTCGTCAAAAAGTGCTTGCTCGAATAGTTGACGAGGAAAAATAGTAGAGTTGATAACAATAGAAAGATATTCTTGTTGTACTGTTATTCGTTGAAATCCCCAAAAATCAGAGTTACTAGGAACGATTTTACGAACTTCTCCTTCCCATTTACCTCCTCCTCCGTGGTTCATTTCGTAACCTGTAATAATATTATTGGGTTGAGATGAAACAATAAGCTCCTTGGCTATAGAGAAAAACTCTGATGGTACGCAAACATCATCATCTATAAAAATTAAGTGACTACAACTGGCGCGACGAATGCACGAGTTACGGTTAGGGGCAAGTCCACGCTGTGGACCCCTTTGATAAATCACACCGGGATAATCTTTAATAACTTCTAGATTTGATTTATTATCAGGACTATCATCACTAACAATTATTTCCTCTGGCTTTTCTGAGCATTGAAAGACACTAGATAGACATTTTTGAAGTTCATTTGGTCTCTTGAAAGTACAAATGCATAAACTTATCGAATATCTATTTTTGTTGAATTTTGTGTTCATGATTTCTATTTATTTTGTAAGTAATATTAATACCCAAAAAACAGATTAAACAATTAACTCATCTTCATACCAAATGGAAAGATCCCGTCCCAGCAAGCTTTCAAGTTTATGAATATCATCTAGAAAAACCTTAGTAAATTCACCCTTTGTCTGTGTATTAAGACTTTGTTTTTCAGTTTTTAACATAGCAATTAAACTTTTTGAAATCATCGATCTAAATTTATCTGGTAGGATTTTTTTGCTCAAGTTTTTAATTAAATTTGGTTTCCGGATTAGTCGATGAATTAATTTATTTTTTGGCATTCCTGAACCCTTATTAACTTCTATCCGAGTATCTGGTGTAAATAACGGGTCTACTTGCAGAAATTTATATATGTCGGACAATATTTCTAATGGATTACTCCTCAAATCTTCATAAAGATAGATTTTAATCTTAGAGCGATCAAACAGCTGATAATAATGGAGAAGAGTATCGTAGTAAAAGCTATTTCCCAACCCCCAGTACGGAATATCTCCTTGACCTGACGTCAACACTAAACTATCTTTAACTTCTCTAAAAACATCAACAAAATTCTGATATTTCATGCTTTTACCGCCATTAATATGCATCATATAGTGTGAATAAGCCCGATCTACAGGCTGTCTTAGGATGATAATTATTTTGGCACTTGGAACATGAAGTTTTATTTTTTCAGCAGAACCTAAAGTATTAAAATATTGCGGTGAGGCATCTCCAATAGCCACCTCATCTTTCACCTCATTAAAAAGTTCATAATATTCTTCCCACATCTTTATTGGTCTATTTTTCCACTGAGGATAAAAAAAAGCTGGTTCTTTAAGATGAGGCATATAAATTTGCGGATGAGCCTTTAAATATTCATAAAGTGCCGTCGTCCCAGCTTTTTCTACACCAACAATAAAAAAATTAGGTGATTTTATATTTGTGTTTATGCCTTCAATTGTTGAGAATTGGAAATTCATTATTAGCTTTCTGAATCCTGTCTATGTAAATAGGTTTAGACTGAAATTTTCTTATCGGATAAGTTTATTGCGTTTCGACATTAAGATTTATAGATATCCATAAAGTTCAAGCTCTGCTTTAGCAATTTTTTCCGCTAATTTAATTTCTTGGGAATCGTGATATTTTTGATGAATAGCAATTGAACTCGTTTTAGCCAACTTAAATTTTTTCCGAAGTCGATTATTCATACTACTGAAACCAAAATGCTTAACCACTAATTCTCCATATTTAAGTGGTTCATTAACCAAATCTTCATATCTCAATAACATGACTCTGCCACTAGCAACGATATCTGGACGAGAAAAAAAATCATGACAGCGGCGAACCATCTCTTTCCACATCCAGATTGCTCGTACATAAGGAGTACAGGCTAAAAATTTTTCTTCCCTACCTTCCTCAACCCACCAAGGAATATAACGATGGTCATATTTACGAGCTAGGAACATTGGACTTGTACACAGATGCATTAAATTCTCATCAATAAGTGTTTTGTATGTACGGGAGAGTGAATCAGCGCTATCTCGACCATCTCTATAGATGTGGATAATGCGACAATTTGGTAAAGCATTATAAACATATTCTGGTGCCAAACTAAGAAAAGGCTCTTTGTAGATAAGACTTTCTATCTTTCTCTTTCTGAAAAGACCCTCAATAAGTTCTTTTGTGCTTATACAGTTAGTAAGCCATTTGCTTATATGTATAAATCGCTCTTTTTCTACAGATGACAGAAAGCCTTGTGCAGAAAACTCTAAACTGTTGAAGAGACATTGATAAATATTTGATGGAAGAGAAAAGTTAACAATATGAGGTATTGCAATAGGACTTAATCGTCCAGAAACGCATTCAGAGTAAGGCAAAGCCTTCAAGGAATTCATTAAAAAAGTTGTTCCCGATCTCGGACAACCCAAAACAACATTATATCGGACATCAAATGGATATTTAAACTCGTTTTTAACAGGGTTAAAATTAGAGTAATTTTCAAATTTTTTAACTATAGATTCACTTGTCATTATTCATCTCCTCTTCAGCGTAAGATTTTTCTACTTATTAATTATTAATTTATTTGTCCTAAATCATACTGACTTTTGTGATACCTCCAATGCTAGCTTAAAAATAGATTTTGAAACTATGCTATCGCTTATATTAGACATAGGGAATTGCGCTATTGCTAATGATTACTATTGACTGAAATTGCTTGTGTCAAGTCTTTTAAGAATTTATAAATTATCCCAGTTGTTAGAAAGCCGAAAATTTTGTTGAGATTTCTATATATTGCACCACCACTTTTGAACATATAGCGATCGGGATGAAAAGAGGGGTCTAAAGTTATAATTTTCTTTAAAAGCCCTAAATGCTGTACATAATTAAGGTAGCTACAACCGAATAGAGCAATCTTACAATAGAAATAAGCTAATGCTTTTTTATATTTAGTTGACAGTTTATCTAGCTCTAGTAATTTTTTCTCGGCTTTTTCTGTTGCTAAAAGACGAAATTTCCAGACATTGTCTAAGTTACAAGTAATTCTATCGTCACTCTCATAGCGTCTATAAACTAAGTAAAAGCCAGGCTCATATATAAACCTCGCTCCATCCATAGTTACCGTTCTGAAAAAATCTATATCTTGTGCAGCTTTGAGTGTCTCATCCCATCCAGAACTATTGGCTATTAACTCTCTTTTGAAGAGTGGATTAGCGGTTTGGATATATGCTTTACAGCATAAGAATAATTCGAGGAGATCTTCTTGTAGTCCATCGAGCTTAAGCTCGGTAGAAATACTCTTGCCATCGGGTAAATATGTTATATGCGTTTCATCACTATAAACAACGTCTGCTCCTGTTGCTGCTAAACAATGAACTTGTTTGGCAATTTTTTCGGGTAAAAGATAGTCATCAGCATCTAAATATTGAATATAAGAGCCACTTGATAAAATGAAGCCTCGATTTCTCGCATAATTTGCGCCTCGATTTTCTCCTGTTTCCCAGATAATTTTGGTTCCATAACTTTTGATTATTTCTAAAGAGTTATCTGTGGAGCCATCGTCAATGACGATAACTTCTATGTGGGGATAAGTTTGATTTAAACAGCTATCTATAGCTTCTTTTAACCATTTTTCCTTGTTAAAACAAGGTATGATTATAGATACTAGCTTTTCCATGCTTCTTTATATTTATCTTGGTTTTCCTTAATTTGTAACTGTTGTCATATTTGGTTTGACTTATGAAGATTTCTGCTGTTGTGTCAAGAATTCCCCTTGCTTTTTCTGAAGCTGATTCTGGCTCTTGGTATAACGGGCAGTAAGATAATGGTTGAGTTTTTTATCGATTAAACTGAGAACTAAATTTAGAGGCTTGTTATTTAATCCAAAACTGAGATGACGACTCAGGGGGTTGACCAGAGTTGCTCTGCGTCGCCATCCTAACTTGCTGTACTTGTTTTTAAAGTACCCATCTATGGTCAAGTTCCACTTTTGACGCAGATGTTCTAAGCTATCCATTGTCCACTTATCGCTCCAACGAAGCATATAGAAATGTACGTCGGTTAAGTCAAGTGGTGGTCCTGGTACATAAGTTGCAAGGGAGTCGGGTTCAAAATAGACTTTGCCACCTGCTTTAGCCACACTCATACAAAAATCTAGGTGTTCTTTGGTATTGAACATTGCTTCATCAAGAAGCCCGATATGCTCGAAGATTTCGGTACGTACTAGCATACAATGGAATTCTGTTAGCTCTGTTGGAGTCCTTTGCAGTTGGGGTTTTACTTCTGCTACCTTCTGACCTTGCTTATACATTTTCTCTCGTATATGTCGTTTGCCATTGATGTCAGTGATAACGTGAGATTCTCCACCAGCAAAGTGGATTATTTCATGTAGGGGTTTATCCTGACACATTAGAGGCCCAACTACCGTAGCTCCTGTTTCTTCTGCACAATTAACCAAGGCTTTTAACCAACCAGGGGAAACTACTACATCGTTATCAATAAATACGACATACTTGGTATTGACGTGACTCAAACCTATATTACGAGCTTGATTAGGAGAAAGGTAATAATTGGTTCGTACTAATTTAAAATTCTTAGCTTGCGCCTGAGCTTCCAGATAGAGCTTAACTTTAGTCGGTGAATTCCCATCTACATAAATCAATTGGAAGGGAATTTCTGTATGTTCGTAAATACTTTCTAGAGATTCTTGTGTGCAGCTAAAACGCTCCCGTGGCACGACAACAATGGTGATTTGTGGTTCTTGCATTGGTGATAAATCCTTTTTTAGTTTGGTTATGTTTTAAATTTTTTGCTAGAGAAATATCAAAGGGGTAATTTGTCATTGTTTTTGTTTAATTTCCAGAGCGAGCGACGTTTACCTTCATGAATTAGCTCTGGTTTAAAGTTTTGTTCTGTTTCAAGTTTGTATCTTAATTCATCAGAAAGACTGTAGATAAAGATATTTTTAAAATTACTAGAAATCTTAGGGAAACTCAACTCATCATAGATTAATTGCAATCGAACTTTGGGGTCAAGATCGTAGGTTAAAGATATAATGCTTCTGCCACTATCTTCCGTTAGTCTGCCAATTAAAACTGGATTGTAAGCTTGATTGATAATTCTAGCTATAGATGGGTTATCGACATTATTACTCTTGTTCCACCATACTTCTGATTGAGAAATAACTATACAAGAAATCAGGCTAATTGAAATCATTATACTCATAACGATACGCCATAAATTCTGTTCTCGAATACTGGATATTTTAGAATCAAGTTTAGAGGCAAAAAGATAAGCCAGAGTTAGCTGGATAGCAAGATAACTGGGAATCAAATATCTAGGAATAGTTGAGCGGATTCCTCCTACGATTAAATCAGGCAAGATGAGGATCAACCAGGGAACTATGGTTATAGTTAAAACAAATAACCAAGTTGCTTTTGGGGTATAACGGTATAGATAATAGATTGCATATCCGATTATTATTAGGAGAAATATCTTTAAAGAGTCATCTAATAGGGAGGAAGTGATGTAGCTGGAATTTGCAAGACTAATTTTATGAAAATCCCAAAAAACAATTTCTAGACAAGATATCCAATGTTTAATTAGGGCAACCAAAGAAGTTTCTACTTGCCTCCACTTAGACATTTTATGGGAGTTTTGAACTAGAAAAATTATCCAGGGTAAAAAACTGATGATACTAGCAGATAAAGCTAACAAGTAATTAATAACAGATTTCGTCAGTCTGAATTTATTAAGAACAACTATATAAATTCCGTGGGATATAGCGACAAATCCAGTCAAAGGATAAGTGTAAAAACCTGTAGATAGAGCGATCGCATAAACAGACCAATGCCATTTTTTTTGATGTCGAATTGCCCAGAGAAATACTGCACTAGACAACAAAATCAGGACTGTCCAGGCTGCATAATAACGTACCTCTTGAGCATAAATTAAGTGAAAGGGTGAAACAGCTAACAATGCCATTGCAATCCATCCAGTTAAGGACGATCTAAATAATTCCCAACAGAGCCAGTAAAGACAAGGAAAAGCTAATAAACTACAGATAGCTGATAAACTTCTTCTAACTGCCACCGAATCACCAAATAACTGCATCCACCACCTTAGTAACAGATAATATAATGGGGGACTTTGAGGCTCTTCAATTGCTAAGGCTTTAATGACATCAATTGAGTTTGTTTCAGAATTAGGAGATTGAAACCTGTGTAATTCTTGAATACTAATATCTTGACCATTCCAAGCTTTTACCTGATTTCCTATATCAATCTCTCTATAGCCTGAACTGTAATGGCTATTAATTACCTCATCAACCCAGAAGACTTTGATATCTAGGTTAGAAAATCGCAAAAAAATGCCCAAAGCTATCAGAATAGTCAGCAAAAATCGCAGCCAATTTGGGAAATATCGGGTATGAGGACGAATTTTTTCAGGTAATTGTTCCGCTAACATAGTCAATCTTGGTTTCTCTTGTGTTTCTTAACTCTTAAAATTGGTGGAAGCTACTAATTTAAACATGAGTTATATTATTCTTGAACAATAACAACAATGACCTCAAAATCTTCCACTGTTTGTTCCAAGGCACTCTTAACGGCGCGAGATAGTAAATAAGGACGATTGTAGGTTGGAATAATAATGCTGATTAAAGGATTGCTCATCGGGCTACTCGTAAGTTAAATTTTGCGATTTTAATTGCGAGATATCTATAGATTGGTTCTGAGTCCAATACAGAATTGCCAGTTGCTCTTAAGCTTGATGCCAAATTACTAGAGTGTTGTAACTTCATTAGGGTATTTCTGAATTCATTAGTTGCTCATAGACTTTTACTAGCTCATCGTTGAGTTTGTTCATATCGTATTTTGCTTCGACACAACTGCGACCAGCTTGACCCATCTCCCCCCAACATTCTGGATGTTCGATGAGATAACTAATTTTATCGGCGATCGCATTACTATCTCGTTCAGGAACGAGGAAGCCAGAAACCCCGTCCTCTACTAGTTCTGGAATACCACCATGATAGGTACTAATCACGGGTAATCCCATTGCCATTGCTTCTTTTAAAGTGTTAATAGGAGCATCGCGATCGCCGTTGGCTGCTGTTACACTGGGGGCAATAAAAATATGAGATTGGTCGAGAATTTTAATAATTTCTTGTTGCTGCTTCGCTCCTAGCAGTTTGATAATATGACCCAGATTGAGTTCTGAGATTAGTTGCTCGAAAGATTCCCTTAAAGCTCCATCGCCGATGATGTTGTACTCAATTTCGGGGGATTTTTGAACGACTTTTGCGATCGCACGAATGCTATATTCGATTCCTTTCTTTTCTATGAGACGACCTGTAGTGGCAAGACGAATCTTACCATCAGCAGGAAAATGGCGGGGACTAAAGGCAAACTTATAACAATCAATACCCGAGCCATGAACGACAATTTTTTCCCGATCACAGCCAAGTTTAATCGCTTGCTGTCTAAAAAATTCACAGTTAGCGAAGAAAAAGTCTCCTTCAGCAAACAATTGTTCATAGACCCTATCCCCATGCTCTTGGACATATTGACTGATATCGTAACCACGAAACGAGGTAATTAATTTACCTTGAAGAATACCGAGATTCCGAAACAATAGTGCTTTAGAGCCTAAAAAACCGAACTGACTGTGAATAACGTCATAAGAACCACCACTAACTGAGATTCCTTGATACAACAGCCACAGAGAATAAGCTGGCTGACCATATTTAAAGAAATTCAACAAAGACAAACAAGCCATAGAGCCTCGATGGAGATTTGCCAACAGCAACCCGAAACCCTTTAACAGGCGTAATAAGTAGTTTTGGGGTATGGTAGGCGGGTAGGATATGCTATTGAAAAGATTATATTTTTCTAGGACTTGAGACATTTGAGAAAGATTACCCGACGGGTTATGAAGAGTTAGAGGATAAATATGTACTTCATGACCCCGCTCTATCGCTCCTAGAATTTGATTCATGATAAATGTTTCTGATACAACAGGAAAGCGATTAACAATTACAGCAATTTTCATAATTAGCAATTAATAAGTAGCAAGTAGTTAGTAGTTATTAGTTAGTAGTTATTAGTTAGTAGTTATTAGTTAGTAGCAATTAACTTTTTAGCAATTAACAATCACTATTAACTTAAGAAGTAGATTTCAGTTGATACTGCATCTGGTGATAGTGCCATAGCTTACCCTGTTGTGCTAACAACTCTTGATAATTTCCTTGCTCGACAACTCTTCCTCCCTCTAGTACAACTACTTTATCCGCTTTAACAATGGTTGATAAACGATGAGCGATCGCAATTACAGTTCGTCCGACAGAAAGTTTTTCTAGGGATTCTTGAATCAATCTTTCGGTAACAGAATCTAATGCACTGGTAGCCTCATCAAGAATTAAGATTTCAGGATCCTCTAATAAAGCGCGAGCGATCGCAATTCTTTGTCTTTGACCTCCTGAAAGTTTCACACCACGATCTCCTAACCCTGTCTCTAAACCTTCTGGTAAATCTTGGATAAATTCCCAAGCATTAGCGAGTTTTGCTGCTCTAATAATTTCCTGTTGGCTAGGATTATGACTGCCATAGGCGATATTGTATTCAATTGTGTTGTTAAAAATAAAAGTATCCTGACTCACTACCGCTATTTGACGGCGCAAAGAATTAATCTCAAATTCTCTTAAGTCGATACCATCCAACAAAATTTGACCCCTGGTAGGGTCATAAAAACGAGGAATTAAATCTGCTAGAGTAGTCTTACCAGCCCCCGAGCCTCCAACCAAAGCCGTAGTTTTACCTTTTTCGATTGATAAAGTGATATTACGCAATACGGGATTGCCTAGCTCATAGCTGAAATCCACACAGACAAAATCAATGCGATGTTGTAAGCCGTAGAACTTGCGATGACCATTGGTTAAATAGGTTTTATCATCAGTTCGTAATATTTGCTTGATATTGTGGATCGAACCCTGAAAACTACTTAATTTTTCTCGGGCTTGATTAACCTGAGATACTAAGGGCATCATACGAAACAAGATAAACATAAAAGTTAGTAAAGAAGTTGCTCGCAAAATTCCTTGATTAATCAGAAGATGGAAAGCGGTAATAACCATAACAATCAGAATTGTAATTGCTCCTGCTTCCCCTAGGGGTTTTACTCCCGAGGCAATTGATGCGACTTTAACATTGGCTTCAATCCATTCTTGATTAGCTTTCTCAAAACGTTCACTTTCAACATCTTGAGTAGCAAAAGCTTTAACTGTACGAATTCCGTTGATAAATTCCATAGCCACGGAAATTATCTTGCCATTAGCTTTTGGTACTGCGAAACTAGCTTCTCGGACTCTAGCAATCAGGTTAGATAAAGCTACTGACAACAGAGCAAAAAGCATAATTGCAGCAAGGGAAAGTTGCCAGGAAACCCAGAACATCGAAATTACATAAGCTATTAGAGTAGAACCTCTTGTAATTAACGCACTAAAAGTACTAAAAGCTTGCTTCAGTCCATTGACTTCACTGGTAATGGTGTTGATCAACTCCCCAGAGCGAGTTTGGGAATAGTAACTTAAGCTAATATTTTTCAGTTGTTCAAAAATACGCTGACGAATACGAGTTAATAAATTAAACTCACAAAGCTTAGAATAAAAATTGCCAATATAAGTTAAACAAGAGCGCGACCATACCACTAATAAAATGAGAATTGACAAGCGATAAACTCGCTCTGTAGGAGAGGCTTCTGTTGCCAATACATGAACATCTAGCCATCTCAGCCCTGTCTCAATTGGTGGTTCACTGGTATTGGTTAATCCTTGTAAAAATGAGGCAATTACCCCAACTGTAACCCCTTCTAATAAAGCTCCAACAATAATAGCCACTAAAGCAATAATTGCTAGCCAAGGGAAATAGCGAAATTCTCGCAAAATTAGATAATTATCCCGCCATAAATTGGTAGCTTTAATGATACTGCGCCCGAAATAAGTCAATTTTAAAAGTATTTGCATAAAATTATTTAGTAAGTACTGAACCGAAAATAACTTTAGGAATAGTCATTAGGAGAATTTTTAGGTCTTGACCCAAAGACCAACTGTTTAAATAGTTCAGATCCCATTGAGTAACTGCATCCCAATCTAAAAGATGGGAATTTCTTGCTATTTGCCAAGCACCTGTAAGACCAGGAAGTGCTGTATGACCTAGTTTCTGTGGACGTAAAGAGTTATACAAACCCCAAGGACGAGGTCCAACTAAGCTCATCTCCCCTCGCAAGACGTTAAACAGTAGAGGTAATTTGTCGAGACTATATTTGCGTAACCACTCACCCAGGGAGCTACTTGGAGGCTTCTTTTCGAGTTTTTCTAATTCTAGGCGATCGCCCATAATGGGATGTGGTTGTGGTTCGCCATCGCTAAATATGGTACGAAACTTATAAACTTGAAACAGTTGACCTTGATTCCCCACTCGCCACTGACGCAAGAAAACTGGCTTTGGAGTCAAGATTTTAATCACAGCAGCTAATATCAACATTACTGGACTCAACAGCAATAATAAAATAGCAGCAACCAACCAGTCCATGAGTCTTTTAATGTTCCAATAAATAGGCTTTTGGTCACTGAGGGCTTTTATCTGGGAAGGCAAAACTAGAAAAACTGGTTTGTTACACTCTCGACACAGTTTCGCCCATAACTTGATTGCTTTTTTTTCCATCCCAGAATCAAGACAAACTTGCTCAACTATAGAATTTTGGAGACAGTCTTTTAACCATTCTCTGAGTTTCAATGCAGGTAAAACATCTTGAGAACTATCTTGAATAGCTTTGACCCAAAGTGTTTTGTCGCGCCATTGCAAACTACAGGGGGGTAAGTAAGGTTCAACTTTAGAAGAGTCAAGCTCTAAAACTAAGGTTTTGGAAGTAGTCAGTACAACTTTTTGAGACACCATAGAATATTCCTCACACTTAAATTAATTCATGTTACTTATTTGGGAAAGTAAAAACTGTTGTCTTCTTTCCTTGCGGACTTCTTTTGAGTCATTAACTACTACTCCCAATAAATTGAACTTAGTCATTAAATTAGTAGCTTCGGTGAACTCAGCAATTTTTACTGTATCGAGACGGGATACTATAACCACACCACTACAGTAGGATGCAGTTTTAATCGCATCTACTGTACCGAGTATGGGAGGTGTATCCACAAGCACTAGATCGTAGTGTTGTTCTAGATTTCTAATCAGTTCTGGAAATCTAGAATTACTGAGTAATTTAACTGGGTCAGCAGTTTGAGAACCAGCCACGATTAGGTCAATGGTTTCTCCTAATAAAGGTATGCTATGAATTGTAGGAATTTTGTTTCCTCCTGCTAACCAGTCGGAAAGACCATCACGATTTATGAGCTCAAACTCTTGATGCAGACGAGGAGAACGTAAGTTAGCATCAATAATCAAAACTCTTTGCTGACGGCGAGCGATACTAGCAGCTAAACCACAGATAAGAGTTGATTTACCTTCTTGGGCGATCGCACTAGTAACTGTCAAGGATTTGATGGCAGAATAAGAATTTAAGAGTTGAAGATTCTCATAGATAATATCTACGGATTCCTGAAAGGGTTGCCATCCTAGGATATCTCTTAGGGATTTAGAGGGAGACAATGGTAACTGAGCTAAAAAATGATTATTATTTTTTTCTAAAGGCTCTCTGGGAATAGTCCCTAAAACGGGAAGGGAAACTTGTTGCTCAATCTGTTTGCGATCGAACACACGATTATCTGAAGCTTCTCGCACAAACGCAGCAAAACCGCCAAGCACTGAAGCAACTACAATCCCTAGTAATAAATCTCGTTGTATATTCGGAGATATCAGAACACCATCACTAGGAGGTTCGACTATTTGCCAATTAAAACCACCGCGATCGATTTCAATCCCAAATTCTTGTTTAGCTTCTAGGAGTCTTTGTAGAGTATTGCGTTTCACTTCTGCTTCTTGTACTAAACTGTTGTACTCAGCAATAATTTTGGGGAACTCATTTAACTGTTTGCTTAGTGATTGCTCTGTTTGAGCCAAACTAAGCTCTTTTTCTTCAATCCCCTTCAACTGTGCTTTTAATTGGGTTAAGGTTTCCAAAACATCGGTTTCCGATTCTCCCAATTGTCCCTGTTTTTGGAGGGATTCCAAGTCTAAATTTAACTGAGGGGGAACTGCTCCCAAAACTTTAATTATTTCTTTCCTGAGTAAACCTTGTTTACTATATCTTTGAGCTAACAAATCTTGAATAATGGGATTCTTCTCGGTAAACCTAGCCCGTTGTTGTGCCAATTCCAATTCTACTGTTTGTAATTCGTTGAGCAGGTTTTGATAGCGTTCGGACTGAGTTAAACGAGTTGAAGTAGTCAGATTGTTGTCTGAAGTCCCTAACTGTTGTTGTAAATTAAGGTAGCGACCATTAATATCTTGATACTCAGCTTTCAGAGATTCTCTTTGTTGTTTAATATTTCCTAATCTGTCGGAAATAACTGCTGCTTCTTGTTCTGGGTCGATCAGATTATAGCGATTGCGTAATTCAGTTATACTCGATTCTGTTTGAATTAAATCTTGACGGGCTTCGGGGATTTGATTATTAATAAAACTCAAACCATCTTGAAGACGCTTTTCTTGTTGTTCCAGGTTATATTCTAAATAAACTGCTTTGATCTTCTCTAGAACTTCTTTGGTGAGTGTCGGACTATTACCAACATAATCAGCTTCGATGATCTTAGTTTCGGTTTTTCCCTCTATTAATTGATAAATATCAAGAGATCTTCTAAGTTCCTCAATAGTCATATCTGGGTATTGTGCTTGCAGCTTTGTAACTGCTCTCTTGAGCAATCCCGAACTACGCATCAAGTTGATTTGGGTAGCATAGTCAATTTCGACTCCATAATCACTAAACTCCTCCTGACTGTCTGTGTTCCCCTGATAATTAGGTTCGACCAAAAGTTGCATCGAACTCATATATATTGATGGTTTTTGTAAACTTATCAAAGTGTTCAGAGTTATCACTCCAGCAAAGACACCTAAAAACCAAAAACGCCTACGCCACAGGATTTTCAATAATTCTCCATAACCTAAATCTGCTCCTAGCTCTTTTTCTTCCCAGTTATTGTTACTCTGAATCATCTTTTAATTTGCTCCTAATGCCAAATCTGACTTGAGATTTAAAGCTTTAACTACAGATTTTCCACAAAATTCTTGTATGATTTGCCTTACTTGCTGGAAAAATATGGACTCCGAAAAATTACTGACTGCATGATGGCGAATTTGATGGTAATCCCAATCTGTAGCTTTGGCTTCAATTAAAGCGGTATGTAATGCTTCGGGTGATTGTGGCTTAAACAGGATTCCTGTTTTTCCTGAAATTTGAGTGTCTAAAACCCCTCCTGCACCATAAGCAATAACTGGTGTCCCACTGGCATTAGCTTCTATAGGAACTAAGCCATAATCTTCAAGAGCAGTAACAATAACAGCCTGAGCCTTTGCCATTAAATGAGTCCGCCATTGGTCATCGACGTAGCCTAAAAATTTGACATTTTCTAAAGCTCTAGACTCAATCTGCTTTCTTTCTGGTCCATCCCCAATAATTACTAGGGGCCATCCTAGCCAGTTAAACGCTTCTACAGCAAGATCAATTCTTTTGTAGCTAATGAAACGAGAAGACATTACATAAAAATCTTCTTTTTGAGCCGAAAACATAAATTTATTAGTTTCGATGGGATAATTAATTACTAAAGCTTTACGTTTATATGTTTTTTCGATTCTTTTAGCTACCGTACTAGAGTTAGCAATGTACAGGTCAGGTTCTTGAGCGTAAGTTAAGTCAGCCTCTCGCAAGTATTCCAGTACGGGATTAATTAAGGGAGAAAACTTTTTGTAACTAGTATTTTCTTCCAGATAAGTATCTGTATCCCATAAAAAACGGGTTACATTATGGCAAAAGCAGATGTGCATTGCTCCTGGTCGTTTCCGAACCCCTTTGGCAAAACTAGAGCTACTGCTAATAATTAGGTCGTATTCCTGAAAATTTAGGCTACGAAATGCAGGGTAGTATAGAGGAGCAAATAAACGGAAATAATGATGAGAACCTGGTATTTTTTGCAAAAAAGTTGTATTTACCCTGCGATGCTCTAAATTAATTGTGTTTTCGGGATAATACAAAGAAGTATAGATATCCGCATCAGGGAAATGTCTGCATAGGAGTCTAAATACTCTTTCTGCTCCTCCTTTTTGAGTTAGATAGTCATGTACTAGAGCTACTTTCATCATTGCTTAGTTTCAGTAGCCCCCAAGTATTTGATTTGGAACATTATGTTGAACCCCATCCGTCAACAAATCTAGAAAATTGCTTTTTTTCCGTCTATGTAATAAAGCTTTAGTTGATATCTTGCACTCATACATGAAAATATCTCAGTTTTTAGGTTTTAGGTTAAGAAAAAAGAAGTATCCGCCCAAGGCTTGCGTCCTTACAAGAGGAGTTATTACGGAAAAAGTCCCATTAATCCTGGTGGTACAGACGCAATATATCGTGTTTATACAAAATAATTAAAAAATCCCTAACTTAACACCTATTACCTAGTACCTAACACCTGTTATTCAGTATTAAAGTACTAGTTCAAGATGTGAGTTCAGTATTATTACGATAATAAGGTTTGGCTCTTATTACAATGTATTTAAGTATTTTTATCATACTGTGAGTCGTCTTGGGTTGTAGGTAACACAATGGTTAGATAAAAGTAAGATTGTCTGAAGACAAGGAAGCTCAATACCTATGGCTTAAAAACATCCCCTAAAATTTCTTTTTAAGGTGTTTATATAAACTGTAAATTTACCTAGGTAATTTTACATAAACTTTAAGAAACTAAGAATCAACTTTTCTAGAATTTATCGTTTTACCGTTAAAATCAATAGAATTTAAATTATTAATTTGTTGATAAGATGAGATTAAACATTTAAGGAGTCAAGATTATTAAGAACGACATTATTGGATTATAGTCAAGTTTTAAGCTTGATTTTGCTCATTTTATCCATAAAATGCCTTAATATTTCAATATTCCTGCCTATAACACAAAAAAATATTTAATATAAGATGATTGGTGCAGCAATTGACTTTGAAACAGTTATTGAGATTATCGATAATGGAATAAAGCCCTCATATCTCAATAAATTACAAGAGATTATCCTCAAAGAAACTTGGCAAGGAAAAACCTATACAGAAATTGCTAGAGCCTATAACTATGAATCAGAATATATTAAGAGTGCAGGTTGTGAGCTTTGGAAACTGATTTCTCAATCTTTTAATCAACCAGTTAATAAAAGTAATTTTGTAGCTTTTATCAGAAGAATAGTCATTGCGTCTTCTCAGTCCATTGATAACGACAAGTCTTATAACTCCAGAGAAAAAACTTTAACCAAAATAGTCAATAAAAATAATTGGACAACTGCCCCTGATATTTCACATTTACTAGACAATGACGATGATATACAGCCTTTAGTTGAATTGAGTAAAGACCATCGCTGTCGTTGTATTTTAATATCAGGAATGATCGGCTCTGGTAAAACTACTTTAGCTACTAAATTCGCCTACAAACAACAAAAGCAATTTGACTATGTTGTTTGGTTATCAGTGCAAAATACTCCTCCTGTGGAGACATTGCTGAAAATCAGTCTTCAGGTTTTTGATTCTTCTTTAGTTTCTAGTTTCATCAATGAATCTGTTTCTTTTGAAGCTTTATTGGTAGAATTGCTTTCTTATCTACGCAATTACCGATGTCTGTTAATTTTGGATGGCTTACAAGAAGTACTTGAATGTACAGATTCAGCAACTTACTACCGTCAAGATTATGAGCAGTATGGGCAATTGATTCGCTCGATTATTACTACCGATAATAAAACTTTGTTAGTGATTACTAGCAGAATTAATCTTAAACCTTTGAATTACTATGGACAAGACAGAGTGCGATTATTAACTTTAGGAGAATTCAATAAAACTAATGTAGATAACCTCTTTCCTTATAACTTTAACCACAATAATTTACAGTTAAAATGGTCTGATATCTGTCAATATTATCTTTATAATCCTCAACTACTCAAGATTGTTGCTAGTAATCTCGAAAAATTGCCTGAAATTATTACTGAAGAATCGATGAGAAATATCGTGTCCCTTGAAGAAATAGATAATTTGCTAAATTTTGAACTCAGCTATTTATCCCGTCTGGAAAAAGAGATAATTCATTGGTTAGCTATAGACTCTATGACTAACACTTACGAAACATTAATGGTCAAAATAGAACAACCC